>Ga0209344_10000875_pt1 | contig 45113 bp, 45 predicted proteins | sample Cruoilmetagenom6_FD_187293 | JGI IMG/M metagenome (GOLD analysis project Ga0209344, IMG submission 187293) | Oil polluted marine microbial communities from Coal Oil Point, Santa Barbara, California, USA - Santa Barbara Oil Seep Sample 6 (SPAdes)... | ecosystem: Environmental > Aquatic > Marine... | reverse complement strand
GGCCTCAAAAGGATAAAGGTTGATAACAACCAAATCGATGGGTGCTATGTTGTGCTCCTCCATCGCAGCCACATGATCCGCATTATCACGCAGCGCTAAAAAACCACCATGGATCATTGGGTGCAAAGTTTTCACGCGCCCGTCCATCATTTCAGGGAAACCTGTGTGGTCCGCTACTTCTTTCACAGGCAAGCCAGCATCGCGCAAAGTTTTTGCTGAGCCACCAGTGGAAAGTAACTCAACACCCTTGTCCACAAGTGCGGTGCCAAGCTCCACTAGGCCTGATTTGTCAGACACGGATAAAAGCGCGCGTTTTACTATAATAATGTCGGTCATCTGCTGGTTCTTTCTGCAAGCTGTTTAGGGGCTGTTAGCCTTAGTTTTCTGCTCTGCGTTTACCGCAAACCGACGTTAGCATCAATGGTTAATTAGGGCTTTCATCAATGCGTTCAAAAGACCAAAGCAGGTTTCTGGTATCCATATCATTGCCGCCGTCAAGTGTTGCAACAATTTGAGTGGAGCGCACAGGCTTATATGGCGCTGCCATAAATAAATCATCCACAAGTGTCATGCGGCCGCCACTAACACGGAACTGCCAACCATGCCCTGATGGCAGCCTGATAATAATTGCCTCACCGTTTTGAATAGGCACCGCCTTAACGCTTGGGTGAAGATGGAAGCGCACCTCAGCCACACGGTCTTTGGCCTCTGGCCCTAACGGGACAACCCGGTCCTCGCCAGTAAGCGTACGCCCATCAGCAGCCAAACTTAAGATACGCTCATGCAAACAATCAAAGACCTTGCCATAACCATCATGGCGGGCGGCTACCTCAACATCACGTGTGGTTTCACGACGACAAACCTGTACCTCATTAACGCCGTAGCCCAAACGGCCATCCTCGTTGATGCGTGTAGAGTTTTTATCATCAATCACCAAAGTGCTATGCGCGGCGGTGGTGCGCCCAAGTCGCGCCATCGCTGCAAATTCACCCACTGGGTTAGCCGTCCCCATATTAACCACCAGAGGGTCTTTCCCGTCTGACAGTTCAAAACTTAATGTGCCTGCCGATGCCTCCAGAGACATGTCACCCGCCGTTGGTGCACCCGTATCCATAATAACTGTAGTGCGGCGTTTCTTGAGGCGTTGATAGCCCACGTTCGAAGCATTTTCCACCGCACGGCCACGCGCATCAGATGCCGCAAGGATGCTATCCACACACGCTCCGCGTACTTCTGATGCGCCGTTAAAGCGTGCAAGCAAACCATCTCCGTGACGCATTCCGCGCACGAACGGCGCCAGGCGATCAAGGGTAACTTGTACCCATGCGGGGGTTGGGCGACTAACCTCGCGGTAAGCAAATTTTATAATGACTAATAGGCGCATTATTTGCACAGCATCTGAAGGCACACGTGTTAGTGGGCCACCATCGGATAGAATTAAATGCTCCATCATGAGCTCAAGAGTGCGAATGCCGCGTGACTGCAATGCATCAGCACCTGGAAGTAAAAGCCCCGCAACCGCAAGCCCTGCTGATGCCTTAACCGAAGGTAAGCCCGTCTTAGAATCCCTAAGTGTGCGCGATAAATGTCGTGCTTGATGTGCCATTTTATTTAACACGGCACTGCGATAAATAAGATCACTAGAGGCAAGTGTTAAAGGCGCATGCACAATCCAGTTAATTAAGCGAGACCCTGTGAGATCAGGTGTCCACGTTACAGGATGCCATAGGTCAAACTTATCCACCCAGCGTTGGATGATGTTTTCTGCGAAACGACGGGCCTCCGCTTGATCTGGCACTGCTGCTAGGTCGTTTAACCAACGAAAGCCATGCACATACGCGATGAAGCCTTCGCTGCGACGCGCTACATCTTCCCATAAAAAATCAGATATTAACGACACATCCTCACCGCCATAGACGAGTTTGCCGCTGAGAATTTCCATACCACGCTCAATGTCGCCGCCGACAGGATCATTTGGGCTTGCAAGTAATTGTAGTGGGTGACGGCCTTTAAGGCGTTGGCGGTAGAGCGGCAGACCATAACCAAGCGCGCGCAAGCCTTGTGAAACGCCGCGATTTAGTCTCTCAACGGCACTTTCGCCAGCAGAGCGTTTTAGGCTGTAGGTTGGAACATTGTTACTTTCGGTCGCGCCGTCACCATGTCCGTCACTGCGGCGACTGCCTATTAAGACCCCTTTGTCCAAAACCCAAAATCCCCGTTAAACTATACTAAAATATCGTAACCCTTATCCGCGTATGCGCTTTATGTTCTCCGCATAAGCAGATGGACCACCCTTAAATGTGGCACTGCCAGCCACCAACACATCCGCTCCCGCAGCAATAACTTGTGATGCAGTTTCGGCATTGACACCGCCGTCCACTTGCAGGTCAATCGTCAACCCCAGTTTATCAATGCGGTTTCTAATCGCTTCAATTTTACGCAGCTGCGATGTGATAAAGGACTGACCGCCAAAACCCGGATTAACAGACATTACCAAAATCAGGTCGACATCTTCATATAGATAATCAATAGCACTCTCAGGAGTAGCAGGGTTTAGCGAAACCCCGGCCTTTTTACCCAAGCCACGAATAGCTTGCAGTGAGCGGTGCGTGTGAGCGCCCGCTTCAGCGTGAACGGTAATGATGTCAGAGCCTGCCTCAGCAAAAGCCTCCAAGTAAGGGTCGGCTGGTGCGATCATCAAGTGAACATCAAAAACTTTTTTGCTGTGAGGGCGAAGGGCTGCTACCACATCAGGACCGATAGTTATGTTTGGCACAAAGTGTCCGTCCATAACGTCTATGTGAATATAGTCTGCGCCCGCCGCATCTACAGCTGCAACTTCCGCGCCTAAGCAGGCAAAATCAGCCGATAAAATTGATGGAGCAATTCGTGTGGGCTGTTGCATGGCGCATCCTTATAAAAGTGGCTAAATTTTTACACTACTCATGTCTAAATAATCATGGGGCAAAGGTCAACCAATCCGCTCAATTCTGGCTGCAAAAAAGCCATCCATTCCGCCTTTATTGGCCAAATGATCAGGACGGCACTGCAAATAACCCTCTTTAGTGGCAAGTTTGTTTAACCCGCCAACATTACGAGAGCGAATAGGGACCAACTTTGCCTTTGGTGTTTTGGCTAAAAAGTCTTCGATTTGAGTCGCGCCTTCCTCGTCTTCTAGCGAGCAAACGCAGTAAATGAGCATGCCGCCTACTGGTAACAATGTGAAAGCATGATCCAAAATTTCAGCTTGTAGCTTCACCAGCTTGTTAACTTCTGGCAGGCCCTTTGACCATTGAACATCTGGGTTACGGCGGAGCGTGCCTGTGGCAGAGCAAGGGGCATCCAAAAGGATATGATCAATCTCCATTTGCGGAACCCAATTGGTCGCATCAGCCACGAGCACGCTGACCTTGTCCTTAAACTGGGTACGCGCAACATTTTCACGTAGCCGCTCTAGGCGCTGCAACGAGCGATCAACCGCAACAACCGATGCACCCTGAGCGGCCAACTGCATGGTCTTGCCGCCTGGGGCCGCACAGAAATCCACAACCACTTTACCTTCTATGTTACCAAAGAGTGTTGCTGGAATGGCCGCTGCCATATCTTGTACCCACCAGTTACCATCTTCAAAGCCCTCAAGCTTTGTGATGTCAGTTGCTTCTTTTAGGCGCACGCTGCCGGTTGGCATGACAAAACCGTCTACAGCCTTTGCAATGGCTTTGGCTTCATCTGGATTTTTAGGGGTTAAGTCAATTGGAACAGCGCCCGCGAGGCTTGCGCCAATAGCATCAACTACCTTGCCGCCAAATTGCTCCGCCCAGCGAAACTTGATCCATGGGGCGAGATCGGTTGCCTGGTCACGTGCTATAAAGGCAAGGGTCTCTTCTTTCTCACGGATCACCCGGCGTAGCACAGCATTTGCCATGCCTTTCATCGCAACTTCTTGCGGATGCTTAAGCTTCGCGACCATCTCCACCGTTTGGTCCACAGCCGCGTGATCATCTGTGCGCATATATAAAACTTGCACCAAACCTAGTTCAATTATTTGCTGAACCTTATAGGCTTTTGTTGGAATTGGGCGCTCTATCATTTTACGCATTACGCGACGTACGGAACCAAGGTGTTTAAAATACAGCATAGTTAATTGTTTTAAAAAGGCCATGTCACGAGGATCATGGTCTCGGCGCGCTTCTTTCGCCAACATAACGTCCAGCACATCACCTGCCAAAACGTTACGCACCACATGATGGGCTGCGGTTCTGGTCCTAAGGGCTGAGGCTTTGCTATTACCGCCGGTATGTTTTTTTGGTGACTGTTCCATAATAACCTGTATTTTCTGATTAGGGCTTCGTTGAGGCTTTCTGTGACTCTCATTCACTTTGAGGCAAAGATGCTCAATTTGGGCGGACTTAGACCACAAAGAGCCTACTTTATCAAAGAGTTTAACGCATATTAGCCCTAAATAGCCTAAAAAGCCTCAACGAAAGTCGGTATTTTTTCATCTTATCGCAAAAACAGGCCCTTTTACCTCAATTTGACTGGTGGTTTCTAGCATCTATGGTTACGGTCCTAGCTATGAAGGCGCCCCAGTAGGGTTTGATGCCACAAAACATGAGATAAAGTGAGACACCGTTATGTCCGCAATCGGAGAGCAGAGCATTCTGCCAATTGAAAAAGTAAAGCCACTTATTGGTTGGTTTTTAATATTAACAGCGGTGTTTTCTGCACCCTTTTATTACCTAACTATTAAGTTTGGCTCCATCGGCTGGTACATTGGCGGCTTAATGTGGATGCCTGGTGCTGCGGCACTCGTAGCTTGTAAGGTTGTCGGCGTTAACAACGACCTGCTTGGTTGGCGCTGGGGTAAAAACAAATGGATCATAAGGTCTTACTTGATCCCACTTGGCTATTTCACGGTTATTTACGGCTCAGCTCATCTCTTTGGGATTGTTGATTTTTTAAACGAGAAAACCATCTCTTGGATGGGTGACCGCTTAGGTCTCAATGACTGGACCATTACTGAAATTGCGCTATTTGGCATTCCGTTTATGGCGGCCTTCTCTATTTTCCGCCAAACCGCAAACGCACTCGGCGAAGAAATTGGTTGGCGCGGCCTGCTGGCACCGCAGTTGATGCGTCTTTTCTCATTCCCGGTAGCGGCGCTTATTAGCGGTCTCATTTGGTTCGCATGGCATTTGCCTATTATCCTTTGGGGCGGTTACAACACAGGCTTTGAAAACCTCGACACACAAATGATCAACTTTGCGATCATGCTAACTGCTATCAGCTTTCCTATGCTTTATCTGCGCATGCGCTCGGGTAGCCTGTGGACGGGCGCTATTTTCCACGCAGCACATAACCTGATGATGCTATTCGTATTTGAAGCCCTGTTTTCAGCCACTGAAACAAGTAAATTTTATGTTGGCGAATGGGGTATGATCACAGCGGGTGTCACCACAGTTATCGCGCTCATTACATGGTATTTGGCCCACAAAAACAATTTAATTGGTCCAGTAAATAGATAAATCCATCATGACAGATACAAAAATAAATAAAAATCGGGCGACAAACAAGCTTGATGAACAAAACCCTGACCAAACAGACAACACGCCTAAAAAGGCGACCAAAGAGGTTGGGGGCCGCGAAGGCCCTGAGCCCACCCGCTATGGCGACTGGGAAAAGAACGGAATTATTTCAGATTTCTAACCCTGCTCATATTATTATTTTACCGTAAAATTGCTCTGAGACGCCTTGATGCAAAGCTGAGCTTCGCAACAGTGATGGCACCTGAACTACTGAGTTCCGCCATCAAACGATCAGCACGAATAAGGCGTGTTTGATTGTCCTTCAGCCACTTCTTAAGCTTCACAGAGGCGTTGCCTGTGCCCGCGCCAAGCACTTGCTCAGCTGTCATGCGTTGGAGGTCGGCAATTTCTTCTACTTCAGCTGCTACCGCAAGGAAATCCCAGTGATCATCAGGCTGCAGACCAAGTGCTCTTTGGCGGAGCCACTCAAGACCCAATTTTTCACCCACTGTAAAGTAAGTCGTTGCCACATCACCAACTGGCATAGCAACATTTTCAGACACTGAAATAATGTCAGGCGCTTGGTTGATCGCCTCTAAAGACGCCACTTCACGTGCTAGCTTTTTAGATGCACCGCGTGATGCCATTGTATCAATGGCTTGTTTAAACACTTTATGAGCAGGTTTGCTGAGCACCGATGCTGGTCCACTATTAAGTGCAGCAACAGGTTCGGAAAAACGCTCAATTGTCTCAGAGATATTAAAGGGTTGTGGTACGTTTCGTAGAATCCATAAAACCTGATGCTTCAAAAACTCCGAGACTTTATTATGCATATGCATCTGGGTCCCAGCGGGTGTCTTATAGTCTTGTGCATTAATTTTTTCCCACACATTTGCGAGGTTATAAACCTCACGAACCACCACAAACGCCGCAACGATATCATCCACCGCCAGGCCGGTTTCTTCCTTAACTTCATACACAAAACTAAGGCCAGCCCAGTTGATGACAGCATTAGAGAGAACTGTCGCAATAATTTCACGTTTTAGGCGGTGTGTGTTCATCTCACTGGCAAAGTTCTCCCTGAGATAGGTTGGGAAACCCCACTCAAGCTCAGGTTTGAAGATTGGGTCGTCTAAAATGCTGCTACCCATCAAAACATTAAACAATGAAATTTTCGCGTAGCTCATAAGGGTCGCGATCTCAGGCCGCGTTAGGCCTTGACTGTTGGCCGCGAGTTCAGCAAATTTTTCATCCGATGGAAGATACTCAATCTCGCGGTCTAGCTGACCATCCCGCTCAAGTGTACGGATAAGGCCGTGATGATATTCACGATTATCATCTGCCTGTGACTCAGCCAACGAAATTGCCTGTGTTTGCAAATAGTTATCGGTGAGAACAATTTCTCCAACTTCCTTGGTCATGCTAGACAAAATGCTCTCACGCTCTTTGCGAGTGATCTTTTTCTTGGCTAGCGCAGCTGCAAGCAAGATCTTGATGTTGACTTCTTTATCCGAGCAATCCACACCAGCTGAGTTATCAATAGCGTCGGTGTTTAGGCGCCCGCCTCTGCGTGCAAACTCGATACGACCTAGCTGGGTCATACCTAAATTGCCGCCTTCACCGACCGCTTTAACCCTAAGGTCTTTACCACGCACTCTGAGCAAGTCGTTTGCTTTGTCACCCACGTCTGCATTGCTCTCGCTGCTTGCGCGGACATAGGTGCCAATGCCACCAAACCACAGTAAGTCAGCCTCAGCCTGCATAATAAGTTTAATGAGCTCGTGCGGGGCTAGGCGATTTTCTTCAATACCGAGCCATTCTTTTACCTCTGCGCTAAGTGGAATAGATTTCGCACTCCGTTCAAAAATACCGCCGCCTTTACTGATTAATTTTATATTGTAATCAGACCATGATGACCGTGGCTTCTTAAACAAGCGTTGACGCTCACTCCAATTGACCACACCATCCTTCGGGTTCGGGTCAAGGAAGATATGCATGTGGTTGAATGCGGCTTTCAACTCGATGGTTTTGCTGAGCAACATACCATTACCAAACACATCGCCCGCCATGTCTCCAACGCCAATAACACTCACAGGATCTTTTTGTACATTAACCCCAAGCTCACGGAAATGACGCTGGACACTCACCCAAGCGCCGCGCGCGGTAATGCCCATCTTTTTATGGTCATAACCAATAGAGCCGCCAGATGCAAAAGCATCAGAAAGCCAGAAACCATTATCATCTGCAATGCCGTTGGCAATGTCGGAGAAGGTCGCCGTGCCTTTGTCTGCTGCCACGACCAAATAAGGGTCATCGCCGTCATGCAATACCATTTCTTTGGGATGCACAACCTTGCTACCGTCTAGGTTGTCAGTAAGGCTAATAAGGCTAGTGATAAAGCTCCTGTAGCTGGCAACACCTTCAGCCATAAAGGCTTCTCGGTCGCTCATTGATGGCAAGCGTTTAGGATAAAAACCCCCTTTTGAACCTTGCGGTACGATCACGGCATTTTTAACTTGCTGTGCCTTCACAAGGCCCAACACTTCTGTACGGAAATCCTCTCGGCGGTCAGACCAGCGCAAGCCACCACGCGCCACGGGGCCATTGCGCAAATGCACGCCTTCTAGACGCGGGGAGAAAACGAAAATTTCTACGTGTGGGCGCGGGAGTGGCGCTTCCTCTAGCATGCCAGAACTGATTTTAAAGGCAAGTGCGCGCTCATCAAGGCCTTCAAGCACACCCGTTTGATAGAAATTTGTTCTGAGTGTTGCTTCGATTACATTCAGATAGTTTCTTAAAATTCTGTCTTGGTCGAGGCTGGAAACCTGTTCTAATTTTGCATCAATTTGTGTGACAATTTCACGCTGAATAGCCGTGCGGTTGCCTTTTAACGCAGGATTGAAACGGGCATCAAAGAGCGCCACGAGCAACACAGCAATCTCACTGTTTTCTACCAAGCAAGTTTCCACATAATTCATGGAAAATGGCTGTCCAATTTGACGAAGATATTTTGCTAGCGCTCTAAGAATGACAATTTGGCGCCAGCCCATGCCCGCAACCAGCACAAGGGCGTTAAAGCCATCATCTTCGACTAGTCCGTGCCAAACGCGCAGGAGCAACCGCTCAATAAGCTGTTTCACATCAGCAAGCGGATAACTAAAGTCTCCTTTGCGTTGCAGCGTAAAGTCATGAATACAGCCGCCATCATTGCCTGAAAGTTCGTAAGCATATTCACCAATAACTTTAAAGCCAAGGTGCTCCAACATCGGCAAACAATCAGAAAGAGCAACGAGCCGCTGTCCGTGGACAATTTTCAAATGATATTCATCGGCGTCATCACCGTCACGGTTATAAAAGCCAACTTTAATATCATCTGCGCCTTGCAGCTCTTCAAGCATCGCGATGTCTAGCTTAGTAAAGCATGGACCAAAAGCTTCCTGGTACGCCAAAGAAAAGCGCTTACCGTATTCACGGACCAAGCGGTTGGCTTCTTCATCACCAAAATCGTCGCTTAGAACGTTAAGCAACCGGTCTGTCCATCCCCTTGAGGCTTCATCAATTTCTGCGTTAACATCTGTTACTTTTGGTTTGCCTACGGCGCCAGGTGTTGTTCGAATGATAAAATGCCAGCGTGCCAGCGTTTCTTGCCCCATATGGGCTGTATAAACACTCAATACACCACCATAAGATTCACATAATATTTTGGTAATCGCCTCTCGTACATCAGAGTGATAGCTCTCTCTGGGCACATAAACCAAAGCACTGATAAAGCGCTCAAATTTGTCTTTACGAATGAAGGCACGCGGGCGCGGGCGCTCCGTCAACTGCCTAATGTCCATCACTATATCGTAGAGCTCTCTTTCGCTAATTTGGAAAAGTTCATCGCGAGGATAGGTCTCGAGAATATGCGTAAGTGCTTTGCCCGCATGTCCTTCATTTGAAAAGGGGGCGCGCTCAATAGTATTGTTTACTTTGACCCGTAACATCGGCACTTCAGACAGGCTTCGGCTGTAAGACAAAGACGTAAACAAACCAACAAAGCGGCGCTCGCCGACAACCTGCCCTTTTTTATTGAACATCTTAACGCCAATATAATCCATGTGAACCTGACGGTGCACCAAAGACTTTACATTCGCTTTTGTGATGATCATGGGGTCAGGAAGGGTGAGGAAGTGACGAATTTCAGCGGATATTGAGGTTAAACCCTCGCTACCCCTCAGCACGAAACGCTTAGGATCTCCTAAAATACCAAGGCCGGAGTCTTCTACCAGCTGAAACTCTGCATCTTTTGGGTCGCCGTCAAAACGATATTCACGGTACCCTAAGAAGGTGAAATGGTCTTCAGACAACCAATGTAAAAATTCTATCAACTCTTCTGTGAGTTCAGGTGCAATAGGAGGAGGACAGATGGTCAATGACGCAACCGCCTCATCCAGCTTCTCATTCATTGGTTGCCAGTCCATCACGGCATTACGAATATCGTCTAAAATATCTGTTACAAATGCTTCGAGGGCCCTCAGCTCTTTTGGATCAGAGATCGCATCCACTTCAATATAGATGTAGCTCTCTTTTTTAGCCCCATCATCATTTCGGTGCGGATAAATTTTATTAAGGTTACCGCCCGCATCACGGCCAACGCCGATCACTGGATGATTAACCATATGCAAGCGCAACTGCCTGGTGTTAACAAGCCCTCCTGTGACAGAATTTACCAAAAACGGCATGTCGCTGTTCACAAGCTGTATAACCGTGTGGCGCGTAGTCCAGCCCTCCTTTTGAATGGTTGGGTTAAACACCCTAACACTCGAGGTGTTGCGCTTGCGCATTAGCGTCAACTCAAAATAAGACCTCACTATACCGTATAGTGTGTCTTCACTATCGGTCAAAAGATCATCGGGTGCGCCGCGACCATAAAAATGTTCAATGAATGAACAGAAGAGTGTTTTTTCTCTGCCAGCAAAGTCTTTGCTCGCACGCTTTAAAAGTGTTGCGACAATTTTTTGTCTCATTTTATCGGTTGTCATTTTCGTGCCCTCACACAAATTCGAATGTCATGATTATTTTTTGCTAGCGGCCTTTATGAGCGCTGCTTTAAGTGCAGCTTTAGGTACATCTGCCACATCAAGAATTTCAGGTGAACCGTCCACACTGCGTCTGGCAATCATTAAACAAAAGTCATCATCAAGCTGCACGCGGTCAAGCGCTCTTGCGCGTGATGCAGAAAGTTTTACTTGTGCTTGCTCAAAAGTAATGGCTGGTTTTGACTTTCTACCAGATCTACCGCGCTTTGCGCGTCGTTCCTTTTTAACACAGCCTTTAATACCGCCTGACACTTGGTTTAAAAACTCAACCAAGGTTTCAGGTGTCGCGCCCATCCGCCTTGCGTGACCGAGGGCGGCTGCATATTCCGTTATGCGTGTTTTGTCATAGTCCATTCCAAAAATTAGCTTCAATATCGGTGTGAAGGGTGCGCGTGCCTGGGTTTTAAGTTTCGCACCACTTAAAATTTCAGCGTATTCTTCCGGCGCCGCCTCGCTTGCCTCGAAAAAACGAAGGCAATTCGCCAATACACCGTAAAGCGTGTCCCTTGAGCGGCCCGTTACTTGACCTAAGTTTCTTGCGTGGGTTTGGCATTCCTCAAGCATGGTCGCCAGCGCTGAGCTTGAACCCGACTTAAGGCCAATCGGCGTGTTACCTTCGCTGGCTTGGTGCCAACTTACGACTGCATAGAGATATTCAATGTTATCATCTTGATCAGACATTGGCATGAAACAACCGCGGTAAGACACATGCACGTTATTTGGTTCGCGCACTACACCTTCAAAATCTATCGGTGATTTGGTTTCAAGTGCTTCGATATAATCATCACAGACCAGTTTTAAAAAACTGCCCTTGGGCGCTGCCTTTAGAGCCGTGCCCTTAGCAGGGCGCCCGCCGAACCGCTCTTTAAAACCCTCACCCGCATATAGGATGGTAGGATTGTCTGGATCATGTACATCTAGCAAAAAGCTCTGTGCACGAAATTCTTTAATTGCTTCGCCGCGAAACTCTCTAAGAGATGGCCATGGGCGGTCTTCTTTTAGCTTGAACCAAAAGCCAAATGCTCGCAGATGAAGCCGGCGCTCATGTGCGCGCTCATCTGACGCAATTACGCCACCCGATAAGTTGTCTTTTGTTGGTGTTGCTCGTGGTCGTTTATTTTGGGTCATCTGGGGCCTCCCCTCTAAAAGGGCCTACAGTCAAATTTACGATATGGAATTGTTGTCATATTGTACTAAAGGATGCAAGCATAACCGCTTGTTTTTTAAATTTAACTTTATGAAACACACAACATGAATTTTATGATCTTTTGGGACCCAACACAGCCAGATTACGCAACAATATTGCTTTGCGGAAGGTTTCCCTCTAATCAAAAGCCAACTAATAATGTTAAGTTTTTATAGCAACGCGGCGCACACCCAAATAATAATAATCAACAGTCCCCTTGCTAGAGCGCCGTTTTTAGGTCAGATTATTTCCTGCTTAAGAGGGGTGCTTAGGGGAGATATCATATGCCTATTCCAAAATGGCCAAGCTTGGTCGAGATGTTTTTTGATCAAGCTGCGCGCTTTAGCGGCAAACCATTTTTATATAAAAAACAAGACGGTGCTTTTGTTGGTGAAACATGGGGCGAGGTTGCCGTGAAAGTTGCGACACTTGCCGCAGCACTTAAGGGGCTTGGTGTAAAGCCCGGTGACCGCGTCATGCTAGTCAGCGAGAACAGCCCAAACTGGTTGATCTCTGACATGGCTATTATGACAGCTGGCGCTGTCACCGTGCCAAGTTACACCACCTATACCGTCAATGATTATTTACATGTTCTTGATGATAGTGGTGCAAATTTTGCAATCGTTTCAAGCCGCAGTCTTGCACAGACATTTTTTCAGGCCGCACACCAAACACACCGCTTGCAGCATGCTATTGTGATGGAAGACCCCCAGCTAGAGCAAAACATCAACTGCCCGCTGCATAAATGGGATGACATAATGGCAGCGGCCGATGGTGATGTTGCGGCCGCGCGGGCGAACATTAGTGTTGGGCGCAGTGATTTGGCATGTCTAATTTATACCTCAGGTACTGGCGGCGCACCAAAAGGCGTGATGATGCCTCACGGCGCCATCCTACATAACTGTGAAGGTGCCGCAGAGGTTGTTAGACCGCTTGGGCTAGACAACAATCGTTTCCTCTCTTTCTTGCCACTATCACACGCCTACGAGCACTCTGCTGGACAGTTTTTACCCATCTCAATTGGCGCATCCATATACTATGCAGAGGGGATTGATAAGCTCGGCGCCAACATGGAGGAAGTTAGCCCTACATTTATGGTCGTGGTTCCACGCTTGTTTGAAATGTTGCGGTCTAAAATTTCTCGCGCAATGGAAAAAGAAGGTGGCCTCAAATATCAGCTTTTTCAACAAGCCATTCACTTGGGTTCTAAACGCTACAATGATCCACGCTCCATGACTTTTAAAGAAAACATACAAAACCGTTTCTTGAATGTATCGGTTCGGAAAAAAATTCAAGGTAAGTTTGGTGGCAAAATGAAAGCGCTGGTCTCGGGCGGCGCACCGCTTGCAACCGATGTTGGTTTGTTCTTTGCAAGCCTTGGGCTACCGCTGTTACAGGGGTACGGACAAACCGAGGCCGGGCCTGTGATATCAGTGAACCCACCACATGACCCACGTATGCACACGGTTGGCAAATTGCTTGCAAATACAGAAGTTGAAATCGCTGAAGATGGTGAAATTTTAGTGCGCGGCGAACTGATGATGCAGGGCTACTGGCGCAATGAAGCCGAAACCAACAAAACCATCATTGATGGCTGGCTGCACACAGGTGATGTTGGTCGTTTCGACAAGGACGGATACTTGGAGATCACTGACCGCAAGAAAGATATTATCGTCAACGACAAGGGTGATAATGTCTCGCCACAGCGCATCGAAGGGCTGCTATCTTTAGAAGATGAAATTGCGCAAGCATTAGTCTACGGCGATAAGCGGCCCCATTTGGTTGGATTGTTAGTGCCAGATGCTGAGTGGCTTCGTGATTGGTGTCGCGCCAACAAAAAGTCATTGCGCCTTAATGAAATTTATCAAGACCCAGACCTTATTAAAGCGCTGTCAGAAGCGGTATCACGCGTGAACGCGCCAATGGCTAATCTTGAAAAAGTGCGCCGGTTTGCAATAGCCCCTGAGGCTTTCACGGTAGAAAATGAACAGATGACACCAACACTAAAAATTCGGCGTCATGTGTTGAATGCACACTACAAAAAGACGATTGAAGGACTTTATTAAATCCTAATGATGGTGGTGGTGCTTACAGTCGATGTGATTTTTGTCTTTAAACTTCTTCATCTTCTTTAGAAGGCTGTCGCGTTTTAATTTTGAGACGTGGTCAAGGAAGACAACCCCGTTCAGGTAGTCCACCTCATGCTGGATAACGGTGGCTAACCCACCGTCGGCTTCCGTCTCTTGATGGTTACCGTCTATGTCCCAGTAACTTAATTTAATTGCTTTGGGCCGCACTACCTTTGCAGCAATACCCGGGAACGACAATGAGCCTTCCTCAAAAACCTGTGTTTCTTCTGAAGCCCATGTGATCTCTGGGTTAATGAAGGTCATCGGGTTACTGCCTTCATCTCCTGAAAGGTCAACCACTACCACACGGTCCAGCGATCCTACCATATTAGCGCCTATCCCCACCCCTTGGTGAGCATACATCTCGCGGTACATCGCCTGCACAAGCTCCCGCACCCCCTCGTCCACTGTCTCAACTGGTGTTGCAGTTTTAGAAAATATCGGGTTTGGTGCATAGACAAGTTTATAATCAACCATCGGTCCATCCTTAATCATCATGTGTTTGCGCCACCCTAATAGTCAGGCCCTACTTTTGCAATTGATACCATTTCAGCGTAGCATTCAAAAAACAACTGGGGTAGATCATGAAAAGAATTTTAGTTTTGGGCGTAGTCCTTGCGCTCGCAGCCTTTATGCCCACATCACTGGTAGCGCCGCATATTAATTTACTAAGTCCAACGCCTGTACTTAATGGCCATCACAGCAAAGGCCGCTCGCAAAAAACTGCGCCTTTTGGTGCGCCAAATATAGACGCAAGCGCAGCAGCTGTAACCAACGCGATATCGGGCAGTGAGCTAGAATTGGAAATTGAAGAGTATATATATCACGCTGGTGAGATTGTTGTGCTATGGACCCGCGACCCTGAAGGCAAAGACATAGCGCCAGTAATGCAATTGTCCTCATCCACAAGTGAAATTCCCCACGTTAATCTAATCCACCGCATGAGAAGCCCTTGCAGACGCGATGAAACCGGCTGCTTAAAGGGCACCAAAGGTGCCATTACCTTTAAAACAACCGTGACGTTGCCTAACATTGAGGGTGCTGTCTATTTGGTCGTGCGCCAAGTAATGACCGATCGCATGGAAGAGCTAGCCGACGGCACCATCAGCCTTGACCGCGTCTATTACCACCAGGCCGCCAAGCTCAACTTGGTAAAAAACAACCTTTAGTAATTTCTAAGTTCGCGGCGTAAAATTTTACCCACTGTGGATTTAGGCAGCGCATCCAAGAAAGTAACATGTCTCGGGATTTTATATCCTGTGAGCCCTGTTCGACAAAAATCTCGTACGCTATCCGCGGTGAGGTCCGCGCCGTCTGCGACAACGACAAATACCTTCACCGCTTCACCTGCACGCTCATCTGGCACACCGATACAAGCACATTCAATCACACCTTCCATGCGTGATAGATGGTCTTCAATTTCGTTGGGGAACACATTAAAGCCAGAAACTAATACCATATCTTTTTTACGGTCGACAATTTTAAAATGGCCCGTTGCATCCATGACTGCGATGTCGCCAGTTTTGAAATAACCATCCTCGTACATGACCTCAGCCGTTTTCTCAAGCTGACCCCAGTAGCCCGCCATAACCTGCGGACCAGCCGCGCATAGCTCGCCCGGCGAGCCTGTGGGCACTCCATTGCCATCATCATCGCGGATGGAAATATCCGTGTCAGCGAGCGGCAAACCAATTGACGATTTAAAGTCATCACTTCCCGGACGGTTACAGGTTAAAATAGGCGATGTTTCAGACAGGCCATAGCCCTCAAGGATATGCTGCCCAGTAACATCACGCCATTTTTGCGAAACAACCTCTTGAACGGGGGCACCGCCACCAACCGCGACCAAAAGCTTACTAAAGTCAATGTCTGTCACATTTGGTTGCATCAAAAGCCCGTTATAAAGCGTGTTCACGCCCGTGAAAATGGTTGGTGGGTATTTCTTCATAGTATCAACAAACCCTGGCATGTCCGCGGGGTTTGGCACCAAAACATTATGGGCACCGTGCATAAACATCGTAAGTGTGTTCACCATCAATGCAAAAATGTGATAAAGCGGCAGAGCGGTAATCACGACCGCATCCTCAAGCTGGCGATCACCAAAAAGCCATGAGTTGGTCTGGGTGATGTTCGCAGCTAAATTATGATGGGTGAGCATTGCGCCTTTTGAAAAACCCGTGGTGCCGCCCGTATATTGCAAATAAATCAGGTCTTCGCCAACCACCTCGGGCCGCACATAGTCCGCAGGCGTATAGCGCGATGTAGCCTCATCGAAGGACACCGTTTCAACGCCCGGAATATCAATGAGATCGAAGCCCGGAATTGAAACCAAAATGGCTTTCTTAACAGAGGTGTCTTTTGCAATTTTTGCAAATGTTGCAAGCGCTGGGCCGCCAACCACCAGCACCTCAGAGCCAGAGTCATTCAGCTGATGTTCCATCTCTTCGGTGGTGTACATAGGGTTCACATTAACCTGCGTGTGGCCGGCAAAAATGTTTGCCATCATCGTAATAGGAAATGGAATGAAATTTGGTAGTGCTATCGCCACGCGGTCACCCCTTGAAAGGCCAATCTCTTTTTGCATAAAGGCGGCGAGCGCGCGGGAAGCCTCATTCACATCATTGTAAGTAATCGTATCATTTAAGCAGGTAAAAGCGGGTTTCGGCCCATTTTTTGCGATAGATTCCTCCACCATAACAAGGACATTGTCAGGAATTATATCCAAAACTGAATGTGGTGTTTTAGGGTCATAACTTTTAAACCAAGGGCGTGATGGATCAACGGACATAGGCATTTTTCCTAAATATTATTAATTACTCAACACCCTAAGTAAGGTTTCCGCTCAAGAAAAGGGTTTATTTGGAGCTTCGCTCACTTGTACTGACTTAATAAACACCATAAGCTTGATGCTCATTTTCAGACAAAGAGTTCGGACACTATTGAACATGCCCACAAAAGCTTCACAAAAGCTAGACTATGACCTGATCATTATTGGCGGCGGGCCATCTGGAGCGCTCACAGCTTACCATGCCTTAATGGCTGGCCTCAGGGTTCTCATTGTTGAAAAAGAAGTTTTTCCGCGAGTAAAGCCATGCGCTGGGGGCCTAACGGGTCGGGTGCTAAAGTGGCTGCCCTTTTCCGTTGCCGAGGTTATTGAAGAAACCTCTGACCACGTTGATGTTGCCTATAAATATTCTGCCTCTAAACGCCTAAAGGCTCCCGCGACGCTCTGTGCCTTCGTGGTCCGTGAAAAGTTTGATAATCTACTCCTGAACAAGGCCATCACTATGGGAGCAAGGCTTCGTAATGACCTACAGCTTAGCGACATCACAGAATTTAAAACTCATGTTAAGGCCAGCTTTAAGTGTGGTGCCTCTCTCAAAGCAAAATACCTTGTGGGGGCAGATGGTGCCAACAGCATAACGCGTAAATTAATAGGTGAAGGCTCGTGGCTCCACCGCGGCTATGCCATCGAAGGTTTGGTGCCCAAAAGCGCCACCAACAAAGCTTTTTCTATGCAGTTTGATATAGGCATCGTAGATGGTGGTTATGGTTGGGTTTTCCCAAAGCGCGATCATTATAACGTCGGGCTCTACATCACATCCAAAGACTATTCCATCTCGCGCGCGGCGCTCGATGCTTACGTAAAAAAGCGCCTCGGGGCCGACAAAATCAATGATGTCGTTGGCTTTTCCGAAGGCTTTGGCGGTGATCGCTACAGGCCCAAAAATAAGCGTGTGCTACTGGTGGGTGACGCCGCGGGCTTTGCAGAGCCTTTCCTCGGTGAAGGTCTTCACTATGCAATTCGCTCTGGCAATATTGCTGGAGCGCTTATCGCCAGAGCTGCGCGTAAAAACATAAAAAACATTGCACGGCGCTATCGCAACCGCATTTGGCTGATACGCCTTGATAGTTGGGTAATGAAAAAACTCGCGCATAAATATGTCTATCCAAAGTTAGACGAGGTAGGCGCAAGGATGGAACGCTCCATTGAACGCCCTGAAACCTCAACAAAAAAGCGCTCGCGCTCATTGCCTTTTCTCAAAGGAACAGCTGCGGGCAAACCTTTTGTCTCAATTTTACTCACCTTCCCCTTCCACCGCTTTTGGCGCGTGCGGAAAAGTGAGACAGAAATAGCGTTTGATAAGAAGTTCAAATGAACGATCATTTTAATAAAAAAGGCCACCCGAAGGTGACCTAATTTTATTGGAGCGGGCGATCAGATTCGAACTGACGACCCTAACCTTGGCAAGGTTATGCTCTACCCCTGAGCTACGCCCGCATCCGATAAATGGGTAACAAGCGCATATGCACTTGCGAGCGGGATATTACGTATCCCATGAGGCATTGCAATAGAAAAATTGAAAAATCACATAAAAAAGATGAAACCCATGGGTTTCAAGGCTTTTTCCATCGCCCAATAACGTTGATATCTCTGTAGCAATCGGCTGCTTTCTGCGGACTCACCGCCATAAAGCCCTAGATTTGCGGGCCACATCGCTTGACAGCCGCTGCAAAACACGAGAAGACTTTAAAAAACAAAGAGGCACAAACTATGACAGACCAGAAAACAGACCCTAAATTACTTGAGATTTTAGTGTGTCCTGCCACAAAGGGCCCGCTGCGCTATAATACGGAAAGCCAAGAGCTTATTAGCGATTCCGCTAAGCTTGCTTTTCCTATTCGCGGCGGAATTCCCATCATGCTGGTGGATGAAGCAAGAGAGTTATAAGGTGTGAACATGACCTATGACCCCACTAATATCTTCGCTCTTATTCTCGAGGGGGAAATTCCCTGTAATAAAGTTTATGAAGATGAGCATGCTCTTGCCTTTTACGACATCAGCCCGCAGGCGCCCGTACATGTGCTGGTGATCCCCAAGGGTCCTTATGTTTCTATGGCTGATTTCACGTCAGCTGCGCCTGATGCACTGATCGCTGGTTTTTTTAGAGCGGTCGGGAAAGTAGCATGTGACCTTGGCCTTGTAGAGCCTGGTTACCGCATACTCGCAAACGCTGGTGATGATGCCCACCAAGAGGTGCCGCATCTGCACATTCACCTGTTTGGTGGAAAAAAACTGGGCCCCATGTTAGTTAAATAAACGGAAGTATCATGAATAAAACAGCAGCGACACTATGTCTTGTAAGCCTTATGTTAGTAGGCTGCAGTGATGCACCCAACACCCTCCCCAAGGCCATTACACCTATTTTGGTCGACGGTGTCTGCGATGAAGATGCATGGGATCAAACACCGCATTTAAATATCGGTGAAGGTGCTGCTCTCGATTGGCTACAGGACGAGAATTATCTCTATATGTGTCTCCAAATGCCAAAAGGCAGCTACGGCACCTTTGACCTTTATTACTTAGACCCCGCCGACGGTCAGCCTGTGGACCTGCATGTCTCTGCGCAGGTCGGTGAGCGCAAAATGCAGAACGGCGTTTGGCCTGAGTATATATGGTGGAACAACACTGCCTGGACCGCCAATAATGTTGAGATGCAGTATAGAGACGGTAAACTAGCCGGCTTTGTTGAGCCCGAAGGCCACGAATTGCAGGCTAGTATGTTAAAGCTTGCGAACAGCAATGGCGAGATAACACTTATGCTACATGTGCGGGCGCTAATGAAGGAAGATGGCACCCGTAGCGGAACCGCTGTTTGGCCCGCTGGCGCATTGGTGGATGACCGCTCTACATGGACAACACTTAACGTCACGCGATAAGCCTGAACGCTCCGCCACTACTCGGTTCGTAGGGTCCATAAAAAAGGGCCGCGCAGTGCGCAGCCCTTTTGAAATTTATCCACGATTGATTAGTTAACGATTGTATCGTTATCAACTTCGCTTTCGCTTGCGGCTGCTTGTTGTTCAGCTTGCTGACGGTAAAGAGCCTCAAAACTAATTGGGTCAAGCATCAAAGGTGCAAAACCACCATCACGAACAGCATCAGCAACTATGCGGCGCGCAAACGGGAACATCATTGTTGGTGCTTGGATGAGCAAAATTGGGCTCATCTGATCTTCTGGAATGTTGCGAATGCCGAAGAGCGACGCATACTTAAGCTCAACAACGAAAGCAACTTGCTCTTCAGTTTTTGAGGTGACGGTAAGCGATAGCTCAACTTCGTAAACGTCGTCGCCTGCTTTGCGCGCGCCGAGGTTTACGTTTACATCAACAGATGGTGCCGCACCATCTTGGTTTTGAAAAGACGCTGGTGCATTTGGATTTTCAAATGATAGGTCTCTTACATACTGTGCAATCATCGCAACTTGTGGTGCGCTTGCTTCGTCAGCGCCCGCTTCAGGTGCTACAGAGTCTGTTTCGTTTTCAGCCATGTTCTTATCCACTTATAATTTACCCGCCATACATGGTGGGTTTTCATCTTAAAATATATTGATCAATAGATTTGATCTTGATCGTTTAATATCAAGACCCAGCGTTAAAAAACCCGAGTCTTTCAAATTCTGGCACTGTCACTATCACGAAGGCGCGGGCTATACAAGCAGGAAACATAGTGCCCACCTAGCTCTGCGCTTCAAATGCGCGTTAGTCCTTAGTGTCGCTTTTATCCTCTTCGCTCCAAAACTCCGCTTCAACCGAGGTATCATCGGTTTCTATAGAGGTATAAATCACTGTTGTTTCATTGTCTGGCGAGGTGCCGCCAGCGTGAAAGCTTGTGCTCCGCGTGTTTTTAATAAGGCGGGTCACTACAAAACTACCTAAAACCTGCCTAACGGGCGAAATTAGGAGTAATGCACCGATAAAGTCGGTGATAAATCCCGGGAAAAACAAAAATAAACCAGCAATTGCTAAGAAAAAGCCATGAACCATCTTGTCGCCGACCGGTTGTCCGGCAGCTGCAGCGGCTTGCATCTCAGTGACCACGCGCAAACCCTGCGCTCGCACCAATTGCAGGCCGACAATCGCTGTTAAAATAGTGAGTGCAACCGTGCTAAAAGCACCAATGTTGCTCCCAATTTCTATCATCACCATCAGCTCTAAGACGGGAATTCCGAGAATTAATATTAAAATGAGCAGTGGCATGCTTGTCCTTTCGCTGCTTTGTTCTTATGTTCTTATCATGTGACCGCCTACACGACCATAATGTAAATGGGGTCGCGGCGCTCAGTTTCAATAGGGTATAAGTATTTCGGGGTTATAGAGCCCTGTCAATGAGAGCAAGGAACGAAGACATGCTGGATATTATCATTGTTGCATTTGTAGGCCTTTTCATCTTTTTGCGCCTGAAGTCAGAGCTTGGCAACCGCAATGACGAAGACATCATGCCCCCTAGCACACGCCACAGCCACCCCTCTGCTTACCCAGCGGAAGACGCAAGCGCAGTGACACCCGAGCCCGCGGCTATCCCGGAGATGGCTGATAGAAGCCTGCATGAAACGCTGCAAGCCATGCACCGCCTTAATCGTGATTTCACCGTGAGTGGTTTTACTGGCGGCGCAACAACAGCCTATCAAATGATACTAGAAGCTTTCTGGGTGGGAGACAGCGAAACACTAGAGCAATTTTTATCGCCCTCCGTGTTTGACCAGTTTAGTGGTGCCGTAACCGAGCGAGAGAAAAACGGTCATACGCTGGAAAACAAGATTTTAGATATCACTGAAAGTGACATAACGGCTGCAACGCTTGAGGGCTCTACCGCAGAGATTACCGTCGCTTTCAACACAGAGCTTATAGCTGTCACCCGCGACAAAGACGGTAATGCGATAAGCGGAAATCTCTCCGATGGGATAACGGTGAAAGACACTTGGACCTTCTCGCGTGACCTCAAGTCGGGCAATCCAAGTTGGTTCTTAATAGCAACCCGCGCGGGTTAAAAGTTGAGCAAGGTTATCACATGCAAACAGGCAAAATATATAAAGTAGTAACAATTTTTTTGCTGTTGACTATCGCTATAACAGCTTGTAGCAAAAAAGAAAAAGACCCTGTTGGCCTTAAGTTTACACCCACAAACTATGCTCAATTAATCAATTGGCAAGAGAATGCACAGTTTTTGGCATTTCAGGCCTTTAAGGTGAGTTGTTTAAGCATTCTCAAGCAGCCTGCAGATCGCCAAATGAAGGGCCCTGCCTTTGCTGGTACAGTTGGCGACTGGCAAAAAACCTGTGCGTTGGTCGACGACGTTGAAGAAACAAACGACGCTGCCCGCACATTTTTTGAAGGGCACTTTACACCACTTGCTGTGACGATGGACGGTGTTGCTGAGGGGTTGTTTACCGGATATTACGAGCCGCTGCTTCATGGCAGTTTCGAAAAGTCGGACCGCTACAACGTGCCGCTCCACAGTAAACCCGCTGATACCATCACTGTTGATTTAGGTGACTTTAGAGATGACCTTAAAGGCCGCTCATTAGTTGGAAAGTTAGTGGATGGCAAATTAGTGCCATACGCAAACCGCGAGGATATCGTCGACGGTATCTTAGACAATAAGAATCTCGAGCTTTTGTGGGTTGATGACCCGCTCGATGCCTTTTTCCTGCAGGTACAAGGCAGTGGCCGCGTGCGGCTTGATAGCGGTGATATGGTCGGCGTTGGCTATGCTGGCAAAAATGGACATGTCTATCGCTCGATTGGGCGCTTACTGGTGGATGAAGGTGTGCTCGATCCCAAAACCGTCAGTCTCGCGTCCCTCAGGCAGTGGCTAACAGATAACCCTGATCAGCAACGCCGCGTGCTAGACGCGAACCCTAGTTATGTGTTTTTCCGCTTAATGAGGGGTGTTGGCGGGCCTCTAGGCTCAGCTGGTGTTGTGTTGACGCCTGAGGTCAGTTTGGCGGTTGACCCAACCCAGTTGCCGCTTAATGCCCCCATGTGGCTGGAGGCAAGCCACCCTGACCCCAGCGATGAAAGCATCGGTGACGTAGCGTTTCAGCGCTTGATGGTGGCGCAAGACACTGGCGGCGCCATAAAAGGCGCAATCCGCGGTGATGTATTTTGGGGGTTTGGCGAACGCGCCGAAAACATTGCGGGCCGCATGGCCAACAAGGGGCGCTATTATTTACTGCTTCCCAATGCGCTTGCTGACAAGCTGGTCGGTGTGTCAAATGACTAAAGACAAAACCCACGAGGATGACGCACTGTGGCAGGAGGTGACAAAAACAGTCACTCCGCTGGAAAATCGTCCTGCAGCTAAAGAGTTGCCCAAGCGCAAGCGCTTCTACAAAACACCAGATGACAGTGCCGTTCCTGCCGAGTGGTTAGACGGGGCAAGTGCCGCCCCCCACCCCAGCATTGACAAAAATACAACGCGGCGCTTAGCCACTGGCAAGGCAAGCATTGACCGAACAATAGACTTACATGACCACACCCAAGACGTGGCCTACGAGCAACTAAAACGTGCCCTTATTCGCGGCGTAAAAAACCATCATCGTTGCCTTTTGGTAATAACCGGCAAGGGTGGGCGTCGCCAAAATGAAACACTGAGCGGCAGCGCTGGAGAGCGCACGCGTAATGAATTTGGCCTTGGTACTGGCACCCTCAAACGTATGGTGCCTGTTTGGTTAGAAAATGAAGAGTTTAGCGCGATGGTTACTTCATACGCACCCGCCGCCAAACACCACGGTGGAGACGGCGCTTTATACGTTATGTTAAGGAGGCAGAGATGACTCCATTTGGAGAAAAGCTACGTTCACTAAGGGCTGAAAAAGGCATAAGTCAAGCGGAACTCGCCGCTGAACTTGAGGTCAGTGCGGCATATCTATCAGCCCTTGAGCACGGTAAAAAAGGTGCTCCGCCACGTCGTATTGTGCTGAAGGTTATTCAGCTTTTTGACCTGATTTGGGATGACGCTGAAGAGCTAGAGGCGCTGGCAGATGAAAGTCGCGCCCGCATCATCATCGACACCACAAGCCTCAGCCCCAAAGCAACCAAACTCGCCAACCGCTTTTCTCGCAAGATATTACAGATGGATGAGGATGAGATCGTCGCTTGGCTAAAAGCCCTAGATAACTAGTTTATATTTTTCACTAGCCATTGTTCCCTTTTTGTTCTAACGTTGCTCTTTAAAGTTTAGTGACACGCGGGAGAAGTGTGTGGTTGCGTCCATAACTACGGTTGGTTTTCAGGGCATTGATGCGCGTAGCATTGATGTGCAAGTGCAGATCGCTGGCGGCATGCCAACCTTTACCATTGTGGGCTTGCCTGACAAGGCGGTCTCTGAAGCGAAGGAGCGCGTGCGTGCAGCCCTTACGGCCATTGGACTAGCGCTACCACCCGAGCGCATCACCGTAAACCTTTCACCAGCTGATATACCGAAAGAGGGCTCGCATTTTGACCTGCCAATCGCCCTTGGCTTGTTAGTCGCGATGGAGGTAATACCCGAAGATGCCCTCGCTGATAAAGTGGTTATGGGTGAGCTTGGGCTTGATGGCTCACTTCGCTCGGTCACGGGTGCTCTGCCTGCCGCCATGCACGCCAGCGCCATGGATGCAGGCTTTATCTGCCCTGAGACCAGCGGGCCAGAGGCGGCGTGGGCAGGCGGCGCTGATATTTGGGCCGCGTCTAGCCTCATCGCGCTGATCAACCACATCAAAGGGACGCAAGTATTAACTCCGCCAGAACCTAAGGTCATGGAGAGTGCCAACAACCATCTCGACCTTCGAGACATTAAAGGCCAAGAAACCGCAAAGCGCGCGCTTGAACTTGTTGCCGCTGGTGGACATAACTTGCTTATGGTTGGCCCGCCCGGTTCTGGCAAGTCCATGCTTGCATCACGCCTGCCTGGCATTTTGCCGCCAATGACCCCTGAGGAGGCACTAGAGACATCGATGGTCGCATCCATTGCGGGGGCTTTGGAAGAAAATGGCTTGAGCCAAACACGGCCCTTTAGAAACCCACACCACAACGCCAGCATGCCAGCGCTGATTGGTGGTGGCGCCCGCGCCAAGCCTGGTGAGGTATCACTCGCACATAATGGTGTGTTGTTTTTAGATGAGCTGCCCGAGTTTAACCGCGCCACATTAGAAGCGCTCAGACAGCCGATGGAATCTGGCCGTGCGGTGATCGCGCGCGCTATGGCCCATGTAAATTACCCAGCACGTTTCCAAATGATCGCGGCGATGAACCCTTGCAAATGTGGGTACCTAGATGATGCTGGCCTTGCCTGCAGCCGAGCGCCTCGCTGTGCTGGTGACTATCAGGCCAAAATCAGCGGACCGCTTTATGACCGAATGGATGTGCATATTGATGTACCTGCTGTAAGCGCTGCTGATTTGTCTCTGCCACCCCCCGCAGAAGGAAGCGCTGAGGTTGCCGCGCGGGTTGAGCGTGCCCGCACCATACAACAGGTTCGCTATGCGGACTTAGCCCCCGACGCAAAACTACGGTGCAATGCAGAAGTTGACGGAACCTTATTAGAGGAAATTGCTGCCCCAGACGTTGCTGGTCGTGCACTTTTAAACAGTGCTGTTGGCGGCATGAAACTAAGTGCACGCGGCTATCACCGCGTATTACGTGTCGCACGCACCCTTGCAGACATGGAGGCGGTCGAGAATGTACGCGAGCATCATATCGCTGAAGCCCTTGCCTATCGCCGCATTAGCCCGCAGGTGTTGGCCCGCAAAACTGGTTAATCATTTTCCTTTTAATAATAGTTGCAAATGAAACTGCTTTTGGAGCATTATGCGCGCTCACACTCAGAAGGGCGCCGTCATGAGCAAAAACACCGAAGACCACAAAAAGAAATACATCGGCACACATAAGCTGAAACCTGAAACCCAAATGATGGGGTACGGTTATAATCCACATATGTCAGAAGGCGCATTGAAACCACCCGTTTTTATGACCTCAACTTTTGTCTTTGATTCAGCCCAGCACGGCAAAGAGTTTTTCGAGCTTGCTTACGGCAAACGCGCAGCGGACCCAGGTGAAGAGCTTGGGCTTATCTATAGCCGCATCAACAACCCTGACCTTGAGATTTTGGAAGACCGCTTGGCTTTGTGGGAAGAGGCTGAAAAAGCCCTCACATTCTCCAGCGGCATGTCGGCTATTTCCACCATTTTGCTTGCATACCTCCGCCCTGGTGATGTTGTTGTTCACTCAGCACCTATTTACGGCGGCAGCGAATATTTTATTCGCAACATTTTGCCCGAGTATGGGATTAAATCTGTTGAGTTTGAATCTGGTATTGAGGACCTAACTTTAGCGCCCGCTTTGGATGAGGCCAAAGGCCTTGGTCGCGTTTCGGTTGTTTTTGTTGAAACGCCCGCCAACCCTACCAATGGCTTAGTAGATCTGCGCGAATGCGCGCGCTTGGCGGACGAAATAGCTGAACAACAAGGCGGTCACCGCCCTATCATCGTCGCCGACAACACATTCTTGGGCCCTGTATGGCAACAAGCCTTGCTCTGCGGCGCGGACATTTCTGTGTATAGTTTAACCAAATATGTCGCTGGTCACTCTGACGTTGTGGCTGGTGCTGCAATGGGGTCTTTTGAAATGATGGCGCCTGTAATGGGCTTCCGCACAATAATTGGCACCATGTGTGACCCGCACACAGGCTGGCTCATCATGCGTAGCCTGGAGACGCTCAAAATTCGGATGGAGCGCTCTGCCGCGAACGCACAGCAGATCGCGCGCTACCTTCGTGACCACCCTAGGGTCGAAAATGTACAGTATCTAGAGTTTCTACCTGAAGGCTCCAAGGCTGAAGAAATATTTAAGCGCCAAAGCTGTTCTGCAGGTTCCACCTTTAGTTTTGACGTGAGGGGCACAGAGCAAGCAGCCTTCGCGGTGCTTGATAGCCTACAAATCATCAAGCTTGCAGTATCGCTCGGTGGCACAGAAAGTTTGATGGAGGCTCCCTACGCCATGACCCACGCAGATGTGCCTGACGATGTGAAGGACCGCTTGGGCATCAAGCCATCCACGCTTCGTATATCTGTGGGTATTGAAAATGTTGAAGACCTGATGGCTGACCTCGACCAAGCCTTAAGTGTTTTGTAAAGCTTCTCGCGCTTTGGCGCATTGGGCTTGCTTTTCATCGTGCTCTGCTTTTTCATAGGCGCATGACAAAATCAAAACTAACAATAGCTAGCCAGTTTAACGGCCCTCCGACCTTTGGTCAGGGGGGCTACGTGTCTGGCTCGGTGGCTAAGGTTTTTGCCCCCGATAAAACCGTCATGGTTAGCCTGCGCCTGCCAACCCCTCTCGATAAAACCTTAAGCCTGATAGCAGGTGACGGTCATATGGACCTGATGGACGACGATAAACTACTCGTACGCGCCAGCACCGTACCCGACCTTGACCATTTAACACCGCCACCATGCCCTGATACCAAGACCGTGAAAAAGGCCGAAGCGAATTACCGCGGGCACTGGGATGAGGCGCTTTTTGGCAGCTGCTTTGTTTGCGGTGTTGATCGCCACGACGAAGATGGTTTGCATGTGTTCACAGGGTCTACTGATAGCACACGAAAAGATCAGCCAGGGCTTGTCGCTTCTCATTTCTCTGCGCGGGCACGGCACTGCGATGACGAAGGCAGCCTTAAGCCTGTTTTTGTTTGGTCAGTCTTGGACTGCGCCGGTTATTTTTCAACCATAAAAACTGGTGAGGTCGCATTGTTGGCACAGTTTACTTGTCAAATTGTCGGCACCCTCAAGCAGGGTGAGCTCGGGACCATTATTGGCTGGCCAATCCACACTAATGGTCGCAAGCATTTGGTTGGCACAGCTTTGTACAGTTCTGACGGCGAGCTGGTTGCCAAAACCGAAGGCCTTTGGGTAGCCGTAGATGAAATGCCCTTTTAATTTAGATAGGATATATGCCTTATGGCACTTTTTGACGGCCTAAAACGCAGCAACTCTCCTTACTTTGAAAAGCCTGTGCTTGCAAATTTCCTGCTTGGTTGGTCGGCAGGCGCACCGCTTACTATTGCTTTAGCGATGGTGAGTACTTGGTTGGCCTTCGCGGGCGTTGATAAAAAAACCATTGGTTTGTTCGCGGTTATTACAACGCCTTATGTTTTTAAGTTTCTGTGGGCACCCTTGCTCGACAAAGTTCCGCTTGGCTTTATCACAAGGCGGCTTGGCCTTCGACGAGGTTGGTTGCTAACCCTTCAAGCGCTTCTGGTTTTGGCTATTATTGGGCTTGGAACAACAGAGCCTGCCATTGATCCTGTCATGACCGCAGTTTTCGCCCTCGCAATAACCACCCTGTCCGCCAGTCAAGATATTGTTGTGGACGCATACCGCCTTGAGTTAATGGATGATAAACAATATGGCCACGGAGCCGCCATGTATACATACGGCTACAGAGCCGCCAATCTCGTAACGGGTATGGTGTTACTATACTGGGCGGGGTTTATTGGTTGGTCTACGACCTTTTATGTTGCGCCCTTTTTGCTTTTACCGCCTATTTTAGGCGTGTTGTTTTGGCTTAAGGAGCCCAAAAAACCCGAAGCTGTCTTCACAATACATGAGGAAGAGCGCTTGCAAGATGCGCTCACATCCCGCGGCCTCAAGGGGCGGTGGGCAAGGTTGGTTGTTTGGCTTAATGGAACAGCACTTTTGCCCTTTAAGGAGTTTGCTTCGCGTGACGGTTGGGTTGCTCTGCTGATTTTTGTCGTCTTATTTAAGCTTGCCGATGTGCTCATTGCCTTTATGACATCACCGTTCTTGGTTGAGTTGAACTACTCCGAAATTGAGATGGCTAACGCCAACAAGTTTGTTGGTGGCATTTTGCTGTGGGTCGGGGTTTTTGCGGGAGCTGCCCTATATCGCAGCCTTGGCCTTTATCGCTCCCTAATGGTCACTGCCATTTTAATGATGGGCACAAACTTAATGTTTGTTTGGTTGGGCACTGTCGAGCATCTCCATTTACTTAACAGTTCTGGCGATGTTATTCCGCACACCTATTATGCGTTAGCCACCACAATTGGTGCTGAAAATTTTGCATCTGGTCTAGGCGGCGTCGCGGTGATCACATTTTTGTCTGGCCTAACCTGCAAGGAGTTTACTGCCACGCAGTATGCACTTTTATCCGCGCTTTCTGGTGTCGGGCGCATGATTTTTGGCAGCACTTCGGGCTACATGGCCGAGGCCTATGGCTGGAGCGACTTTTTCATAATTTCCGCACTAGCTGCCATACCCAGCATTGCAATGCTGTGGTGGTTGCGCAAAAAGGGGTGGGGTGGAATGCGGGATGCCGCATCGAGCGATAAAGATAAAGCGACAAAGAGCGCTTAGGTTTAGCCTGAACCGCCACTTGGGCCACCGTCTTTTGGTGCTTTATTTTTCTTGCGGCTCATAAGTTGATTAATAATGTAAACAGGCACCACAATTGCCGCGCCCACCAATATATATTGAATGCCCGTTCCGGAAACCCAGTTCCAAACGGTTGCGAAGCTATCAAAGAGCCAACCCCATACATCTTTTGGGGTCCAATCTAACCAATAAAGCAAGCCGCCAACTAAAAAGCTCCAAATAACTAGCTTTATAATAACGCGGGAATCAAATTTCATGGCTGGTCCTTTACTTTATTGTTCGCTTATCTCAACAGGCATCAAGCCCGCCGCAGTTTGCGGTGCATTGTCTGTTTCGTCAAGGGCGGGCTCGGCAAGCCATCCGTCTGGCAACTGAAGCGCGAGGCATGCTTTTGTGTCATATGCGCTACTATCCTTGCTGCGCGCCGAGATATAACCAGCAAGATACGGCGCACCCGCGTCATCTGCATAATAAACCACATCCAAGACACACGCCGCAGTCTCAAACAACATATGCTGCACGAGGTTATCTCTGCGGACAAGGGTTGGCGTGCCAACCATTTTCATCACCTCTGCTGGTGTTTTGCCCATTAAAAAGTTAGGCGCAACATCTAGCTTCATGGGGGCTGGGGCGATCTCTTCAAGCGATGTCTCGACAACCTCTTCCATCGCCACTGGGGTTGGTGCTGGCGCAACCTCCATTGGCTCAGGGCTTTGGTTGCCACCACAGGCTGTCAAAAACACCGCGAAAGAGAGGGTAAAATACCGCATTATGAAGACACCTCATTGTTGAGTGCTGCATGCACCATGTGTGTCATCAACGCAGCGCCAAGTACGGGGGCTGCCAAGTTAAGCCCGGGCACTAAAAACATACCCGCCACCGCAACGCCACCCATAAAGGCTTTGTCACGATTATCGCGGCGCATGTGCCGCGCATCGCGGGGGGTCATAAAGCGCACGGCTACCATATCAAAATATTCGCGCCCAATAAGATAACCGTTGAGGGTTATGTAAAAGGCGGCAGCCAACAGCCCTCCTGAAATTAAGAACAAAGGAATATAAATCACCAACGCTAAAACATTAATTACCAGCACAAGCAAGCCCTGCTTAAGGGCTATTATGGTGTTTTCACCGAGGGTCACTTTTCTTGTAGGTCGTCGATCTGGGTAATGTTCGTCTTCTACCGCCTCAATCACCTGATCCAGCATGACACCCATAAAGACCATCGCAACTGGCGGAAACAAAAAATAAGAGCCAATACTTGCAAGCACCGCGAACATTGCCCACCCCAAAAGCCATTGGTCCAACCACTCCCAGCCCGTTAAAAAGCCTTCGGGCCACTGCATTCGCATCGCAATGATGCAGGCCGCGAGCACCACAGCCGCCATTAAAAGGCCTAAAAAAAAGACCTTTCTAAAAGTAGGGTGTGGCACCTGCCCCAAGGTTAATTTAATTGCGTTTGATAACATTTTTCTATCCCTGTTGCGGCCGCTTCTTGTTTGTTTTTTATTAGAGTAGGCCGACACCGACAAAGTTGCAAACCCCTCTTTACTGTGGCATAGCTTTTTTAAGTATTTATCAAAGAAAGGCCCCTGTAGTGGCAAAAAAATATCAAGTGCTGGGTGTGGGTAACGCAATTGTTGATGTTATAGCACGTGTCGATGATAGCTTCCTTGAAGAACATGGCAGCGAAAAGGGTTCCATGATGCTGGTTGATTCAGCACAGTCCGCCAATATATACAACAGCATGCCGCCAACAGAAGAACATTCAGGGGGTTCGGCCGCCAACACCATGGCTGGCATCGCTGGCCTTGGCGGTAGCGCTGCGTTTGTCGGCAAGGTTAAGGCTGATCAACTAGGTAGCATCTTTCGACATGATATAAAGGCAGTTGGTGTTGAGTTTTTATCAGCCCCTGCAGTGGATGGCCCAGCAACAGCTAATTGCATGATTTTAGTAACCCCAGACGGGCAGCGCACAATGCACACCTTCTTGGGTGCTTGCGTGAACCTTAGTACCGACGATATCAGCGTACGCGACATCGCCGAAGCTGATGTGGTGTATTTTGAGGGGTATCTTTGGGATATGCCACAAGCCAAAAAAGCTTTCGTTGAAGCAATGGAGATTGCCTACGAAGAGGGTAGTCAGGTTGCGCTTACGCTGTCTGATAGCTTCTGTGTTGGGCGCTTTAGAGAAGAGTTTTTGGACCTTACCAAGAAACATGTGGACATTCTCTTCGCCAACGAGGATGAGATCAAGGCCCTCTATAAGGTAGAAACCTTTGATGAGGCGCTAAGCCTTGTCCGTAAAGATGTGGCGATCGCCGCCATAACGCGCAGCGAAAAAGGCTGCGTGATAGCAACCGAAGACCATGTTGTCACAGTGGCTGCTGAGCCGACGCAGGTTGTTGACACAACTGGCGCAGGTGACTTGTTTGCAGCAGGCTTTTTGTTTGGCCACACCCGCGGCTATAGCCTTAAAAAATCAGGTAAAATTGGCTGTATAGCTGCGGCTGAAATTATTAGTCACGTTGGCGCACGGCCAATTGAAGACCTTGCAGCGCTTGTTAAGAAAAAACTTAACGACTAGCTTTTTCATCGTGACCAGAAACACCTTCGCGGCGGTCAAGTTCTGCCGCGACATCATCCAAGCTAAGGTCTGCATCTTCCAGCAACACCAAAAGGTGAAACATTAGATCAGCGGCTTCGCTGGTGATTTTGTCTTCTTCACTTACGGCTGCTAGTGCGACCTCTAGACCTTCTTCACCAACCTTTTGAGCAATGGTGCCGCGCCCTTTTTTAAATAAGCTCGCAACATAACTGGCGCCAGCATCGCTGGTGCGACGGGCCTTAATAGTTTCAGCAAGTCTTGCAAATGTTTCTGCGCTATTTGTCATGTCAAACCTCTCTAACGGGAATACCCGCAGCTTTCATGTGGGCTTTCGCCTCAGCAATTGTATATTCCCCGAAGTGAAAAATAGATGCCGCGAGCACAGCGCTTGCGTGACCTTGTTTAACACCATCAACCAAGTCATCTAACGTGCCCACACCGCCAGATGCGATCACAGGCACACCCACACTATCTGCAATGGCGCGGGTGAGCTCAAGATTAAAGCCTTTTTTGGTTCCGTCTCGGTCCATGCTGGTTAGCAATATTTCGCCGGCGCCGAGCGACGCTACTTGCTGCGCATAGGCAACAGCATCTAACCCTGTTGAGGTGCGGCCGCCGTGAGTGAACACTTCCCACCTGCCTGGGCCAACCTCTTTGGCGTCCACCGCTACCACGATGCACTGGCTGCCAAACTTTTCAGCAAGTTCGCCCACGACTGCAGGGTTATGCACCGCAGCGGTCATCAAAGATACCTTGTCTGCGCCAGCGAGCAACAACTTACGCACATCGTCTTCTCCGCGCACACCGCCGCCAACCGTAAGTGGCATAAAACAAGCATCTGCCGTGCGCGCAACAACGTCTAAAATCGTATCGCGCTTCTCGTGTGATGCGGTAATATCTAAAAATGTAAGTTCGTCTGCGCCAGCCGCATCATAAACCTTGGCTTGCTCCACAGGGTCTCCCGCGTCAACAAGGTTAACAAAGTTTACCCCTTTAACGACACGACCACCTTTAACGTCAAGGCATGGTATGATGCGCGCTTTAAGCATTAAGCAACCTTACCCGCTGAAATTTGTAGTGCTGTCTTAAGGTTCATGCCGCCGTCATATATGGCACGACCTGTAATAACACCCTCTAGGTTTTTGGTGTCACGCACCGCGCGAATGTCATCAAGATCCTTCACGCCACCGGAGGCAATGACAGGGATGCTCACCGCAGCTGCTAGTTCGCTGCTCGCGGCGGCATTAACGCCGCCAAGCATGCCGTCGCGATCAATGTCTGTGTGAACGATGGCGGCAACACCAGCATCTTCAAACTGTTTAGCAAGTTCGATCACACCAAGCGTTGAGGCCTCTGCCCAACCCTCAACCGCAACCATGCCGCCGAGCGCGTCAATCCCAACGGCGACCTTACCAGGGAACAATTTACACGCTTCTTTTACCAGCGCCGGGTCTTTCACCGCAAGGGTGCCCAATATAAGCCTTGAAATACCCGCGCTTAACCAGCGCTCCATCGTGGCGATGTCTCTGATCCCGCCGCCCAGTTGCACAGGCACGTCCACTGCAGACAAAATGCCTGTTACAGCATCTTCGTTTACAGGCTTGCCGGCAAAAGCGCCATTAAGGTCTACCAAATGGAGCCATGTGCAGCCCGCATCCACGAAAGCCTTGCCTTGTGCTGCTGGGTTGTCGTTAAAAACCGTGGCGGCGTTCATGTCCCCCTTTATAAGGCGTACGCAATGTCCGTCTTTTAGGTCAATCGCTGGGTATAATGTGATCATATTTGCCACCTTAAAAATTCTGTTAACAAAGCAAGGCCAACCGCCTGACTTTTTTCAGGGTGAAATTGAAAGCCCAAAATATTATCGCGACCAATAATCGCCGTAAGTGGCTCGCCGTAATCAACGGTTGCTAAAAGAGCGTCACCACCTGCTAGTGTCATATGGTAGCTATGGACAAAATAAGCGTGATCTTCGGTGCTGAGAATGCCCGCGACGGGGTGTGTGGCGCCAGCCTCGCTCAACGTCATTTGGTTCCAGCCCATATGCGGTATTTTTAAGCTCTTGTCTTTTGGCTCAATCGGGTCAACGACAGCGCGCAACCAACCAAGGCCTTTTTTTGTACCGTGTTCATGGCCTTCATCTGCAAGCAGCTGCATGCCCACACAAATACCCAAGAAGGGTTTTTTGTTAGTAAGCACCGCGGTCTCCAGCGCCTCGACCATGCCGTTGGTTGCTGTAAGCCCCGCCATGCAGTCGCCGTAGGCCCCTACACCAGGCAAAACAACGCGGTCTGCGCTCAACACATCAGCAGGGTCGTTGCTAACAACAACCTCTGCCGCAATGTTCGCGTCAAGCGCCGCACGCATAAAAGCCTTCTCCGCAGAGCGAAGGTTGCCTGAACCGTAATCAATGATGACAACTTTATTGGTCACCGAGCGTCTCCCGCTTAAAGCGTTCCTTTGGTGGAAGGCACTGCACCTTTTTTTGCAGGATCAATCGCCACGGCTGTTTTAAGCGCGAGCGCCAAGGCCTTGTATGCGCTTTCAATAATATGGTGGTTATTGCGACCATAGAGGTTTTCCATGTGAAGCGTAATGCCAGCGCCAAATGCGAAGGCGCGGTACCACTCCTCAAACAGCTCCGTGTCCATGTCGCCTAAACGGTCTTGTGAAAAATCGATGAGCCACACCAAAAACGGCCGCCCAGAAATGTCAAGCGCGGCACGCGTGAGGGTCTCATCCATTGGTAGATAAGCGTGGCCATAGCGCGTGATTCCAGCCTTGTCGCCAAGTGCTTTTTTAACCGCCAAGCCCATGGCAATGCCAATATCTTCTGTGGTGTGGTGACCATCAATATGCAGGTCTCCCTTACAGGTTACGGTAATGTCGACACCTGAGTGACGTGAAAGCTGTTCTAGCATATGGTCTAAAAAGCCTATGCCTGTTTCAATGTCATACGAGCCCGTACCATCAAGGTTGATGGTGGTGCTAATATTGGTCTCGTTTGTTTTGCGTTCAATTGTTGCAATACGCATTACTTGTCTCCTGCTGGCTCGCATCGCCCTACTGGCTTGCGAATCGTGATGCGATCATACAGCCTAAACTTCATTTGAAAAGGCTGGATTTCATAGGATATGGCCTTTCTCTCTCTTGTAAAATAGGTTTAATGTCATATATCCAGATTAACAGGAACAAAGAAGGCGGGCAAAATGTCACAAAACCATGATTATGCAGACGCATCCAGCTGGCGCGGCACCACCATTATCTCTATCAGAAAAGGCGATGGTGTTGTTGTAGCGGGTGATGGACAGGTAAGTGTTGGCGACACAGTAATGAAGGCCAATGCCCGTAAGGTTCGCTATTTGGGCGGCGGCAAGGTGGTGGCTGGCTTTGCTGGCGCAACCGCTGATGCCTTCACGTTGTTTGAGCGCTTAGAGGCAAAGCTTGAACGCCATCCCGGCCAGCTAACGCGTGCGGCCGTTGAGCTTGCAAAGGATTGGCGGACCGATAAATACTTACGCCAACTTCAGGCAATGTTGATCGTCGCCGACAAAGGCACAAGCCTAATTATTACAGGCAACGGTGATGTGCTCGAGCCACAACACGGTGTAATGGCTATCGGCTCTGGTGGAAATTATGCCTTGTCAGCGGGCTTGGCCCTTTATGATCTTGACCTGTCCGCCGAAGAGATTGCCCGCAAGGCGATGAAAATCGCCAGCGAAATTTGTGTCTATACCAATAATAATTTGACCGTTGAAACGCTTGAGGCGGACATCACGGCAACGACAGAAGAGTAAATATTATGTCCTTAGCTAGTTTTACCCCAAGAGAAACCGTGTCCGAGTTAGATCGCTATATTATCGGACAGTCTGACGCTAAGCGTGCGGTGGCTGTTGCGCTCAGAAACCGTTGGCGCCGTCAAAAACTAGACGCGGATATGCGGGAAGAGGTGTTGCCGAAAAACATTTTAATGGTTGGTCCAACAGGTGTTGGTAAAACCGAAATTTCTCGCCGCCTTGCCAAACTAGCTAACGCGCCCTTCATTAAAGTTGAGGCTACCAAGTTCACTGAGGTAGGGTATGTTGGTCGCGATGTAGAGCAAATTATTCGTGATTTGGTTGAAAGCGCCTTGTTGATGATCCGCGAAAAGAAGCGCCGCATGGTCTCCGCCGATGCTGAGCTGCTAGCCGAAAACCGTGTGTTAGATGCGCTGTGTGGTGAAAACTCCAGCGACAGCACGCGACAAAAGTTTAGAAAGATGCTCCGAGAGGGTGAGCTTGCGGACAAAGAGGTTGAATTTGATGTAGCTGATAATGGCAGCTCGCTTGGCCAAATGGACATTCCGGGCATGCCGGGCGGCTCGGTTGGTATGGTCAACCTATCAGAAATGATGGGCAAGGCCTTTCAGGGCCGCACGGTTCGCAAAAAAATGAAAGTGAGCGACGCCTACACCGTGTTGATGGCTGAAGAGGCAGACAAGCTCGTCGACGAAGAGGCAATAACGCGCGAAGCGCTGGGGTTGGTTGAAGAGAATGGCATCGTTTTCCTTGATGAAATTGATAAAATTTGTGCCCGAGAAGACGCTCGTGGTGGTGAAGTTTCTCGTGAGGGTGTCCAGCGAGACCTGTTACCGCTCATTGAAGGAACGACGGTTTCGACCAAGCATGGCACCATCAAAACCGACCATATTTTGTTTATAGCGTCAGGCGCGTTCCATCTGGCAAAGCCATCTGACTTATTGCCTGAGCTGCAGGGTCGCTTACCAATCCGTGTGGAGCTACGCGCGCTTAGCGAAGAAGACTTTCGCCGCATTTTAACCGAGCCAGACTATAGCCTCATACGTCAGTATGAGGCGCTGCTCGGCACCGAAGATGTGACGCTTAAGTTTACCAAAGACGGCATCGCGGAGATCGCGCATGTGTCAGCCCACCTTAATGAAACAGTTGAAAACATTGGGGCGCGACGCTTGCACACAGTGCTGGAGAAGGTGCTAGAGACGGTGAGTTATTCCGCAAGCGAGCAAAGCGGCAGCGAGGTTACTGTCAATGCAAGCTATGTGCTGGATAACATGGGTGAACTAGCCAAGGGCGGCGATGCCGACCTCAGCAAATTTATTCTGTAGCTAACCGGCTTTTGGCGCGACTAAATTAAGGGCTTTGCGGGTGGCGTCAACGTCTGCAAAGTCCGCCAGCCAAACGGGCGCGTCTTTTACTTTTTCACCAACGCCAATAAAACGCCAGCCGAGTTGAGCCGTTGCGGCCACATCCCACTTTGCGTCGCCCAAATAAGTAATGGTCTCGAACTGTTCAACACCACTACGCTCAATCGCGCGCTCGTATGACGTCATCATAATCTCGGTGCGCTCGGCCTCGTCGTCACCCGTGGCCATTACTAGGTTTTTAATGTCGTAACCAGCGGTGCCAAGCTTAAGCGCTGCACCCGGACCCCATGCGCCCGTTGCCACAGCAACCTGCACATTGTCGTCCGCCATCAGCTCGTTAAACAACGCAAGTCCGCCCTTGGTCGCGGTAGCAGTGTCTGGTTTTTCCATTATCGTGTCGAACAACAGGTCGCTGAAATAATCCCGCACCGCGTCATATTCTTTTTCGCTCAAGGTTCGGTTTTGCTGCTTATGCACCACCTCAACCAAAATGCCTGGGTCAGTCACATGAACACAGTCTGCCCAAGCATCACCAACATCAATATCAAGGACATCTTTGATCGCCTTGTTATATAACATTGCTTCAACATGGTCGTTGTCAACCAAGGTTCCGTCCACATCAAACATTACTAAGTGCATGATACTTATATCCTTTGTACAAGAAAGCCCGCCTTAAGCTTTTGAGACGAGCTTCCTATAACTAAAATTGCTACAGCAATTAATTGTTCATTTGATCGAAGAAGTCGTCATTGTTTTTGCTGTCTTTCATCTTGCCGAGCAAAAACTCCATCGCATCCACAGTACCCATCGGAGTGAGAATACGGCGAAGCACCCACATTTTAGCAAGTGTGCCAGCATCAACAAGTAGCTCTTCTTTACGTGTGCCGGACTTAACAATATCAATTGCTGGGAACACGCGTTTATCAGCCACTTTGCGGTCGAGAATAAGCTCACAGTTACCTGTGCCCTTAAACTCTTCAAAGATAACCTCGTCCATGCGGCTACCTGTTTCGATAAGGGCGGTCGCGATGATAGAAAGGGAGCCACCTTCTTCGATGTTACGGGCCGCACCAAAGAAGCGTTTTGGGCGTTGAAGCGCATTGGCGTCCACACCGCCTGTGAGCACTTTACCCGAGGACGGCACCACAGTGTTATATGCGCGCGCAAGGCGGGTGATACTATCAAGCAGGATAACCACATCTTTGCCGTGCTCAGTGAGGCGCTTAGCTTTTTCAATAACCATTTCAGCAACCTGCACGTGACGCGATGCTGGCTCATCAAAGGTAGAGCTAACAACCTCAGCCTTCACGCTGCGTGACATATCGGTCACCTCTTCAGGGCGTTCGTCGATCAACAGCACAATCACATAACATTCGGGGTGATTCTTGGTGATGCTTTTGGCAACGTTTTGCAAAATCACTGTTTTACCCGTACGCGGCGGTGCCACGATCAGGGCGCGCTGGCCTTTGCCGATTGGCGCAACAAGATCAATAACGCGTGGCGTTTTGTCTTTAATGGTTGGGTCATCAGGATCAAGTTTGAAACGCTCTTCAGGATAAAGCGGTGTTAGGTTATCAAAGCTTACGCGGTGGCGAACTTTTTCAGGGTCATCAAAGTTGATCGTATTTACTTTTAACAGAGCAAAGTAGCGCTCTCCATCTTTGGGTCCACGAATTTGACCCTCAATTGTATCACCTGTGCGCACACCAAAGCGGCGCACCTGACTTGGACTTATATAAATGTCGTCAGGGCCCGGTAGATAACTCGCCTCTGGTGAGCGAAGAAAACCAAAACCGTCTGGTAAAATTTCAATAACACCGCCACCGCCAATTTCTGTGCCGTCTTCAGCCATTTTTTTCAATATAGCGAACATGATGTCTTGTTTGCGCATGGTAGAGGCGTTTTCAACGCCAATTTCTTCAGCTAAAGAAACAAGGTCTGCCGGTGATTTATCTTTAAGTTCTTGTAAGTGCATTGAAACTTCCGATATGCGAGGAGCGTTAAAAGGAGTGAGCGCTCAATTTGGTGAAATGATAATAATATAGATTTTGACTGGATTATTAGCACGAGGGAAAATTTTTTGACAAGGGTTGCCCCTTGGTGAGTGTTTAAAATATCATTATTTATAACTTAGTCAAGCTCTGCGAAATTTGATCAAAATGGGCGCACAACCACCATGATAACAATTAAGATAATTACGATGGATGGTACCTCATTCACTACCCTATAAAATTTTTCAGGTTTTTCTCTGACGCCAGTGGAAAATTTACGGCGCCACCCTATCATCATCACGTGTAGGGACGTAAGCGTTACGAGGCCCAGCACTTTCACCAAAAACCACGGCTCCATCAAAATACCTGTTAGGTGCATCAACATAAGGCCAAAAAACCACGATAGTATCATGGCTGGGTTGGTGATTATGCTTTGCAAGCGTCGCTCACGGTTTCGCCAGGCTTTATCTTCGGTGCTGCCCAGTTCGGTTTGTGTATGATAAACAAAAAACCGCGGCATCATCAACAACCCAGCACACCAAAAAATTACAAAAATAATGTGAGCCGCTTTAATCCATAAATAATATTCAGCCATGATGTATCCTTCTATCGCCTAAATTCATGAACAAATTTAGAAAGTACAGCAACGTTTTCAACGGGTGTTTCGGGAACAAAGCCATGTCCGAGATTAAAAACATGTGGCCCTTTACTCAGGGCTGTCAAAATGCGCTCTGCTTCATTGAGCATCGCTTGACCGCCAGCAACTACCAGCTGTGATTCCATATTACCCTGCACACACACTTTACTTTGAAGTTTTTCGGCTGCATATCCCAGCGGTATTCCGCTATCAAGCGATACTGCATTTACGCCCGTTTCGGTTATATAGTTTTCATACATCATACCCGCTAGGCGTGGAAAACCAATGATGGGAGTGTCTGGGTGCACCGCTCTAACTTTATCGATAATTGCTTTAGTTGGTTCTATGACCCATTTATTAAACATTGGCTCTGGCAGCGCCGCTGACCAACTATCAAAAATTTGAACAGCATCAGCGCCCGCATCAATTTGTTTAATAAGGTATTCGCTGGTTGCATCCACCAAGATATCTAAGAGCCGTTGGAATTTTTCGGGCTCGCTATAACCCCAATATTTAGCAGCAGCATGGTCTTTACTGCCTGCGCCCGCAACCATGTAGGTAGCCACTGTCCACGGCGCGCCTGCAAAGCCTAAAAGGGTGATGTGTGAAGGAAGAGCTGCTTTTACACGGCGCAAAGTTTCATAGACATTACCAACTTTAGTGTGAAAGTTTTTTAAGGATAACGTGTCTAACCCTTCGCTTGTGGTTATCGGATCTAATTTTGGTCCAAAACCTGTCTCAAACCATACATTTTGTCCAAGACCATCAGGCACCACCAAAATATCTGCAAATAAAATAGCACCATCCATATTAAATCGATGGATCGGCTGCAATGTTACTTCGGTTGCTTTATCTGGTGAATAACAAAAATCCATGAAGCTTTTAGTGGTGGCACGTACTTTTTTATATTCACTCAAGTATCTTCCGGCTTGCCGCATAAACCAAAAAGGTACACGTTCACCAGGCTGACCTTTTAAAGTTTCTAAAAGTAGTTTTGTCATGAAATATCCTGTTTGTTCAGATGTCTTGCATATGAGATATGACACAGGATGAGCATACTACTTAATAATATATTTACTTAAGTTAGTAGTAAGTAGAGCCTGTTAATTATGGGGATAACTTGTTATCCACAAAATTATACACATAAGTGCTATCACTTATTATGCAGGTCTAATACTGTATTTTAAAAGTGATGAAAACCTTAAAACATATGCAAGAGATTAGTTTTTGATGGTGATTATAATAAAAAATTTTAAGCGATAAAAATAATTATCCCCAGAGTGTTTTTTTATGGATAGAATTTATAAGTTCAAGGAGGAGAGCTATGATAAAGTTATCCTAATTTTCATCCAGAGAGATTTGACGGGGTTATCATAGACTTTATCCACAAAGAAAATGTTGGTTCATGATGCAAGATAAAAAGTTTTATATTCATTTAGTTTCCGATTCGACAGGAGAAACTCTTGAGGGTATTGCAAATGCAGCTCTGTCGCAGTTTGAGGGAGTGAATGTATCGCGTCATTATTGGCCGCTTATGCGTACATCTATGCAAATGGAGCGTGTGATAGAAGATATCGCAGAGCAACCAGGCCTCGTTATGTATACGCTTGTTAATGATGATATTAGAAGCACTCTGGAAAGTTGCTGTAGTGAACGTGATTTACCTACAATTAGTGTGATGGATCCTCTTATAAACTTACTTGCCACATATTTTGGTACTAAATCTGCGGGTAAGCCTGGTCTTCAACATACGATGGATAGCGAATATTTTAATCGTATTGAAGCGGTGCAATATACTATGAGTCATGACGATGGCCAGCTATCACATGATCTGAAAGACGCTGATATTATTATTTTAGGTGTCTCGCGAAGCTCGAAAACACCAACCAGTATGTATCTCGCAAACAAAGGGTTTCGTACGGCAAATATTCCGTTTGTGCCAAACTGCCCGCTGCCTGATGGTTTTGATACTATCACTGATAAATTTGTCGTGGGATTAACAACCAGCCCTGATCGATTGGCGCAAATTCGTACCAATCGCCTGCGGAGTATTAAGGAAGAATCAGAAACAGATTACACAGATATTGATCTTATAAGCGAAGAAGTGTTGGCTTGTCGTCGTTACTGTAATGAACATGGTTGGCCTGTGATTGATGTAACACGGCGTTCTATTGAAGAGTCTGCTGTGGCTATTTTACATAAGTATTTTGCATGGAAAGAAGCACATAAAAAAGAGATGGGAGTAAGTCAGTAATGCAACGACTTATTCTTGCGAGTGAAAGCTCCTCTCGGCGAGCAATGTTAATAAATGCCGGCGTTTCTTTTGAGGCGATACCAGCTTATATTGATGAAGAAAGTATAAAGGAAAGTATTTTAGCTGAAGGAGGAAAGCCAAAAGATGTTGCTGATATTTTAGCTGAAATGAAAGCAATTTCATTATCTAGACAACATCCAGAGGCTTATGTATTGGGCTCGGACCAGGTTTTGGTTTTGGAAAATAACCTTATGAGTAAGGCTGCAAACCGCAGCGAAGCTAAGGCACATTTATTATCGATGAGCGGGAAAACACATAGTTTGATAGCGGCCGCGGTGATAGCAAAAAACGGTCAGGCAGTTTGGCGCGGGATGGAAAGAGCAAAGCTGACAATGCGAACCTTAAGCGAAGGTGATGTCGATAGATATTTAGAAGATGTCGGCGACAATATTTTATCATCAGTTGGTTGTTATCATATAGAAGGAAAAGGCGCACAGTTATTTGACCAAGTGAAGGGTGATTTTTTTACTATTCTAGGGTTGCCTCTTTTTAAAGTTTTGGCTCAACTGCGTCTTTATGGAATGATGGTGTAATGCAAAATATGGAAAAAAATAAAGTGAAACTAGGAGTGATGGGGTGGCCGATAGAGCAATCTTTATCGCCTGACCTACATAACCACTGGATGAAAGCATCAGACATTAAAGGCCGCTATAAAAAACTAGCCTGTGAACCTGAAAATTTAAAAGGGTTTATAGCGGACCTAAAAGAAAAAAAATATCTCGGTTGGAACGTTACTATTCCACATAAAACGGCGACACTTTCATTGTTAGACTCTGTCGATGAGAGAGCTAAAGTTTTGGGTGCGGTAAACACGGTTAAAAACGAAGACGGTAAGTTGTGCGGGTATAACACTGACGGTGAAGGCTTTATTCAACACTTGAATAATTCAGCAACAAACTGGCGCCGCGACAAACCGGTTTTGGTTTTGGGTGCTGGTGGTGCAGCGCGAGCTGTGATTATGGCGTTAAAAGACGCAGGCGTGCCAAAAATTTATCTATGTAATCGCACCAAGGAAAAAGCGGACACCATTAAAAGAGACTTGGATATTTCCAACATTGATGTGGCAAACTGGGATGAGAAAAGCGGCATCGTATCTGAGGTTGGTTTGGTTGTTAATACCACATCTCTTGGAATGGATGGCTGCCCACCCCTTGAAATTAGTCTTAATCTCGCAGATTCTGATGTTGTGGTTTATGACATTGTTTACAAGCCCTTAGATACAGCTTTGATTAAGGCAGCAAAGGACAGAGGGCTTAAAACTGTAGATGGTTTAGGTATGCTTTTTCACCAGGCTGTGGCGGCATTTGAAATTTGGTTTGATCGTAAGCCAGACATTAATGATGGCTTGTTAGACGAGCTTCGCGAGCAGTTTCTATGATTATTATTGGGCTCACAGGGTCTATCGGCATGGGAAAAAGTGAGACGGCAAAAATGTTTGCTGCACACAACATTCCCATCTTTGATGCTGATGCTATTGTAAGGGCGGCCCAGGCAAAAAACGGCGAAAGCCTATCGTTGATAGCCGAGGCCTTCCAAGGCGTTGTGGTTGACGGAGAGCTAGACAGAGCCGCGCTGGGTAAGCAGGTTTTTGGAGACAAAACAGCCTTGAAAAAGCTTGAAAACATCATGCACCCAGTCGTAGACCGTGAACGTAAAAATTTTTTTGAAAATGCCGAAAAAAACAATGCAAAGTTTGTGGTTTTAGATATGCCGCTTTTGTTTGAAACCGGCGGTGAAAAAGGCTGTGACTTTACGGTGGTCGTGAGCGCACCAAAAGAGGTGCAAAAGGCGCGCGTTTTAGCAAGACCTGACATGACAGAAGACAAATTTGAAGACATAATCGCCCGGCAAATGCCAAGCGTAGAAAAAAGAATACGCGCAGACTTTATTATAGAAACAGACAAGGGTTTGGATGCGGCGTCTAATGATGTTAGCGCGATATTAAAAAAATTAAACGACAAAACCGCCAGAGCATTTAAAGGTTTTTGGCAAGAAAGCTTATATGATGCGTGAAATAATTTTTGATACAGAAACAACGGGCTTTGACCCCCTAAGCGGTGACCGTGTTATTGAAATTGGTTGTGTTGAAATGGTCAACAAGGTGCTTACAGGCGAAACCTATCATGTTTATGTAAACCCTGAGCGCGAGGTGCCAGCGAGCGCATTTAAGGTGCACGGAATCAGCACAGACTTTTTGCAAGACAAGCCATTGTTTTCAAGCGTCGCGGATGACTTTTTGGAGTTTGTTGGTGATGAGGCCGTCCTTGTTGCGCATAACGCCGATTTTGATATGAAGTTTATCAATTGGGAGCTAGAAAATGCCGGTAAGCCAGTTTTGCCGCAGCCACGCTTTAAAGACACCCTGGCGATTGCGCGAATTAAGTTTCCGGGCGCAGCGAACTCGCTGGATGCGCTCTGCAAGCGCTTTGGCATTGATAACGCGAGCCGCACGCTGCACGGCGCACTGCTTGATAGTGAGATTTTGGCAGACGTTTATATTGAGCTTGAAGGCGGACGACAAGCAGGCATGGACCTTAGCCTTAACCCAAAAAAAGCCGTTGGTAACAAAGCCGCAAAAAAAGCACGTGAGCCGCGACAGTTCTCGCCGAGCGATGATGAGCTCAAGGCACACGAAGCCCTCATTGAAAAACTAGATAACCCCCTCTGGAAACAGTAGTTAACCGAGGTGTTCCTTAAAAAAAGCGGATGTACGCTCATTCGCGAGTTTGGCGGCGCCCTCGTTTAAGTTAACACCGTCTGGCCGCGCAAAGGCGTGGTCAACACTAGCGTAATCATGGATGGTTATTTGCGTCCTGAGGTCCAGCGCAGAGTGAATGGTGGCCTGGGTAGCCTTGTCAACAAAGCTATCTTCTTCAGCCATGTGCATCAAAAGGGGTGTCGAAATATTGGCGGCCTCGCCGAGTTTTGTCTCTAGACCAACGCCGTAAAAAGAAACCCCGGCGTCAACATTGGTGCGGGCAGATGTGAGATATGCCAGCAGCCCACCAAGACAGTAGCCAACAGCACCAACCTTACCCGTCACCTCTGACATTTCATGTAAACAAGCAAGGCTCGCCGCTATATCTTCAATGCCCTTATCCACATCAAAGCCCTGGTATAACTCGAAAGCCTTGTCCCACTCCTTTTGGGATTTGTCGGTGATTTGAATACCCGGCTCTTGGCGCCAAAACAGGTCAGGGCACAGTGCGACATAGCCTTTGGCTGCCAGGTCGTCACATATTTGACGCATGCCGCAGTTTACGCCGA
>Ga0209344_10000873_pt1 | contig 45185 bp, 41 predicted proteins | sample Cruoilmetagenom6_FD_187293 | JGI IMG/M metagenome (GOLD analysis project Ga0209344, IMG submission 187293) | Oil polluted marine microbial communities from Coal Oil Point, Santa Barbara, California, USA - Santa Barbara Oil Seep Sample 6 (SPAdes)... | ecosystem: Environmental > Aquatic > Marine... | reverse complement strand
GCGAAAGAAAGCCGCGAAGCTGCGCGGCCATTCTTTGGGGACTTATTGGTGGACGCATCGCGCGCAGCAGCCAAGGAACAACCTCCGTGAACCCCGTCGGGTTCGTCTGTCAAGATGATTGACGGTCGGTAATGAAATGCTCACCAGAATCACCCCGCCGCTATACTCGGGGCACCCAGCTGTCCGCAATATGACCGCTTAATTTGTCTGGGAGCGCAAGGATCCACTATAAGCCGGTTTGGCACGCCGTGTCCACCCGATTCTTGACCTAAATCGTGGTTTCGACTAGGGGTTTGCTGTGAGTCCTGCCGAACGCTTCTTCGCGGCCATCGCTCCGAAGGCTTCCCAGATGAGTCGATGAGCGTTATTCACCGTGACGTCGGCGTGGTCGTAGGCCGGCGCAACTTCCATGATGTCGAACCCCACAACATCCGTTTCAAGCACTATGTGGCGGATGATGCGCAGCAAGTCAATGGGAGCGAAGCCACCCGGTTCCGGGGTTCCCGTTGCCGGGGCGAAGCCAGGGTCGAGCACATCGATGTCAATCGAAATGTAGACCTTGGATGCCCGCGCCTTCGCCGCCGCGATGATGTCGGGCAGCACGGCCTTAACTCCGCGCTCCCAGAACTCCTGCATCATGAAGTGCTTCAGGCCGTTATCGCGCATCCACTTCTGATCTTCTTCGCCAGGCCAATACCCGCGAAGACCGACCTGGAGAAAGTTGGGGCCGGGAATAGCGCCCGACTCAATAAGGCGGCGCATCGGGGTTCCGTGGCTTGCGAGGTTGCCCTCAAGGATGTTTGCGGTGTCAGCGTGAGCATCGAAATGAATCATGACGACGTTGCCGAAGCCGTGGTGCTCTGCCACCGCTGTGGCTGCTGGCCACGTAATCGAATGGTCGCCACCGATAACAAACGGCACAATCCCTCGGCTGGCAACCTGCCCTACGCGCTCGTAGATGGCCGCCTTCGAGAGCTCCCACATTCCGTGGCTCGTGATGGCATCGCCGTAGTCGACCACATCGAGGTGGTCGAAGATTTCCACGCCGAGATCGAGATGATAGGTACCCGGATCGTAGGCGCTGGCCCGCAACGCACGGGGACCAAAGCGGGCCCCCGGACGATTGGTGGTGCTGTCATCCCACGGCGCACCAACGACAGCGACATCCGGCTTCCACGAATCGAGTTGCTCGGGCTCACTCAGCATCGGTCGCATGCCAAACGTTGCCGGCCCCACATAGGACTGCGCATTGAGTTGCGCTTGCAAGTGGGGAGGAAGTTCGCGGTTTGTCTCAGCCATGATTCACCGTAGCGCCCGGGGCCGGCAGAACCCGCGAGCACGGCTGCATGTCGACACGGAGTGTGGCAAAGTCAATGCCATGGCCGAGCACCCCAGCACCACCCTGAAACTGAGCGGCCACTTTGCCGAAATCGCACCAGACCGTTGGCAGGATGGCGCATTCACCCTCACCGTGGATGGCACGCCGCAATCCCACGTCAACATGGATGACCCGAGCCAGCTGTTCTTCGAATACGTGCAGCGTATGGGCCACGTCATCGACCAAATCTCTGACCCCGGCGTTCCCATTACCGCCGTTCACCTTGGCGGCGGAGCCCTCACCCTTCCTCGTTATGTTGAGGCCACGCGCCCGGGCTCACGCCAACAGGTCGTCGAGTTGGAATCGGATCTCGTTGATTTTGTTCGCAAGGAACTTCCGTGGTCGAAGCAGGCCTCCATCCGCGTTCGTCACGGGGATGCTCGCGAAGTGCTTGCCAAGTTTCCGCCGGGACTTCGTGGCGCTGTGGACTTGCTTGTCGTTGACGTCTTTAGCGGTGCGCGCACTCCCGCCCACGTCACGAGTGTGGAGTTCTACACGGAAGCGATGACGTTGCTCGCCCCAGAGGGTGTCGTCGTGGTCAATGTCGCCGATGGGCCAGGACTCGCCTTCGCTCGCAGTCAGGCCGCAACGCTCAAGCACACGGTCGGTCACGTGGCGGCGCTCGCCGAAACCCAGATACTCAAGGGACGTCGTTTTGGCAACATCGTGCTTGTCGGTTCCCCGTCAGCACTCCCCCTGCACTGGATGCCTCGCCTCCTGGCCGGCGGTCCGCACCCTTCAAAAGTGGTCGCCGGGGTCGAACTCTTGGACTTCATCGGCAGCTCTCCGGTCGTCACAGACGCCACTGCGGTGAAATCTCCACCCCCATCCAAAAATATTTTTCAAGTGAAACCGGGTAGAGGATAGACAGATCTGTCCCCTTGTACCCCGATTTTTCCGACACTTTCGGGGTACAAAGCGTGTACCCCTTCGGCCCGATTCTGCCCTAAACCCCGGAAAACCGGGGTATCTTGTACCCCAAACTAAACCTTCTAGTCCCCCATGGTGCGGACACGGGGTGCCCCCCATTACTGGGGACTGTCCTCCATAGTGCGGACAAGTAGATTGCATTTAGAAGTTGAACGCGAAACCCGAATCTTCGCGTTGGAATGACCCGCGTTGCAGGAACCCGAAACCAGCACACAGCTTCTTGAATCCCGATAACCCCGAACCACAATCATCCCGGCCAGTTTTGCTGCGCCGCGAAAGGACATCATGAACAAGCTCGTCAAAGGCTCCATCGCAGGTGCAGCAGGAATTGCTCTTCTCCTCGGCGGCGCAGGAACCCTCGCAACCTGGAACTCAGCTGCAACCATCAGCGCCCCCGGAACCATCTCGGCAGGAACACTGAGCATCGCAGCAGCGACCGGCAGCACCGACGGATGGAAGCTCGGCAACGCAGCGACCGTAGCTTCGCCCGCTGGCTTCAAGATCGTTCCCGGCGACACCGTCACCTTCACGAAGACCTTCAACGTCACCGCAACCGGCGACAACCTGACTGCAACCGCTGCCCTCGGCACGCTTGCAATCACGCCTGCCACCTCGAGCGCCGCTGACACCGCTCTCGCCGCCGCACTCACCAAGTCGGCCGCTTTCACCGTCAACGGTGCAGCAACTACGAGCGTCAGCCCCGCAGCCGGAACGCAGCCCGTTGTCGTGACCGTCACGATCACCTACCCGAAGAGCGCAACCGCTGGAGCAGAGAACTCCTCCAAGCTCGGTGCAGTATCGCTCAGCGACTTCAGCATCACGCTCACACAGAACTAGTTTTACCCGGCTGGGTGTGCGGTCACCACGACGCACACCCGGCAATCCTTCTCACGCTTGATAGCAGTTTTCTCTCATCGAAAGGCGGTGCACCATGAACTCTTCAACAGTTCACGGGTCGAACCGCCCTACGTCCGTTAAGGGCCGCCACAAGATCGTCAAAGGCCGCCACAAGCGCATCGCAACATCGCCGGTGAAAGCTCTCAGCGGAGGCGCCCTCGGAATTGTCAAGGCGATGGCAATTCTTGCCGTGGCCGTGTCGGTCGGCCTCGTCGGCACCGGTGGCACTTACGCCTACTTGAACTCATCGGTCACCGCCAGCCCCGGCTCAGCCGTCAGCTCCGGAACCGCCGCCCTCACGGTCGGCGATCAGTCCCTGAACTGGACTGCCCTTGCGCCAGGAAAATCAGTCACCGGCACCTTCACGATCACCAACACCGGTGACGTGCCCCTCGTGCTCTCCCCCGCAATCGCTGCGACGGCCACGGGATCGTCTACGACGAACCCCTTCACCATTTCAGTCGCCAACGGCGCATGCCCTGCCTCGGGCGTTCCCTCCGGAACCTTGAACAGCACTCTTGCCGCCGGCGCGACCGCGAGCGCCTGCCTCGTCGTGACCCTTCCGGCGAATGCCCCCTCGACGGCACAGTCGACCAACGTTGCCATTACCGCCACCATCTCGGGAGTTCAGCCGTGATCCGCACAACAGAGCGCGAAACTCCCCAGGGATACCGCGGAATGAGTCGCTCCACGCGTCTTTCTGTCGTCGCCGGTGTTGCCGTGTTCCTCACTCTCGTCTCCGGTGTCAGTTTCGCCGCTTGGACTGCATCCTCCGCTAAGACCGTTACCGCGACTACGGGCGCAGTAGCCCTGTCGACTGCAACGGCCGGAGGCGCGGGAACAATCAGCGCACTTGGTCCGTTCACTTACACAGCAACCAACCAGACCGTCACCAAGCCCATCACCGTGCGGAACACCGGATCCGTAGAAGCCTCCGTTACGAGCATCACGATCTCCCGAACCGGAACGCTTGCTGGCGGGCTAATTGCTGTGAAGTTCTGGGCTGGCACGAGCTCGGCGTGCGCCGCTACGACTCCCGTTGTGTCGAGCACTCTTGCGGGCGGCACCGTCTCCCTCAGCAGCCTCAACATGACAGTCGCATCTACGGCCAGCGCGACTCTCTGCGCGTCAACGACATTCACCGACAGCATGTCGGCTCAAGCTGGCAAGACGATCACCGCCACCTACGCGGTGAATGCCAGCGCGGGCACCAATTGGAACACCAGCGACGCCGCCGCTATTGCCGATCGATCTTTCACACAGTCCATCCGAGCCTTGAACGCCCCCTCGAACATGAGATGCACGACTCAAGCCGGCTGGTGGGGCGCCTGGCCCGAAGCCATCGTCTCGTGGTCAGCATCGACAGCACCCGCGGGAACTACCATCACCTACGGCGTCTACTTCGACAACGGCACAGGCCCAACCCTGCTCCGAACAGTTTCAGGAACGTCAACAACCATCACCGCAGGCGACATCTCAAGCAGTGGCTCGATCACCGTGATTGCGATCGCCAGCAACTCAACACAATCAAGCCCATCAACCGCCGTCGGACTGTGGTATTCGAACCCGTGGTGGGGACCCGGTGTCTCATGCGCAAACTAATTCAGCGGGCATCCGGTCTGGTCGCGGCGGCAGCGCTAATGCTCGTTCTCGGCGCTGCACCCGCCAGCGCAGCAACGGGCGTCGGCGTGATTGAACTGAGCACAGACGGAGTAAGTTTTGCCCGCAATCTGCCCGGGGCACTCTTCGGTAGCATCGCTACTCTCAGCCCGGGAGACAGCGAAACCAAGACAATCTACGTGCGCAATACAGGAACCGCGACGGGATATCTTCGCGTCACCCTGCGAGACGTATCGTTCTCCGACTCGCACTTCGCAAACGCCCTGACTGTTACGACAAGCACTCCGAGCATCTCGGGAGCCTCCCACGCAATTAGCGGAGCCTCCCCTTGTCTCGTGACCAACGAAGGACTACTCATTGCTCCGGGACAGACCGTGCCCGTGACATCGACGTTGACGCTCGGCGACCTCTTCGGCTCGCAAGGTCAAGGAGCCACGGCATCCATGTCGCTTCGCTTTGCGCTGTCGGACACGACGCCCGGAAGCCTGCCCGCAACACACTGCGGCAACTCTGGCTCGACAGTGCCACTGTTGCCCGGCACTAGCAGCCCGACGACGACAACTCCGCCAGAGGGAGACACCACCGCGCTGGCAGTTCCCGCGCCGCGCCCCAACCCTGCAGTCACTGACACCAGCGCCAACGCCAACGCAGCGAACGAACTCACTCCGACCTTCCCCGCCGCTTTTGCGCTCGACCCCAACACGTGGCGTCTCTACCAGGAGTACCTTGTACTCATCTTGTTCGTCGCCGTGTTAATCGGCGCCGGAATCTCTTGGCTCGTCGGCCGCCGCAAACGAAGGGATCGAGAAGATGTCTGATGTGACCACTCGCGCAGCTGCTCGTTCCGTTGCCCATGCTGACGAAGAAAAACCCCACGGTGTTCTCCACTACCTCGGGATGGGCATCAGCGGTGGCCTCTTCGCGCTCGTAGTTCTCATCGGCGCACTCGTTATCGTCATCCCCAACCTCGCTGGCGCTATGCCGCTCACGGTACTAACGAGCTCGATGGAACCACGATTGCCCCCGGGAACCCTTATTGTCGTCAAGCCCATAGAGACTGAGCAGATCGTTGTAGGCGATGTCATCACCTATCAAATCAAGTCAGGCGAACCCGGCGTCATTACGCACCGCGTGGCCGGGATCACCAACTCAAGCGACGGTAGCCGCACCTTCACCTTGAAAGGCGACAACAATGATGTCGCCGACGAATTGCAAGTGCTGCCGGTGCAAGTGCAGGGCAAGCTCTGGTACAGCGTTCCGTGGATTGGGTACCTCAGCAACTTCGTGAACGGCAGTGCCAAATCATGGCTCGTTCCCGTTATCGCCGTTGCCCTGTTCGTCTACGCCGGATTCATGATTGCCAGCGGGATCATTTCAAGTGCACACAAGCGTAAGCGTCGTCGGGCCCGAGCACAGCGAGAAGCAGACCGTGCGGCATCCATCGAAGCAGCAATGGACGCGGATGAAGTCGAACTTGCCGACAACACCATGCGGTTGGGCTAGAGATTCATCGATTAGCCTCAACAGGTGGCTGAACTTTCCCGAGTGCGCGTGTGGGCGGAAGCGCTTATCCGACTGCACTTGAATGAGGGTTGGCAGTTCACTTTCGACAACGCCAAGACTCGCGCAGGGCTCTGCAACTACACCCACAAACGCATCTCAGTGTCGAAGTATCTCGCTGCGCGCTACGAGGATGACGAAATCCACCAAGTGCTCCTGCACGAGATTGCGCATGCCATGGCTGGGCCCGGTGCCGGGCACGGAGCACAGTGGAAAGCGGTTGCGAAAGAGCTGGGCTATGAGGGCAAGCGCCTGCACGGCGGCGCGATTGCTGACGAATTCGCCCCCTGGGTGGGCATGTGCCCTGCCGGTCACCAGCATTTTCGCTACCGCAAGCCGAGCCGACCGCTCGCGTGTGGGCTGTGCTCCCGCACGTTCAGCTCCGCGAACCGCATCGAGTGGGTGCACCGGGTTGTGTCGCGCCCTCGCGGGTAGCCGCGAGCGCAGCCGGTCACGCCGGGCGCCGTAACCGGCGATAATGGTTAGGTGCATCATCCCGAAACTGATTCCCCAACCGGCATGCCCGCACTAGACAACACAGGGGCGGTGACCGGCCAGTGGTTTACCTCTCGCACCTCGCGACAGTGGTGGTTCGATTCTGGCGCCCGCGCTCTCGACTTTGCCTACACCGGAGCGATGGGCAATAACCCCGCCTGGGAGCGACTGAACACCCCCGCCGATCTCGCAACGTGGCTTGAAGGCCGCTTTGAGGCCTGCGATGGCACCGTCACCGATCGCGATCTCACCGATGCGAAAGGTTTGCGTGAGGCTATCGCCACAATCGCAACTGTACTGAGTGCGAACGGGCAGCCCGAGCCCCAGCAGATCGACATCATTAACCTTTTTGCCGCGACCCCGGATGTTCCACCACGGCTGGCTGGGGGCGGGCTGCAGGCCGGTCGCACTCGCGTTCGCACCGGTCAGGCGCTCGCGACGATGGCGCGTGAAGCCGTGTTTCTTTTCGGAGCGGAACAACACGAACGCATCCGCGAATGCGCGGCCGAGGATTGCGCCCTCGTCTTCTACGACGAATCACGCTCCAACAACCGCCGGTGGTGTTCGATGCAACGGTGTGGCAACCGCGCAAAAGTGCGCAGCCACCGTGCCCGAAATGCGGCACGCTAATGCGCACAAAGAGAGGCGCCACCGAGCTACAGCTCGCGTTCCCATGCACGCACACGCGCACGCGTCGCTAGCGGGGCACTATCAGTTATCGACTAGTCGACGAACTGAACCTCTTTCCAGAAAGTGACGTAGTTGGAGAAGTCTTTGCCCACGCGCTCTGCCGCACCGGGGAGCAAATCGGGGTAGGCGAAAGCGCGGTCCTGATACTGCTGGCCGTTGGCGCTGACCGTGAAGTACTGGCAGTCACCCTTCCATGGGCAGTGGTACGGAGTGGGGCTCTTCTCCAGCAGTTCGTGGTTCACGCTCGCCGGCGGAAAGTACCAGTTGCCCTCGATCTTGATGAGATCTTCTTGGGGTGCTTCTGCGATGACGGTGTCGCCGATTACTGCCTTCATACTGTCCTCCATTGAGTCGGTCATTGCTGAGCCAATGACGAGTTTCTCGGTCAGTGACTGCTCAGTTCAACGCTCGACCAGCAAGCGTCATTCCCGAACGATGGCAAAGCCGGCTGAACCGTTGCTGACAATGGCGGCATCGAGTGCGCCACGCCCCTCATCCAGAATCAGTCGTTGACCCGCAGTGCTCGCCGACAACAAATGGTTGTGAGCAGATTTGAGGCCGGTAAACGCAGCAACAGCGGATGCCGCTTCCGGAGAAATGTAGTCAATACCGGCGTCGGCGAGAGCATCCACGATCGCACCCGCCGCGAGGAGGTCGTCGACGGTGAACCCGCCGTCCACGTTTCCGGCAGCGATGACGGCGACGGTGAAACGGTCACCCTTGAGTTCTTGTTGCGCGATGACCCACTCGGCGACGGCCGTGGCTGCCCCGGTTCCGGCGCTGAGAATGGAGAACGTTCCGGGCAGCTCGGGGGCGGGCGTTGAACCGTCGGCGAGAGCATCCGCCCACACGACCACATCAGCGCCAACGCTCAGTTCGTTCGCGTGGGCGCGACCGAAGCCAAAGCGGACCTGGTACTGGGGTTGAGTGCGGGGATCGTTCACTTCTTGAGGCTAAACCGTAGATCGCGTGAGATGAGGCTGGATTACTGAATGTGACAAGAGCACACTGGGTTCATGCGCGTGCTACTGAAACTTGAACTCGATTGTGCTCCCGACGATGCGTGGCGCGCCATCCGGAGTCCCCAAGTGTTTCAAGAGGTTTCAGCTCCACTGTCTACCTTCAGATCGTTAGAGGTGGGAGGTTTTCCTGAGCTGTGGCAGCCGGGCGAGCATCCGGTGCACATGTCGGCTGGGGGGATTTTTCCCGTTGGCCAGCAAGTGATTGATGTGTCGTTTCCGGATGCCCCCACCGGAGTTCGAGTGATGCGGGACAGCGGTCGCGGGCTGAGCGGCCCCCTCGCTCTCGTCACTCACTGGGAACACTCCATGGCGATTAGCGCCGCGCCGGGAGGCAAAACCCTCTACCGCGATCAACTCATCTTCAGCGCCGGTGCCCTCACTGCCCTGATGTGGCCGCTCTATTGGGCATTCTGGCAGTGGCGCGGAGCAGCTCTTCAACGATTGGCCCCCTCATGGAGGTGGGGCACAACTAGAAGAACTAATCTTTCGCTCTAGGTTGGCCGACGTCGGCTCAGCCCTCGGCTAGTGAGCCGAATCGCGGGCGCGAAAGGAACACGCTGTGCCTCGACTGCGGCGGAGTAATACGACAGGGCGCGGCTATTCGCGTGTGCGATCGGGGCGGGGTTTCAGTTTTCGCGACCCTGATGGCGCCACCGTCATCGATGCCTCTCTCGCGTCTCGTTTCAGGTCGCTGGCCATCCCACCAGCGTGGACCGAAGTGTGGATTAGTCCCTACGACAACGGCCATGTCTTAGCCACTGGACTCGACGAGGCTGGCCGTCGCCAGTACATTTATCACCCCGCGTGGCGTGAGCGTCAAGATCGCGTGAAGTTTGACCGAGCCCTCGAACTCGCTGCCGCTTTGCCTGCCGCGCGCGCGGTCGTCACACGCACACTGCGCTCAAGCGAAGACCCCCGCCAACGCACTCTTGCTGCCGCCTTTCGGATGCTCGACACCGGCTCATTGCGGGTCGGCAGCGAGCGCTACGCCGAAGAACACGGTAGCCACGGTCTCTCCACTTTGCTGTGCGATCACGTGACGGTCGTGGGCGACCGCGTGCAGTTGTGTTTTCCTGCCAAGAGCGGCCAGCAGTGGGAGAGCGAAATTGTGGATGCCGACCTCGCCGAATTCATTCGGCGACGCCTCCGCAGCGCTCCCGATGCTTCGGTGCTGTCGTGGCGCGAGGGCCGCGAACGTGTCTCACTGACGGCCGCCGACATCAACGACTATGTGCGCGAACGCACCGGTGGCGAGTTCACCGCCAAAGACTTTCGCACCCTGCGCGGCACAATCGCGGCAGCGTCGAGTCTCGCGCTGAACCTTGCGGAGAATGGCGCGCCCTCGAGTCAGCGGGCGCGCTCCCGGGCAATCCGTGAAGCGATGGAGGCCGCCGCGGAGGTACTCGGCAACACTCCAGCAATCGCGAAGAAGAGCTACGTTGACCCGCGCATCATCGATCTCTTCTCGGCGGGGGAAACCATCGACCCGACCCGCACCGCCTCTGCCGAGAGCGAAGTGCGCGCGCTGCTTACCCGGCGCAAGTAAGGAGGGGCGGTCGGGCGGAATGGCCCCTGCCGCAGGTGCAGCCCACACCGGGAACTCGTCAGGGCCACGCTCGCTGTCGGCCGCCCGGGATAGCCTGAAGCCATGACCGCTCTTGAGGTCGCCGACTGGCGCCGCCGCAACTTTGCTCTCTATGCCGCCATTCGTGAAAATCCGGATGCCGCGAGCGCCCACGCCGACTGGCGTGCGGGTCGAGATGAGATGTTTGCTACGCATCCAGCTTCGCCGCTGTTGCCCGAGGACCTGCGCGACTTTAAGGGGCTGCCGTTTGAGGCGTACGATCCCGATTGGCGTTTCGAGGCATCCATTGTTCCTGGGGACGGTCGCCGCATGAATGTGGAGACGGGAACGGATGGCGTTGTGCCGTTCGACCTGCTGGGCACGGTCGAGATTGATCAGGTGGGTTCTCTCGATGTGTGGCGGTTGGCATCGTATGGTGGCGGAATTTTTGTGCCCGTGAAAGATGCCCTTTCGCGCGTGAAGGGTGGCACCTATGGTGGCGGCCGCTACCTTCTCGACACCGTCAAGGGTGCCGATCTGGGGCCGGGCAGCACGCCAGAGTCGCTCGTGCTCGACTTCAACTTTGCCTATAACCCGTCGTGCGCCTACGACCCCGCGTGGGCGTGCCCGCTGGCTCAGGCCGGCAACACTTTGGCTGTGCAAGTGCCGGTAGGCGAGCGCTACTAGGGGCATAACTGCTACGCTGGGGTTACTTGCGAAACAATTGTGTTTCCCTGCGTCGTAGAACGCTTCCCTCTTCTCGCCCACAAAATCAGAAACGTGTGGCTCGTAGATAACTTTCTCCGGCGAACTGGAGTCATCCGCGCCGAACGAAAGTTCGAGATCTGACCTGTGTGCCGCATTCGTGCGAAACGCCTGATTGGGTCGGTGTAGATCAGCCTGGTGCAGTTCTTGAGGAACAGCGTCGGTGCTTTCTGAACCCGTGCGCCTCCGGTGTAACGCCCATCTGTTACTTATGCCCGAAAGGCACCACCGTTTTGACTGAACAAACTTTTAGCTCGCTTGGCGTGCCCGCCCCTCTCGTTGCTGCACTCGCAGCCGACGGCAAAACCACGCCATTCCCCATCCAACTCGACACCCTGCCTGACACGCTCAACGGCCGCGATGTTCTCGGCCGCGGAAAGACAGGCTCGGGCAAGACCCTCGCCTTCTCCCTGCCCATGGTTGCGCGCCTCGGCGGCAAGCTCTCGGGTGGCAAGCGCCGCTCGGGTCGCCCCCTCGGCCTCGTGCTCGCACCGACCCGTGAGCTCGCCACGCAGATCTCTGCTGTGATCGAACCTCTCGCTGCCGCCTACGGCCTCAACACCACCACGATTTTCGGTGGCGTAAGCCAGAACCGTCAGGTTGCCGCCCTCAAGGCCGGCGTCGATATCGTCGTTGCCTGCCCCGGCCGTCTCGAAGACCTCATGAAGCAGGGCTTCGTGAGCCTCGACGCCGTAGAGATCACCGTGCTTGACGAGGCCGACCACATGGCCGACCTTGGCTTCTTGCCCGTGGTGACCCGCATCCTCGACAAGACCCCCAGCAATGGACAGCGCATGCTGTTCAGCGCCACCCTCGACAACGGTGTAGACAAGCTGGTTCGCCGCTTCCTGCACAACGAGGTACTGCACTCTGTTGACGAAGCGACCTCGCACGTCTCCGCCATGACTCACCACGTGTTCGAGACCGAGAGCGTCGAATCCAAGCGCGTTCTCGTCGAGAAGCTGGCATCGGGAACCGGCCGCCGCATCCTCTTCATGCGCACCAAGCACCACGCCAAGAAGCTGGCACGCCAGTTGACGGATGCCGGAATCCCCGCCGTTGACCTGCACGGAAACCTGTCGCAGGTTGCCCGTGACCGTAACCTCGCCGCATTCTCCGCTGGCGACGTGAAGGTGCTTGTTGCTACTGACGTTGCAGCGCGAGGCGTGCACGTCGACAACATTGAGTTGGTCATCCACGTTGACCCGCCAGCAGAACACAAGGCCTACCTGCACCGCAGCGGCCGTACCGCTCGTGCTGGCGAAGAGGGCGACGTCGTCACGATCGTTCTGCCCACCCAACGCAAAGACACCGCAGCACTGTTGCGTAAGGCCGCCATCACGGTGACCCCGCAGCACGTGAACGCGAAGTCGGATGCCGTCATTGCTCTGACCGGTGAAGTTGCCGAATACGTCAAGCCTGCGCCTCGCGCAGCAGCTCCCGCCCGTGGCCAGTCGCAGGGTGGACGCTCGCAGGGCGCCAACGCCCAGCGCAAGCGTTCACGTCGTGGTGGCGAAGGCGGATTCTACGAAGGCGAACGCGACGGTGCCCGTGATGGTGGACGTGGTGGCGCCGGTGGACGCGGCGGTGCTGGTAACGGTGGCGGTGGCGCTCGTGGCGGCCGTAACGGTGCAGCACGCGACGGTGCTCGTGATGGTGCTCGCGAGGGTGCTCGCGATGGCCAGCCCCGCGGCGGCGCTCGCGGCGGCCAGCAGCGTAACTCGCAGCAGGGTTCCGGTCGCGGAGCCGTTGTCGCCGGTTCCGGTGCAAGCGAACAGCGTTCAACCCACCAGCCGCGCCAGCAGCAATCCGAAGCCCCCTCGCGTCCGCGCGGTGGCAAGGGTCGCGCTCAGGCCGGCAACGGTGGACCGGTTCGTGTTGGCCAGGTCGTTCGGCCGAACCGTCGCGCTTCAAGCAGCGGGCGCTAGGACCTAGCGCTGGGCCCTCGGGCCATATCTTTTGGGGCGGCCAAGGCACCCCCGAAAACATAGTTTCACTGCCGAAGGGCGGCGAGCACCTCCCAGCACTGCTGGGGTGGGGTTCGTCGCCCTTCGGCGTTTAAGCCGACTGTGGCAGCTCGCGCTGGTGTGACTGCATCCCTTCGGAAATTCAGGGGCAGCTCGCGCTGGTGTGAGTGCATCCCTTCGGAAATTCAGGAAACTCTGTTTCGACCAATGTGCACCGGCCTCAGCGCGCCCGAATTTCGGGGCATCCACACTGGCAGCCCACGCGCGCACACCAGATTTCCTGAGTTTCCAACATTGCGCAGCGGTAGCGGTAGCGGCAGCGTAACGCAGAGCAGAGAGCACCCAGCACGTAACGCAGAGCAGAGAGCACCCAGCGCGCAGCGCACTACTACTCTCCGATCGCGAGAGCGGTCACGCTGCACTACGGAAATTCAGGAAACTCTGCTGAGTCGCCCGTGTGCACGGCATTGCTCCCGCAGAGTTCTGTGCTTTCTTCGCCACCAGACGCGACCGAGCGCGACCACGCGAACGGTTTTCCTGAATTTCCAAAGTTTGCCCGCAGCAGACTGACCCGCAGCAGACTGACGGGCAGCAGCTAGCTCGCAGTTACGGCAGTACCCCGACAGAGGCGAGTGCCGCGCGCAAGAGCGCCCCGCGGCCACCCTCCATATCGGCGGTGGCATCGTCGGAGACCGCCGCGGCCGGGCTCAACCAGGTCAGCTCGAGCGCATCCTGACGCGGCTCGCACGTGCCCGTGACGGGAACGACGTACGCCATCGAGACGGCGTGCTGGCGAGGATCGGTGAACTGGCTATCGCCGGGCCACGGGAAGTACTCGGCGACCATGAACGGGGTCGGGCTTGCGGGCAGCAGCGGGAAGGCCATGGGGCCCAGATCCTTTTCCAGATGACGGAACAGGGCATCGCGCAACGTCTCGCCAAACATGACACGACCAGAGACGAGCGTCCGCGTGATCTCACCATCGTTGCCGCGCACAAGAGTGCCGACCTCAGTGACGCGACCCAGCCCATCCACGCGCACGGGAACAGCCTCAACATAGATCAGCGGCAGTCGCCTGCGGGTCTCCGCAAGCTCTTCATCTGAAAGCCAAGACGAGTTGGGATCTGGTGTGCCGACGGAGCTCATGCTCCATTGTCACCTATCGTGCGGCTGTGGCGTGCACAGCGTGCAACTTTGGTGCGCACCCGACAGCGGGGCGGATGCCGCGGCGCCCCGTCACGGGCAGCCACGCAGCATCTCTCCCGCGCGTACTTTCGCGTCGCCTCAGCCGAGCAGGTCCTTCATCTTGGAGGCGATCAGTTCGGTTGCTCGGCGCGGAGAGAGTCGTGAGAAACGGTCCATGAACTTGGCATCGCTGCCGATGACGACACGGAAGGAGCCTTTCTCTAGGCCTTCGATGATCTGTTGGCCGGCATCCGCTGGGCTGGTTGTTTTGTATTCTTTGCCCGGCTTGGCAGCGGCAACTTTCGGCATTGCGACGCCGGAGTTTGCGGTGATGTTCGTTCCCACGCCACCCGGGAACACGATGGTGACGGCGAGGTTGGTGCCCAAACTTTCTGCGTAGAGCGCTTCGGTGAACAGTTTGACGGCAGCCTTGCTCGCCCCGTAGGCAGCCTGACCGGGCACGGGAAGAAAGCCGCCCATGCTCGCGACGTTGAGCACGGCGGCTTCAGGACGCGCCGTGAGGGCAGGCAAAAATGCTTTGGTCATGTTCACAACACCCCAGAAGTTGACGTTGAAGACCCGCTCGATGGTGTCGAAGTCGAGTTCTGTCAGTTTCACAAAGGGCTGGATGATGCCCGCAACGTTCAAGACTCCATCGACTTGGCCGTGGGCGTGAATAACGGCATCGGGGAGGGCAAGCACTGCGTGGCGATCAGTCACGTTCAGAGGGTGGGTCGTCAACTGGGCGGATGCCGCGCCGGCCAGTTTCGCCGTCTCCGCAAGTCCCGGCTCGTTGAGGTCGACCGCCGCTACTCGGGCACCTCGGGCAAGGAGTCCGAGCACTACTTCTCGTCCCATTCCGTTGCCACCGCCGGTGACAACAAAGACTTTGTTTGTTAGCTGCATTTTTTGGCTCCTTCGCCTTCGGGCTGTTAAGGGCAGTCTGGCACCGACTGAGGTGAGCGGCTAGTGCTGGCCTCGCGAGGATGCCCGCATGCCGAGAGCCAGCTGCGGAGAGTGGCGTGTGGAGTCCGGACTAGTCGTCAACAATGTCGCCAGTTCTACCTCTGTGCACAGGGAGCGCCGTCCCCACCTCCCGGGTGGCTCTGTGTCTTTAGCGTTCTTGACTCAGGCACTCGTCTGCAACGCGAAAGGGAACCATGACTGAGAACAACCCCGCTACCGCCGCGCCATCGGCGACTCCCCATCCGGCCCAGGCTCGTCGCGGGTGGCCCTGGTGGGCCTGGGCGCTTTTATTCGGGGTTCCTTTTCTGGTTCTCTCGGGCCTTGTCGCCATAGTGTTCACCGGCTTATTGCTTGGCCAGGCAAGTCAAGGACTCAATTGCTACGTCTATGGCGACTGCGAGCCTGCGCGCGGGGCCGCCCCGATTCCGGGCGCTTCCGACTCCTCGGATGATCGCACCGAGGCGGCGAAGAAGGTTCCGCTCGAGGGGAGTGCTGTTTTCGAGGGTCAACCCGTGTGGTCGTTCACGCTTGAGCCAACCTGGCAGGCGCTGCCCTTCGATCAGGACGGCATCGACGTGTTTCAGGATGAGGCCACGGGGTGCCAGCTCATCACGTCGCAAGGTGTTGCTGTGTCCGAGGCCGAGTCTGCGAGCGACGCTGAGCTCTCCTACGCCCTTCTTTCCCGGGAAATCAAAGGTTTCACGGCCGATAATCCTGACGCGTTGATTCTTAATGCGGGCGCCCCCATAGACATCGCAATCGCGAGCGCCGCCAGCGAGTCAACGATCGAGTTCGCTTCAGCGACGATTGACCAGAAGAGCGCCGATGGTGTTTCCCAGACCATTGAAATTGCGGCGCGGTCGATGCCTGGTTCGGAGGGCGAGCTCCTCGCAGTGCTGACCTGCGATACGGCTGCGCTCTCCGCGCTGGGCACAAAGTTCGAGCTCTTCTCGACCGCGCTCGCCGTCACAGTGAGCCCCTAGGCCGCGCCCCGTAGGCTTTGCCCATGCAGATCGATTCCTCCGCAGTGCTCTGGTCGGCCCCCGAACGGGAACGGGCCGGGCGTCCGCTCATCGTGTTGCTCCACGGCTACGGCTCCCACGAGGGCGATCTGTTTGGCATGGCACCGGCCCTGCCGCTCGGCCCCGTCATCGCCTCGCTGCGAGCGCCCATCCTCGAAAGTGGCGGGTTCTCGTGGTTCCCCATCGACCTCAGCGGTGGCGGGCTCCCCCAGGTTTCTGGTGTGGATGACGCAGCCAACGCCGTGCTCGAATGGCTTGATGACCAGCAGTTCACGAGTGTGAGCCTCCTCGGTTTCTCGCAGGGAGCCGCCATGTCGCTCCAACTCTTGCGGCTCGCCCCGGAACGCTTCAGCTGTGCCGTCGCACTCTCCGGGTTCGTGGCCAGTGCTGCGCACCCCGCCGATGCGGCGCTCACGAGCATCCGCCCGCCCGTATTTTGGGGACGCGGCACCGACGACCCCGTTATTCCTGCAGCCGCTATTGAGCGCACCGAAGAGTGGCTCGTCGACCATGCCCGTGCTGAAACCCACATCTACGAAGGCCTAGCGCACTCGATCTCGACCGACGAACTCAACGACTTCGTGAGCTTTTTGCACACGCACGCGTAGAAGGGGGCAACCAGCACGCCTTGGGCGAAATCCGTAGTGCGCTGTCAGCGGTTGCGACGAAGATAGAACAATGAGCGATGTGCTCGGCAAATTTTCGCCCGCCACCCGAGAGTGGTTCGAGGGCGCGTTCGATGCTGCCACCCCGGCGCAGCTCGGCGCCTGGGATGCCGTCTCGTCGGGAGCCAATGCGCTCGTGGTCGCCCCCACCGGTTCGGGCAAGACGCTCGCCTCATTTCTGTGGGCGATCGACCAGCTCGCGTCGAGCCCTCCCCCCACTAACCCCAAGCAGCGCACCCGCGTGCTCTACATTTCTCCACTCAAGGCTCTGGGCGTTGACGTTGAGCGCAACCTTCGCGCACCCCTCGTCGGCGTCACTCAAACAGCCCGCCGCCTCGGGCTCGGCGAAACAGATATCACCGTGGGGGTGCGCTCGGGAGACACGACCGCGCAAGACCGCCGCCTGCTTGCACGCACCCCTCCCGACATCCTCATCACTACTCCCGAGTCGCTGTATCTGATGCTCACCTCGGCGGCCCGCGACACCCTCAAGAACGTCGACACCGTCATCATCGATGAAGTGCACGCCGTCGCTGCCACCAAGCGTGGTGCGCACCTTGCGCTGTCGTTGGAGCGGTTGGATGCCCTGCTCACGAAACCCGTGCAACGCATCGGGCTGTCGGCCACCGTGCGTCCCATCGAAGAGGTTGCTCGGTTCTTGGGTGGACGCGCCCCCGTGACGATCGTGCACCCGCCGTCGGCGAAAACGTTCGAGTTGAGCGTCATCGTTCCCGTGCCCGATATGACCATTCCGGGCACGGTGGCGTCTGCACGCGACACTGCGGCGGGAGGCTCCGGCCACGATGATGAGGCGACGCCCGAATCTGCGGGTTCGCTCTGGCCGCACGTCGAAGAACGCATCGTGGATGCGATTCTCGAACACCGCTCGACGATTGTGTTCGCGAATTCGCGGCGACTGGCCGAACGCCTCACGGCCCGACTCAATGAGATTTATGACGAGCGGATGAGCGAGGGCAGCATCGATGGCGACGAAGCCCGCGCCCGCAGCCAAGCCAGTGCGGATGCCGCCGCCTACGCCGCACCGCAGCAACCATGGAAGCCGCCAGCCCAGATGATGGCGCAGGGCGGATCCACGCTAGGAGCCGCCCCGCTGCTGGCCCGCGCGCACCACGGTTCGGTCAGCAAAGACCAGCGCGCGATCATCGAAGACGACCTCAAGACGGGAGTGCTGCGCTGCGTCGTCGCGACGAGTTCGCTCGAGCTCGGCATTGATATGGGAGCCGTCGACCTCGTGATCCAGGTCGAGTCGCCGCCGTCGGTTGCGAGTGGGCTTCAGCGCATTGGGCGAGCCGGGCATCAGGTTGGAGAGATCTCTAAAGGCCTCCTTTTTCCGAAGCACCGCACCGACCTCATCCACACCTCGGTTGCTGTGGAGCGGATGCGAAGCGGGCAGATCGAAGCCCTCTCCGTGCCGACAAACCCGCTCGACGTGCTGGCGCAGCAAACTGTCGCGGCCGTCGCTCTCGATGAGATAGATATCGAGGATTGGTTCGACACCGTGCGCCGCAGCGCCCCCTTCTCGACCCTGCCGCGCAGTGCCTTCGACGCGACCCTCGACCTCCTGAGCGGCCTCTACCCGAGCGATGAATTTTCCGAACTGCGGCCCCGCGTCGTGTGGGATCGTGTCGCCGGAACGCTCAGCGGTCGGCCCGGCGCCCAACGTCTCGCTGTCACGTCGGGCGGCACCATCCCCGACCGCGGTCTCTTCGGCGTCTTCATGATCGGCGGCGAAGCGGGAGCCCCCGGCCGCCGCGTCGGTGAACTCGACGAAGAGATGGTCTACGAATCTCGGGTCGGCGATGTGTTCGCCCTCGGCACCACGAGCTGGCGCATCGAAGACATCACCCACGACCAAGTGCTCGTCTCCCCCGCGTTCGGGCAGCCCGGCCGGGTTCCGTTCTGGAAGGGCGATGGCCTGGGCCGCCCGGCAGAGCTGGGCGAAGCGATCGGGGCGTTCACTAAAGAAATTGCTACGGCATCCGCTGATGATGCGCGCGCTCGAGCGCAGTCAATCGGGCTCGATGAGCATGCCGTCACGAACCTGATCGCTCTCGTCACCGAGCAAAAGGCCTCTACTGGTCACGTGCCGAGCGATACGACTCTCGTGGTCGAACGCTTCCGGGATGAGCTGGGCGACTGGCGTGTGATCTTGCATTCCCCGTACGGCATGCCCGTGCACGCGCCGTGGGCGTTGGCGATTACGGCGCGCATCCGCGAACAGTTGGGGGTGGATGGCGCGGCCATGGCCGGTGACGATGGCATCGTCGTGCGCATTCCAGACACCGATGCCGCTCCGCCCGGTGCCGACCTTTTTGTGTTCGACGCTGACGAGCTCGAACAGATTGTCACGGAAGAAGTGGGCGGTTCGGCGCTCTTCGCCGCACGCTTTAGGGAGTGCGCCGCTCGCGCGCTCTTGCTGCCGCGCCGCGATCCCGGCAAGCGTTCGCCGCTGTGGCAACAACGCCAACGCGCCTCGCAACTGCTGGATGTGGCGCGCAAGTACCCGAGCTTCCCCATCGTTCTTGAGACGGTGCGCGAAGTGCTGCAGGACGTGTACGACCTGCCGGCGCTCACGGCGGTGACGAAGCGCATCGCGAGCCGCGGCATCCGCGTCATGGAGACCGAGACGGAGGTGCCGTCGCCGTTCGCGCGCGCCCTCCTGTTCGGCTATATGGCCGCTTTCGTATACGAGGGTGATTCGCCGCTTGCCGAGCGTCGCGCCGCTGCTCTCTCGCTTGACCCGGCGCTGCTTGCTGAGCTTCTTGGTCGCGCCGAGCTGCGCGAACTGCTCGACCCTGACGTGATTGCCCAGACCGAGAACGAGCTACAGCGGCTGACGCCCGAGCGTCATGCTCGGGATGCCGAGGGGCTCGTCGACCTGTTGCGCGTGCTTGGCCCGCAGACCGTCGCCGAGATCGAGGCGCGCTCGCTCGTGACCGGCGAAGCCCTCGCGACCGACCTGGCGGGGCTCGCGAAAGCGAACCGCGTGCTCGAAGTGACCATCGCGGGCGAACGCCGCTGGGCCGGCATCGAAGATTCCGCGCGACTGCGTGATGCGCTCGGCGTTCCGCTGCCGATTGGGGTGCCCGCCGCGTTCATCGAACCCGTCGACGATCCGGTCGGCGACCTCGTGAGTCGCTACGCCCGCACCCACGGACCCTTCACACTGGCGGATGCCGCAGCCCGCTTCGGTCTCGGAACAGCCGTCGTGAACGACACCCTGCGTCGCCTCGCGGCCGATCGTCGGGTCGTCGATGGTGAGTTCCGTCCCGGCGCGAGCGGCACCGAGTGGTGTTCGGTGGATGTGCTGCGTCGCCTGCGCAGTCGCTCGCTTGCGGCGCTGCGCCAGGAGGTCGAGCCGGTGTCGCACGCGACGCTTGGTCGGTTCCTGCCCGCCTGGCAACACGTGTCCGCTTCCGGTGACTCACTGCGCGGCATTGATGGCCTGGCCCAAGTGATCGACCAACTTGCTGGATACTCGGCTCCGGCATCCGCGTGGGAGAACTTCATTCTGAGTGCCCGCATTCGCGACTATTCGCCCGCGTGGCTCGATGAGTTGACGACCTCGGGTGAAGTGGTGTGGGCCGGGCAGGGTGCGCTGGCGGGCAGTGATGGCTGGATTAGTTTGCACCCGGCTGCGACGGCTGCGCTGACTCTGCCCGAGCCGGATCGGGATGGGCTGAGCGAGTTGCAGCAGAGCATTCTGGAGGCGTTGGCCGGTGGCGGCGCGTTCTTCTTCAGGCAGCTCTCGAATCAGGTGGGCAGCACGGATGACAAGGTGCTGCTGAAGGAACTGTGGGATTTGGTGTGGCGGTCGCTCATCACGAATGACAGCTTTGCGCCCCTGCGCGCGCACCTCGGCGGCACCGTGCGGGCTACTCGGGCACCGCGTCCGGCCCGGGCTCGGGCCTATCGCGGTCGGGTCTCGACGGTCATGCAGGCAGGGCCGCCGAGTGCGTCCGGCCGGTGGGCACTGCTTGAGACCGCTGAGGGTGAGACGACGGTGCGCGCCAAGTCGACCGCCGAGTTGATGCTCGAACGGCACGCTGTTGTCACTCGCGGCGCGGTCGTGAGCGAGGGCATCCGTGGTGGATTCGCGCTGACGTACCGGGTGCTGAGCGGCTTCGAAGAGACCGGTCGCGCCCGCCGCGGCTACTTCATTGAGGGGCTCGGTGCTGCCCAGTTTGCGACCGGCGCGACTGTCGACCGCCTGCGTGGTTTCACCCGGGATCCGGATGCTGCGCCCCAACTTCTGGCGATCACTCTCGCCGCGACAGACCCCGCGAACCCCTACGGGGCTGCTCTTGGGTGGCCGGGGCTCGGTGGCGAGGATGCTGGGGTCGAGAGTGGTGACGCTGGTGCGACTGGCGCTGCCGGCGCGACGAGTTCTGGCGCTGGGGCGGTTGGCGACGACGGTTCGGAAGCGTGGGCTGCGACCTCGGCGTCGGCATCCGCTGCCGCATCCGCAAAGCCCGTCGCTGACTCGCCCAAGAAGCATCGCCCCGGCCGCAAAGCGGGTGCGATCGTCGTGATGGTCGATGGGCATCTTGCGCTCTACCTAGAGCGCGGCGGCAAGTCGTTGCTCGCGTTCGATCTGGAACCCGCCGTTGTGGATGCCGCAACTCGCTCACTCACGAGCACCCTGCGCGGAACGCTGCCAAAACTCCGCATCGAGAAGGTCAACGGTGATTTTGCCGTCGGCACCCCGGTCGGCAAGGCGCTCGTGGAGGCCGGGTTCGTCGCGACACCGCAGGGGTTGAGGCTGCGTGCCTGAGGGTGATTCCGTCTACAAGGCGGCAGCGAAATTGCGGGCGGCGCTCGACGGTCAGGTTCTCACCCGCACCGATTTTCGGGTGCCCGCCTTTGCGACGCTCGACCTCAGCGGCCAGACCGTCACGAGTGTGGTGCCGCGCGGCAAGCACCTGCTGATTCGAGTGGGCGAGCACACCATCCACAGCCACCTCAAGATGGAGGGCGTGTGGCAGATTTACGGCGCCGGCGAGCGGTGGCGCAAGCCGTCCTACTTGGCTCGAGGAGTGTTGAGCACGGCAACGAAGACGGCGGTAGGTTTCGAACTGGGGCTGCTTGAGGTGGTGCCCACGGCATCCGAAGACAGCATTGTGGGCCATCTGGGCCCTGACCTTCTGGGGCCCGACTGGGATGCCGATCTCGCGCTGGCGAACCTGCTGTCAGACCCGGCGCGGCCGGTAGCACTCGCGCTGCTCGATCAGCGGAATCTGGCGGGCCTCGGCAATGTGTATGCGAACGAGTTGAGCTTTCTGCGCGGATTCCGCCCCGATACGCCGATCGGTGAGGTCACCGACCCGAAGCGCTTAGTGGCGCTCGCACACAAGGCGATCACGGTGAACAAGGATCGCCCCATCCGCAATCTCACTGGCCTGCCGCGGGGAAAACCCCGCTACTGGGTGCACGGGCGGCGCGGCGAAGCGTGCCTGCGCTGCGGCACCCGTATCGAGTCAGACCAGCTCGGCACCGGCCCCACGGACACGCGCAACACGTGGTGGTGTCCGAGCTGCCAGAAGTGATGTCGCTCGGCCGTGGGCAGTGTCGTACTCCGCGCGGCCTTGTCTCGCCAATAGGCTGGGGCGAATAGCGCTGGTCTGCAGCACCGCGCTAACGCTCACCCTTCGAGAAGTCACCGAGAGAGATTATCCGTGAAGAAACAGATCGACGTCGTCGGCGCGGTCATCGTGCGCGATGATCTGGTCCTGTGCGCCCAGCGCGGACCCGGCGGGGCTTTGCCCGGGATGTGGGAGTTCCCCGGCGGCAAGATTGAGGCCGGCGAGACTGCCCGCGATGCTCTCGCGCGCGAAATCACCGAAGAGCTGGAGTGCGAGGTGGCCGTTGGCGAGCTGATTACCACCACGACTCACGAGTACGACTTCGGGATCGTCGTACTCACCACTTTCTACTGCGAACTGCTCTCCGGCACACCCGTGCTGACAGAACACGCGGAAGTTGTTTGGCTCTCGCCCGCAGAGCTGAGCGCGCTCGAATGGGCACCTGCCGATATCCCTGCGGTCGAGCTGATCCAGAAGGCGGCGAGCGCCTAGTGGTTACCGACCTTCGCGGACTCGAGCCCTTTGGCCGAGATGTCGAATTTGGGTACGTCGACAAAACCGTTCGCGCTCCGCGAAGGCTTCATCCGCATCTAGTTCTCAACACAGAGAACGACTCGATGCTGCGGGCGCTTCGCTCTGAGCTGCAGCGGGCCACCTCGTTCACTTTCTCCGTTGCCTTCGTCTCACCGCGCGCGATCGCGTTACTCAAACAAGAGCTGATCGACTTCGAAGGCGTCGGGCGAATCATCACCTCCGACTATCTCGGTTTCAACTCGCCTCACGCATTTTCTGAACTGCTCAATCTCACAGAGCTCGGGATCGATGTTCGCATTCACAACGAAACTGCGTTCCATCCGAAGGGTTATGTCTTTCAACAGCCGAGTGGCGTCACTGCGATTCTCGGTAGTTCGAATTTGACTGAGACGGCTCTAGCGAAGAACCACGAATGGAACCTCAGGGTCTCAGCTACCCGCGACAGTGACCTCGCCGAACAATTCACCAACCTCCTTGACGATGAGCTATTCGATTCAACGCCCCTCACGCAGGGCTGGATCGACGACTACGCCGCCCACTACCAACCTCCGGCGTTGCGCCCGCGAGGCGGACGACGGTCGACCCCAGCACTCGATGAGCCAGAGACAGTCGGATCGATCACTCCGAATGTCATGCAGGTCGATGCGCTGAGCGCGATAGCGACAGTACGTGCGGCTCAGAAGGACCGAGCCCTCGTCATCTCCGCGACCGGAACCGGAAAGACGATTCTTTCTGCTTTGGATGTTCGTGCCGTCAATCCGCAACGCCTACTCTTTATTGCCCACCGTGAGCAGATCCTCGACCGAGCGATCACCGAGTTCCAGAAAGTACTTGGTGCGCCCAGAGCAGACTTTGGAAAGATCACAGGCAACGAGCGTGAGCCCGACAAGCGCTATGTTTTCGCCACGGTGCAAACTCTCTCGCAGCAGCACGTACTCGACAGCTTGGACCCCACCACCTTCGACTACATCCTGATCGACGAAGTACATCGTGCCGGCGCCAAGAGCTTCACGAAAATCCTCGACCACTTTCAACCGAAGTTCCTTCTGGGGATGACGGCTACGCCCGAGCGCACTGACGGCGAGAACATCTTTGAGTTGTTCGACTACAACGTCCCGTACGAAATCAGATTGAACACCGCTCTCGAGCTGGAGATGCTCGCCCCGTTCCACTACTACGGGGTCGCTGACATCACCTTTGACGACGGCTTCACCACGACCGAAACGACTTCGCTTTCACGCCTCGTAACTCGAGAACGCATCGACCTGATCCTGAAGTCCATCGAGACCTACGGTCAGGCGGGAGCAAGCCCGCGCGGCCTGATCTTCTGCAGCCGAAAAGAGGAAGCGCACGCCCTCTCTGCTGAGCTCAACAAACGGCACCTCCGCGGAAGGCAACTGCGCACGGTCGCGCTCACCGGCCAAGATTCAATCGAAGCGCGCGAGGCCGTGGTCGAACGTCTCGAAGCGGGTGAACTCGATTACGTGCTCACAGTCGACATCTTCAATGAAGGTGTCGACATCCCTACCGTGAACCAGATCATTATGCTGCGCCACACTCAGTCGAGCATTGTGTTTGTTCAGCAGCTCGGCCGAGGTCTCAGAAAGGTCGAAGGCAAGGATTACCTCGTCGTCATCGACTTCATCGGGAACTACGCGAATAACTTCCTCATCCCGATCGCGCTCTTTGGCGATGACTCGCTCAACAAAGAGTCGATCCGGAAGAACCTCATCGCGGCCGAAGAGGTCGGCGTGCTTGCGGGGCTCTCGAGCGTGCGCTTTGACCGAATATCCCAAAAGCGCGTTCTTGAATCCCTTGCGACCGTGAAGCTCGACAGCTTTCAGAACCTCAAAAGCGCGATCGAAACGGTGCGGAGACGCGTCGGCCGCGTTCCGCTGCTCTCGGACTTCTTGAAGTTCGAGTCAGTCGACCCTGTTGTTCTCGCGACAAAGATGGGGAACTATCCCGCGCTGCTCGCCAAGGTCAAGGTGGCCGAAAACGAGCTCTCCGAGCAGGAATCACGAGCGCTCACGGTGGTCTCTAAAGAACTACTGACGGCCAAACGACCGCACGAACTGCTACTCCTGCGCACGCTGTTGGCTGGCGGGAACTTGGACGAAGAATCTGCGGCAGCCGCGCTTGCTGACGCAGGGTTGCAGCCAGACAGCACAGTGGTGAAGGGCGCACTGCGGAGCCTTACGCTCGACTTCAATACGACTCCCGAAATCGACTCGCTCAAGAGTCAGGGGCCCGCTCTCGCGAATGAACTCGGAAACTACGCGCTGCATCCAGTCTTCGCGAACGCTTACGCGGTGCACTCGTCCTTCCGAGAACATCTCGACGACCTGATTGACACGGGTCTAACGATCACAAGAGACCGCTATTCCGCTGCGGAACCATTCACTGTTGGCCGTCAGTACTCACGTAAGGATGCAAGCCGACTCCTGAACTGGCAAAGCAATATGTCGTCGACGATCTACGGCTACAAGGTTGATCTACCAACGCAAAGCTGCCCCATCTTCGTAACACTTCACAAGTCGGAAGAGATCGCCGAGAGCATTGCGTACAAGGACGAACTGCTCGATATCAATACGATGCTCTGGTACACAAAAAGCAATCGAACGCTTCAGTCACCAGAAGTGAAAGCGATCTTAAACAACTCGGTCGAACTGCACATTTTCTCAAAGAAGAACGATGCTGAAGGTTCGGGTCATTACTACCTGGGACGAGCAACCGCCCGCGACGCCGAACAAACAACGATGCCCAACTCCGCGGGGAAAGAGCTCGCGGTTGTACGGATGCTCCTCAACTTTGAACAGCCAATTCAAGCTGGCCTCTTCGACTATTTCCACACGAACTTGACGGATTAGCGGCGGTTCGGCGATCGCCTGCTCACTGCCCTTACTCAAAAGTCAGCACCCCCTGCCACACTAGCCACGTGACAGATACCCGCACCGATGCCCTCACCGTTCTCCGCACGCTTGTCGGCAACGAGACTGCCGATTTTCATGAGGGACAGTTTGAGGCGATCGAGACGCTCGTCGATGGGCGCCGCCGCGCGCTTGTCGTGCAGCGCACCGGGTGGGGCAAGTCCGCCGTCTACTTCGTTTCCACCCTGCTCATGCGCCGACGAGGTGCGGGCCCTACCGTGCTCGTGTCGCCACTGCTGGCGCTCATGCGGGATCAGATTGCCGCGGCATCCCGAGCCGGAGTTCGAGCCGTCGCCATCAACTCCACCAACCCGCACGAGTGGGCCGAAGTTCAGCAGCAACTCGCCAACGACGACGTCGACGTGCTACTCGTCTCGCCCGAGCGCCTCAACAACCCCAGCTTTCGCGACAACCAACTGCCCGCACTGATCAACCGCATCGGGATGCTCGTCGTCGACGAAGCGCACTGCATCAGCGACTGGGGCCACGACTTTCGCCCCGACTACCGCCGCCTGCGCGAACTCATCGCCACCATGCCCGACGGCGTCCCCGTGCTCGCCACCACCGCCACCGCCAACTCCCGCGTCGTCGCCGACATCGCGGCGCAACTCGAAACCAACCCCACGGGCAGCACCGAAAACCCCGCAACGGCAGGCACCGAAGTCGTCACCATCCGCGGACCCCTCGCGCGAGCATCCCTACGCCTAGGCGTACTCAAACTTGCGGATGCCCGAGCCCGCCTCGGCTGGCTGCTGAGCCACCTCGCCGAACTGCCCGGCAGCGGCATCATCTACACGCTCACCGTCTCCGCCGCCGAAGACACCGCACGGCTACTGCGCGACAGCGGCCTGGAAGTGCGCGCCTACACCGGCAAAACCGACCCGCAAGAACGCGAAGAATCCGAGCAAGCCCTCAAAAACAACACCGTCAAAGCGCTCGTCGCCACCAGTGCGCTCGGCATGGGCTTCGACAAACCCGACCTCGGCTTCGTCATCCACCTCGGAGCCCCCTCCTCCCCCGTCGCCTACTACCAACAGGTCGGCCGTGCCGGGCGCGCCACCGACAACGCCGACGTGCTGCTGATGCCGGGCCGCGAAGACGAAGACATCTGGGAATACTTCGCCACCGCATCCATGCCCGACCAAGCCAACGCCGAACTCGTCATCGCCGAACTGACTGAAGCCACGAACACCGGCGCCGGCCCCGTCTCCACCCCCGCCCTCGAAGCCCGCGTCAACCTGCGCCGCACACCCCTCGAACTCCTGCTCAAAGTGCTCGACGTCGACGGCGCCGTCGCCCGCGTGCAAGGCGGCTGGACCGCCACCGGCCAACCCTGGAGCTACGACGCCGAACGCTACGCCGGAGTCACCGCCGCCCGCCGAGCCGAACAACAACACATGCTCGACTACGAACAACTCCCCACCGGCACCGAAGGCTGCCGCATGGAATACCTCCAGCGAGCCCTCGACGACACCACCGCCACCCCCTGCGGCCGCTGCGACAACTGCGCCGGCCCCTGGTACCCCACCGACATCAGCACGGATGCCACCACCCGCGCCACCGCCACCCTCGACCGTGTAGGCGTGCCCATCGAACCCCGCGCGCAATGGCCCACCGGAGCCGACAAGCTCGGCGTCCCCGTACGCGGACGCATCGCCCCCGAACTGCGCGCCCGCGAAGGCCGCGCCCTCGCCCGCCTCACCGACCTCGGCTGGGGCGGAACCCTGCGCACCCTCTTCGCCCCCGGAACCCCCGACGCACCCGCAAGCCCCGCGCTCGTCGCCGCCTGCGTGCGCGTGCTCGCCGACTGGGGCTGGGATGAGCGACCCGTCGCCGTGGTCTCCATGCCGTCACGCAGCCGACCACAACTCGTGGCATCCGTCGCCCAAGCCCTCGCGAGCGCCGGCAAACTGCCCTACCTCGGCACCCTCAGCCACACCGGCGGCGGACCCACCGGCGAACCCGGCGGCAACAGCGCCTACCGGCTCGCGAGCGTGTGGGGTCAATTCGAATGGGCTGGCGGCACCGGTGCAGCCGGAAGCGCCGAGGGCTACACCGAAGGCACCGCATCAGCCGCAGGCAACCCGCTACCCAACGGCCCCATCCTGCTCGTCGACGACCTCGTCGACTCCCGCTGGACCCTCACCATCGCCGCTAAGGCGCTTCGCGAAGCTGGAGCGGATGCCGTACTCCCATTCGCGCTTGCCCTGCGTGGCTAACCCCACACCTAGCAGCGTGGGATCAGGTTCTGTCCATTTGGACGCGAAAAACATCCGCTTGTACTTGAAAAGTATCTATCTAGACGTTACAATTCAAGCATGAACGTGTCAGAAGCTCTACGAGCGCTGGCTGAAATCTCGTCAGGCCAGTGGGGAATGGTCACGACCTCGCAGGCCAACTCACAAGACGTGAGCCGAGTACAAATTGCGCGGCTCGCTGAGAGTGGACATCTTGAGCGTCTAGCTCATGGCGTCTATCGGGACGCCGGGAGTTCACCGCACGAATTCGATGACATTCGAGCTGCCTGGCTCAGCCTTGATCCGGATCGAGTGGCTGAAGATCGCGTCCGAGACGCCGAAACCGGAATAGTCGTGAGCGGAAATACGGCGGCGGCCCTGCACGGAGTCGGAGACCTCCTTCCCACTCCCTATGTTTTTACTTCGCCAACTCGTCGACAGTCGCAGCGCCCCGATATCCGATTCAAGCGAAGGCCCCTCGCAGCCGACCAGATCACACTGGTAGCCGGAATTCCGACCACGGGAATCGAACGAACGATCGCGGACCTAGTGCAAGACAAAGAAGACCTCAGCCTGGTGGGGGATCTCGTTGGCGACGCGCTCCGATCCGGAACCGTTCAACTGGATTTCCTCGCAGCTCTCCTTAACCCTCTCGCCGCACGAAATGGGTTTCCGAAAGATGACGGACTCGCACTACTGAGGAAGCTTCTCGAACTGGGCCGCGTGGATGTCGCAACCCAAATCAAACGGGTGACTTCAAACCCAGCATGGCTCTCTGCGACCTCTCCCGACGACGCAACAATGCCATCCGAAGCCCTCGCAATGCCGATTGACCGATCGCAAAGTGTCACATCCGGGGACGATATGCGATCCGTGCAAGCGCTCGTGAAGGATGTCAATGTGCTACAGAATCTCGCGACGCAGAAGCAGGCATCCGATGCAGGCTGACGAATCTCCGTATCCCAACGATCGCGCCGTTCAGGCAGCAATCAAAAGTGCCGCACAACGGGACGAGCGAGCCACCTCAGTCGGTGTCGGCGATCTGATCCGACAAGCGACGTTTGACCGATTCCTCTGCAGAGTGTTTTCCGTTCAGCCACCCAAGTTTGCTCTCAAGGGCGGCACCGGGATGCTCGCTCGGCTGTCAACCAGTAGGGCCACAAAAGATATCGACTTGTCGGCGGGAGAGGGCGACCTCGAAGCTGCCGTAGCCGATCTGAAACAGCTGGCGACCGTCGACCTTGAGGATCATTTAGATTCGAACTTGCGAACAGGGTCAACCAGTTGGACGGAGAGAACCAGCCCTATACGGCTGGCTGCCGCCTGACTTTTGACGTCTATGTTGGCGTGTCGAAGCAGAGCACTCTGTCGATCGATCTTGCAGCCGGCTACAAGCCCACTGGTGAGCTCGAAACGTTGAGCCCGGCCAATCGATTGCCGCTTGCCCGTCTACGCACTTACGACTACGTGCTGTACCCAATAGTGGACCAAGTAGCGGACAAATTATGCGCAACCCACGCGACATACGGAGAGAGCAAATCTCCTTCGTCGCGCGTCAAGGACTTGATCGATCTCCTTTTTATTTCGATAACGGAATCCTTCGATGCTCGACGCCTGTGGATTGCCGTATCAACTGAGTCCAAGCGTCGTGAACTCGAACAAATTGAAGCATTCGTCGTCCCTCCGGACTGGTCAAGTCGATACCTGGTGCTCGCTCGACCCCTCGGGCTCTTGGACAATTTCCCCAATGTCTCAGCCGCCGAGGATCGCGTCCAAGCAATGCTGAACCCGATATTGGACGGAACTGTTGCTGACGGCTGGTCGGAGCCGGATGCTGGGGTCTGGAGGAATTCCCAATGAGCTCGTCTGTGCCAACTACCACCCTCCGCAGATAGCCCCGCAGAGCCTCACACCCGGAGGGGCAGACAAATAATCGTGCCAGCGCGCCAGCGCGCCAGCAAAAAGCTACTCTGGAAGCTATCGCAACGCTGCCGTAGCAGCGCGATCGGAGGTTGCCACAGTGTCAGATCCCCACACCAAGCCCCGCAATTTCGCCGTCGGCGCCTTCCTATCGGTGCTAGCAATACCCCTCGCCATCGCCGCAGCAGTCTTCGTCGGACTGCTCGGAACTGGAATCGCGGCCGCAGTCGCCGCAATCGGAATGTTTGCGGCATTTCAACTCTTCGCCCTCGGCTCACGCGCCCCGGTCAGTCGCGGCCGCGACTTTCTGTTCGCACTCCTCATCGGAACCACCGGCATCATCGAAAACCTCTCTGTTGGACGCCTCGATCTCCCCTTCCCCACTCGAGCAGAAGAAGTCGTCGTTCCCCTCACGATCGCCGCTGTGCTCGCCATACTCGCCATCATCATGAACGCGGCCAAAGCACTCACTGTTCACCGCGACAACATCCTGGCCACCGCCAACACCGTCGCCACCTCAGCCAGCAACCACCTCGAGACATCGCGAACCGCACTGGCATCAACCGCCAAGAATTCAGCGAACACCGCGCACCAATTCGCGAACCACGTCATGACCATCAATTCCACGTCCCCAGGCATCGTGCTCAACGGCAAACCACTCGAACAATCGCAATCCACGGCACACTTCTGGCGCGATCTGCGCGAGTCAATCTACAAAGCCATCCGCGGCTAACCACGGCTCCGAACTACAGGGTAGCTAGGCACCCCATCACCGCACCCGAGGAGACATCATGGCGATCATCCGCTACACCGGCATCTACAACGCCGACGGCGGGCTGTGGGGCGAAACGCGGTATGTGATCGGCCACCTCCTCGGCACCACCGCCTGCGCGCTGTGCGACATCACCCACTCACCCCTTCGCCGCAAACCCGAATGGGACGCCATGGTCAACCGCCTCGGAGTGCCCTTCAACGTGCGGCACCGCAACGAGATCACCCCCACCGAAACGGAATTCGTCGCGAACGCCCGACTGCCCCTCGTGCTCGCCCATCACGACGACGGCAGCATCACCGCAATACTCACCGATCGAGAACTGGATGCCGTAGCCGGATCAGTCACCGAATTCGAGTCAGCACTCACTCGCGCATCTATCGCCGGTTGACTTTCGCGCACGCAAGGCGTGTAATGGTGATACCCCTAAGGGGTATCCGTGCGAAAGGAATGCCATGGTCGGCTACGACGACAACAAAGAGCAACTGCTGAAACGACTGCGTCGCGCTGAAGGTCAGGTTCGCGGCATCCACCGCATGGTCGAAGAAGACACCTACTGCATCGACGTGCTCACTCAAGTCTCAGCCGCGACCAAAGCCCTCGAATCAGTCGCGCTCGCCCTGCTCGATGACCACCTCAGCCACTGCGTCGCCGAAGCCAGCCGCGAAGGTGGCGCCGTAGCCGACGAGAAGATTCGCGAAGCGAGCGCCGCCATCGCGCGACTCGTGCGGTCCTGACCACAGCATTTACCCGCGCCTGCCCACCGCAGCCGGAACACACCCCTGCACCTGCACACGCACACGCCCCAATAGAAGGAGAACAATGTCTCACACCGCTGATTACCTGGTCGAAGGAATGACCTGCAACCACTGCGTCTCCAGCGTCACCGAAGAACTCACCGAAGTGGCTGGCGTAACCGAAGTGACCGTCGACCTCGCCTCGGGGCTGCCCTCCACCGTCTCGATCACCTCCGATGCTCCCCTTGACGACGCAACTGTTGGCGCCGCAATCGAGGAGGCCGGCTACACGCTAGTGAAGAGCCTCTGATGACGTCCGAACCGCTCACCGCGAGCACCGCACAAACCGCCGACACCGTCAACTTTCTCGATGTCGAACTCGACATCACCGGGATGACCTGTTCCTCGTGCGCTAACCGCATCGAGCGCAAGCTCAACAAGCTTCCCGGCGTCGAGGCAACCGTGAACTACGCGACCGAGAAGGCTCGTGTTCGCGCCCCCGAAGGCGCCGACACCGCTCAGTTCCTCGACACCGTCAAGGCAGCTGGGTATAGCGCCGTCATCCCCGCGCCGATCTCCGAGACCCCGGATGCCGCGAGCTCACCCGCCGCAGATGACCGCGCCGCGCAGCTACTGCACCGACTGCTCGTCTCGACCGCCCTCACCGTGCCTGTCGTTCTGCTGTCGATGATTCCTGCCCTGCAGTTCACCTACTGGCAGTGGCTCGCCCTCACTCTCGCGGCTCCCGTGGCCGTGTGGGGTGCCTGGCCATTCCACCGAGCCGCCGCGATCAATCTGCGCCACGGTGCCGCCACCATGGATACCCTCATCAGCCTCGGCGTCATCGCCGCTTTCGGCTGGTCGCTCTACGCTCTCTTCGTGGGCGGCGCTGGCGAAGCCGGGATGCACATGACGATGACGTTCTTCGGAACCCCGCACGGTGGCGCTAGCGAGATCTACCTTGAAGTTGCCGCGGCCGTCACCGTGTTCATCCTGCTCGGCAAATACATCGAAGCCCGCGCAAGCCGCGAGTCGGGGGCTGCCCTACGTGCCCTCCTCGAGCTCGGCGCAAAAGATGCCACCGTTCTGCGCGACGGTATCGAGCAGCGCATCGCCGTCTCGGCGCTGGCCGTCGGCGACCACGTCGTCGTGCGGCCCGGCGAGAAGATCGCCAGCGATGCCCTCGTGATCGAAGGTAACTCCGCCGTCGATGCGAGCATGCTCACCGGCGAATCCGTTCCCGTCGAAGTCAGCCCCGACGATCGCGTCACGGGCGCCACCCTCAACGTCGGCGGACGACTCGTCATCGAAATCACCCGCGTTGGCCGCGACACCGAACTGGCCCGCCTCGGCCGACTTGTCGAAGAAGCCCAAACTGGCAAAGCCGACATCCAGCGTCTCGCCGATCGCGTTTCGGCGATCTTCGTTCCCGTCGTTCTCGGCCTTGCCGTCGTTGCGTTCGTCGGCTGGATAATCGCCGGCGGGCCCATCGAACTCGCTTTCACGGCCGCCGTCACGACCCTCGTCATCGCGTGCCCCTGCGCCCTCGGACTCGCAACGCCCACCGCGCTCCTCGTCGGAACGGGTCGCGGTTCACAACTCGGCATCCTCATCAGCGGACCCCAAGTGCTCGAACGTACGCGCACCGTCGACACGATCGTGCTCGACAAGACCGGAACCGTTACGACCGGCGAAATGCGCCTCAGCTCGATCGAGGTGCTCGACGGCGAAAACGAGGAGCTCGTGTTGGCTCGCGCCGCCGCTGTGGAAGCTGGCTCCGAGCATCCGGTCGGCCGTGCCGTAGTCGCCGCCGCAACCCAACGCAGCCTCGAACTGCCACTCGCTACCGACTTCGCCTCGCACGCGGGCAACGGTGTTCAGGCGACAATCGACGACACTGTGGTGTTCGTCGGCAAGCCCTCGTGGCTCACGACCGACCACCACCAGACAGTGTCGGATGCCGCCCTCACCCTGGTTGAGAAAGCTGAAGTTGCCGGCTCCACCGCGATGGTCATCGCGTGGGACGGTCAGGCCCGAGGCGTGCTGGTTGTCGGCGACACCGTCAAGGCAAGCAGTGCGGACGCCATAGCCGAGTTCACGCGGCTCGGCCTGCGCCCTGTGCTGCTCACCGGCGACAATGCAGGAGCGGCAGCATCCGTCGCCGCCGTTGTGGGAATCTCCGACGTGCACGCCGGAGTCACTCCGCAGGGCAAACTCGACGTCATCCGCCAGCTGCAAGCCGAAGGCCGCACCGTCGCGATGGTCGGTGACGGGGTCAACGACTCTGCCGCGCTCGCCGCCGCCGACCTCGGCATCGCCATGGGTGGCGGAACGGATGCCGCGATTGCAGCCAGCGACATCACGGTCGTCAGCGGCGACCTGCTTGTGGTCGCCGACGCGGTTCGCCTCGCCAAGCGCACCCTCGGCGTGATCCGTGGCAACCTGTTTTGGGCTTTCGCCTACAACGTGGCTGCCCTACCGATCGCGATGCTTGGCCTGCTGAACCCGCTCATTGCGGGCGCAGCGATGGCGTTCTCTTCGGTGTTCGTCGTGCTGAACAGTCTGCGGTTGCGCCGGTTCAAGTCACACGTGCGTTCCTCCCATCACACGTCGTAGATTCGCTCAGCATTGCCCGAAAACAGCGCCAACTGCTCGTGTGGCGCGTAGCCCGAAATGAGCGTGCGATAGGCCTGAATCAGGTCGCTGTAGGAGCTGAAGAGTCGGTCTAGTGGCCAGTTCGACCCGAATACGGTGCGGTCGGTGCCGAAGAGGTCGATGGAAGCGTCCACCCAGGGACGCAAAGAATCGAGCGTCCAACGCTGGTCGACCATGCCCAATCCCGACACTTTGATGAATGTATTCGGCCGGGCAGCGATTTCGGTCATCTCGCGCTTCCAGAACGCGAAGTACTCGTCATCGCGCTGACGCGGAAAACCACAATGATCAACGCAGATCGATGTCTCGGGTGCCGACGCGGCGAGATCTGCGACCTTGCTGAACGTTTCGGGCAGGCAGTCGATCGATGCGACAAGTCCGCGAGCGCCGAGCGTGCGCACTCCGCGCCGGTAGCGTTCATCAACGAGATAGTCACCCTCAGAGAAATCACGGATGCCGCGGAAACCAGCGAACTCTGCGTGCCGGTCGAGCTCGGCCTCCAGATCGTCGGCCATCAGATTCGAGTGCGCGATGATGCCGTGGGGAATCCCCGTGCGTTCGAAGCCCTCGCTGAGCCACTGCGTCTCGACGACGGGATCGGGGCTGCCCAGAGCCGCTTGCACGTGGATGGCTTTGCTCACGTGGTTGAAGCGCGACTCTGCCAGAAAGTCTTCTGGACGGTACTGACGCGACTTCACCGCGTCGATATTGCCGATCACCGGGTGATCCAGTTGCGGATCGAGCCACGAATAACGCAACTCGGGATGCCCGAGGTCATAGAAGTGCACATGGGTATCAACAAAGGGAATGTCGTTCACAATGGGCTCCTGATTCTGCTGCAACGTTGCAGCGGTGCGAAGGTGCGGCGGCGCACCCGAGCGGCCGGTCACGCAGGCTAGTCGATGAAGAGGCCGCCATCGACATCGATTACTTCGCCGTTGACATAGGCTGCACCTTCAGAGGCGAGAAAGCGAACGACGTTGGCGACTTCGGCTGGTGTTCCCATTCGACCGACGGGAACGCGGTCGAGCATGGCTTTCGAGGGAAGTGCGCCCATCATGTCGGTTTCGATCATGCTGGGAGCAACCGCATTCGAGGTGATGCCGTTGCTTCGTTCCGCCGTAGCAATCGATTTCGCTAGGCACATCATCGCGGCCTTGGACGCTGCGTACGCCCCGCCCGTGCTGAACCCCCCATTCTTGCCCGCGGATGAGCCCACGTTGATGATGCGACCGTAGCCAGCGGCACGCATCCCGGGCAGCACGCGCTTGCTCAAGAGGAAGGCGCTTGTCAGGTTGACGGCTAGGGTGCGATTCCAGACTTCTAGGCTGGTGTCATCGATGCGCCCCGGAGCGAGAATGCCCGCGTTATTAACCAGCACCGACGGCATTCCGAGTTGCTGCTCGACAGAACTTATCGCCGCATTTACCGCAACTTCATCAGAGACATCGCACTCGATAGTGAGGATGCCGTCGTGAGTTTCAGCGGATGCCGTGAGGTCAAGCGCGGCGACCTGGTACCCGTCGTCAACCAGAGCACGGCAGATGGCAGCCCCCAGCCCTCGGGCGGCTCCTGTGACAACAGCGACTTTGCGTGACATGACACTCCTCCGGACTTGGTAACGTTTCCAGCCGTAGTGGCGAGCCTATCCGGAGAAGCACAACCGCTGCAAGATCGGCGAACCTCTGACGGCGCTCACCGCGCTATTCGCGATTGCGAATACTGATTGCCCGTGCTTCGTCCTCAGCCTGGCGTCGTGCAAGCACGAGATTGCGAAACGTATCGCGCAGCGGCAGCTGCACGGTATTTTCGGCAGGCACCCCAGCAAGCAACTGTCGCAGTCGGGTAAATTCGGCATCCACTTCTAGCCCCGCCACGAGAGCGAGGTTGCTGATGTACAGCCAGATGAGGAGCGCGAGAGCACCCCCGAGCCAACCATAAACGCGGTCGTAGCTAGCAACCGTAGACGCGTAAAAACCGAATCCTGCGGTCGCAAGCCCCCACGTGACGATCGCAAACAGAGCCCCGGTGCTGACCCAACGCATCCGTTCATGGCGGATGTTGGGAGTGTAGTAGTAGAGCACCGCAATGATGACGGTGAGGATAGCGAGCAGCACGGGCCAACGGCCGAACGACCAGATCGCCACCCACGGGTCGCCGATTCCCAGCTCTGTGCCGATTGCCGTCGCCACATTCGTAGTGGTGAGGAGCAAGACGACGACCGCGGCAAATGCTGCCAGCAAAAACGCTGAAAGAACAAGCATGAGTCCGCGGAACTTCACAAAGCGTCGACCCTCTTGGACTTCGTACACGCTGTTGGCTGCGCGGCCAAAAGCTGTCGCATAGCTCGATAGCGACCACACGCTGAGCACGAGCCCCATCGCAAGGGCCAGGCCGGGACTGCCGACCGAGAATAGTTGAGTAAGGGGCTCCTTCAGCACGTCAACAGTGGCGGGCTTCAGCACTTCATTGGCGAGGTCGAGCACTGTCTCTGCCGCCTTCTCCTCCCCCTGAGCGAGTGCGAAGGCAGAAACAACGCTGAGAGCGGCCGGCAAGGTAGCGAGCGCCGAGAAGAACGCCAGAGTTGCCGCCGAATCGATCCCGCGGTGCAGCATGAAGCCGTGATAAGCGCGGCGGAGAGCGTAGCGCCACTCCCGCCGCGGCGCGATGAGGTTGCTCGTCGCCTCGGAGTTCGTCATCCGCTCAGTTTAAGTGACTCTGCAGCGATCAGGGGCCGCTCGCAATTACCATCACGCACTAGAACACGCGGCGCGACAGGTCTATGCTCATCGCACTAGCCGCCGCGCGTTGCGACGACATGGGTTCGAGGAGAAACGCCATGAAAACGATCACGCCGTGCCTGTGGTTCAACGGCGATGCCGAAGAAGCAGCGACCTTCTACACGTCCATTTTTCGCAACAGTTCCATACTGGGCACCACACCGTATCCCACTGAGGGACTAGCGGACTTTCAACGAGACCTCGCGGGGTCAGTGCTCACGATCGACTTCCGCCTGGCCGATCAAGAGTTTCTCGCCATCAACGCTGGCGAGCGGTTTCCCTTTAACGAAGCCCTCTCGTTCATGGTCAGCTTCGATCCCTCGCGTGATGCGGATGCTCGCAGCAACCTCGATGCGCTCTGGAACGCGCTCATCGACGGTGGCAGTGCACTCATGCCCATCGACGCCTACGATTTCAGCCCGCGGTACGGATGGTTGCGCGACCGTTTTGGCGTGAATTGGCAACTCATCTTGAGCAACCCCGATGGTGAGCCGCGCCCGACGATCATGCCAGCCTTGCTCTTCGGCAAGGGCGTGCAGAACCGCGCTCGGGAGGCGATGGATTTCTACGCCTCAGTCTTTGACGGCTCACAATTGGGCGCTGATGTTCGCTACACCGAACGCACGGGCCCTGCGCATCCGGGGTCTGTCATGTTTGGCGATGTGAAGCTCAGAGATCTGTGGTTTGTTGCCATGGATGCCGCCACCCGGCAGCACGTCACCTTCACCGAGGCGGTGTCGTTCAGCGTTCCGTGCGCCGATCAAGACGAGATCGACAGGTTGTGGGCGGCGCTGTCTGCCGTTCCAGAGGCCGAAGCGTGCGGCTGGTGCAAAGACAAATTTGGTGTGAGCTGGCAGATCATTCCGGACCGGATGGCCGAGCTCATGGCCCGCCCCGGAGCCTTCGCGGCGCTGCTCGAGATGAAGAAAATCGTCATCGCCGATTTCTAAAGCTGCTGGCGTGTGGAGCCTCCGGCTCCTGCCGTCGGTAGCCGACGGGGCTCGATTCCACGCCTAGCGAACGCTCCGCACCTGGAGAATGGTGACACCGGAGGCGAGCGCTGCCACTATTCCGACAACGAATAGTGCTGCGTAGCCACCCGCAAGAACAATGACAGCACCGGCGAGCAGCGGGGCAACAGCTTGCGCGGCGTTGACGGCAACGTTGGCCATCCCGAGGTCGCGACCTGCGGCAGCATCCCCGCCGGGAAGAACTTCGCTGATGAGCGCGCCTGCCGCGGCAAGGTGCCCGCCAAGTGCGATCCCTTTCAACGCCGCGAACACAAACATGACCGCGATGTGTGGCCAGAACAGGGGCACGAGCATCGCGAGGGCCATTACCGCACTGCTCACGAGGAGCACGGTGCGGCGTCGGCCCCAGCGGTCACTCACGACTCCCGCAATGGCGGCGGAGGTGAAAAGAAACACGAGCCCGGTCGCCGTAAGGGCCGCGACGAAGAGCGGTGCGGCATCCCTACTGACCCCGTCGATATCGCCGACGATGTAGAGCAGGTACACGGTGACACCCTGTTGCCCGAGGGTGAACAGAAATCGGGTCGCGACGGCCCACGCAAAGTCGGGGTATTTTCGGGGGTTCAGCCGGGCGAAGCTCCACACAATTTTCGGGCGAGGTTGCCGCGGAGTCACGAGCGGCGGTCGGCTGCGCTGCACGCGAGCGAAACTGAGGCCCCCCAGTGCCGCAACGGCAGCCACCACAATGCAGGCGACTTGAGAGGTGGAGCTGAGAGCCCCGGACACCACGACGCCGACGCCCGTGCCGAGCGCAACGCTCGCAACAATTGCTCCCGAAGGGACGCCGCGACTGCCCCGAGGGTACGAATCCACAACATAGGCGGATGTCGCGACATCCGCCCCGTTCAATGCAAACTGGCCAACGGCCCACAGTACGCAGAGCGCAACGACTGTAGTGGCGGAGCCCATCGCGGCAATCGCGATAGCTCCGATCAGAGCACTGGCGATCACCCACGGAACCCGACCGCCAAGCGCGTCGCGAGTGCGATCGCTGAACGCGCCAATCAGGGGCTGTGCGAACAGGGTGACTGCGAACGCAATGGAGGAGATAACCGCGAGTGCTTCTACTTTGCCGTCGGGAGTGATCTCTTCTACGCGAAGAGGCAACAGAACTGCCACAACACCACCGATCGCGACATAGATCGCGCCCATCGTCACCGACAGCGAAGGTAGGAGGGTGCTTCGCGTGCGAGCCCCCATTAAACGATTCCTCGAGTGCGCGCGATTGCGAGGGCTTGTGCGCGGCTTCGGGCCCCAAGTTTGCGGTAGATCGACCGCAAATGCGCCTTCACCGTGTTCGGTGACACGAAAAGGGCCGCTGCAAGATCGGCGGCCGATGAGTGCTGAACGAGGGAGGCAAGAACAGCGAGTTCGGTGTTGGTCAATCGCGGGAGTGGGGCGTGAGTGCCGAAAGGGTTGGCTTCGGCAGCAGCGCTCTCGCTCGCGTCCGTCGTGGCGACCGAGAGCCCCAAAACACTCGCCTCATCGGCAGGGATTGTGCGCAACGGCGAAGAGAGCTCATGAGCCTCGACAATACGGACCGCCTCTCGAGCATCCTTGTTCGCCTTCTCAGGAGCGCCCGCTCGCAAGTAGGCGACTGCGCTGATGAGCAGAGCATTGAGCTGCGTTCGCGGCGGCAGCCCGTGTTGTTCAAGAATCGCAGCAGTCTTGGCGATCGCCGTGTCGTTATCACCAGTCAAGAGCTTCACTCGCGCGCGAGCAATACGCAGCGGCATCGCGTTGCTCTTGCGTGACGATTCCACTACGCGCTGAGCGCGACCAAACTCGCCAGAGGCAAGAAGCAGATCGATCCGTGTCGCGACAAGCAGTGAATTCATCCATTCGCTCGTGGGAGTGCGCTGAGCACGGCGTTGAACCTGATCAACGAACGTCCACTCCGAGACGTCTGCGCCTTCCTGAAGGAGTGAGGCTTGGCCGCGCAGCCACAGCATCAACGGCCAATGCTCGATGGTGCTGTAGTGCGATTGCAGCAGATCAACACTTTCGAGCGCGCCCTGCGCATCACCTCGCTCAAGAGCGATCATGGCTTCGGCCAGATGAGTTCCTGCCGCCGAGTAGGTTCCCCGCCACGAACGCGGTTTAGGGGCATCCAGCACCTCGTTGATCGCACGCCCAGCCTCGACGAACTCTCCATCTAGAGCGTGGGAAAGGGCGATCAGGCTGCCGGCATGAACAGTGCCCCATCCCGGCTCGACATAGGCAGAGAGCGAGTGCCGAAAATCGTCTCGCGACTGCGTCACCGCTCCCGCGTAGAGACGGGTCGTTCCCACGTGCAAGTGCGCGACGGGGAGCAAGGATTCCAGACTTTCACGCTGCTCTGCGGTGAGAGTCTGGATCAGTGCATCTACCGAATTCGCTGTCCTGAGAGCTGCGTTGTATCGCCCAGACAACCGCTGGCCGCCCAGCAACGACACTGTCGTCCACACCTGATCGACGGCATCCGGAGTCGATCGAAGTCGATTAGTGATGTGGCTCAGAGCGAGCCCAACGATCGCGCGCAACCGTGAAGAACTTTCCGTTGGATCAGTGTTCGCGAGCAGAGCGTGCAGCACGCCCAAAATCGGCTCCTGCTGAAAAGCAGAAACGGGAATCGTGCGGGTGACAGCCAGCCACTCTTCCTTCTCGAAGACCAAGATCGCACGAAAGTTGCGTTTGGCGAGAGCCTGCAGAGCACTCCAATCCGCGATCGCGCAGAGATGCCGTGCCGCGTCTGCAGTGCGCCCGGCGTCTTCAGCGATCTGAGCTGCAGCGCGCAACAGGGCAGGCGTTCGTAACTGTGTTAAACCGCCCTCGGACCGCTCTACGAGAGTACGGATGTGCGGAACAAGCTGAAACTCCGGCTCTCCCCGCGACTCTGCCCACATTCCCGCACCCGTCAGTTCGAGATCGCACAGCGCTTGTTCAACGTCGACGTCGGGCAGCAGTTCTTTGATGACCGCACCGGATGCTGGACCCACGAGCGCAGAAAGCTGGGCGACGCGCACCACATCGCTGCCCAAGCTTCGCAATGTGACCAACATGCCGTTGGCGGCTTGTTCGAGGGCATCGTCAATCACATGGGTGGCGACGAGTCGAGAGGCGTGGCTGTCGAGAGCGCTGGCAACGGCACGCGTTCCTCGTGGCCAGCCTTGAGCTCGCTCCCACACGCTGTCAACAAGCGAGATCGGCACGTCGGAGGCTTCGAGCACTTCACCCGTCTCAGCCTGGTTGAAGGCGAGCTGCTCGCGAGTGACGGCCACGAGCGAGTCACTCCACTGCGTGGGCGCATCAGCGACGCCCGGTGAGGTGCGACCAATCAAGACGAAGCCGGCAGCACCGGTTCCTCGCAAATATTTCAGATCCGTGAGAAAGTCGGCGTCGTCGATGTAATCGCACTCGTCAATAACGATGACGGGAGCGCGCTCGGCGAGAGCCCAACTGACCGCTTCGCGAAAGCTTCCGGGGTCTTCTGATTCGAACTCTGCAAGCAAGAGAGTGAGTTCAGGCACATCAAGAGCTCGAAGGATGCGCCGCCACACCGCTTGCCGAGAGTGCGCGGAGGGATCAAGAGTGACCCACACGCCATTGTCGCCGCGAGTGTGCGCCCACTCGGCGACCGCGATGGTTTTGCCGAAGCCTTCGGGCGCATGTACGACAACGCACGCCCCATCGCGAGCCGCATCAAGTGCAGCGTAAAGTCGAGAACGCGAAATGGCCCAGGCGGGCAGGCGAGGCACAAAGAGCATCGTGCGGTCACCCTCCCGTTAGTCAAGATGTCATTCTAGCGAGATCTCCTCACGATAATGCGCGCGCAGCTCGTTCGCCTCCGAGGCACGAATCGCTGCTCATCTCGCACCCGCGCGGTGCAGCTAAGCTCCACTAATGGCCGCTCAAGAATTCTCCGTACGACGAACTGATGCCGCCGACTGGCGCGAGGTTCGCGATCTGCGGCTGGAGATGCTCGACGATACCCCGATTGGTTTTGCCGAACGCCTTGAGAGCGCTCGAATCACTTCAGAAGAAGAGTGGCGCGTTCGTGCTGTGCGCGGTCAGAACCCTCGCGGCATCGCTTTAGCTGCCATCACTGCCGAGGGCAGGTGGGTGGGCACGATGGGCGGCTATATCCCTGACGCGCGAACCGGTCCACTTCTCGTGGGTGTGTATGTCTCGCCAGACTTTCGCGGACGCGAAGCTGGGGTGACGGATGCCCTGCTTGCAGCGGTCGAAGAGTGGGCATCCGCCTATGGCAGCACGCTCACCCTCGGCGTGCACGAAGACAACGCTCGGGCCCGCGTCGCCTACGAGCGGCGCGGCTTCACGCTAACCGGCCACTCGGTTCCCTACGTTCTCGACAAGTCGAGGCGCGAACTCGAAATGATCAAACAGCTGTAGAGCGCCGCAAGCTGCGAAAACGCCGCATCCGCGTCGGATTCGTTGTGTGCGACCGCGGAATATGTTTAAGTATGAATACGGAGGGGAGTAGTCCCCGCGAAGCTCATCGTCATTACGGTCGTGTCATCATGGCCCGGTGCAGCTAGGGCCCGAGAGGGCTCGACGAGACCTCCAGAATTTCTAACATTCTGGAGTCTTTGTGAACGTTCCCCTCTGGGCTTGGCTGGCCGTTGTCGGCGTTATTCTCCTGATGCTCGCGATCGACCTGATCGCGCATCGAACCGCTCACGTCATTAGCGTGAAAGAGGCCGCAGCTTGGTCTGTTGTGTGGGTCGCCTCAGGCGTGACCTTTGGCGGAATCATCTGGTGGTTGTTTGGCGCCGAATTCGGTCAGCAATATTTCGCAGGCTTCATTATCGAAAAGTCCCTAGCCGTCGATAACGTCTTCGTCTGGGCCATCATCTTCACCGCCTTTGCAGTACCTCCGCAGTTCCAGCACCGAGTGTTGTTTCTCGGCGTGATCGGAGCCCTCGTGTTCCGCGGCCTCTTCATTGCCGCCGGCGCAGCGCTTCTCAGTAGCTTCGCCTGGGTGCTGTACGTGTTCGGGGCATTCTTGGTGTTCACGGGCATCCAGATGCTTCGCAAACGAAACGAACACTACAACCCCGAGAAGTCTGTGGTGTTGAAGGCCTTCCGCCGACGGGTGCCCATGACAGATGCCTTCTACGGGCAGCGACTTGTCGTGCGCAAAGCGGGCGTGCTGCTCGCTACCCCGCTCTTGGCTGTGCTTGTGCTGGTCGAGGTCACTGACATTGTGTTTGCTGTTGACTCGATTCCCGCGATCTTCGCCGTCACCGATGAAGCCTTCTTGGTGTTCACCGCCAATGCCTTTGCGATTCTGGGTTTGCGCGCCATGTACTTTCTGCTCGCCGACCTCATGCACCGCTTCATCTACTTGAAGATCGGGCTCGCCCTCTTGCTCGTCTGGGTCGGCATCAAGATGCTCCTACTCGAGGTGTTCTACATCTCGACGACAATTTCGCTCGGAGTCATCTTCGTGATTCTTGCCACGTCGATCGGGGCCAGCCTATTGGCTACCCGCGGGCAACCGCGCCACCCAGTTGAAGCCCCCGCTGGTGGCGGATTCCGCATGGCGACTGACAAGGAACTCGCGGAGGTCGACGGTCTCGGTGCGACTCGATAGGCTCGGCGGGTGAACCCTCTACTCCCCGCAACATTCGACCTGGTTTATTCACTCGTTCTCGGCGGCATCTTTGTTGTAAATGTGCTCGTCGCGCTTCTCGTGGGCGGAGCCGCCAAGCGCAAGGATCGCAGCTTTGGTTCGTTCTTTTGGCTGTCTTTCGCGATCGGATTTATCATTCCGGCGCTCGTTGTCGCGGCGCTCCCTTTTCGCGATGACGATCCCAATCGGCCAAGCAACAAGTCCCAGTTCTAAAGCGACTCGAAGCGCCGTTCATGCATAGAAAAAGCCCCGCATTCACAAGGAATGCGGGGCTTTTTCTGTGGCGGTACCGGTGGTGTTCTGGTGCAGGACATAGGAATAGGGTGTCGCACGTCATCGGAATACCCTGTCGCAGGTCATAGGCATACGTTCAGGCTGAGGCATGAGCAAACAGCGCCTCGTGATCACCGCCGTTCTTGCCGGGCAAAGCCAGTCCGACGTCGCCCGCCGCTACGGTGTCTCACAGGGCTGGATCTCGAAACTCATGACCCGTTGGCGGCTCGAGGGCGAGGCCGCATTCGAGCCCCGATCGCGGCGTCCGAAAACCAGCCCCACGGCAACACCGCCGGAGATCGTCGAGCTCGTCATCGCCCTGCGACAGCGGCTAGAGAACGCTGGGCTGGATGCCGGTGCCGACACTATCGGCTGGCATCTGACCCACACCCACCGCATCACCCTGAACCGGGCCACCATCCACCGCATCCTGACCCGGCACGGGTTGGTCGAGCCCGAACCACAGAAACGTCCGAAGAGTTCCTACCTGCACTTCGCCGCCGAGCAACCCAACGAGTGTTGGCAGTCCGACTTCACCCACTACCGCCTCAGCACCGGTGATGGACGGCCGGGCGCAGATACCGAGATCATCACCTGGCTTGATGACCATTCCCGTTACGTGCTGCATCTCTCCGCACACCACCGCGTCACCGCCGCGATCGTGCTAAAAACCTTCACCCAGACCGCTCAGCAGCACGGTTATCCGGCCTCAACGCTGACCGATAACGGGATGGTTTACACCGTGCGCCTGGCCGGCGGCAAGAACAGTGGCGGCCGCACCAGCCTAGAAGCAGAACTCTTCCGCCGCGGGATCACACAAAAGAATGGCTCACCGCATCACCCGCAAACCCAAGGCAAAGTTGAACGCTTTCAACAAACCCTGAAGAAATGGTTGAGAGCCCAGCCCGACCAACCCACCACGATCGATCAACTGCAGCAATTGCTGGATAAGTTTGCGGACGAATACAACCAGCGCCGCCCACACCGCTCGCTCGAACACCGCGCAACACCTGCGGCGGCCTACACAACCAGCATCAAAGCCACCCCCAGCAACAATCCCCGCGATGATTCCCACCACCGGGTTCGTCACGACCGAATCGACAAATCTGGCACCGTCAGCCTTCGCGTCGCCGGCCACCTTCGACACATCGGCGTCGGCCGAACCCACGCCGGAACCCACGTCACACTGCTCATCCAGGAACTCGACGTCACCATCATCAACGCCACCACCGGAGAGATCCTGCGGGAGCTCACTATTGACCTCAACCGCGACTACCAACCCGCCGGCACAAAAAATAGCCCGAACCCACAAAACGTGGGTTCAGGCTATTCCGATGTCTTGCGACATCACA
>Ga0209344_10000872_pt1 | contig 45242 bp, 29 predicted proteins | sample Cruoilmetagenom6_FD_187293 | JGI IMG/M metagenome (GOLD analysis project Ga0209344, IMG submission 187293) | Oil polluted marine microbial communities from Coal Oil Point, Santa Barbara, California, USA - Santa Barbara Oil Seep Sample 6 (SPAdes)... | ecosystem: Environmental > Aquatic > Marine... | reverse complement strand
AGGATGGTCTTCGTGGTGAGGGGTCGCGGCGTGCGGGTGGTCGGCGGCGCAGTCCGTTGGAGGACCTGTTTGGTCTTGGTGATGACGCGGGTGGGTCTCGCCGTGGTGGGCCGGAGCGGCGTGCGGGTGGTCGTGTGGATCGACCAAAGCGTGATGCGTCTGATGAGCCTGACGAGGCAGACGAGTCTTCGTGATGAGGGCCCGCGGCGTGCGGGTGGTCGGCGGCGCAGTCCGTGAGAGGAGGAGCGCCGGCTTTTTTGTTCTGCGCGTCTTTCTTGACGCATCTGATCATTGGCGAGATGAACCGTCGTAACTCGTAGTGATTCTCTTACTCGAGATTCTGCTGTTTTGACGATATTTACTGTGAGTCGTGAATCTCTTTTTTCTTCAGTTAGGGATCTTCCGATGAAGAAGGTTTTTTCTTGTCACCGTGCGTCTGAGAACTCTCCCTTGAACCAATCCAGGGTGCGAGGTTCTTGTAAAAAGCAGTAACAGCGAATCTTATTCTCCCCAATAAATGTACAGTTTAATACTGAATTCTGAGGCCCTGTGTTTGAGTCTATGGGACCTTCCAGTACTGCATTACTTCCCTGGATTTGGTTCTCTAGCGTATTAAAACCTTCCAGGTCTTCGTGCCACCAAACTTGTGCGATGAGATTTCAGGTTCTGACTCCATGCTGGAGACCTCTAATGTCATGCCAATTACATGAATGCCATCTGTTGTAAGATGCCGTCATAGGTGCCGATTCGGCGGAGTTCCTCTGGTTCTTCGGTCACTGTTGTTGTCGTCATCGTTGTCGTTCCTGGGCCTTTTCTATCGAGATTATTGAAACCTAGGAAAGAAATAAATTCTGCCGACATCACGGTATCCATGATCCCCATCCACCACTTCTCAAACCCCGACTAGAGTGAACTTGGGAAGCCTGGTTTATTGTTCGCATTCATGATGGTGCAACTTATCATATAACTGGATGCAAATATTCAGAATGACGCGCAAAATACTCTGTGGTAGGAATTGCCAAATAGTATTGGAATTTAGGGATGGTTTAGGGCCTGATATTATCAGTAAAATAATAATCGGTAAGGAGATTTCTCTAGGGCTAGCGCGTCTGTTGGAATAGTGTGAATCATTGTGTCGTGAAGGTTCAGTTTTTCAAACTGATGGGAATTGTGTAACCAAGTAAATTTATTGTGATGAGTAATTTTTGCCAAGATGCAAAATTTGTTGCGCTAGAGTCTTTTTGATCTGTCCATTTGCCTGTTATGACATGCTTTGCAAGAAGTTTTTTAACTCCAACAGTTGTAATTTAGTACACAAGATGATTGAGTGTTGCTTTGAGAGAACCTTCCCTGTGGAATAGTTCTTTCATCTCATGAGCTGCTGATTTTCGTGTGTGGAGTATTCTTTCGAGGGGTAGTAGCCTGTCGACTTCTGGGTCTTTTGCGAGTGCTATTTTTGCTGCTTCCAGGACTTCTGTCCCCTTGCGATGGATTTCGGGATGTTCGAATCCTTGTACAGCGGAGAAGCGATGGTCTCCAGTATGAGGTGTCGTAGCCCGTCCTGGAAGAGACTGGTCTAGTGCAATTCCTTTTAAAAGTGCGAGGAGTGCCCCGTATAATGAGAAGTCGGCGCAGCTGTCGAAGGCTTTAAATTCTATTCTGCCGTTTTCTTTAGGGATGCGGGCTCGTTTTGTAAGAGAAGGAAAGCTTTCTATAAGAAAGGATGGATCTTCTAGGAAAACCATTGCGGCTGGGCGCGCTCCAGTGCGTAGATAGGTTCGTGCGGATAGCCCATGCCAGACTTTTCCCTCAAGAAAGGGAGAGCTGTAGCTGAATGGGATGATCCACGGACTGTAAAATATGAGTTTTCTCCCAATATCAATGATCTGGAGTGGTTTCGCTCCCTCAATGGAGAAATTGAGATCAGGTCCATATGTCAGCATGGGGATATTTGCTGTTTGTTTTTCTGCGGACTGTTCTCGGCGTTTTTCTTCGTATTTGTTGAGGGGGGGGTCAGGCTGGAAGTCTCGTTGCCAAGGATTGCGGCTTACCAGGACGGGACGTAAGCCATGAGAGGCTGAGGTCTCACGGAGTAACTGGTAACTTTCTGCGAGTTCTGTAATTGTTCCTGCGATATTGTTGTGCACAGTGGTGCGGATCTCAATGCCTTTGGGTGCGCATTCCACAACTTTTTCACTATCGATGAAACGTTCAAAACCTTCGATGTACCATCGTTTCTTTTTAATGCCTGCGTCGCCAATGCGTAACTGGGGATAATCGTGGGCATAGAGAGGAAGTGCATCGATTACTGCTTGGAATTTCTCGAATCGGGTGTTGGAGAAATCTGCGAATTCCCCATTTTCCTGAAGAAAAGCGATTTCGTGTTCGATGCCGTAGGAGAAGTGCAAGAGAAATTCCTTCTTTACAAGGCTTTCGTCAAAGGAAATGGGGGAGTGGGTATAAGGCAGCGTGAAAAGTTTGAGAGAAGATCTCTCCGAGTGAATGTATTCTGGAAGTATGTCCCCATGTTACTCTGGGCTTTCCTTCTTGGCGAAAGGGTTCCCTTTCTTTTCGAATCAGGTTTTCTTGCAAAGCCCCTTTTCCTATTAATGTGCTGTTGTAATGCGAAAAAGGAGGGGTTGTGAGCACAACTGTCTTGGTGCGGACAGGCAAACAAATGGCGCAACGGATTGAGGCAGAAGTACCTGGAGTTACTGCTGTGCCGCTGCCTTTTGCGGGTCCACCGCCTGCCGGTCTTCAAGGGGAGGTCCTTCTGACTTATCCCGGAGCCCAGGTTGGCCAGATTCAGCCTCTGCTCGACTCTGGGCTGAAATGGGTGCATTTTCTTGGTGTGGGCATTGACGGATTTCCTTGCGAAATTCTTACAGAACAAACTCTTACTTGTTCCCGTGGTGCGAATGCGGTGCCTATCGCGGAGTTTGTGATGGCCTCTCTTCTTGCCTTTTGCAAAGGATTTCCTGATGTTTGGCAGCACGACGCTGGAACAACATGGTTTGCGCCACGTGTGCCGCTTACCTCGTTGCAGGGCGCTGTTGTTGGCCTTCTTGGCCTTGGCTCTATTGCCCGTCATGTCGCCGAGCGGCTTTTTCCTTTTGCTGCGCAGGTGAAGGCGGTACGCCGTACCTCCACTCCTAGCCCTGATCCCCGGATTGAGCTACTTCCTTCGCTTGAGGAGCTTCTGGTGCAGGCAGACCATCTTGTTGTGGCAGCGCCCGCGACGCCCGCGACCTACCACTTGCTTGATGCCGGTGCTTTCGCAAAAATGAAGACAGGTTCTCATCTTGTGAATATTTCACGTGGTTCTATCGTGGACCAAGATGCTTTACGCGATGCTCTCGACAACGGTCCTCTTGCCGGGGCTTCCCTCGATGTGAGCGACCCAGAGCCTTTGCCGGCAAACCATTGGCTCTATACACATCCTAAAGTACGGTTTACTCCCCATATTTCTTGGAACTCCCCTTACACACTTGATGCCATGCTGGATGCCTTTCTTGCCAACCTCAAGCGGTATCAAAAAGGAGAATCGCTTGAAGGCCTCGTCGATATTGCAGCTGGATACTGAGAAATATTGCTTCAGCTGCTGTCTTGTCTGGTGCCGGCAAGGAGATTCTTTGCCGCGCGAGACATTGCCCACAGAAAATGTTTGCGTGGGCCAGTGCCGAAAAAGGTGGTTCCACTGGAACATGAGAAAACAGAACCCTGTGACGCGTATGGACTGCGTACCGGGCAGGATGTCCTGTGCTGCCCGATACCTCAGCGCATTTTCCTGAGTATTTTTTGGAATACTGGAAAGACAGAGTTCTTTCGGGCTCTTAGATGCCGAGTTTGGTTTCCTGCAAAGCCGTCACGGCTTCGTCAGTCCCCGCGAGTTCCACTTCGGCATTTTCTCCTCTGCCATAGGTAAAGAGCACGAGTTCTCCTGCTCTCCCCGTGAGAGTGACTTCGCGGCTCCCCTTTTTAATATGTTTTGTTTCTCCGGAAGGGAGGGCCAAGGTGAGATCGATGTCGTCGAGTCCACGAAGGAGGAGCCGACCCATGCGTCCCAGCAAAACCCACATTCCCTCTTCGAGTTTTTCGATCCCTTCGCGTGGTGCTGTCTGTCCATTTGCCCGGCGGATGTCCTCATGATGAATGAAATATTCAATGAGGTTGGTTTGACCGTCGACTGCTTTCATGTGAAGAGGCGGCCCTGTGCGTATTTTTTCGACGAGTTCTGCAAAGCTGTGCTGTTGCAGCGTTTTCTTCATGGCGCGTTCAGTCATGCCGGCAAGAGAACTGAAAATAATCCCCGGCATGGCGAGCGGTTTGCGTTCTCGCACGTAGAGATGAGCGAGAAGATCTTGCACTGCCCATCCTTCGCAGAGAGTAGGACTGTCCGACCCTAGCGCGAGCGCGAGGTCACACAGCGCGTTGCGCTCATTTTGCGCGAGGTCACGATTGCTCATGAAAAACTCTTCTTTCTCCTGCTGCGCCAAAAAAAGCTTTTTCCATCCGTTTTTCTCGGTTATTTCGCATTACTGCGTGGCAGGTTCGGATTTGAATGTTATTCTCGCTTTTTGCCTGTCTTGTAGACGGCAAGGCACCCCTGTCTTTTTTCACCGTATCGTTGAGTTCTGCTGAGAACCTCTGACGAAAACGATTGCACTCCCTGAGGCAGGGAGTGCGCTGTCGCATGTGTGCCCTAGACGGAAACCCTTTTCCTTTTTCTTTTTGTTCATTTTGTCGAATCTAATGGTTTTTTTATGGTAGATGTCCTTGTTTTCGGGGCAAGGGTTTTGTGGAAAAAATCGATGAACCGTGCGAATAACTATTTGTATAGCTAATTATCAGATACTGACTACTTTGTTGTCCCATTTTCTATGGCATATAATTATGTTTTTTGTATGCTACTGTAGATATTGGGCATTGAGTATTCATCATTGGGCTCTGGGGTAGACGCTGAGGTAGACGACAAGACGGCAAGGTGCTTGACGTCTTTTGAAAAAAAGACGTCATATTATTATAATAAATATTATTGTATCTATTTTTCTTGGTTGCAGCGTAGGTCGGGGAATGCTGTCTGGGGTGAGGGGAGACGAACGGCGTTTTGTCGTGAATAATAGGATAGTTAGGGATACTGCTGTTCGCGAGGAATGGGAAGAAAACCCTTTTTCCAGAAAAAACAGTGGAAGTGCGCGTTAATGTTTTTTATCAAATGATGTGCCATGTTAAAGGGTTGAGAGTGGAAGAATGAGACGAAAAACGACCGTCGTGCTTATCCTTTTTGTGATGCTAGGTCTTGTCGGACAGGGTGCTGTCGATCAGGAAAGTGACGTGACTGCCACGAGTGATCTTTCTCAGGTTACGGGAGTGCAGCCTGTTTTTTCTTTCGTCATGTCCGAGGCATCGGCTTCCGAGGTGTCTGGTAATTCGGTACAGAAAACAGAAGACTTCGGGGACTCTTATGAAGAAGACCTCCGTATGTCTCTCGAAGTTGCAAACCTTTTTTGGGAAAAGCACTGGAGCGACTATTTCACGGGAAAGTATACGCTTCCAAGCGCATTAATTTCTTATTATGGCGATAATAATCCCAAATGCGGGAATGAAATTATTAATGGTGAAGATAATGCGTACTACTGTATTGCGGAGGATTATATCGCATGGGATACGCTATTTCTGAAGCGTTTATACTCGGATCCACAATTCGGGGATTCCTCAACTTATCTCATTATTGCCCATGAATGGGGTCACGCTATTCAGGCCCGTCTCAATAACAGTTTGGTGTCCGTAGCCTCTGAGTTGCAAGCTGATTGCTTTGCCGGTGCGACCATCGCTGGTTTAGTGAAAGACGGTGATCTCTATCTGGAACCAGGAGACCGCGGGGAGATTTTTGCGACTCTTGTCGAAGTAGCAGACAAGTATGAGTGGGGATCTCCTAGTGAGCATGGAAGCGCAGATCAAAGAATTGAAGCCTACCAAGGCGGCGAAAAGAATGGTATCCGCTCCTGTTTGCCATAAACGAGAAAGCCGTATATTCCCTGTAAATTTAAAAATATAACGCAAAAAGGTAAGGCAAATTTTTTTACGGCCTTACCTTTTTACGTTGCCCACAAAGAACCCACTCGATCACATCCTTTCCTTAAACTCTTTGCCGGCAATACCCGCCTTTTCACCCCGATTACTGGGCTTTTCTACCTGTGGGTGTTCCTTCCTTTCTCGCCTGTACTCTTGCTATTTGGCAACTGTCCGGTTTTTCTATTTGGTGGGAAGTAAATCCCTCTGTGCCCCCTGTGAGTAGACCCCCAATTCCCGCTCCGGAGCTGAAACTTCTTTCTTTCTCACTGTGGTCACTGTGGCCTGTTCGACACTTCCCGGAAGACAAGTGTTCTCTCGTCTTTGTCTGGCTACATTGCAACGCCAGGAAGGAATCTCTGGGGAGGAAACCCTGGAGATGTTCGCTTCTTTCGTGCTGGAACTCTTTCTGGAAGTGAAAAGGTTGTTGACGAAGTGGGCTGGGATTTGTCCTGTGTGAAGTCTGCACCAAGATAGTTCGGGTTTTGAGATGGGCAGGATGGCATGGCAGGGCATGTTTTTTTGCAGAGAATGCCGAAAGGGAAAAAAGTCATTTTGAGGAGTAAAAGACCATGGTAATTAGTATTTTTTGCAAAACCATGAGAAGGAGATGGCAGCTTTTTGCCGATGAAGTGATGTGTTGTGGTGAGGGGAGGTTCTGATTGTTCGGCAGGACTTTTACTGGATGTCCGGTGGATTTCTGGTGTCTTTGTCGGAAGTTGTTCTTGTCTCAGGCAGTGGTTCGTGGGGGGAAAGAAAATGGTAGAAAGCGATAATGGGCGCGATGTGCGTTATTCGGAGTCGTCAACGGAAGTTTCCGGAGAGGGAAGATGCACAAAAGAGGATGATGACAAGCGTTCAGCTGGACAAAAAGATCATGATCGCGTGCTGTACTGTGGCGAGTTTCAGCGTCTTGGTGGGATTACCCAAGTGGTGGGATCGCATGAAGGACGAGTTTTTCATAACCGACTCATGCACTCTTTAAAAGCAGGAACTCTTGCTCGGCGTATCGCGGAGATTCTGAAAAAGGAACCTCTACATGTTCAAGATGTGATTTCGAAACTAGGAGGTCTCGATCTAGATGTAGTGGAAACTGCTGCACTTGCCCACGATATTGGCCATCCTCCTTTTGGTCATACCGGAGAGAATCAGCTGAATGAATTGGTGAGAGCAAAGGACGGAGAAGGCTTTGAGGGAAATGCCCAGGCTTTTCGTATTCTGACAAAGAACGCACCGCATCATGACAAATTTGGTCTGGATCTTACGAGGGCAACTTTGCGGGCAGTTCTAAAATATCCTTGGCTTCAAGGTAAATCTCCTAAATCGCAATCTTCAAAGAAGTACGGGGCTTACGAATCAGAAAAAGAGTTTTTCGATTTTGCGATGGAACTTCCTGTTCAGAAAAAGATGGAGAAAGAGCGTTCTCTTGAAGCCGCGATCATGAACTGGGCTGATGACATCACATATGCGGTGCACGATCTTTATGATTTCTGTCTTTCGGGGTTTATTCCGCTTTCGACCTTAATTCATGTTGGCCAACTGTCTCAAGACAATAGTGCATCGAAAAAAAGCGGGAAATCTGAATTTGAGCGATTTTATAAAAGCTCTCTATCTCGAGAAAAATATCATGAAGAAACTTTTCGGGATGCGTGTAGCTGTCTTTTTGATAGATTGCAAAAATCTGGGTATTTTCCTTCACTTGACAATACATCTTTAGAGGAATCATCTGCACAATTGCGCGGAATGCAAAGCTACTTGATTCATAACTTTGAGAAGGTGTTTGTTGGAGAACTTTGCAGTGAAGGATGCCTATCTGAGGTGAAATTCTCCGAACCATTTAATTTCCTTGAAATTGATATAGGAGAGGAATTCAAATGGAAAGAAGCCAATTGGTATATATCGGTTTTAAAAGAATTGACGTACTTCTATGTTATTAGCAATCCCAGACTTCGTTCCCAACAAGTTGGGCAGAAGAAGATTTTGGAAGTCATTTTTCACGCGTACTATTCTGATTTGGAGAACGCTTTCTCAGGGGGAAAATCCGCGCAAGAACAGTCGGGTATCCCTCAGAAGTTTGAGAAATTATATGAAAAAGAGAAAGAAAATCTTGAGAAGTCCGGGAAGTACGAAAAAAGGGAACTTCTGCCTCGGATTGCTGCAGACATGACTGCTTCTTTGGAAGAACAAGAAGCAATTTTCCTATTTGGGCGACTCAATGGCAACCGTATTGGATCAGTGACCGACTTGTTGCCCCATCACCTCTGATGTCTTGTTCGACGTGACTTTTTGCCGGAAGGTTGCCCCGGCATGGGTACTCCATTGTCTGGTGCGAGCCGAAGCCCGCCCGAGTATGTTGATCCTGTTTGCACGCGCGTGTGTCGTCCTGCCACTGTGGGCTGTGGATGCATGCGGCCCCGGGCCCGGCGTAGCCGGGTACGTTTGGCTGGGGCGGTGGTTTTAGAGGGCGAAGGCGGTGGCGGGGTTGTCCCAGAAGATTTTGCGGATGGATTCGTCGGGGATGGGCTGCTTTTCCAGGCTTTCCATGCCCCAGGGGAAGGTGCCGTCCGGGTGGGGATAGTCGGTATCGAAAAGGAACTTGTCGTCGCCGACGAGATCGAGTGCGGCAGGCAGGGTTCTTTCGTCGCCGCGGGCGGCAACCCAGACGTTGCGTTTGAAGTATTCGGTGGGGGCCAGTTTCAGGTTTGGATGTTCGGCATTGCCGGAGAATTCGTAGTGTTGTTCCATGCGTTGCAACCAGTAGGGGACCCATCCGGCGTCGGCTTCAACATGGACAACCCGCAAGTCGGGGTAGCGTTCAAAGATGCCGCCCCAAATGAGTGACATCATGGCCGACATTGCCTCGAAGGGGTGGGCGACAATATGTCCGGTGGTGTGGGTGGGGAAGCGGTCCCCAAACGAAGGAATATGGGGGGAGCCGGAGTCGTGGAAACAGATTGGCCGGTTGCTTGCTGCTGCTGCTGCGAAGACCGGATCGTATGCTTCGTCGGCGAGGTCGCGTTCGCATACGGGGTTTGGGCGCATGTAGTAGGCTGTGCAACCTTTGGCGGCAGTGCGGCGTATCTCTTCTGCGGCAAGGGTAGGGTCTTGTGCGGGGAGCATGGCTGCCCAGCGGAGCCGGTCAGGGGCAGCGCTTGCGTATTCGGCGCTCCAGTTGTTGAAGGCGCGACAGCAGGCACCGAGAAGGTCGGTGTTCTCGAATTCTCGACCGAGAAGTTGTCCGCCCACGGTGGGAAAAAGGATCTGTATGTCGATACCGTGTTCATCCATGTCCTCGAGTCGGGCTTCTGGGGCATAGCCGGCGGTGAGAACGCGCTGGAAGCGTTGCATGCCTCGTGCCATCGCCGCGAGGAAGTCCGGTGTGGAGAAGGGATACTTTTCTTCGGAGACGAGGCTTTGGCCCTCTACCGTCATAGTGTTGCGCCCCCCGACCTTTTTTATGCAGGGTGCGGCGTCGCGGAACTCTGGGTCGATGTGTTCTTGCCACATCGCGGCCGGTTCCATTTGGTGACAGTCAGTATCGACAATTTTTCGTCCGTTACGCATTGTTTCCCTCTTGCAGTCCTGTTGCCGGGTATCCCGTTGTTTGCCTTTTTCGGTTGAAAGTCGTCCTGGGCCCATGTGAGGCAGTGACCAGCCTGCTCACAAAAAGCGGGAGACGGCCTTGCAAAACTCTGCGGTGCTTGCCTGGCCTCCCTGGTCAGGTGTGAGATTACGGCCCCTGCGGTAGACCTGGGTGACAGCCTGATCGACATGTGCTGCTTCCTCGAAACGGCCAAGATACTCCAGCATCATGACGCCAGAGAGGATTGTTGCGGTCGGGTTGATGACGTTGCGGCCTTCGATGTCGGGAGCTGCCCCGTGTACCGACTCGAAGTAGGCGAAATCCTCTCCATAACAGCCGCTTGGGGCGAGACCGAGGCCGCCAATGAGTCCAGCGGCGAGGTCAGAGAGTATGTCACCATAGAGGTTTGGCAAGACGACAACGTCGAGTGCTTGAGGTTCGGCGACCATGCGCCGGGCAAAGTCGTCCACGATGTAGGTTTCGAATTCGATGTCGGGATATTCGGCGGCGATTTCTTCTGCGACTTGCCGGAAGAGCCCGTCTGTTTGCGGCAGCATATTATATTTGGAAGAGCACGTGACCCGACCGCGTTTTCCGGCTTGTTTGCGCCGGCAGGCGAGGTCGAAGGAGAACCGCACAATCCGTTCGCTTTCCTCTCGTGTGATGACTTTGAGCGCAAATTTTCCCGGTCCCATTTTTGCGACCGGTTTGCGGGCAGTCAGACTCATCATTTCGAGGGCTTCGAGCTGTTCCAAGTCTCCTTCGCACCCTACATAGAGGTCTTCGAGATTTTCACGGACAATGACAAAGTCTGTTCCTTCCGGATGGGCGAGGGGAGTGGCGCAACCGGGGAGCCAGCGGGCAGGACGCACATTCGCGAAGGTTTGGCGGCCCCAGCGTAGATACGCGAGCGCGACGCCGCTTGGCCCGCTTGTGGCCCCGAAAAACGTGGCGTCTGCTTCGTCGATCATTTCTCGTGCTTCAGGCGGAAAGACTGAGCCGTATTTTTCGGTTCCTGTTTTTCCCACAGGAGGAAAAGACCAGTTGATATCGGGCGCTAGGTTGCTGAGTAGTTCGACTGTGGGACGCATTGCTTCTGGAGCGGCGCCTTCTCCTTCGATCACAGCGATGCAAGGTGCGCTCATTGGGCTGCTTCCTTGAAAGATTTTGGTGGGGCCAGTAGACATGCTTTTGGTCTGTCGTGTGGAGGAAGGGGGCGCCGAGCTATTTTTCGCATTCCCATTTCTCGGTGCGCTCATTGAACTGCCTCCTTGAAAGATTTCGATGGGGCCAGCAGACATGCATTTGGTCTGTCGTGTGGAGGAAGGGGGCGCCGAGCTATTTTTCGCATTCCCATTTCTCGCATCCTTTCCCCGCATTCTATGACGGACTTCTTGGATTTCTACATCCCTGCTTGCCTGAAAACCCCGCGTGAAAAAAACGGGCAGGTGAAATGAGAGGCAGTATACGATGCGGAATACGGGGTAGATCAGGGGAAGTAGCCGGATGGGAATTGGGTTGCTTCACTACTTTTGGAGGCATGGTTTTTAGTGGGATTGTGCGCTGCCAGGTGTCTTCGAGATTTGTTTCGGAAGTGACTCGTCCAGTGGGAACTGCGGGAACATTCCAGAGAGGGGTTCCAGAAGAGGCGTTCTCTCACAGATTCGGTTTTTCATGAGACGCAAAGCGGGTTTGCCTCTCAGGCCGCGTGAGAGGTGGTACTGCGCACACACGTAATGGGGCAAGAGGCCTGCCCGAAGAGGGTTGGGGGAAGGGCAGAGAGGAAAAGGAGAAGAGGTCGGCGGGGGCAGGGTTTCCTCACCTCCCGCCGGCATGAGATGGCAAGCCGGTGAGAGTGCAGCATAAGCAACAATAGTGTGTGTCTGCGTCGACGTCCTCTTCGACTTTGCTGCTTGTGCGGCTTTCGCTGAACGGTCAGGTTCTCACGCGGTTTTCCTGGCGAATGAGGTGCCGCCGCTCCTGCATCCACCTGTCATGTGATCCCCACTCTCCTGTTGTACGAGACGTTGCTGTGTGAGGCGTGGTACGCCTCTTGCCACTGTGCCTGCCACTTTGTTTTGGGGTTTCTTGCTTTTGAGTTGTGTGCAGCGGGGGTTGTGTAAACCCCGTGTACCCACTAGAAGCGGAGACCCCTCGTACCAAGATGGCGACAGCACCTATGAGGAGCAGTATTCCCAGCACGCCAACTCCCTTCGTTGGCTTTCGCGTTGGCTTCAAGGAACTTCACTTCAACGATACTCTCTCTGCGCGGTTCGAGGACCATGAAAATCCTATTAAATCAATATTTTTCCTACTTTTCTTCCCCATCTGCTTGCGCAGCTTTTTTTCTGCTTCCCCGTTTCGAACGAATGCTGATTTTGCCCCACTTGACCAGCATTTTTCTCTGTACTGTTGATTTTTTTGGTGGGAGGAAACCTTGGAAACAAGTAGAATTTTGCTGTATAGCTACGGATTTTTTTATTTTTGCGGTCTGCTGCTTTCCATCTTTCGTGATGTGTTGCGATTTCGTCAGTGAGATGAGAGCGAGAACGTCGCCGCGGTTTTACGGGATTTTTCTATTTTTCGTGCTCTACTGATGTGTGTGTCGGTAGGATGTGCGAGAGAATACGGGACGGGGGTAACTGAGGGATAACGGTATATCCTCCCTGGCATATTCCAGGTATGTCAGAGAATGCCGAAGCTTTTTTCCGGGTTTTTCGTGCTTGTCCGCCTTCGTGGAAGGTGCCATTCCGTCGTCGCCTGCGTCGCCTGTCTCGTTGTCTGTCTCATCGGTGTGCGTCTTACCGGCAGTTTTTCAGACGGAACAGTATGCATAGCGAAGGCTGTGATCGAGGAGTTCCTCTCCAAGGGCTGCGAATAGAAGGGAAAACAACTCTTTTCGTTCCTTTGAACAGCTCTTTCGCCTTATATGCTTTCTCCGAGTTTGGAAGGTGTTTTGAGCCTGTGGAAGACGAAACAGAGCTGATTGATTTGGGGACCTCTTCGACCCGGCAATCCGATCGGCAATCTGAAAAATTTCGGCAATCTGAAAGACGTGACCGGCATCCGAATTTGGAAAATCCGGGGTACGTTGCGGAGCATCTTTTCTTTGACGTTGACGAACAGTGGCGTGTTCGTTTTTCTTTCATGCTGGCTTTGTCAGTGGTTATTGCGACGATGGCCCTGCTTGCTGACTCGGCTGCGGTCGTGATTGGTGCCATGCTCGTGGCACCTTTGATGCGACCGGTGCTGGCGCTGTCGGCCGCACTTGTGCTGAGTTTGAGAAAAAGGATATTTGCATGTATTAGTATTGTGATGGGGGCGTCGGTGGGGTCGGTCCTGCTTTCCTGGTTTCTCTCGACAGTCCTGCCCATTGGGGACACTGTGGTGGGCAATGAAGTATTGAGCCGCACGAGTCCCGATATCATCGACTTGCTTATCGGCCTGGCTGCGGGAGCTGCCGGTGCTTATGCCACCGTCCGCAAAGACGTGTCTTCTTCTTTGCCTGGTGTGGCTGTTGCCGTTGCCCTTGTTCCCCCTCTTGCGACTGCCGGCATCATGCTGGATTGGGGAGAGTATGAGTTGGTGCGTGGCGCGATCATGCTGTACTTGGCGAACCTTGTTGCTATTGTGCTCGCAGGAGTACTGGTTTTTCTTGCCACGGGTTTTGTTTCCGAATGGACGCTGAAAAAACTCACTCCCAGGATTTTGCTCAACCTTGTGATCTTGACCATTGTCACTATGGTCCTGGCGGTGCCCCTGACCTACCGCTTGGTGGATACCTTGCAAGAGACAGATCTGCACCAGGCGACGTGGGCTGCTGTCCGAGAATGGGTTGGGGAATCGCCGTTTAGTGCTGATGTGCAAATCGACAATATCAATCGGGATGGGATCGCGGACAAGGTCGTGGTGGAGCTTGCCGGATCGGGGAACCCTCCCCTTGTGGATGGTTTGAAAAACAAGCTCGTGAAGTACAACGCACTCGGTGAAGACGGACTTGTGGAGGTGCACTTTTTACAGAAGGTGAAGGGTGGAAGTGCGGAAGATGGCGCGAAGACGCTTGACGATATCCGGGATTTTACTAATAAATGGATAAAAGAGCAACCTGATCCAAAACCGACCTTGGGTGGTGTCAGGATCGATAAGGGCAGCAATAAAGTGAAAATAGTGATCCAAGGCCCTGCCCCGCTTGATCAGGGAGCTTTGGTCGATGAGATTACTGGGGAGATTTCACCTGACCTTATTGTGTCAGTGGAATGGATCCAAACGTTGGATTTGCGGGAACAAGAAGAGATCAAGCGTCAGAATCAGGTCCGCGGAGTGTCGGAGCAATGGGCACGAGCACATGGTGTTGCGGTGCTCCAGGCTTCTGTCCAAGGCGATTATGTGCTGGTTTATCTGGTGGGAGAAACCCCGCCGGACCATGCGGCGAGTCTGAAAACGCAAATTCTGGAAGTGCTTGGTTTTCCTGAAAACCAGGAAGCAGAAGAGCAGGAGAGCATGCTTCCTCTCGTGAGCGATCCTCCCGAAATTGCCGTACGTTTTCTTCCTACTCTGGATGTTTCGCTTGATTATCCGGAGAATCCGGATAACGCCATCACTGAAGAGGAAAGTACGTGAGTGGCCTCTAAAGCCTCGTAACCCTCCTTATTGTTTTCGATGATTGATGAGGGATTCTGCAGCTTCGTTCTTGGGGATGGGGCGGGGGTGAAGCTTTTTTTGCGTCAAGCCGGGAGCAGTTTCTCGGGAGTAGTCGAAGAATTTCTCGATCGGGCCAGAAAATGTTTCTTTTTGTTTTTCCGCTTGTTTGTCGTGTTTTTCCGGGGCTTTTCCGAGTTTTTATGCGGGATGTCGACTGCTTTGCTCTTTGTTCTCTTGCCAGATTCTGTGGTTTTCCATGCGCTTGGGACGATGGACGGGCAGAATGAGAAGTCGTCGTAGGTTGTCGCTGGTCGTTGAAGAGCGAGAGAGAGGTGGGGGCCGGGCACTGCGCGACGGCGGCGTGCAGCCTGCGCCACGATCCAGGCACTGTCAGCGTTTCTACCGCATGATAGCGGAGAGAGGACTGAAGTTTGATGCGAACGATCGGACTCGATATTGGAGCGACAAATATCCAAGCGATCCGGATTGAACGGGTCGGGCCCTCACACCGGAGTCCTGTTTTTGCCCTGGAGAAACCCGGTGACATCAAGCAAGCGATAAAAAAGGAGAAGTTTGTTCGCGGACAGTCGACGCATGGGGCGCTTTACCGTTTTGGTCCGTCGCTCCGGAGAGAGACCCCGGTTCCTTGTACCCCGGAGAAACTTGCCGATGAGATTGCCGAACTCATTTATGAGCTCGGTGCTGATGGTCTTGCTGCTGTTGGCATGGGTTTTCCCGGTCCTGTAGATGTGGCTTCGGGTGTGGTCAATGTGGCCCCCAACCTCGAAGGATTCTCGAACGATGTGCCTTTCGCTGCAATGGTGGCAGGTCGTGTCGGTGTTCCTGTTGCGCTGGAAAACGACGCAAACTCTGCAGTTGTGGCAGAGCATCAGATTGGCGCGGGTCGTGGTGTTCCCGAGATGCTCGGCGTATGGGTAGGCAGTGGTATTGGTGGTGGGCTCATCTTGGGTGGTGAGCTGCGGCGCGGTCCGCATTTTGCGGCAGGAGAGATCGGCCACACCATTCTGGCCTGGGATGCCCCGAAAACTGTGTATGGCATTCAAGGTTCGTTCGAGTCTTTCGCAGGGCGTCTTGCGATGGAAGAAGAAGCCCGTCGTCGTATAGAAGAGGGCACCTCCACCATCCTTTGTGAAGTGATGGCAGCGAAACGCAAAAAGCGTCTGACCTCTGGGGTGTTTGCAAGGGCGCTGGAAGCCGGTGATGAACTTGCCGAAGAACTTTTGCGTCAGCACAAGCGGGCATTGGGTGCAGGTCTTGCGTCCGCAGTGAACTTGCTGGATTTTCAGGTTATTGTCTTGGGAGGTGGCATGACAGAGACCTTTGGCACGCCATATATTCAAGATATAGCGAGGACGATGCAGGAACTGCTGGTCTTGCCTGAGGCAGCCCCTGAAGTGCGACCGGCGCTCCTCGGTGATTATGCGGGAGCGCTTGGTGCGGGGTTGATCGCAGAGGCTGCGCGAGGTCTTGGGACTTCAGGGCTGGTGTCCCCGCCGCAGCTGCAAACCCGACGTTTTGCTCGGAACGGAGCGCATTCTCTGGCTTTTGTGGAAGCCGTACCCGAGCACTTCAATGTGCTCGATGCGAGTCTGGGCTTTTCTCCTGGAACCGTGGCGCGGGATGCCAATATTGTCGACACGTCGGGACCTGTTCCTGTTGAGATGGTGCGTGAACTCATTGCAGTGCGCAATGAGCCCTGTGTTTCGTTGTATATGCCAGTGCACCGGGCAGGACCGGAGACGCGCCAAGATCCGATCCGTTTGAAGAACCTGTTGCGCATCGCGCATGATCAGCTTGTGGGGACGGGCATACGTTCGTCTCTGGCAGGTGCTTTTCTGGAGCCTGCGTATGCGCTCCTTGAGGACGATTTTTTCTGGCGGCGCCAAGATGCCGGTCTTGCGCTTTTTCTTTCCGGGCGCAGCGCGCATGCCCACAGACTGCCTGTTGCGCTTGAAGAGCTGGTAGTGGTGACTGAGCGGTTTAATTTGAAACCGCTCATGCCGTCTCTTTCCTCTGGTGAGCGCTTTTACGTCTTGGGCCTCAGCAAGGCCGAGATCCGGCTTCTGCGGGGAAGCAGGCACAGGTTGATTCCTGTGGACTTCAACGAGACCCCTGCAGCTTCTATGGCCTCTTTGCTTTCCGGGTTTTCTGACGATGAAGCAGAAGAAACCCAAGGCCGCTACGTGAGGCAGCGCCAGACAGCGGTTTTCCGTGGTGCCGGTGGGAAAGGTGACCGTAAAGACGACCGTAAAGACGACCGTAAAGACGAGATCCAACGCCATTTCCGTAATGTGGACGAAGGTCTCCGCGAAATTTTGCAAGACCAGACAGTGCCGCTGGTTCTTGCAGGCGCGGACTATCTTCTGCCTCTCTTCCGTGAGGCTTCTCGATACCCTTCCATTGTGGCTGATGCGATCGAAGGCAACCCGACTCGTTCTCGTCCCGAAGAACTGCACAAAAAAGCCTGGCGTTTGGTTGAACCGGTTTTCGCAGAAGAACGTGACCGTGTCTTTGAAGACTATGGGCGTGCCGCGAGCGCGAACCGTTGCACTGAATGTCTTGAAGATGTCGTGCGCGCTGCTGTGCAGGGCCGTGTTGATACTGTCTTTGTGGCTTTGGGAGTGCAAAAGTGGGGCATTCTCGATGAGAATAAAGGGGTTTTTATTGCACATGAGCAGCAGGGGCCTGGTGACCAAGATCTTCTCGATGCTGCGGCTGTGCACACCTGGATGCACGGGGGACGGGTCATGGTCATGTCTCCTGCTGAAGTACCAGGGGAGCAAGATGTGGCTGCGCTTCTCCGCTACTGAGCGTTCCTGAAGCCGGCTTTCACACGTTTTGCTTCTGCATCTCTGTATCTTTGTACTTCTCGGATATTGCCTTGTCGCAGGGTGCTGTTGGGGAAATGCGATGAAGTGCAGGGAGCTGGAGCGCGCGCAAAAAGTGCCTGCTTCACTGTATGCCGTGTTGTTCTCGTGCTGTTCTCCCTTGGACTGGAGGGGAGAACAGCACGAGACGAAGAGGGAAAAGGAGAAGAGAAAAGGACTGGCTTGCCGGATTGGGTTGTAGCATCGGTTTGTGCGTGATCTGGATGTAGTTGGTAGGTGTAGCTGCGAGGGGAAGCTGTGTGTCTCGGCGTATGCGCTGTTTATGAACTGGTCCATGGTCCGGCAAAAGGCAGCGATGCGCACGTGTGCGGCACCATGGAAGCAGTGCCTGTGCGAATGATCGGGACCGTGCAGTGAGAATGAGAGCAGCGGAGAAGCGCGAAGGGGAAGGCCCTACGATGAGCGAGTATCCTGCTGATTGGGAGAGCGATGTCATCTTGGCGGACGGCAGTTTGGCACGTGTGCGAGCGATTCGCTCTGATGATGCCGAAGAGCTGGGCCGGGTTTTCTCTCGTCTTTCTTCTGAAGCGATTTACTATCGTTTTTTTCGACCGAAAAAGAAGCTCACCGAGAAAGAGCTCTACCATTTCACGCATATTGACTATGACCGTCGCATGGCCCTGATTGTGGTCTCTGGTGGGGAAGGCATTGCCTTTGCTCAGTACGATCCCATGCCAGATGAGGTGGACGCGGCAGAAGTCGCTTTCATGGTGATAGACGACCAGCGTGGGCGGGGGATTGCCACGCTGCTTTTTGAGCATTTGGCGCTGTATGCCCTGCAACATGGCTACAAGCGGTTTGCTGCGCATGTGCTTCCCGACAATCGTGCCATGCTGCGTGTTTTTCGTGCTGCCGGTTTTGAGATGACCACACGCTGGGATGACGGAGTTGTGGCTGTCGACATTCCCTTGAAGCTGACTGCCCGGGCGTTGCAGGCGATTGAAGATCGAGCACAGCTTTCCGGGGCGCGTTCGGTGCGTCGCGTTCTGGCCCCTCGCTCTATTGCCGTGATCGGTGCGAGTCGTGACCCTGATGCAGTGGGAAACAGAGTTTTTCGTAACCTTTTGCTTGGTGATTTCCAGGGACCGGTCTACCCGGTGAATCCTGAAGCCGATTTTGTCTCTGGTGTGCAGGCATACGCTTCTATTCTGGATATTCCTCGTGTGATTGACCTGGCTGTTTTTGCCTTGCCTGCGGCGCAAGTCATAGATATGGTACACGAATGTGCAGAAAAGGGCGTGGAGGGGCTTGTGCTGCTCTCTGCCGGCTTCGCGGAAGCCGGCTCTGAAGGTGTGGAACGACAACACGAACTTGTCTCTCTTGCGCGCCGTAACGGTATGCGACTTGTCGGCCCAAACTGTTTTGGTATGGCGAACACTGCGCCTGGTGTCTCCATGAACGCCACACTGCATGGACAGGCACCTTTGCAGGGTCGGGCAGGATTTATGTCACAGTCAGGCCCATTGGCGATGGCCATTCTCGATCAGGTTGCCGCTCGTGGTCTTGGAATCTCGACTTTTGTTGCGGTAGGCAACAAGGCTGACCTGAGCGGGAACGATCTTCTCGAATACTGGGAGGACGACGACGAGACTGACCTTGTGCTGCTCTATCTCGAGTCTTTTGGAAATCCGCGACGTTTTAGCCGTTTTGCACGTCGGGTGTCGGCAAAAAAACCTGTCGTGGCGGTGAAGAGCAGCCGGTGGGCAGGCAATGTTGCGACTCGACTGGAGACTTCTGCAGTCATGGAGACTGCTGCTCTGACGAAAACCGCGGTCCTGGCCGAGGCCGATATCGCGGTTGATGCCCTGTTCCGACAGACAGGAGTGATCCGCGTTGATACTCTTTCTCAGCTTTTTGATGTGGCCGAGCTGCTGTCGAAACAGCCTTTACCTTGTGGGCCGCGTGTCTGCCTGATAGGAAACGCCACCGGTCCGCTTGTTCTGGCTGCGGACGCCTGTCGGAATGAAGGTCTCGTAGTTGCGGAATTTTCCGCAGAGATGCAGGCTGCCCTGACAACTGTGACTTCTCCTGAAGCTGTTGTGTGCAATCCGGTGAGTGTGCGAGGACGCTTTTCTGCCGCACAGGTCGGACAAGTCCTTGCAACTGTGTTGCAGGCCGGTGAAGTAGACGCGGTGATTGTCAGCTATATTCCCCCTCTTGCCGGCAGTGTGGACGATATTGAAGCGGCTGTTTTTGCAGCTGTGACGGCCTCTTCCGCCACGATACCTGTTGTCGCGAATTTTTTCACCGGAGAGGACAGCGCCCATTTTTTCGGCGGAGAACCTGGTTCCGACGGGGCGCCTCTCGTGGAAATTCCCTGTTACCCTTCACCGGAGGCAGCAGCGCAAGCCCTCGCACACGCCTGGCAGTATGCGGCTTGGCGTGCACGCGACCCAGGAGAAACCGCGGATTTTTCCGATACCGATCCCATGGCCGCCCGTTTACTGGTACGAGAATATCTGGGACGCTGTCCTGAAGGTGGTCTCCTGAACGATACAGAAGCCGCTGCTCTTCTGTCTGCATATGGAATTTCTCTCCTGGCAGACGTCCCATCCTCTGCAGATTCCCCTGCTGAAGCTGTCGTGACAACCATGATCGGGGTCGCGCATGATGGGGTTTTTGGGCCTCTTGTCATGTTTGGTCAGGGCGGGGATCATCCTGAGCTCTATTCTGATCGTGCCTTTCGTATTTTGCCCCTCACCTACACAGACGCGCGCGATCTTATTGACTCGGTGCGCTTTGCCCCGCTGCTGCACGGCTACCAGGGTTCGCCCCCCCTCTGCCACACTGCCCTTGCCGATTTGCTTTTGCGTACGGGACAGCTTGCCGAAGATCTGCCGGCTCTTGCCGCGCTCGACCTGAATCCCGTGACCGTGTACGCGCAAAAGGTCGTTGTGGGCGGTGCCCGCATCGTGCTTGCCCCCCGCGACGAAGTCCCTCGTACCGGCTTCCGTCGCTTGCGTGATCTTTCCCGTGAGCCTGGCACCGATCGGCCCTCTGCTTCTTCCTGAGAAAGCACAGAGTGCCGCTGTCGAGCTTTCTGGTCTTTCGCCTATCCACGGTCTTCTTTTGCTTTTTGCCCCGGGTGAGGGAGGGTGGGCCGGCCAGGACGGGTCACACGAGTTCGAGGATTCCCCAGATGCCGGTCACGACTGTGGCGAGCAGGAAAACTCCCGCAAAGTCCAACAGTATGCCTTTGCGAAAGATCTCCTGTGATGTGAAAAGGCCGGTGCCATAGGCCAGCATGGTGGGTGGTGTGCCGACAACAAGCGCGAAATCCACAGAAGAAGCAATCGCCACAACGAGCACCAGCGTTACAGGGTTTGTACCGACGACTCCGGCAAGAGGAACTGCGAGGGGGACAAGCATGGCCGCTGCTGCGGTGTTGGACGCGACTGCGGTGAGGGCAACGGTGGCGATGCCGACTGCGAGAAGAAAGATGAGCGGAGTGAGGTTATCGAGCAAGGCAAGACGGGTGACCAGCCAGTCGGCAGTGCCGGAGTCGGTAAGGGCGAGGCCAAGAGTCAGTCCCCCTCCAAAAGTCAAGAGAGTCGGCCAAGAGATAATTCCCAGATCTTCTGTGCGGACATGGCCAAAACCCATGAGCAGGATCGACCCTGCCAGGGCGACAATACCCGTGTTCTGCCCATGCCACTCCTGTGTCACCCAAAGGAACGCTACCCCACAGAATACGGCGAGTACCTGCCATTGGGCGGCAGAAAACCGCTCAAGCGCCGCGCGTGCTGCTTTTGTTTCTTCTCTTGCCGCAGCAAAATTCTCCCGGTTCACTTGGGGTCGAAACCGTTGCCAAAGATAGATGCCTGCGAGAGGCAGAAAACAAAAGACAAAGGGCAGACCAAAGGCAAACCAGTCCAAAAAGCTGATTTCTTTTTCTGCAAAAGTACCGAGAAACTCGATCGCGAGAGGGTTGGCGGGCGTGCCGATCGCGCTCCCTACTCCGCCGATTGTGGCGGCGTAGGCAACACCGAGCACCACCATTTTTGTGTACTTCGTATTGTGCAGTGGCGCGGTAATCGCAAGAGCTACAGGAAGCAGCAATGCGACACTGGCCGTATTCGACATCCACATTGAAGCAAAAGCCGACGCGCCAAGCAGGGCGGCAAAGAGAGAACGTGGCGTGCGGCCGGCAGCACTCACAAATACAATCGCGGCGACCCGGTCAAGACCAACGCGACGCATTGCTTCGGCCATCAAAAAACCGGCAAAAAACAGCACAATGATCGGGTGAAAAAAGGGAGCAAGCACCGTCTCTGCCTCACCGGTATGACTCAACGCGAGCACTGTCGGGATCGCCAAAGACGTGACATGAAGCGGGAATGCCTCGCTTACCCACATCACAACAACAAAAGTGAGAAGTGCGAGTACTTTTCCCGCGCCATCTGGTGGGCGCCGCGCCCCCTGTAGTGTTTTTGTTTCTTTGTCCCAGCCCAGGATGGGGATGCGTTCTTCTGTTCCATCCGGCAAGACAAGGAAAATCCCGAAACTGTCAAGGTCGGGACGCAGGGGCCTGCCGTCTTGGGCCACCGCCAAGGCGACTTCCACGGGACGGTCTACGGGAGTGCCGTAGGGCAGCTCCACCTGGAGAGTCAGGCCGGGGAGACTCGTTGTCGCTGGGCCGTTGGGGCTGTTGGGGCCGGGAGAGGAGAGAAGCTGTGCTTCCTCGCTTCCCAGCATGACCGGTTCTGAGAAAAGTGTCTTTGATCGATCCCGTATCTCTATCCGGCCTTCACCTTCGGGCCATGCCTCTGGGGCAACTCCCCCTACAAGCAGGGCAAGCAGGCTCGCGAGGCAGAAAACCACAAGCCGTCGCCGTGAAAAAGGGCTGCCTGTTGGTTTTGTTGGAGGCGACCACTCCTCTGGAGGGTCAGTAGATGCTGGGGGAAAAGGCTGGTTTGTGTCTCGCGTCTCTTGGTCTGTGCGAGAGACTGGGAGGGCCGATTTTGTCCCGGGGGTTGCGTCAGGCGAGGACGATCTCACAGGTATCTCCGATGAATTCGTTCTCTGCCCCCATCTGATCGGTGCATTCGTCTTGGCCCGGACCCCCATCGAGGAGGTCATTGCCTGGGCCACCGCTCAACAGGTCGTTTCCTTCCCCCCCTACGAGCTGGTCGTCTGCTTTCCCTCCGTACAAGACGTCGTTTTTCTCGCCGCCGTAGAGTGTGTCGTTCCCTGCCCCGCCCCAGAGGGTGTCTCCCTGCGTGCCACCCCACAGAATATCGTCGCCGGTGCCGCCCCAGAGCCTGTCTCTACTGCCCCCTCCGAACAGCTTGTCTGCTCCTTCTTGCCCGTAGAGACGATCGTTGTCCGCTCCTCCATCGAGCCAGTCGTTGCCATAACTGCCTTTGAGAATGTCTTGGCCGGGGCCGCCTTGCACATGGTCGTCGCCTGGCCCGGTGTCAACCGTGTCGTTCCCTGGCCCGGCGCAGATGACATCGTTCCCCGCACCGCTCTCGATATGGTCATTCCCCCCTCGTGCCAGGATCACATCTGTGCCGTCGGTTCCTTCAAGATAGTCGTCCCCAGATGTTCCAAAAATGGTGGGAGTGTATCCCTGGCAAAGAAGATCCGATGGCAAACTGCTCTTTTGTACGTTGATTTCCGCGCGGGCAGAAGATGCTGCATTGGGGAGGAAGACTGGAGCAAAAAAGAGGCAAGAGGCGACGAGCATGCCGGTTGCGAAGAAAAAGACGCTGCGCACAGCCTTGTTGCGACCGTTGTTGCTGCTGCTCTCACCGCTGCGCGCACTCTTGTACCGGTAGTAACTCTTGTCGTGATCCTTGAGGTGTGGGCGGAAAGGCAGAGGGAAACATGAGGCGAAACGTGCATGGAAAGAGGGAAAGGACGGACGAGTCATGAAGAGCCTTCTTGTTTCCGCGTACGTACTCTTGCTGTGTCGAGTGCTGTGTCGAGCGCCGAGTGCCAAGCGAGCGTATCAGTTCGAGAGGAGATGAAGCCCGTTGCGGGTTGTGGCTTTTTTGTTGTGGCTTCTCTGGTTTGTCTTAGCTTGTTCCGCCGAAGGCGCGGCGCAAACGGTACGTGCCATAGGCAATCGTCGCGGCGGCAAAGGCGATAATGATGGCAATCTCGCCCAGCACATCGACCATGCCTGCCTTGTACTCCACGGTTTCTGTGTACGCGTCGATCGCCCAGGAAAGAGGGGAGAGTCGCCCGAGAACTTGCATGGGAACAGGGCTGATTTCCAATGGCCACATGGCACCACTCATCATCCCGATCGCGATTCCGACTGGAGGCCCAATCGCGGTGGCTTGTTCGGCAGTTGTGAAAAAGGTTCCCATGACGGTGACTGCCCCAGCAGAAAAGAGGCACAGTGCTGCTGTGATGGCCAGCGCGGCGAAGATGTTTCCCCAGTCCACGCCAAACAAAACCGCAGTCGCAGTGATCAAAAAAAAGCCGGTCCCGAAAAGTAGAAGAAAACGCGAAAGCAAGATGCCGCTGATGAGCTCGAGGTTTGAAGCCGATGTCGTGAGGATGCGTCGGGCGATGCCCATGCGGCGTAAGGCCACCACGGTGCCCGCGCTGCTGAGGCCGCTGATGATCATAAACATCCCCACAATCGTGTAGGCAGCTCGACCCCAGCCCATAGGGCTCTCGTCTCCTGTTGTCGTGCGCACTGTCACATGTACGCGTTCTTCCCCTTCTTGGTCGGTGAGGGCTTTTGCCGCACGGCGTGTCTCTTTCGGACTCACACCCGTTTCTTGCGCGACAACGAGCGGGACGAGTTCCGCGCGCACCACCTTTGCCAAGCCGGCCCGGATGATGCTCTCGGCCAGCATCCCAGTGCCACCGTCGAGGTCGGCCATAAGGATCGCGGAGCTGCCAGTTTCCTTTTTTGTCGGGGTCGTGTCCCTGTCTTGCGCCGCGAAACCTGCGGGAAGCGCAAGCCCTGCCTGGACTTTGTTCCCCCGTACGGCCTTACGGAGATCTTCCACATTGTGATAGCGCTCTATATCGAGCCGGTCGTCTGCTTCGAGCAGGGTAGTGAGCGCGCGTGCGATGCCCTGTTCGTCTGCGACGGTCAGGCCCAGTTTCACACGTGAAAATCCCGACTCGCTGAAGGCAGCTCCGAGAACAAACGTGATAATGAGCGGCAGCGCGATCACCGAAAAGAGTGCGACCTTATCGCGTCGTAGTCCGTGCCATTCTGCTGCAGCGAACATTGCAAGGCGTCGTGTGGTCCCCGCGCGTTTGGGCTGTTGTGTGGTGTGCTGGGTCATGCGAGCAGGACCTTTCGCCATCGGGTCGCGAGCGTGACGGTGCCTGCGATCGCCGTTCCCGATGTGGCGAGCAGGGGAACGATCACGCTTTTCATGTTCCCGCCCGCTCCTTCTTCCATGAGCAGGAGATAGCCCTCTTGGAGTTGTCCGTTTGGCAAAAAGGACGCAAGACTTTGCAACAGGTCGGGGACTGCGCCAAAGGTGAGCTGCCCCCCTGCGAGTGCCAGAGTGAAAACAATCATGGACCCTATGCCGCGGGCCTGTTCTTCTGTGCGCGAGAAGGCCAGGATGGCTGCGCTCACGCCGAGCGATGCTCCCGCTGCGCTTATGGTGAGCACAGCCACGGTGAGCGGATCACCCCAATTGGCGGCAAAGAACAGGCTGGTCATCAGGATGAATATTCCCATCTGCAGGACGCCGAGCAGGTAGAGGGCGAGGAGCTTGCCCCCGAGGATTTCCCTTGGCCGGGCGGGAGACGCGACAAGTCGTTTCAGTGTGCCCTCTTGCCGTTCGGTCAGGATTGTTGTGGCTCCGAACATCGAAGAAAGAAACAAGAAGAGCACGGCCATGCTGACCGCGCCGAACTCGACAGGCTTCACCTGACCATCCACAAAGTCTGACCGTAGGGCGACACTGTCGAGACCCTCCTCAAGGGCTGCAAAGAGACGGGCCTGCTCCACAGGCTTGCCATGACTGACCGCCTGCGCTGTTGCCAGCCCAATTGTGAGGGTGCGCGCGTTGTGCGCGAACCCTTCGGAGAGAGCAGTCGCCAAAGACGTGGAGAGGGTCTTGTCTGTGTTGCCGATTATGTTGATCTCGATTTTTTCTTTTGGGTGAAACAGCGCCGCGGCAAAGCCCGCAGGCACCACGATACCTACGTGTTCTTCTTTGTCTGCGATCGCCTGTTCAACGTCTGTTGCGGTCTCGTACACTCTCACTCGATCGAGCACATTGGAGAGGCCTTCGGACTGCAACAGGCTGAGAAACTCGGAAGAGACAGGGGACCTGTCGAGGTCGGCCACGGCCAGAGTAGTACTGAATTCTTCTGCTCCACTGAGCGCCATGCCAATGATGGCCGAGACAAGAAAAGGCGCGGCAAAGGCGAGGAGGAGAGCGGACCGATCTCGTATCCGTTGACGTAGGTCGTTGCGGCAGACACAAAGAAGACGGCGCATGTCAGTCTCGTAGTCCTTTGCCGGTGAGATGCAAGAAGACTGCTTCGAGGTCGGGCTCGTGCACTGTGACCCCGTCGACAGGACAGCCGGCGTCCACAAGGTTTTCGAGTAGACGGGGCAGGACTTGCCGTCCGTTTTTTGCAAAAACCTGTGCCCCCTCTGCGGTCACGCCGGCGGAGTGGGTTCCGGGAGTTTCCCTGGCCACCTGCGCGGCTTTCTCGAGAAAGCGCGAGGAACCTTCCTGGGGAGATTGAGATGTTGCCTTTTGCCGGTCGTGTCCCGGGTTTTTCCTGGGGGCACTGTTCTCGGGCTCGGAGGTGTTTGCGGAGGTGCCTGCGGGAGTACTGCGAAAGGAGAGTTCGATCCGGTCGTCGTCGCCGGTCAGGGTGACGAGCTCTTGTCTTGTTCCCTCTGCAATGAGGCGCCCTTCGTCCATAATTCCGATGCGGTCGCAGAGGCGTTCGGCTTCTTCCATGTAATGGGTGGTGTAGAGCACCGCAAGGCCCTCTTGGTGCAGGGTTTCGACACCGGCCATGATGGTATTTCGGCTTTGCGGATCGACCCCGACTGTGGGTTCGTCGAGAATAAGCAGGCGAGGCTGGTGCAAAAGTCCGACGGCGATATTGAGGCGGCGCTGCATACCGCCTGAGTATTCATCTACGCGGTCACTTGCCCGGTTCGTGAGGCCAACGAGGTCGAGCGTGGTGGTAATGCGCTTTGCTGTTTCGGAGCGAGGAATATTGTACATACCCGCCCAAAAATTCAGGTTTTCTTGTGCGGAGAGGTGGTGATAGAGAGCAATTTCTTGAGGAACGTAGCCGATTTGGGCTCTTGCCTGTGGCCCTTCGTTGATATTGATGCCGCCGATGGAGATGTCGCCGGCGTCGCGGGGGAGAACGCCGCACATCATGGAGATGACAGTGGTTTTCCCGGCACCGTTTGGGCCGAGCAGACCATAGACCTCACCTGGTGCAATGGAGAAAGACACGTCGTTCACAACCGTGTGCCCGTTGAAAGTTTTCTTGAGATTTGTACAGATTGCAGCAGGGGGATCGTCCTGTTTGTTGCGCATGCAGAGCACTGTCTTTCAGGGAAGGGGCGTAATGGTCGGTAAGGGGGTATAAACAGGTCTTCCTGTTATTTGTATTGTATCAGACTGATTCGCGCAAGTGTTGGACTAGTGCGTACGGCATTTTGGTTGTGGAGGAACAGGCAGGGGCGGTGGGGTAGGGCAGAGGGTGCGGTATCGAGAGGGGCCGCCCAAGGCTATCTGACCCGAGCGTTTCACGCGATCCTGCACCCTGAGTCCGCAGGTGTTGTGTGGGTTGTTGCAGGGTTGTCTTTGCGGCGTGTGAGGTGGTTTCGAGGGGGCGCGTCAAACAGTTTGCAAAAGGAAAAGAAAAAGGAAGGGGAGAAACGCCCTGAAGAGGAAGATCTTTCTGGGCGTGGGGAGGTCTGGAGTCGTGAGGAAGAGGAGGTAGGAAGGGCGTGTGCTGATGCCTTGGTGCCTCACCAAGGGTGGTCCTCTCTCGACAAAGTTGCCGCAATCCTTCCATTGGTGGAGGAGGTGTGCTACCTTGGGTGAAGAATATTTAAAAATGGCGTACAAGACACACTCAGTGCCTTGTACGCGTTGCTAACAGCGGGGTTTCGCGGGGAGCACCGCCACTTGTGGCCCTACCTGCCTGAGCCTAGAACTTATCCTATTCGGTTGTGATATTTCTGTCGAGTTCACATCCTTCGGTTTCTTCCCCGCTTCCCTTGTCAATAAACGCAGTTAAGGACGCGCTTCTTTCGCAATTTAATATGTCAGACTACGACACCGCTTCATTCGCTGAGCTGGGTCTTTCTTCGGCCCTTTGCAATGCTCTCTCCCAGCAGGGCATTGATTCTCCTTTTCCAATTCAGACTTTGACCATCCCCGATGCTTTGTCGGGCCGGGATATCTGTGGAAAAGCGAAAACCGGTTCGGGCAAGACGTTAGCCTTCGGGCTTCCTGTGCTCCAGACCGCATCATCTTCTCGTTCTCGCCGCCCCCGTTCCCTCATTCTCGTTCCTACTCGTGAACTTGCTCGTCAGGTTACCGACGTTCTTGAGCCTCTTGGCGATGCTCTTGAGTGCAGGGTGGGGTGTGTTTATGGTGGGGCGCCCATGCGCAAGCATATCAAGATGCTGAGCCGTGGTGTTGACGTCCTTGTCGCTACGCCCGGGCGTTTAATCGGTCTCTGCGAGGACGGTTACTGCAGCCTGGCGGCGGTGGAACGCGTCGTGATCGACGAGGCTGACCGTATGGCCGATATGGGCTTTATGCCGCAAATCCAGGTCATTTTACGGGATATTGAAAATTCTTTTCAGACTTTGCTTTTTTCTGCCACCTTGGACGGCTCGGTAAACCGTCTTGTGCGTCGTTACATGAGCGACCCCGTGACGAAAGAGGTGTGGGCCGCCGATAAGAGCGTCACGAACATGAAGCACCGCTTTTTCTATGTTCACCAGATGGACAAGGTGCGTGTCGTGGCCGGTATCTCCGAAGGGGTTGACCGCACGCTTGTGTTCAGTCAGACCAAGCGGGGATGTGCTCGTCTTGCCCGCCAGCTTCGTCAAGAAGGCGTGAAAGCTGACCCTATTCACGGGGATCTCACGCAAAAAGCTCGAGAACAAGCCCTGCAACGGTTCACGGAAGGCAGCACTCGTGTGCTTGTCGCGACCGATGTCGCGGCCCGAGGCATCCATGTTGACGACGTCGACGTCGTTGTGCATTTTGACCCTCCAGACGACTGCAAGGCCTATTTGCACCGCTCTGGAAGAACTGCACGTGCCGGTCACGAGGGAATGGTCGTCACCTTGGTCGAATGGGATCAAGTGCTTGACGTACGCCGCCTTCAGCACTACTTGAAACTGGAAGAGCCCATTGTCGAAGTGTTTTCGCCGGACAAACGTTTGCGCGACCTCACTTCATGGGAACCCACAGAGGCGGAGAATGTCGCTTGAGCAGGAGGAAAAAGGGTGCTTGTCCTGTTTTCTCTGCTTTTTTTGATCTTCCTTGTTGCGGTGTGGGTCGCCTGGCTCTTTAACAAGCTTGTCCGTTCTCGAAGTCTGGTACGCGACGCGTGGGCAGGTATTGATGTGCAGCTTGTGCGCCGTGCTGGGCTGGTCCCCAATCTTGTCGCGGTTGTACAGGCCTACCAGGTACACGAACGAACTACGCTCGAAGATGTGGTGCGCGCGCGTGCCCGGTTGGAAGAAGCCTCTGGTCCGCGCGCGTCAGGCCAAGCAGATAGCGGTCTCGATAGCGCACTGCACCAGCTGGTCGCGGTTGTCGAAGCCTACCCGGCACTCAAAGCTGACCAACATTTTCTGGGATTGCAAGAAGAGCTCTCGACGCTGGAAGAAGACATTGCTTTTGCGCGTCGCTACTATAACGCCACGGCCCGAACTTATAACATCGCGCAAGAATCTTTTCCTGCAGTCTTGATTGCCCGTTTTTTTGGGCATAATTCCGCGGAGTATTTCAAAGCGGAAGAAGACGCGCGTCGCGCTGTTTCTACAGATTTTGCTGCCGATGAGATGAGCTAGCCGGGAGACCCTCCCCGCCATATTTCACCGGTAAATGCCCTGGGAAAAGCGTGAGGAAAGCGAAGCGATGCCGTGATCGATAGGCAAGACACTGTGCGAAAACTACCTGGTCTGCTTCTTGTCTCTCCCTTTCGTCAGCTTGCCTGGGCGAAGCGCCGTGTGCCGATATTTTTGCTTTTTGTTTGTTTCTGTACGTTTGGCTTGTTTGCAGTTCGTCCTGTTGCAGCTGTTCCTGCCGGAGACGCGCGATCGGGTTTTTCCCCGGTACACGCGGGGCAGGCACAGGCGGGAGGGGAGGCGATAGAGCGCTATGGGATCGATATCACGATTGCGCCCACAGGAGACTTACTCGTTGTCGAGACGATCGTCTATGACTTTGGCTCTTCGTCCCGTCACGGCATTTATCGCGATATTCCCGTGCGTTTCTCCTGGGAACCAGATCCCGATTTTGAGCGTGTCCTGAAAATTGGCCAGATCTCGGTCGCTTCGTCGACTGCTCCTGTGGAGATCAAAGTCTCCGATGAATCGAATTTCAAGCGCATCAGAATTGGTGATGAAAACCGCACAATCACGGGAAGACACGATTATAAGATCAGTTACCGTATACGTGGCGCGTTTCTCCCCTTTCCAGATGGTGACGAACTTCTTTGGAATGCCTTCGAAAGTGTACTGTGGAAAGCGAGACCTGGGCCGGTTTCTGTGTTGGTGCGGGCTCCCTCGAAGATTGTGGCGATCACGTGTTTTGCCGGTCCTGTGTACAGCCGGCAGGCGTGCGAGCAGTCCGGTTTCCAGGAGGGAAGCGACACGCGTGTTGCACAATTTTCGCAGGCGACCTTTACAGGAGGCACGGCCTTCACTGTGGGCGTTGTCCTGCCTCCCGGGACTGTCTCGGATCCGGGTCCTTTCCTTGATGAAAAATGGTCTCTCTCCAAGGCATTTTCTTTCACGTCCGCGACAGGTGCCGGGGTTTTTCTCACTGGTTTGTTGGCTTTTGGCGGGCTCGGTGCCCTTTTTTGGCGGGGGAAAGACCGTCATCCTGGTGCGGGGCAGGCCACGGGACAGCCTCTGGGACAAGCCATGGGGCGTAGTGCGGCCGCTGCTTTTTCCGGCAAGCTTTTTCCTGCCGACCGGGTTGGCCTTCGTACCCGAAAAGAAGGTGCGGTCGAGTTTCGTCCTCCTGACGGGTTGCGCCCTGCCCAGCTCGGTGTCTTACTGGACGAGGTCGCGAATCCCCTTGATGTCACGGCCACTATTGTCGAACTTGCAGTGCGTGGGTATCTTTTTATTGAGGAGATACCTCCCTCTGGACGCTGGTTTGCGAAAACCGACTGGAAGCTGATCCGAGGGAAGTCCCCTGACGATGATCCCCCTGACCAGGCCCTTTTACCGTATGAAAGCGACCTTCTCTCCGCCCTCTTTGTCTCCGCCTCATCCTCGGAAGGAGAAGCAGAGAGCATCCTGCTGAGCGAGCTAAAAACCACGTTCTCCACAAAACTCGCGACTACCCAGTCCGATTTGTACAAAGACGCGGTGGCCCGTGGCTGGTTTACGCGCCGTCCCGACACGGTCCGTTCTCGCTGGCTGCTGATTGGTCTCGCCTCTTTTGTAGGTGCCGCGGCACTGCTCGGCTTGCTGATTGCCTTTACGAAATGGGCGCTTGTTGGAGTACCACTTGTAGTGGCCGCAGTGACCCTGATGATTGGCCATCGCTGGATGCCCTCGCGTACCGGAAAGGGCCGCGCAATGCTGGCCCGTGTTCTCGGTTTCGAGCGATTCATCCTTACCGCGGAAACGGAACGTATGCGTTTTGCGGAAGAAGAAGGTATTTTTAGCGCGTATCTTCCCTATGCCATTGTTTTTGGGGCAGTCGAAAAATGGGCAGAGGTCTTTGATGGTCTTGACGACGCCCCCGCCACAAGAGGAACCGATTGGTATCGCTCTTCTTATGCTTTTCGTCCCGTAATCTTCGCGCAGGCATTGCGCGGTTTTTCTGACACGACCTCGGGAGCCCTCATCGCACCTCCTCCCTCTTCGTCTTCTTCGGGTGGTGGGGGCAGTTTTTCCGGTGGCGGCGTCGGTGGCGGTGGCGGAGGCAGCTGGTAATCCTGCGTGCGGTCTGTCCTGTCTGCCTGTCTGTGCATGCAGCGAGTTGAAAGAATGGCGCATAGGATACGTTTAGCGTTCATTCTTGCTTTATCTGCTGTTTTGCTGTTCTCCCTAGTCTTGCGGATACTCGTGTGCAAGGTGTGGAAACTGAGAAGGAGCGCATTCGTGACGGACATCCCGGATCTATCCTGGCACGTGCGAAAATTGCCTGGCAAAGAGGCCATGATCGATCCGGAACAGCGACATGCAGGGCCTTCTGCAGGGCCTTCGCAAAAAATAGCGAACACGAGCGAGAATGAGACCTTTGAGAATGTGGTCGCACGGGCCTTTGCGCGACGTGACTTGATGCGCTCAGTTCTTGTTTTGTCCGCTGCGGCAGGCATATCCGGCCTGGGCGCCAAGGCAGCTACTGTCGATTCCCCTGTGCGCGCTGGGGGGACGGCAGCCGCAGCGGATGCCGGTACACGCGAGGGCGGCAGTGGCAGCAGCGCGGAACTGGGTTTCATGCCAATCGCGCCAAGTCGGGCTGACAAAGTAGTTGTTCCTGACGGCTACACCCATGAAGTCATTTTGAAGTGGGGTGATCCCCTCTTTTCGGGTGCTCCCAGCTTCGACATCAACCGGCAAACCGCGCAAGCCCAAGCGCAACAGTTCGGCTATAACAACGACTTTGTCGCCTATCTGCCCCTGCAAGAAGGCAAGGGATTGCTGTGGGTAAATCATGAATACGTGAATCCTCGCACGATGTTTCCCGGCTTCACGTCTTCCGGTACGCTCACAGAAGAACAAGCCAACATCATGATGAATGCCGTGGGTGGCACCATTGCTGCACTGGACCGCACAAGTGCACAGCTTTTCTCCTTTCAAAAGAACAGCCGTTACAACCGGCGTATCACCTTGTTCACCCCAATGGAGATCACTGGTCCAGCCAAAGGGCACCCCTTGCTGCGTACCCCAGCTGACCCGTCAGGAAAAAAAGTCTATGGCACGACCGCGAACTGTGCCGGCGGTCGCACTCCCTGGGGAACCATCCTCACGGCCGAGGAAAACTTCCAACACTGGTTCGCTCACGCGGGGAAGGTTGATTTTGCTGCGCACGACAAGACCGGCTTCCTGGAAAAGGTCACAAAAAGGTACGGCATTTCCAACGGAACCGGACGGTACGGGCTTGAGCGTTACCATGAACGCTTTGACATGTCGAAGGTTCCGAATGAGAACCACCGTTTTGGGTGGATCGTAGAAGTTGACCCTTACGATGCAACGTCGATACCACGCAAGCGCACCGCCCTCGGGCGTTTCCGCCATGAGGGTGCCTGCTGCAGTCTCGCGAAAGATGGCCGGGTTGTGGTGTACATGGGGGATGACCAGCAATTTGACTATGTGTACAAGTTCGTGAGCGCGCGCAAATACCAGCCAAGGCGTCGCAAGGCCAACACCCATTTGCTCGACAAGGGCACCCTTTATGTTGCGAAATTTGATGTGGCAACGGACGGCAGCCGGGTCGGCAAGTGGATTCCCTTGGTTGCGGGGAAAGACCCGCTTACTGGGAAAAACGGATTCTTTACCCAGGCTGAGGTCTGTATTGCGACACGCGTTGCTGCCGACCTTGTGGGCGCCACAAAAATGGACCGTCCCGAGGATATTCAGCGCAACGAAAAAACCGGTGCAGTGTACATTGCCCTTACCGGTAATAAGAATCGGGGCAAGGGCAAGAACACGCGCGACCCCAACCGTGATGCTTTCTTTCCCCAGGAAGACCCGGCGAATCCGCGCGTGGCAAATGCCGGAGGTCATGTGATTGAATGCTTCGAGCAGAACAATGACGCGGCAGCGACAAGCTTTGTCTGGAACATTTTTCTCTTGTGTGGAGACCCCGCAGACGCTTCCACGCATTTTGCGGGTTTCCCCACGGACGAAGTGAGTCCTATTGGCAACCCCGACAACTTTGCCTTTGACGCCGCGGGCAACCTGATTGTGGCCACAGACGGGCAGCCGCGTTCACTTGGCTACAACGACGCCTTCCATTTCGTGCCTGTCGAGGGCGCACAACGCGGGCATGTGCAACAGTTTTTGAGTGTGCCCAGAGGTGCAGAAGCATGTGGCCCCGAGTTCACGCCCGATAACCGCACCATGTTTTGCGCGGTGCAGCATCCCGGTGCAGATGGCACTGTCACCACTCCGACGAGCACCTGGCCGGGCGGGAAGTTCCCCCAGCCGGCAGTGATCGATATTGTGAAGAAGGACGGCGGTATTATCGGCAGCTGAAACGACGTTGGCACTGGGGTCGTATGCCGCGTTTTCTCCCTCTGCTTCGGAAGAAAACGTCTCTCCGCTGCCGGCGTGGTGCGGTGTCGCGTCGTGCGGTTCTGTGCAGGGCGAAAGGACCCGGACATCTGAAAACCCATGTTAACGGTTTTCAGGCCTTTCTTTCCTGATGTATCCTTCTTGTGAAATCGCCAGTGCAAGGGCGGTCTGGAAGCCAATATGGCTTTTTACACCCCCCGCAAGCAATCTCGAAGCCGGCTGTGCCTATTCGTGTCGCAGGCGAAAAGAACTTCGGGGCGACTCTGCGCGCGAGTGGCGGAATTGGCAGACGCGCAAGGTTTAGGACCTTGTGACCTAGGTCGTGTGGGTTCGAGTCCCACCTCGCGCACCATGCAAAGTGTTGTCAAACCCCTGGTGCAAGCCCGGATGCGTGCACGATTCCTGTTCTGGCCGACTTCTTCGTTTCAGGCCACAGGAAGCAGACATCCGTCATGTAAGCTGGTTTTCGCTTCTTTTTGGTTATCTCAGGTCTGCATTGGCCGGCGAGAGGTATTACTTTGCATGCTTTGCAGAGGCAAGGCGCCTGCAACCTCACGCGCCGAGTGGTACGAGGATCGGGCGGAGATGTGTGGGATAGGCGATGAGTGGATATAAGCCTGAAACAGAGGCTGTGCTGTTTTCCGCGAGCGAAGAGTACTTTGCGGCGGCAGCACAGGAGATCCGAACGGAGTTTCCCGATACACAGATAGAGCGACTGACGTCGGAGCTGGGCTTGGCGACTGGTCTGACTGCGACGGCGCTTGCGCAGGCGTGTCGGGAGCGCCCGCTTGTTTTCGTTCGCCATCTTGTGCAACAGCAGGCTGTGCTGACAGCCCCGACTTCGGCTGAGGTGAGTGCCGTGTTGCGCGAGATCGTGCCGTCTCAGGCTGGGCATGTTTCTTTGCAGGTGTGGAGTCCGGATTCCAGGTTTCCGCTCAGTGTGGGGGGCTTGCGGGCCGCGGTGGAGGAAGACCTTCTTGCCTCGGGTATCGACGTGCGACGCGGAGAAGCAGAGACGGTACTTGCCGTGTGCGTGACGCGAGAGGCAGTGCGTCTTGGTGTCACGGCCACAAAAGACGTGCTTGCCGACTGGCCGGGTGGGCGTGTGTCTTTGAAGAAAACCCCACAACAAATTTCCCGTTCCGAGTTCAAGCTGGAAGAGCTTTTGAAACTTTGTGCAGGAGCCGTGGGCAAGGGCACATGGGCACTCGATCTTGGGGCAAGCCCTGGAGGGTGGACGCGTCTTCTGCGCGCAAGGGGATATCAGGTTTGTGCTGTTGATCCTGCGTCGCTTGATCCGGCTCTGAAAGCAGACCCGGGAGTGCACCATGTGGCAAGAACCGCGGGCCGCTTTTTGCGTGAGACACAGCAACAGTATGACCTGGTTGTGAACGACATGCGTATGGACACAGCCCGGTCGGCGGGAATCATGAACGAGGCCGTGTCCTTGCTGGCACCGCAAGGGAGAGGGATTGTCACGCTGAAAACAGGAACGCGTGACCCGCTCGAGAATGCCGCGTGTGGACTCTCCCTTCTCCGTCAGAAGTACAAAATTGTTTTTGCCCGTTCCCTCTTTCATAACCGTGCAGAGGTGACGGTTGTGGTGCAGTCCTGAAGGAAGCGCGTCGGGCACTTCTCGGGTGCGGGAGCAGCTTGCCCAGCAAAAAGCCTGTTGTTGTGTGCCCACAACCTTTACACACGTATAGGCACACACGCATAGGCTTGTGAGAAATCGTTTGCGTGACGATGGGACTGGTGGGCCGCGTAGGAATCGAACCTACAACCTTGGGCTTAAGAGGCCCCTGCTCTGCCAATTGAGCTAGCGACCCAGGCAAACGCACCCTAGCGTCTTTCAGGGAGAGGCGCCAAGAGTGCCATTTTGTTTGCTGGAGAGTGAAAGCTTCTGAGAAAGACACAGAGAAAACCTTGCCGCGAACTTTTCGCGAAGAATGTCTCTGCATTCTCTTTCAGCGCGGCTTCCGCGCGGGGCGCGCCATGAGAAGGGGATATTTTCAAAAACTCCGCCAAAATCCCTTGGGACGCTTCTAGGGTGACTGAGGGGACTCGAACCCCCGACCTCCGGGACCACAACCCAGCGCTCTAACCTACTGAGCTACAGCCACCATATCGCGCATGCGCTGACTGTGATCGCGTGCCGGAAGGCAACGCTGCATCTGTCCACGCGCTGCAAAAGCGTATCAGGTCGAGGTGGTCTTCGTCATTCTAATTCCACTGCTTTCCCCTCTTACGCTCTGCTTTTTATGCGCAGTGTCATGAAAGTTTCGGTTTCCTTCCGAGAAAGAGCCGAGCAAAAGCAGAGCGTAAGACATTCCTCTAGGAAGAGCTGGGAGACGCACAGGAGGAAAACCAACGAGAAAGGATATGTCTCATGATTCTTCTTCTCGGCCTTTCTTCAGGGGTCTCGCAGGTTGTTGCGGATGGAGTGTGCGCAGGAGGTTGTGGCGGATTTTTCTGGGGCTGTGGAGTCTGATGGCAGTTTTGGGAGGACGCCGGGACAAGGAGGGCGGGGATGGTCTTGGCTTCCCAGAAATCTCTGTAAAAAAGATGTTGGAGTACCGGAGTTTTTGCTTGCAGGTAGGAAAACAGGGAATGAGCAGGGTCAGAACCTGGCAGCTTGACGCAGGAGAAGAGTCTGGAAGTGTTCTCTCCGGAGTTTGCCTGGTTTTCTATTGAGGGATGAAGAGGGGTTACAGAAGTAGTGAGTTTTCTATACGGGTGAGTTCTTCTTTCCGGGGTGGAGAGAGAAGGTTCTTTTCTTTGGAAAGACGCGGCACTCTCTTTTTCTGGAGAGAGTGCTTTTTTTGCAATCTTTCTTACCCGTTCTCGTAACGGGGCCTCGTTCCCGATTCCCCTCGACAAGGCATCCTGTTCTCTCCTGTGTCGAGGGCCCTGCCTCGGGTTGTTTCTTGGAAAGATCCGAGATGAAGGAGTTCTGGATGCAATAGTGCCGGTGATGGGGTTGGTGGTGTCTGGGGATTGGTCGCGGTGGTGTCTGCGTCTGTGTGGGGGGTTGGTGGTGTCTGGGGATTGGTCGCGGTGGTGTCTGCGTCTGTGTGGGGGGTTGGTGGTGTCTGGGGATTGGTCGCGTTGATGTCTGCGTCTGTGTGGAAAAATAGGATGGCGTGGTGTCGGAGAGGAACTCTCAGGCAGGGTCGTGGTCGAAGAGGGAAGAGTATCGACTGGGGGTGCGGGAGAAGTGTGGGTCAATGATGTGGTTGGGTTGTGTGAGAGCAGGTTGTTGCGAGCAGGGGCATCAATCGTATCGGGAAGCGAGTTTTCAAGGGGGAACTGTTGGGCTTGCTCTTGCGAGAGGGGGAGGATGGTGACTTGCCCTGAGGGTTTTTTATGTAGGGGAGAGTTGCTGACGGTGGCAGCCAAAAAAAGAGAGACCGCGAAAAAGCTGTAAAAAACGTATTTTTGTATGGCGACCTTTTTTTTCTTTGGGACCGGAGGTGGGATTGTCATGAAAGAGTCTCTTTGCGGGTAGGTGTGGGGATGGCTGTCTTTTGTGACCGGTGTGCTGTTTGGGGAGGTTTTTGGAGAGGTATTGGTGGGAAGAATGCGTGGAGATTGCGGGGAAAATTTTGCTGGTGATGGAGAAAAAGAACTATTGCAGAGGTTGGACCAAGTTGTATGAGGAGAATTCTGCTCTTGCATTATTTGTATATGGCAACTGTTTGTAAGGGTGTGGGGGAATCTTGAAAGATCTGGGATATTTCTTTTTTTGCTCTCAAGTAGGTGCTTTCTTTTGCTGGGGGAGAAGGGTATTTTCGAGAGGTTTTTCCCCCGACTTTTTTCGCAAAATTATGGGGTTTTCCTGACAGGTTCGGTGTGTTGTCAGTGTATGACCAGTAGTTTTCCTCCCATTCTCCGGCTCTGCGAAATGTGTAAAAAACATGTTTAATGGGCTTTGTTGAAAAAACTGCACGTAAAAATGGTTTCCAATAAAAGAGGGCAAAGTCCAGTTTGTTGGAGAAAAATCTGGAGAATTTTGCGTGCTTTTTTTTGTAGAATAGAGCTGCTCTCTGTTGTTTGTTTTTGCTCTTATTCCGTCTTGGGGATCTTATTACAAAGGACGGATACTTTTCTGGCGAGACACGTGAGAGATTTCTTTTTTCTTTTCATGCGTGACAGGCGTGTGGAAAGAAGCCGTGTGAAAAGAAAAAAGAGGCAGAGAACGGGGTTTTCAAGAGAGAAGAGTGGGAGCGCTTGCTCGTTCCCCTTTGCGCCCTTTTCCGCTACTCCGAGGGAGAGACTGATTCTGCCGGCCGGTATTGGGCCTGTTGCGGCTGACGCGTTGCACAGCAGAGTGTAGGTTCTCGACTTCTGTCGCAAGATTATGACTCATCGTGAGATAAGCGGCAGCCTCGCCTGTTGCCCATATCGCGATGTCCAAGGGAGGAGGCGTGGAGAGCAAGATGCCGCGGTGCACGTCAAGCACGCATGCTGTTTTTGCGTTTCCATAGGCAGAGCGGAGGAGATGGATCGTGACATCAGACCAAAATGCCGGAGTAGGCTCGTCTTTTATGAAACGGTATCTGATAAGACAAGGAACCCCGTCGATCTCTGCGTTCAGATGTGGACTCACACGGATGTCCAAACCATTGAGGTGAAGCTTCCGGGGAGCGAGTTTCTCTTCCCACCGAATGTTTTTCTCTCCCCACCAGTCGCGGTAGCCCTCAATAGCTCTTTTGTAGTTTTCTGCCTTGCTTGTGGGGCAGCGGTTTGTCAGATCTTCGGCAAGTGCATCGAGGTCTGTCACTGTGCCATTTTCCCGGTGCAGGGTGAGCAGGCTTTCTCGTAGCCGTTTCCAATAATCTCGGACGGAAGAATACGGCTGTGCGGCTTGTGCCCTCTGCTCACGCACGAGGCGGACTTTTCTCGCCGGCGGGGTTGTCGCGAAAGCGGCAAACATGTCGGATCGGATTTCCACGAGGTGACCCTTTACTCATGGGCACTCCACAGACTGCCCGCTCTCCTGTGCACTCGTGGGAGCTGCCTGCCGGCGACCTGGGACATTTGTCTTTTGCGTCATCTTAGAGATATCAGGTAATCGGGGTATTTTGCTGATTTTTCGGAAATTTCTGAAGATTGCAGAGCTCTGTGGCGGGTTATTTTCGGAGATATCATCGGGCATTCGTTCCCTTCTCGCGACTCTTTCCTGGCTTTGCCTGAGGACAGGTTCGGATGCTCTTATGATGCACTTTTCTGGTGCTGTATCTTTAGGTGGGCCGGTCGCAGGAACCCTTTTCCCGGTGGTCACAACAGTGCAAGTCAAGAGCCGGGATGTTTCCTGAACTGCTGTGGTTCGGTCGTGTCGCTTCTTGGTTTTTCTTTGGACTTTGCTTTGTTTTTTTCTGTTTATCGGTGTATGCAGGCATGTTGCAAAGAAGCGAGAGAGAGGATCAGGGGAGTGTGCTCTTGAAGAACGCAAAGTAGGGCAGTATCGGGATCGAGGATGGAGGTTCTTTTTGCGCCTCGGCGCTCATGCGAGAGAACAGACATTTGACTGTCTGTTCTCTCTGGTGCTGCGCTTTTCGTCTTTTCCTGTACTTGTCCTGTACATGGTCAATGGCCATCCTCTATCGGAGGAAAGGGATTGTATGACTGCGATTGAAAGAGACACACAGGCAGATGGTCCCTGGCAAAATCTTCTGGAGAGCGTAGAAGAAGGACAACCCTGTGTGCTGGCCGAATCCAGTCTGCGCTGTCTGCGTAGCGCGCAATTGCAAGAACTTCTCAGTGTCGCCCCGCGTGACTCTTCCGGACGTCCCATCCTTTATCAGGCTGACTTCCGTGAGACCATTTTTCAAGATGGAGCGGTGTTTCGCCTTGCCGGCGAGTCTGCACCCGGTGGCACGATGGGAACAGTCTTCGCTGGTGGTGCCCAGTTTGGTGGAGCTGTATTTGCTGGAGATGCCTGGTTCGGAGGCGCAGTATTCGATGGGACTGCCTGGTTTGGACGAAGCCTTTTCAAAAGAAGTGCTGGTTTTGGAAATGCGGTCTTTGAAGATAGCTCCTGGTTTGCTGAAGCTGAATTTTGTGGAGGAGCCTGGTTCACTGACGCTACATTCAAGAGATCTGCCTGTTTTGGTGGAGCCCTCTTTTTTGGAAACACTTGGTTTGATCGGGTTTCCTTTGAAGAAGAATTGTGGTCTGGCAAGGCAGTTTTTGCGAAAGATAGCTGTTTTGGTGAGGCAGTTTTTCATGGAAAAACCAGCTTTGTCGAGGCAACTTTTCAGCAGAGAGCCGTTTTTGACAAGGCGACATTCTCAGAAAACACGTGTTTTAGCAGAAGTAATTTTGCGCGTGGTGCCGCATTCGAACGAACAGTCTTTACAAAGGGAGTTTTGTTTGACCGAACTCTTTTTTACGGAGGCACCGGACTTGAAGACGCTGTATTTCGTGGAAGACCACAATTTACCGGCACAGTTTTTCGCGCTCCTTTCGCTGTCTATCTAGTGACCCCTGAGCTGGATACTGCTTCTCAAAAGACTGTGCCGGGGACTGGGCCAGGAGAGGCTGGGCTGAAAGAAAAAGCAATGAGCCGTCGCCCTGTTGCTCCGAACCTCTTTGATCACACTTCCGTCTGGCGAGTTGAGGAACTGCTGCCCCGTTTGATGAAAAAGTTCGGGATACCTGCATCCCAGGAACGGGTGGAGTCAGGTTTTCGTAAGATATGGGGTGAAGTCGAGACTCGTGGCGACGAGACGTTTTTCTCGTACGGGGGTCCTGGGTCCTTTGAGTATGGAGCAGTCGCGCGAGAATTACTCGCCATGTTCGAGGCGCGTAAAGCGGAGGGATTCTTTCTTTTTGGGCGCGTTCTTCTCGCGAGATTAACGGGTTCTGATGGGAGATCACTTGTGTTTCGTCAGATCCTGTCAGAACGTGACATGCAAGAATTACGAGAAATCCCAGGAAAAGCCATTGACCGCCTTGCCTGGGACTTCGCACAATCCCGGCCCCGGCTTCTCTCTGCCGCAGAACATGCCAATCTCACTGCTGGATCTGGTACATCCTCTCCCGAAAAGAGTGGGCCTCCCGGGAACGCCAACAGGGCACCTGAACGGGCATTGCCGGAGCAAGGTCCGCCTGCGGGGAAAAGAGCAGCTTCGAGAACGACCACACCAGAGGGTGTTGTCCCGGTCGCAAGGGTGAGGGGAGTGCCGAAACACGACCAGAACCCTGCGCGTCGTCCCAGAGTGTCTTGAATGTCTCCGGTGCTGTACCGGCATGCAGGACTCTGCCTGTTCTCGCTGCTCAGCCGCGCGGAACGTCTCTGAAGTCCCAAGTACGCGTGGCGGTGCGGGATCTTGCGGGTCTCTGCACATGAAGAGGTTGTCGTCAGATTGTCGTCAGATTGTCGTCGTGGATGTTCCTGTGGGAGGTGCGGGCTCGTACTGCCAGATCCACATTGCTGCTGCTGCGCTCAGTGCAAGAATTGCCCCGGCGTAGAACGGGGCAGAAGGACCGAATCCCTGCCAGCCTCCGATTCCCTCCCAGAGTAAACCAGCGAGAAGAGAAGCGGGAAAATCAATGATGCCGAGTGCCGTGTTATAGGCTCCATAGGCGGTACCCCGTGCTTGAGCGGGAACAAGGTCTGCGACGAAGGCTTTTGCTGTGCCCTGCGAAAGGCCGTAGTACGCGCCATATGCGGCGAAGAGCGTCCAGGTTTGCCAGAGGGTTTCGGCAAGGGCAAACCCGAGATAGACAATCCCATAGAAGGTCCACCCTGCCACCAGAACTTTGCGCCGTCCGATCCGGTCCGAAAGCGACCCCGCAGGTATTGACACTAACGCGTACACCAAGTTGAAGACGAGCAGCATTCCGAGAATTTCACTCACGCTTGCGCCACGTTCTTTGCTACGCAGGACAAGGAAGGCATCTGAGGAATTCCCCAGGTCGAAGAGGCCCATGATCAAAAGAAACACAAGAAAAGGGCGTCCGAGTTGACGAATTCCCGGTCGGGCAGTTCTGGCGTCCTGCTGCGTTTGGTCGGTGTTTTCCGAGGATTTTTCCTGGCTCTTGCTGTCTGTCCTGTCTGTGTGCCTGCTGCGGAATTGTTTCCGAGAAACCTGCCCATTGCCAGGGGCTTCGTGCGTCACAACCGCTAAGACGATTACTCCGAGCAAGGCTGGAACCGCGCTTATCAAGGCAACAGTTTGGAAAGTGGCACGATCGAGCGCTGCTTCTCCCGTTTGCGTCTGTTGCACAACCAGCATGGCGATTGCCAGGCCCATGACGGCACCAAGTGTGTCGGCAGCCCGGTGAAAGCCAAACGCAAAGCCCCGCTTTTCTTTTTTTACGCTGTCGGCAACAAGCGCGTCGCGTGGGGCAGTGCGCACTCCTTTTCCGACTCGGTCTGTCCAGCGTACTGCCGCAACAGTTCCCCATGACCCTGCCAGCGCAAAAAGGGGTTTTGCCGCAGTCGAGATGGCATAGCCTGCCACGGCAAGCCATTTGCGTCGGGCGAGACGGTCGGAGATCCAGCCCGAGACGATTTTGAGCAGACTCGATGTGGATTCTGCGATGCCTTCCACCAGCCCAATCACGCTGGTTTTTACACCGAGTGTGCTCGATAAAAAGAGCGGTACGAGGTTAATCACCATTTCACTCGACACGTCTGTCAGGAAGCTGGTAATACTCACTCCCCATATATTGCGCGGTATTTTCGCTTCAGGTGGTTCTGGCGATTCCTGTGATTCCGGTGGTTTTAGTGGTGTGCGGTGGCGATATGCAGCAATTTTTCGAAAGCAGAACATTAGGAAATAATGGGATAAAAGCTATTCGTCATTATTCTTACTCTTTCTCCCTCACTGGATATTGTGGGCGTTGTACCCTGAACATGAGTGTGTTCTTATACAGCTTGTGATTTTTGCTCTGGAAGACCGGCAGAAAAAACGGGCGAAGGGGATCAGCGTGTGTCTCGACAAGCACCATGTAACGATCAGGTCGAGTGGCATATCGCGGACTTGGGACTGCGAGAAGAGCTTGAGATTACGGTAAAGCTCGTCGCGATGGCGATGGGCATCGCGACTTTATTGGAGCGTCTTCCGCTTGACTTTTTTTTCTCCGTCGAGCATGTGTTTCCTTTTTGGCTACTTTCTCTGGTCAGTGTCGGGCATATCCTCATGATCGGTTATATGTGGCTTGGAAAAGAAATCTTGTCATTGGCATTGTTTTTTTGCGTTCTCATTGGTCATTGGGTCCTGCTTCTTGCCGCCGTCTCTCAAAGCTGGCCCGGCATGGAACTCCGCGCCTTCGCACTACTCATGGCGACAGGCGACGCCCTCAAACTCCTCTCTCTCGTGAAAACCGATGTATATATTCGCGACTTGCCTTACTGGGCCCCACGCGTCGTGACCGGCATTTTTCTCTTTTCCTACCTACTCCTTGCCTTCACCGCCACCTGACAAGAAACAGTGCAACACCCCTTCGCGACCGGCAGTGAGCACTTGCCGGTCGCTGCCTACCGGCAAGTGCTATGGGTTTTCTTCAGAGGGTTGCTTCCGAGGATCAGTAAAGGTCTGCTTGGATTGTTGTCGGGGCTTTTGTGAGATTTTTGGTTCTTGGTCCGGATTCCGTGGGCCGTTTTGTGCGTAGTGACTCGGTATTGCGGGAAGGTTTGTTGGTGGAGGCTTGGCTACTTTTTCTGCGGTGCCGATCTTGAGGATGGTTTAGTGCAGCCTGCGGATTTTGCCGGTTCTGTTTTTCACGGCCTGCTGATTCTTTTACTTTGCCGTGTTATTGCGAATCGTTGAGGGAAGCCGGCTCAACTGGCTTGCACGTATGGGTATGAGGGGAACGCCAGAGAAGCAAAGGGGGATTTGGCCTGTTTGTCAACATAGTGCATGAGGCTGTTTTGACAAGGGGATTTTCTCCCTTGGTTTCAGGCCTTTTTCCAGTTGATCACACTGTATGTCTGGTTCTTTGGGATTTTTCTGGTTGTGGAGGCGATAGGTACGTATTGTGCAGGTTTGAAGTGTGCTTTTCTGCTCTTTTTCTGAAATTGCAGCCGATTGCGAAGGTCCACCAGGTTTTTGGATATGTGACCAGGGGGTTGGAAGACTTGTGCGAGACCCAGGGGGAAAAATGTCAAAAAATACGGATAAAGCGAGCGCCGGGACGCAGACGAAACCATTGCGCTTTGTCGTGATCGGTGCGGGGATGGCGGGCATCCTTGGCGCGGTAAAGCTATAGGATGCGGGTTTCACGGATTTTACGGTCTACGAGAAAGCCAGTGATTTTGGGGACACTTGGCGGGAGAACACGTATCCTGGAGTGGCGTGCGATGTTCCCTGGCACCTTTACAGTTACTCTTTTGCTCCAAACCCGAATTGGAGTCATGTCTTTTCCCCGGGGCAGGAGATTCTCAGCTACTTTAAGGATGTTGCCCGTACACGTGGCGTCGAAAAACACGTCAAGTTCAATACGGGAATTCGCCGCATAGAGTTCCGAGACGGGCGTTGGCGTATTGAAACGGAACATGGCAAAGAAGATGAGGCAGACTTTGTCATCGCTGCCACGGGAGTTTTACATCACCCTTCTTATCCAAATATCGAAGGTCTTGAGGACTTCGACGGACCCCTCTTCCACACTGCCCGTTGGGACCATTCCGTTTCGCTTGAAGACAAGCGTGTGGGGATAATCGGAACCGGTTTTTCTTCGGTGCAAATAGTTTCGGATCTCGCGGGCAAAGTGCCTGAGCTGCATTTGTTTCAACGTACGCCCCAATGGGTTATGCCGACTCCGAACCCGGAGATCGATAGCGCAACACAAGAGCTCTATCGCGATGATCCCGAGGTCATGCGGGCCGTGCGCGAAAATCTCGCACAAACGTTCGCCGACAACTTCGCGAGCGCGGTCGTGGACGCTGAATCTTCCCAACTCGCGATGCTCCAGCAAATGTGCGAGGCAAACCTGGGCACTGTCACTGACCCCGAACTGCGTGAACAATTGCGTCCAGACTACCGGGCGGCCTGTAAACGACTGGTCATGTCACCGAACTTCTACGAGGCAATGCAAGATCCGTCTGTGAGTCTTGTGACCGAGAAGATCAGCCGGATAGAGGCCAAAGGCATCCGTACCGTAGACGGCGAGCTGCACGAACTCGAGCTGATTGTGCTCGGGACGGGCTTTCGCGTGGATCGTTTCATGCGACCGATCGAAGTGGTTGGCCGTGACGGTGTGGCGCTTGATGACGTGTGGGCAGAACGCCCCTCGGGCTATCTGGCGATTTCGATCCCAGAATTCCCCAACCTTTTCATGCTCAACGGCCCGAACGGTCCTGTCGGCAATTTCTCCCTGATCGACGTGGCCGAGCTGCAATTTGACTACATTATGCAGCTTGTTGAGCTTGTGCGTGCAGGGCGCTGCCAAGAAGTGAGTGTCACGCACAAGGCTGCCGACCGTTTCGAGGAGGAGCGGGTAGAAGCCGCGAAAAACACCGTATGGATGACAGGCTGTCGCAGCTGGTACCTCGACGACCGAGGTGTTCCTGCCGCTTGGCCCTGGGCCTTCGGCCGTTTCCGTGACGAAATGGCGAAGCCCAAACTCGAAGACTACGAACTCACCCCGTGAAACTTTCGCACGCTTTTTC
>Ga0209344_10000871_pt1 | contig 45269 bp, 41 predicted proteins | sample Cruoilmetagenom6_FD_187293 | JGI IMG/M metagenome (GOLD analysis project Ga0209344, IMG submission 187293) | Oil polluted marine microbial communities from Coal Oil Point, Santa Barbara, California, USA - Santa Barbara Oil Seep Sample 6 (SPAdes)... | ecosystem: Environmental > Aquatic > Marine... | reverse complement strand
GACTTCGCGCGCGCGTGCGGAATCAACCTCGGCCAGCATGGGCTCGCGTTCGGAGACGTCAAGCATCGGCCGCGGGGCAGCTTGATACTCGTCAGCGGCGGTCTGCGCGCGGGAGACTTCCGTGGTGGCTTCAGCCACAGCCTCGTCGGCGACCTCGACGGCACGCGAGAGGCGATCGCATTCAGCCTGGGCGGCTTCAGCTTGGATTCGGTGGCGTCCGAGCAACTCCGACTGTGCGGCAAGCTGCGCGTCGTATTCACGCAGCGCGACGAGCGCCTGTTCGGCATTCGTCTTCGCCGAGGTGAGCTCGCGGCGCTTTTCGTCGAGTTCCACGCTTGTGCGTTCGATCTGGATGGTGACACCGCCCAGCTTCTCGGCGGCAGCGTCTCGTTCAGCCACGAGTTCGAGCCGTGAGCGTTTGGCACCGGAGCCGCCCCGCAGCACGAACTGGGTGAGCACGTCGCCGTCGCGGGTCACGAACGTGAGATCCGCCGCATTCGTCAACGAGCCGTAGGCGCCACGGGCAGCCTCGAGATCGTCGGCGATGAGCACACGCGTGAGTAGGCCATGAACACCATCAGGGGCGGTCACGACGTCGGTCGCGGGCACAGTTCCGGCGGCGCTTCCAAGGGACACGGTCTGCTTAGCGGCGTTTGCCACCACAACCTCAACCCGCCCGAAGTCGCGGTTGGCGGACTCGGCGAGCGCGCTAATAGCCGAGTCTCGATCGTCGGCGAGGACCGCATCCGCGAGGGTGCCGAGGGCAGCAGCAATGGCCGCTTCGTAGCCTGGGGTGATCTTCACGTGCTCGGCCACGAGGCCCCGGATGCCGGAGAGCTTGGCTGCTACCAGGGCGCTCGAGCCATCTTTCTGATCAACCGCGAGGGACAGCGCAGAGTTGCGGGCGGCGAGAGCGTCGCGTTCACGCTCGGAGGAGTGGAGGTCCTCGCGCAGTGATTCGATTTCGGCTTGAATGCTCGAGACGTGAGCTTCGGCGGCTTCGTAGGCGCTGTCGAGCGATCCGTCGGTCTCGACGGTTGAATTGTTAGCTTCGACCTCAAGGGCCTCAAACTCGGCCTGGGCTGCTTCACGACGTGATTGGGCTTCGGCGAGCGCTCGTTGCTGGCGTACCAGCTCGCCTTGAGCGGCCGTCAAGGTGGAGGTGGCCACTTCGACGCGGGCGGTGAGTCCGGCGCTTTCCAATTCATGGCGCGAGACCAGCGCACTCTGCGCGGCAATCTCCTCATCAAGCGAATCAAGCGAAGCCTTGGCCGTTGCTGTTGCCGCCGCCGCCGCCGCGACCGCCCGTTCGGCATCCTCAACGCCGGCAGCGAGCGCGTCCGCTTCGGCCGTCACCTCATCAACGAGGGTTTGACTGACGGTGTTACCGGAGACGGGCGCTTCACCTTGTTGGCCAAGCAGTGAGAGTCGCTGGTTGGCGAGCGTGTAGAGGCTGCGCAGTCGTTCCTGCACTGATTCCAGCCCGAATGCGACCCGGCGAGCCTCATCGACTTCGCCCCCTACCTGAGCCTGCTCAAGGCGAGTCTCTCGCAGCTTGTTCTGGTCGAGCTGCTCCTGCAGCACGATGCGCTGCGTCTTGCGTTCGCTCTCGCTACGGCTGAAGTCGTTGATGCTTGAGCGCAGTTCGACAACCTCGTCGGCGAGGAGTCGGGCGCGGGCATCCCGAACGATCGAGGCGATCGACGCGGCCTCTTTGGCGATCTCGGCTTGCTGACCGAGGGGTTTGAGCTGACGACGGATCTCCCCGGCAAGGTCAGAAAGCCGGGTGAGGTTGGCTTGCATCGCGTCGAGCTTGCGCAGGGTTTTCTCTTTGCGCCGACGGTGTTTAAGAATGCCGGCCGCTTCTTCGATGAAACCTCGACGGTCCTCTGGGCTGGCGTGCAGTACCGCATCGAGCTGACCCTGGCCAACGATGACGTGCATTTCACGTCCGAGACCGGAATCGCTGAGAAGCTCTTGAACGTCGAGCAGGCGACACTGAGTGCCATTGATCGCGTACTCGCTGCCGCCGTTGCGGAACAGGGTGCGGCTGATAGTGACTTCGCTGTACTCAATCGGCAGCGCACCATCCGCGTTATCGATCGTGAGGATGACCTCGGCTCGACCGAGCGGCCCTTTCGTGGCAGTTCCCGCAAAGATGACGTCTTCCATCTTGCCGCCGCGCAGGGTCTTGGCACCCTGCTCGCCCATCACCCAGGCGAGAGCATCCACCACATTCGACTTGCCGGAACCGTTGGGGCCGACGACACAGGTGACCCCCTGCTCGAAGGCAAAAGTGGTCGGTTGAGCGAACGACTTGAACCCCTTGAGGGTCAAACTCTTGAGGTACACGTCACCGCCTCTACTTCGCTAGCCGAATTGCTGGTCAGAACCTTGCTATACGGTACCGGATGCGCGGGCTTCCGCGGTTTTGGCGCGCAGAAGCAACCCTGCGGGTCTCTGGTACGCGAGGGACGGCGAGCGTATTCTTGTCGGCTACCGCCTGGGTGCTGGCGCATGTGCATCCCGACTTTCGCAGACGCGGGATCGTATCGGCGCTACCGGTAGAGCTCGAAGCTGTTGCCCGCGCTGAGAACAAGCGTCAGGTTCTCATGTACGCACATTCCGCACTCAACGAGGCAGTCGGATTTGTACCGATCGGTCACCACGGGGTACCGAAGAGAGAGCTGCGCTTGCCCGCAGCTCCCCCATAGTCGAACCGTGTGCGGGCTAGAGCTCCAGATGATTACCGACTTTGCGGGCGACAGCTAGGTCGTAGATCGCGCGGCCGACGGTGACGTCGCACACTGCCATGCCAATGTTGCTGTTGACGATGAGCTGATCGACGTTCTCCCGCCCGGGCTTCACGCCGGCAATCACCTCACCGGTCTCCGCAGTAATCGTGGGGAGGCCCTCGGGGAAGTAGCCCATGTCAGCGAAGAGCTCGTGCTCGTCGATGCTGTCGACGATGTACTTGTCCGCTCGGTGGGTGGTGCGGGGGTCCCAGAAAGTGTTGAGGTCGCACGGCAGGATGGTCTGGCCGCGTCCGATCCACTCGTCCTTGATGACCGAGAGCGGTTCTTTGATAATCAGCGTTGCGGAGCTGAGCACCTCTGTACTCTTGGCGACAGCCTCGGCAGACTCGCCCTTGACGAGAGTGAAGGGCACCTCACCTTGCAACTCGGAGATCAGAGCGTCAGCAGCGGCTTCACGGTTGTCGTAGACGTACACGGTCTTAAGATCGGGCATTGCTTCAGCCGCGAAACGGATGTGCTCTTTGCCCTGCACCCCGCAGCCGAACATGCCGAACGTTTCCGCGCCAGGGTGCAGCGCTGCGGCAGCGAGCACGGTAACGGCAGGGGTTCGCATGGCAGTCACCCACGTCGAATCCATAATGGCGATCGGCACACCGGAGTCGACGTCGTTAATGACCATGAGGCCAGTGGTCTGAGGCAGCCCGAACTTCTCTGGATTGTTTGGGTAGCACTCGATCCATTTGCAGCCGACCGCGTTCATCGCGGGCACGTATGCCGGCATCGCATGGAAGAAGACCTCCGAATAGGGATGCACGCCTATCTTCGCTGGCATCTCATACCGTTGATTTCCGTGCTCGACGAGAGTGTCTCTGGTGATGTCGAGGATGTCCGTGCGAGTAATGCCGAGATCAAGCACATTCTGCTTGGACAAGTAGAGCACGCCCTTGCCGAGTTCGAGGCCCGAGGTCCGTTCGGTGTGTGCGGGGATGTTTGTCATGGTCGTCACCCTTTCGGTATGCGTGCTGGGCTGGCGAGAAATTCCGCCTATGACCAATTTTCTGTCGCCCCCGCGCCCGCAGTCATCCACATCCGTGAGTACGTTTAGCCCAGATCTTCCTCAATCTGCAGGAAGCCGGCGATGCCGCTATTGAGCACACGCCGAATCTTGATCGCCAAGTGCAGGCCGAGTCTGCTGCCACCATCCGTGGCATCCACGCCGATGAGCTTCTGCACCTGAGCCAAGCGATAAGAAAGCGTGCTGCGATGGATGAAGAGCGTCTCGGAGGTCACCGTGCGATCCCCACCGTGGTCGAGGTAGGTTTCGACGGTTTGCAGAAGTGCAGCGTTGCTTGGCTCGAAGAGCGCGGACATGGATCCCGGCGGCTCTGCGCTGGACGGGGTTGACAAGGCCATCTCGAGGACGACCCGCTCAGGGAACAGATCCGCCCAGGCCACCGCGGCAGGAAGACCCGCGAAGATGTACCCCGCATAGGCTGACAGCAGCGCTTGCCGCAGCAGCACCCGTGATTCTTCGAGAGCACCCAGCTCGCTAACCCCGATACGAGAATGTGTGTTCCCAAGCTCGGCTGCTAGTCGCTTCGAGAGACGCGAGATGCCGTCTTCAATTTCGTCTGCCCCAACAGCGCAGAGTAGGACCGTTATGCCGCCAAGCTCCAGCTCCAGTGCCTCTCGACCCGGCCGGCGCCACTCGCGCACCGCCGCCGATTCGGTTGGCGGCACCGCAGCCTGCCGACGGTCGGAGTGAGCAGTGGCGATCAGGCGGACCGGCGAGCCGTCGGAGGCGAAGCCGTGCTCACGGATCGCGTGAGCGGCGTGGCCCGCGTCGCCGCTCGAGGCGAGCAGACTACGGCCAAGTTGGTGCAGTCTGTGCGCCCCGACATCGGCAGCTTCACGCTCCTCGCCGACCGCTGCGGCGATCTGTTCCACGTAGGAAACGACGACTTCCTCGGAGCCGTCGCTCTCGATGAGCCAGAGGAAGCCGACAAGCATCTTTCGCCAGTACAGCGGATAGCAGCATCGCGCCTTCAGTCCGAGTTCAGGCTCGGCAGGAATCAGGATTTTGTCCTTCGCCGACCGAATCTTGAAGCTGAACAGGTATTTGGCTACGCGCTCGTCGAGGTCTCGGTTGAGCACCACACCGATCCGCGGCGCGTCTTCATCACCGAAATGCCGGCTCGACGCGATCAGGTAACAGCTGGGTGTATCGACGGCAACAGAGCGCTGTAACCGGTGCGCCAGCTCGTCGACGAGCTCCTGAATACGTGTCATGGTTCACCCCATCATCGTTCGCCGCCGAGCCGCAGGCGCTGGCAGAACCTGCAGAAGTGCGACCCGCGATTCATGAACTGTTCGCGCACAACCTCACGACCGCAGCGCGGACATGCCTTCCCCTGTTGCCCATAGACGTTGAGCGAGTGTGCGAAATAGCCAGATTCGCCGTTCACGTTGAGGTACTGTGTGTCGAAACTCGTGCCACCCTCCGCAAGAGCTTTAGCGAATACCGCCCGTATCTCGGCGAGCAACAGCACGGCTTTGGCACGGCTGAGGCTCTCGGTGGGCTGGTTGTAGTGCACCCGCGCCGCCCACAGCGCCTCATCGGCATAGATGTTGCCGATTCCGCTCACGAGAGTTTGATCAAGCAACGCCCGCTTCACCGTCGTGCGCTTAGCCCTCAGAGCTCGCAGGAACCGGTCATCGTCGAAGAAGGGATCAAGCGGATCGCGCGCAATGTGGGCAACCTGGCTTGGCACCACGAGAGCGGGTTGATCACCTGTCGGTAGCATGCTGTCGATCGCCATTGAGCCGAATATGCGTTGATCGACAAAGTTGAGACGCAGCGCGCCGTGCTCGGGGTGATCAAGTTCGATTCGGATGCGCGTGAGCCGGTCATCGGTGCTCCGATCGCGCAGGAGTACTTGCCCGCTCATGCCGAGGTGCGTGACGAGGGCTTCGCCGTTGCCCTCCGCGCTATCGGCAAGAGGCAACCACATGAACTTCCCCCGGCGCTGGGGCGTCAGAAACCTGCGACCAGTTAGCCGGTCAATGAAATCCTCGCTCGGGCCCTCATGCCGGCGCAGCGAGCGTTCATCGAAGACGGCAACGGATGCCGCAATTGCGCCGGTAACAGCCGGTTCAAGTCCCGCGCGCACCACTTCAACTTCGGGAAGTTCGGGCACGCCTATTGCTTCGCTGCGTCTTGAAGGATCGTCCAGGCTTCGAGCGCCGCAGCCATTTCTGCCTGCTTCTTGCTCGACCCATTCCCTGAGGCGATGACCTTATCGTTCAGTGCGACGCTGGCGTGAAAGCGTTTGGAGTGATCGGGGCCGCTATCGAGAATGCGATAGTCGGGAACCCCACGCCCGAGATGGGCTGCGAGCTCTTGAAGGCTCGTCTTCGGGTCCATTGCAGCGCCGAAACGATCAGGATCGGCTAGCAGCGGGGCAACAAGGCGAAGAACGAGCGCGGTCGCTTCGTCCCCGCCTAGGTCGATATAGGCAGCACCGATGATTGCCTCGACGGTGTCAGCCAGAATGGATGGCTTTTCCCTGCCGCCGGTGAGTTCTTCTCCCTTGCCGAGGCGCACGAAAGCGCCTAGGCCGATCGTGCGCGCGATTTCCGCGAGAGCAACGGAGGAAACAAGACTAGCCCGGCGCTTGGCGAGGTCTCCCTCGTCAAGTTCCGGGTTATCGCGGTACAGCTTGACCGTTACCGCCTGGCCAAGAATTGAGTCACCAAGAAACTCGAGTCGCTCATTGTGTGCAATGCCGCCGTTTTCGTACGCGAAAGAGCGGTGCGTCAACGCGAGCGTCAGCAACTCGGGGTCGATAACGACCCCGAGCACAGCGGAGAGCTCGTCCGGTGAGGTTGAGCCCGTAACCGCCATGTATTCGATCCGAGAGTGAAGACTAGTTAAACGTCAGCGACCTTGCGGCCCTTGTACTCCATGTACAGGGGGGTGCCAGCGGAGTCTTCGACTACCTTGGCGCGGTGCGGGAGGCTGTAAACGGTCTTGCCGTTTTCAACGGTCTTGACGAGAGCGGTAGGCGTTGCCTTCCACTGAGCACGGCGCATGCGAGTGCTTGCTCGCGACATCTTGCGCTTGGGTACTGCCATGACTAACTCTTTTCTTCTTGGGTCTCAGGTGAATCATCCGCATCGGTCACGGTGTGATCATGCGAGTCTTGCGTGAAATCTTGGAGGCCGGCCAACGCTGCCCAGCGAGCATCGATGGGCGCTTCGTGTTCGTGTCCTGGATTATCGAGCAACCGAACCCCACACTCAGGGCACAGGCCGAGACAATCTTTCTGACAGACCGGCTGGAATGGAAGTGACAACACAACCGTATCCCGCACTACAGGTTCCAGATCGACATGCTCGTCGATAACCGTGTAGTCAAAAGCTTCGTCCTCAGAATACGCGAAAAGTTCCTGAAACTCGACCCGGACGGGCATCGCGATGTCAATAAGGCATCGAACACACTCCGCTTGGGCCGTTCCGGATACCTGAGCATCGACTAAAACGCCGTCATGAAGTGACTCGAAACGTGCATCAATGGCCAGCTCTGAGCCCTGCGGTAGCGCGATTACGGCGTTACCAAACCCTTCGGGCACGACGACATCGATGGAGTGCTCTCTCATTTCACCTGGGCGGTGCATGAGATCGCGCACCAACACGGCGTACGGGTTCTGGCTGATTCTAGACACGATCGTCGATTCTACCCCCGCGAGGCCCCTGCTGTCGCCCCGATCAGTGATCACACAGTCTCGATTCTGAGCGCCGCGGATTACCGCAGCTTCCACACTTCAATAGACTAGGTGCCAGACCCGTGCGCTTGGTATGGCGTGGTTGGTTTGCCCAGCATGGGGCTTCCGGTCTTCTTGAAACACTTTTCCGCTTATTGGGGCGCTACTACGCGCCCACTTCGCCGTTTCTCGAAAGGCCCGATGTCTGCTCTCACCTACCCCGTCCTTGCCCGTGTTGCCGTCGTGGCTGGCGTTTCTGTCGTTGCCCTCGGCGGCTGTGCGGCAACCCCCACGGCCCTTGACGCCCCCACTACAACGGCGCAGCGTGTTGAACTCAGCAACTGCGGTTTCGACGTGAGCTTTGATGCCGCCCCCGAGCGTGTCATAACGATCAAGTCGTCGACGACCGAGATGCTTCTCGCTCTCGGTCTGGGCGATCGCATCATTGGCACCGCCTTTCAGGACGGCCCGGTGCCTGAGCAGTGGGCATCCGACGCTGCGGGCCTGACGTTGATAGCCGAACGCGTTCCGAGTGAAGAGGCCGTACTCGACCTCGAACCAGACCTCGTATTTGCCGGTTGGGAATCGACGTTCAGCGCCGATGCCGCTGGCGAACGCGCCGACCTCACCTCCTTCGGCATCAACACCTTCGTTTCACCCTCGGCCTGTCAGAGCGCCGAGCAGCCCGCGCAGCTCAGCTTCGACAATGTGTTCAGCGACATCGAAACCGTTGCCGCGATATTCCAGGTGGATGCCACCGAGCTTGTGAACGCTCAGCGCGCCCAGCTGGAGGCAATCGAGGCCAACGGTAATTCCCGTACCGCGCTCTGGTACTCCTCCGGTTCCGACACCCCCTACGTCGGCGCTGGCATCGGTGCACCCCAACTGCTGCTCGACACGGTGGGCCTGACCAACATCGCCGCCGACGTGAATGCCACCTGGGCTCCCTACAACTGGGAAGCCGTTGTCGATGCCGACCCCGACTTCATAGTGCTCGTGGATGCCGACTGGAACTCGGCAGAGAACAAGATCGGTGTGCTCGAGGCCAACCCTGCGACCGCGAATCTCAGTGCTGTCAAGGCTGGCCGCTATCTCGTGGTTCCCTTCGCAGCGAGCGAGGCTGGCGTTCGCAGCGTCGACGCGGCCGAGAGCCTTTCGGCGCAAATTGCGGAGTTTGATGGCTAAGGTCTCCCCTCTCGCTCTCGGCTCCGCGCTGGCGGTCGCACTGGTGGTGTCGATCACGGTAGCGGTGACGATTGGCCCTGCCGACATCCGATTTGATGAAGTGTGGCGTTCGATTGCCAGCCATCTTGGTGTGGGGGTGAGCCCGCTGAGCGAGTTGCGGGACGGAATTGTGTGGCAGCTGCGACTGCCCCGCGTGCTCACTGCGGCGGCCGTCGGCGCCGGGCTGGCATTGAGCGGCGCGGTAATGCAGGCGATAACCCGCAACCCGCTTGCCGACCCTTACCTGCTGGGGCTGTCGTCGGGGGCGGCGCTTGGCGCGGTCTCGGTGCTGCTGCTGGGTGCGGCCGTGCTGCTGCCGCTGGCGGCATTCATCGGGGCGCTGCTCGCGTTGACGCTCACACTGTTATTGGCGGGATCCCTCGGGGCGATCACTCCGTCACGCACGGTACTGGCCGGAATAGCCGTCTCCGCCCTGGCCTCGGCAATCACAAGCTTCGTGATCTTCTGGAGCGTAACGGGCGACTCCTACCGCGAAGTGCTCTCGTGGCTTCTCGGTTCACTGAGCGGTGCCCGCTGGCCCGCCGTCGCTATCACCATGGCCGCGATCATCATCATCGGCATTCCGGTGATGATGACGGGGCGTCTTCTTGACTCTTTCGCCTTTGGCGACCTTCAAGCGGCATCACTCGGTGTCAATGTCAGCGCGACCCGCTGGGGGTTGCTCGGCGCTTCAGCCCTCGTCACCGGCGCGATGGTGTCGGTGAGCGGCTCGATTGGATTCGTCGGGTTGATCTTGCCGCACGCCGTTCGACTTCTTGTTGGACCGGGCCACCGCGCCCTACTGCCGCTGAGCGCCCTACTCGGCGCAGTCTTCCTCGTCTGGGCTGACACGCTAGCCCGCACCCTCTTTGATCCGCGGGAGATCCCTGTCGGCATCGTTACTGCCATGATCGGTGCCCCCGTCTTCGCGTTCCTGCTCACCCGTCGAAAGAGTTCCACATGAGTCAGAGCAACACTCGTGACGGTAAGAACAGACGAGCCAACATCGCGGCAACCACACCCGGTGAGGAATCCGGACTCGTCGCCGAACGCATCCGCGTCACCATCGACGGCACTCTTCTAATTGACAACGTTGATTGCACGGTAGCGCGCGGCTCACTCAGCGCCCTCGTTGGGCCCAACGGCGCCGGCAAGTCCACCCTGTTGCGTGCCCTCACCGCAGTACAAGCCCCCATATCCGGAACGGTGCAGTTCGGCGACGAAGACCTGCTGAACATGCCGCGCCGCGCCCGTGCCAGGCTCGCTGCTTTCGTCGAGCAGGACGCCACAACCGACTCCGCCTTCACCGTGGAGATGGTCGTCAAACTGGGACGACTGCCCCACCAGTCACTGTGGGAGGCTGACTCGGCCGAATCCACGGCGATCGTTGCCTCGAGCCTCGACACTGTTGGAATGACCGACTTTCGTTACCGGGAGTTCCACAGCCTGTCTGGGGGTGAAAAACAGCGCGTCATGCTCGCCCGCGCTCTCGCCCAACAACCGCAACTGCTCACGTTGGACGAGCCGACGAATCATCTCGATATCGCCGCCCAGCTATCCGTTCTCGAACTGCTGGCAGAGCTGCGCGGCACCGGGGTGACCGTGCTGGCAGCCCTACACGACCTTTCGCTCGCCGCCAGCTATTGCGATCACATCATCGTGCTCTCCCGCGGCCGCGTGGTTGCCGCTGGAGCCACCGAGGTCGTGCTCACCGAACAGCTCATCGCCGACGTGTATGGGGTAACGGCATCCATTCTTCGCAATCCGGTGACGGGCAAACCCGTCATCGGCTTCAGCCCTGCCGCACCCTAACAACCGTGCTCGCGGGGCTTTTGCGGGAGAAGGCTGTGTGCGGCATGATTGCGGCGATGACACGGTATTTCCACCCGACGGAGGCCCGCAGCGACGACAACGCGTTCGACACCGTTTGCCGATTCACGCGGTTCTCGCGCCCGCCAAACGCGCTGGTTTCGACTGCCGCCAGCACCGCAGCCAACGCGCTCGAACCGGAACCTCCCATCCGCAAGACGATCTGCTCGAACTGTTGACGCGGAGTGGCTGTCGTGTTCACGGCGAATCGGAGATCTGATGCTGTGTCGCAGAGCTCCCGCCACGCTGCCACCGCGTCCCCTCGGCTGACGGTGGAAAGCCGGAGCTCCCGCCGAACGGCACGCACGAGGGCGGGGACAAAACCGAGTAGCGGAACGGCCAGAAGCGACCACCACCACACGGAGGCGGGGCCGACCCCGACCACTGGCGCCCCCGATTGCTCGTCAATGGGGATGTCGCGACCAACCCCTGGAGCCACTGATGCGGTCGGCGTTGGATCTGATTCTGGCTGCGACTCGTCAATATCAGGCGTATTGGGGTCATCGGTGACACTCGGGGCAAATCGCGGCACGCTGCCCACTGACACCGTTGGTTCGAAGCGGATCCAGCCGATCGTCGGAAAGAACAACTCCGGCCACGCGTGCAAGTTATCGGTGGACACGACGTGGCGGATTTCACCGGTCTCGGCATCCGCTTGTCGCAGCCCCGGGGTGAAGCCGACAACAACTCGGGCCGGTATATCGAGGCTGCGCGCCATGGCCGCCATCGCTGAGGCAAAGTGAATGCAGTAGCCGCTCTTCGCCGAGAGGAATTCGGCCAGCACTCCCGCGCCCGAGCCGTCGTAGCCGTCGGTGATGGGAGATTCTTCTGAATAAACGAAGTCACCGTCTCGAAAGAAGGACTGCAGCGCTAAGGCCTGGTCGAATTGCGTCGCCTCAGCACCGGCCACCTGTTGAGCGGTCTCGCGCACCACATCCGGCAGTGTGCTCGGCAGAAGCAGGTACTTGTCGAAACCCTCAAGCAACACAGCCGGCGCCGCCTCCAGTTGCTCGATCGACGGAGCGGGCGAAACGAAGGAGACCTCATACTCTTGACTTCGCGAATTCGAACCGCCCGTTGCCACGGTCAGACCTTCTGGCTCCCACGACCATTCGCCATGAAGCCCGACAATGCTGGTTGCCGCATACGGCACAGGAAGGAGCTTCCCCCGAATCCGTTCGATGCTGATCTGCATGATTGCCTCGGATCGTGGAACCGCAGCGCTCAATCCCGCTGGCGCCCCGAACGCATCAACACTGTTTTCGGGAGCATCAACGCGTTCGGAGGGCTGCCAGGTGTCGTCGCCGAAGTCATCGAGCGCAGCAACTCGAAGGTACTGGCCATCCTCGGCGGTGTACGTCAGGGCGAGTAGCGGCGCGTTTCGTCTCAGGTCGCTGCTCAGATTGATGATGGGGTTGAGACCCGTGGAGATGAGTCCAGGCAATGTGCCGGGTTGTTCAGCGGGCTCAATGCTCGGCAAGATCAGCGGCGTTACAAGCGCAAAGGCAAGGGAGGCTGCCGCGAGCGGCCACGCAAATCTTTGCGCTTTCCGAGGCGATGCAGCGAGCAAAATGACGACGTACGCAACGGCTGTCGCTGCGAATATGAACGCATCGTGCAGTTCGCTCTGCACAATGCTCGGCACGATAAGCAGAACCAGAAGCGGGATACCAACAAGTGCTGGCCGTCGAAGCACAAATGCCGCGATATCCATGGCCACAACCATCGCAAACGCGCCGAGGCAGACAATTGCCACGATTCCCGAAACCGCCTCCGCGGGGTAGCGCTGCGTCGTGATGGAGTCCTGTCCGGCAGCGACAAGTTCCACAAAGCGGGTTCCTGTTTGACCGGTCGGAACGATGCCGACAATGGCGGTGTCGGCGGCGAACATCAGGGTCAGTACCGCAACTCCAGCCCCAACACCGATCACCGACCCCACCCAGGCTCGCCCGCCGGCGGCTCGATAGACAGTCGCTGCCGCTAAAACGACAACCACCACCGCGATGATGGACAACCACCAGGCGCCGCCCGCCAGCACCGCCCCAAGACCGCTGCACGCGACCCCGGCCGCTAATGTCATCGCCCCCGCAACCGACCACAGCCGCCGTCGGCCAGGGTGGCCCGACACTCTCTTCACCCGCGCACGCCTAGTCGTTGACACGCCGCTGCCTCGATTCCGCGACGTACAGATCCCAGCTATCAGCCACCTCGTCACCCGGCTGCACCGCGATAACGCGCCACCCTGCATCCTGCAGTTCCTCGGCGAGAGATGGTCGATGATTGGCGCTCAATCGCGCACGGTCACCGAAGTGCGATTCCGTTGCGACGATGAAGGCAACGGCGAGCGCCTCAGTGGTCGGTTGGCTCAGCAGAAAATCGATAGTCTCGGCTCCTGGGCTCGAGACCAACGCAATGAGCGGGCCTCGAAACGCGGATGCCGTCTGAGGTGCGGGCCACCAGTCAGGTGGAGTGTCCATCGGCGTGAATGTTGCGAGCCGAGTCAGCAGCTCCTGCTCTGCTGCTGAACGTCGATGCAGAACGGCGGCATCGCTCAGCTGCGGCGGCCCCGTCTCCACGATCTGCAGCAGGAAACCTTCGCGACGCAACTGCACAGCCGCCGATGCGAGCATACTCACTACCCATTCGAAGTTCGCGCTGCGGGTCGGCGACCCTTGGTGGCTACCGGCCGCGCGAATCGTCTTCTGACCGTTGGCATCCGGATACCCTGCGAGCTGGGTATCAACAATGATTCGCGCCTGCGGATAGCTGTGCTGTTCTTCCTGACGAACCATGAGGCTGCCGTGGCGGGCGGAAGCCTTCCAGTGAACCCGACGCATGGCGTCACCACGGCGGTACTCTCTGGTCATTGCGTCATCGTCATCGCCCGTTGCTCGTCGCTGAACGACCCGCGCTTCGCCATCTCCCGATTCCGCACGCAGAGCCGTTGGGGAGAGTTGGACGACTCTTGGCGTGACGATTAGAGGCGTCTTCGCCCCGATATTCCATGCTCCCCACGCCAACTCGAACGGATCAGTCGCCTCAAGCACTAACGGACCAATCTCGAACACACCACGGTCGGTAGGCGTCAGGCTGTAGCCCAACTGGGCAGCGCTTGTGTCGCTCACCAACCCCGCCGCAACTGACAGGCGTGAGAGCCAGCCACTCTGGGTCAACCATGGTTTCCAAGGCAACGAATCTCGCCACCGCACCGGCGATGTTGCCCGACGCGAACGGTTGTCGACGTGCACCGTCACAGTCGTTGTGCTGCCCGCCTCCACTACCGGAGAGGAAAACCGACGCGAGATTGCCAGCGTCGACTCGCGAGTGCGCACAAAAAGCAGAGCAACCAGCGGCAACGCTACGAGAAAGCTCCCGACGTATAACAACACCGGCATGCCAAACACGTAACCTGCCAGCACGGCGCTCACACCGAGGCTGAGAAACCACAGGCCGCGTAGCGTCAACCGAGCCCCGCCCAGCAGAATGCGGAGTGATCGAGAAACGGCTGCGCGTGACACCCAGTGCCTGCCTACGTTACGGAAGCAGTCACCGGCACCGGAGTTTCGGCGACGATGCGCTCAATGATGTCAGCTATCGAGTGCCCAGAAAGGAGCGCCGCAGCGTCACCGGCGTGCCGGGCTGGAATCATCCGGTGCGCCAGAACCGTTACGGCTAGGGCATCGATGTCATCGGGGAGCACGAAGTCTCGCCCATCGATCGCGGCGAGCGCTTTCGCTGCTCGTACCAGGTGAAGTGTCGCCCGCGGGCTTGCCCCCACCCGAACATCGCGGTCGCGACGGGTTGCCTGCGCGATTGCAACCGCATATTCTTCCACCGCCGTGCTTACAAAGACTCTCCGCACGGTCGCGATCAGACCACGCAACTCTTCGACCGTTACTACCGGGGTCAGCGAATCGAGCGGGCTTGTCAATTCCCGCGAGCGCAACATCGCTAGCTCTGCATCAGCATCCGGATACCCCATCGACACACGAGCCATGAACCGGTCTCGCTGGGCTTCGGGCAGCGGGTAGGTGCCCTCCATCTCGATCGGGTTTTGCGTGGCCACGACAATAAACGGGCTGGTGAGTTCATAGGTTTGACCGTCAACCGTGACCCTAGACTCGGCCATACACTCCAGCAGGGCGGACTGTGTTTTGGGACTCGCACGGTTGATCTCGTCACCGATGACGATGTTGGCGAAGACCGGACCCTTCTTGAACTCAAACTCGTGCGTATTTTGGTTGTACACCGATACCCCAGTGATGTCCGCCGGAAGCAGGTCTGGGGTGAACTGAATGCGGGACACCGTGCTGTCAACGCTGCGCGCCAATGCGCGCGCCAGCATCGTCTTGCCCACGCCGGGAACGTCTTCGATGAGGAGGTGCCCCTCTGCCAGCAGAACCGTGAGTGCCAGGCGCACAGCTTGTGGTTTGCCATCGATCACCGTCGAAACGCTGCGCACGATGGCATCACAGTGTGAGTGGAACACGTCATCGGGCAGCGACCCGGATCTTGGGGCTTCCATTGGTCGAGTCTTGCACCGCTCGTGCCCTACGGCAATCGTTCACCCCCGCGAATGCGCTCGGAGCGAGGCCGGATACTTTCGGGAAGGGAAGTTTCTGATGATCCCGAACCGATGTGCGCGGGTACTAGTTCTCGATGAGATGGCTGTTGTCGTGGGCTTCATCGAATCCCGCCAACCACGCCTCTTTGGCGCCCAGACTGAACATGTCGTCGGGGCCAAGCCGCACCAGCGAACGCGCGCCGGGAGCGTCACAATCGACAACGTGCTGGCCGAGACCACGCACGACCGCCACCGGCAGACCCCCCGCTTTGCCCTTCACAAGGTCGGTGGCTGCGGCAAGCTCATCCGCTATTGCGGTCACGCTGACTGCAAGGGGCCGGCCAGAAGCGTCTGCGGAGCCTCTTAGATCATCGAGAACTCGGACGCCGGCGGCACCAATCGCGATATCAGCCTGCCCCTTACGCCACGGCCGCCCCACGGTGTCGGTGATGACAACTCCCACGGTCACACCGAAGCGTTCGCGGAGTCCGCTGCACAATTGGCGGGCGGTAGCGTCGGGGTCCAGAGGGAGCAACAGAACGATACCCTCTGGGGTGTTGCTGGAGTCAACACCGGCGGCTGCCATCACGAGGCCAAGCCGGTTTTCGACGATGCGGGTGACTCCGTTGGGGTGTTCTCGGGAGGCAACAACTCGCACGGTTTCGTCGGTAATCGCCTGCTCACGATCCGCGGCCTTCACTGTGCGGCCTTCCGCCTTGCTCACGATTTTGGAAGTGACCGTCAGAATGTCTCCGTCGCAGAGCCCGCCCGTCCGCCCGTCGTCGGAGTCGGCGACGAGTGCGGCTGCAATCACCTCAACGAGGTTGTCACCAGTTGAAATCTCGGGGATGCCTGGCAGGGCCCATGCGCTGATTCTCACACTTCTAGTCTGCGGCATTCGTGAGGGCATCGCTTGCGCCGTCACTACTTGCGCAATGTCGGTAGTACGTCGCGTCCGAACACGTCGAGAAACTCTCGCTGGTTGCGCCCCACATTGTGCAGGTAGATGCGGTCAAATCCCGCATCAAGGTAGCGCTGGATATATCGGCGGTGCACATCGGGGTCGGCACTAATGGGCATCCGGCCCTCAAAATCTTCCGGTCGAACCATGCGGGCCAGTTGCTCCAACTCGAACGGCGATCGGATGTCGTTCTTGGCGAAACGGAGGCCACCGTTTGGCCACTCGGTGAGCGCATTGCTCATCGCTTGTTCGTCGGTCTCGGCCCAGCTCAGGTGAAGCCGGAGTACGCGGCTCTGAGTGGACGTGTCGCGACCTGCTTCGCGAGCGCCCTCGGCGAAGCGCTTGAGCAGCATGTCGATCTTCTCCAGCGGCGCAGCCTCGGTGATGAGCCCGTCCACGGTTTTGCCCGCGCGCTTCGCGGCGACCGGGCCTGCCGTGGCGACGAGAATTTCAGGGGCCACAGCGGGCATCGTCCACAGCCGCGTTGACTCGAGACGGTAGAACTGACCGTCGTGCCGTACGTCCTTGTGGGACAGCCCTGAGGAGAATAGCTTCTTGATCACGTCGACGGCTTCGAACATCCGATTGATGCGCTCGGGTGCCTCTGGCCAGTATTGGCCAACCACGTGCTCGTTGATAGCTTCGCCGCTGCCGAGCCCCAACCAGTGTCGGCCAGGGTTCATGGCCGCGAGAGTGGCAGACGCTTGTGCGACCATCGCGGGATGCCAGCGGAAGGTGGGGGCTGTGACGCCGGTACCGAGGTCACCTGCGGTGGTGGTTCCGAGCGCGCTGAGCACGTTCCAGACGAACGATGCTTGACCCTGTTGCGGCACCCACGGCTGATAGTGATCAGCCGCCATCACCCCGCGAAAGCCGCGGAGCTCGGCATGCTGCGCAAACTCCAGAATGTCGCTTGGATGAAACCGCTCGAGCATGGCAGCGTAGCCAATGTGGGGCGCAGAGATAGCAGCGGGCATCTCACTATTGTGGCGTGCATTGGGGTGCGGATGCAGGAGACAGGGTCAACGCTATTGAATTCGGCACATCGCGAGCGGATAATAGGCGGCCTAGACGATGAGGACACCCCATGGATCTTGGCGCATTTTCAATCAGTCTCTCGGTGAAGGACGTTGTCGCTTCCCTCGCGTTCTACGAAAAGCTCGGTTTCGTTTCTTTCGGTGGCGACATTGCCCAAAAATGGGTGATTCTGAAGAACGGTGACCATGTCATCGGCCTCTTCGAGGGCATGTTTGATCAGAACATGTTGACGTTCAATCCAGGGTGGGATCAAAACGCTCAGAACGTTGACTCGTTTACCGATGTGCGCCAGTTGCAGAAACAGCTAGAGGAACATGGCGTCGACATCATCACCGGAGTCGACGACTCCGCCGAGGGCCCCGCCAGCATCGTGATTGCCGATCCCGATGGCAATCCCATTCTTATCGACCAACATCGGTAGGTACCAGCATGCACGTCATCCTCATCCCCGGCTTTTGGCTCGACGGCGACTCGTGGGGCCCCGTAACGACAGCACTCGAGGATGCCGGCTACACGACGCATCCGCTGACCCTTCCCGGACTACACCGTGACGACACCGACCGCGCGAGCATCACACTGGCCGATCATGTTGCCACCGTAGTGAACGCGGTCGACGGGATACTCGCGAACACCAGCAACCGCGACAGAGATGACGATCCCAAACCCCAAATCGCTCTCATCGCGCATAGCGGTGGCGGGCCTATTGCTCACGCGGTAGCGGATGTTCGCGCTGGGGCTCTGGCCAGGATCGTGTACGTCGACACGGTGCCACTGCCGCCTGGCATGCCCATTAATGCGGAACTGCCGACGATAGACGGTGAGATTCCCCTGCCTGACTGGTCGATCTTCGACGATGAAGATTTGGCTGATCTCACGCCGACACTGCGTGACGAATTCCGCACACGAGCCGTCCCTCAACCCGCCCGCGTGGCCAGCGATTCCCAATCGCTTTCCCACCCGGAGCGCTTCGACGTGCCATCGACGGTGATCTGCTGTGAGTTCCCGAGCAGCCAGATGCGCGAGTGGATGGCTGCAGGTTTGCCGTTTGCTACGGAGGTTGCCCAACTCACCGACTTAGAGGTCGTGGATCTACCGACGGGCCACTGGCCACAATTCACGAAACCGGCCGAGCTCGCCACCGTAATCGTCGCCGCGTTGCGCCCTCAGCAGCCGCGCTCCACCCTGGCTTAAGTTCCCAGCGAACATGAAGCAAAATAATTTGGCACTCTCGAGGTGAGAGTGCTAATTTTTCATTGTTGAGTCACGGTGACTCAACTTTGAGAAAGGGGTTTCCCATGACACTGTCATTTGATCCTTTTGCCGAACTCGACCGGCTCACTGCGGCCGCCCAGTCCCGTGTCGGCACCCAGCCCATGCCTGTGGATCTCTACCGTCAGGCCGACGAGTATGTTCTTACCGCCGACCTTCCTGGAGTTGACCCGGGCTCCGTCGATGTTGATGTCGACGGTCAACTACTGACCATCCGTGCCGAGCGCACGGCCGGTGAACGCGAGGATGCCAAATGGCTCTCTCAAGAACGCCGTTATGGCTCCTACCTGCGCCAGTTCAGCATCGGTGTCGGTATCGACCGTGAACGCATCAGCGCCAGCTACGACAACGGCGTGCTGAGTGTCATCATCCCGGTCTCCGAGCAGGCCAAGCCGCGCAAGATTGAGGTCAGCACCAACGCCGCGAATCAGGAACGGTCCAACGAATCGGTTGTTGTCACGAGCTAGCCAGCTCCCTCTCGGCGTCCGATTCACCGCTGAAAACCAAGAACCGAAAACTGAAAACTCAAACAACGATGGGCGGATGCGTCAGGCATCCGCCCATCGTGGCTTAATCGGTTCGCGCTACGGCGGGATCAGCCGCGACAGTGATGAAAGCTAGAGTGCTCGCAATCGCGGGGCGATGTCGCGCTCAAAGAGTTTGAGGAAACGACGCTGGTCGCCGCCAGGGGCATGAAACACGAGGTGGTTGAGTCCGGCATCCACATACTGACGAATCTCCTCAACAACCTTGTCCGGATCGCTTCCGACGATCCAACGGGACGCAATCTGCTCAATCGGCAGCGCATCGGCGGCCCGCTCCATTTCAATCGGATCAGTGATGTCGTGCTTCTGCTCCTTCGAGAGCGCCAGCGGAGCCCAGAACCGGGTGTTTTCAAGCGCAAGGTCGGCATCGGTGTCGTACGAGAGCTTGATCTCGATCATCCGGTCGATGTCGTCGAAGTTGCGGTCTACCTTGGCCGCCCCCTCCTTGACGCTGGGGATGAGTTTGTCGTTGTACAGCGCCATTCCCTTACCCGACGTGCAAATGAATCCGTCACCGGCTCGACCGGCATAGCGGGCAACCATTGGCCCGCCCGCAGCGATGTAAACGGGGATGGGCTGGTCGGGGCGGTCGTAGATGCTGGCGCCGTGAGTTGAGTAGTACTCTCCCTCGAACGACACCCGGTCGTTGGTCCAAAGCTCACGCATCAGACGAACCGATTCGCGCAAACGGGCGAACCGTTCCTTGAATTCGGGCCAGTCCTGATCGCCGGCACCGCGGAAACCTGTGGCGACCTCGTTGAGCGCCTCGCCGGTGCCCACCCCGAGCATTATTCGTCCCGGATACAGGCACCCCATCGTGGCGAATGCTTGCGCGATGACAGCCGGGTTGTACCGGAAGGTTGGCGTCATCACGCTCGTGCCGATCCGAATCGTGTTTGTGCGCTCCCCCACGGCCGCCATCCAACTCAGCGAGAAAGGCGCATGCCCTCCCTCGTGGCGCCAAGGCTGGAAGTGGTCACTGACCGCAACACTTTCCATGCCGTGCTTTTCCGCAGCAACAGCGATCTCAACGAGTTCACGCGGAGCGAATTGTTCGGCCGACGCTTTGTATCCGAGAGTGAGAGTCATAGACCCATTGTGCCGCTCTTACTCGCGTGGCGCCTGCAAGAACTCGGCAACAGACCGAGGAACGTATGGCGCGACGTCGCCGCCAAGCGCCGCAACCTGACGCACGAGCGAACTAGACACGTGGGCGTGTGCCGGATTCGGGAGCATAAAGACGGTCTCGACTGCCGCAAGATCACGATTCACAATCGCCATCGGAGTCTCATAGGCGACGTCAACCTGGGAACGAATGCCCTTGACGATCACATTCGCCCCGACCTCAGTGCAATAGTCAACGAGTAAACCCATGCTCCAACTGGTGACGCGAATGTTGGTGGTCAGCCGCGCATCCGCGATGGACTGCTCAAGGAGCGAGACTCGCTGCGCGATCGGCAGCAGTGCTGTCTTTCCGGGGTTGTGCACAACGAGAACGTGCACTTCGTCAAAGGTTTTCGCGGCCCGCTCAATCACATCAAGGTGCCCGAGGGTGACAGGGTCAAAAGACCCAGGAACGACAGCGATCCGACTCATGCTTCAACGATAGTGGCTCCATGCTTGCGGGCGCATGAGAGTTCGCTCTGCGGGGAATCTCCGCGACGTGCCCCTCGCCGAGATTCGACGAGACTGACCCCGTGTTAGATGCGACGCGCTAATTCTTGCCGAGAAAAGCTTCAGCGCTTTCGTCGAGGCGACGCTTCAGCGCTTCGGCCAGCGCCGCGTGCTCCAGCAACGTCGGGTCAGCGGCGAGAACCGCCTGCGCAGCCTCCCGCGCTTCGGTGATGAGTTGCCCATCGTTGGCGACCCTCAGCAACTTCAGACTGGAGCGACCACCCGACTGCACCCCACCAAGCACGTCACCTTCCCGACGCAGCTCCAGGTCTTTGTTGGCGAGTTCGAAACCGTCGAGAGTGGATGCCACAGCCTCGACTCGCTCCCGCGCCAACGACTCGACTTCCGCGGCCGTCACGAACAGGCACAAACCGGGAACACCACCGCGCCCCACTCGTCCGCGCAACTGGTGGAGTTGCGAAACACCGAACCGGTCGGCATCAAGCACCACCATCACTGATGCGTTTGGCACATCGACTCCAACCTCGATGACGGTCGTCGCCACCAGAACATCAATGTCTCCGGCGGCGAATGACCGCATGAGCTCATCTTTTTCGTCGCTCGACAGCTTGCCGTGCAGTGCCTCTATCCGCTTGCCGGCGAGCACCTGATTGCCGCGCAACGAAGCAAGCACCTCGGTGACATTAGCGATCGGCCGAGGAGGTCCCGCATCCGGGTCATCGGAGGCGGCAGGCGCGGGTTCGCTGCCCAGCTCTTCGGTCTTCGCGTCGATCGCAGGACACACGACGAAACCCTGTCGCCCAATCGCGAGTTCTTCGGCCAAACGCTGCCACACCCGCGAAACCCAGCCGGGCTTCTCGGCCAGCGGAACCACATGGCTGCTGATCGGCTGCCGGCCGGCAGGCAGCTCGGCGATGGAGGAGATATCAAGGTCGCCGAAGACGGTCATCGCGACCGTGCGAGGGATCGGAGTCGCGGTGAGCACGAGAACGTGTGGCGGCTTGGAACCCTTCAGCCGCAGCGCTTCTCGCTGATCAACACCGAAACGGTGCTGTTCATCCACTACGACGAGCCCTAGGTCGACAAAGCTCACCGCATCGCCCAAGAGCGCATGCGTGCCGATGACAATGCGTGCCGCGCCCGACACTGTCGCCAGCAACGCCTTTTTGCGCTCGGCGGTCGACAATTGGCCGGTAATGAGAGTCGGACGCAACTCAGCGGCAAGATCCGGTCCAAGGGTGCGGACGATCGACCGAAAGTGTTGGTGGGCGAGCACTTCGGTCGGCGCGAGCAGAGCAGACTGGCCGCCAGACTGAGCAACCGCAAGCATTGCCCTGAGGGCCACCAGAGTCTTACCGGATCCGACCTCACCCTGAACGAGTCGATTCATCGGCACCGGCTCCGCAAGGTCGTGGAAGATCTGCTGCCCCACCGACTGCTGGTCACCGGTGAGCGTAAACGGTAGAGCCCTATCGAAGCCGTCCAAGAGAGCACCCGCCGTGCGCGCAATCGCTTCGGACTCGCGCTGCTTCTGACGCTGCTGCAGCAGTGCCGATTGCAGCACGAACGCCTCCTGGTAGCGCAGGGCGTCCCGCGCGCGACGCCAGTCGCTGTCGACCTTGGGGCGGTGCACGAGCTCAAGGGCCTTCCCGAACGGAAGGAGCTCACGTTCGCGTCGGACGGCATCCGGCACCGGATCGTCGAGCGGCCCCAGCGTGTCGAGTATGACCTCAACTGCCTTCTGAATCTGCCAGCTCGCGACCGTTGACGTCGCCGGGTAGATCGGGATCGGCTGTTCAGCCCACGACTTCGCCTGCTCCGGCTTCTTCAGCTCAAGCGCATCCCGGTCAAAGAGTTCGTAGTCGGGGTGGGCAAGCTGACGGGTTCCGCGATACTGACCGACCTTGCCAGCGAAAATTCCCCGCACCCCCGGCGTCAGTTCGTTGGCTCGCCAGGCCTGGTTGAAGAACGTGAGCGTCAGGATGCCCGTGCCGTCGCTAATCGACACCTCAAGGATTGAGCCGCGCTTGTTGCGCATGGGCCGGTTGCGCACTTCGCGCACTTCCGCGACGATCGTCACCGACTCGTCCAGAGGCAGCTGCGCCAGCGCCGTCAGCTCACCGCGTTTGGCATACCGCCGCGGATAATGCGTCATGAGGTCACCGACGGTGAGAAGCCCTAAGCCGCGCTGCAGAGAGGTTGCGGTGCGTCCACCCAAGACGGCGCTGAGCTTCTGATCGAGGGGTGAGGTCACCCTCAAAGAGTACCCGCGACCACTGTCGATGATGCGGTGCCTCGGCCGGGTGGCGGCTAGGCTCGAGACGCTATGACACGCATCATTGCCGGATACGCCGGTTCCCTCACCATCGCCGTACCGAGCGCCGGCACGCGCCCCACCAGCGATCGGCTGCGCGAAGCCATATTTTCCGCCCTCGAAGCCCGGGACGCGATCGACGGCGCCCGCGTGCTCGACCTCTATGCGGGATCGGGTGCGCTCGGGCTCGAATCGGCCTCTCGCGGCGCACCCCACGTCACCCTCGTCGAGAAGAATGCTCGCGCCGCCGACGCCTGTCGCAAGAACGCGGTGCTCATCGCGGCGAAGGCCCCGCGCGGATCACGCCCCATCATCCTGACTGCCGCGCGCGCCGTGCACACCTTCCTGGAGACATCCGGTGATCAGTGGGATCTCGTGTTCATCGACCCGCCATACGAGCTCGGCAATGACGAACTGGTTGTGGCGCTCGAACTGCTGGCACCACAGCTCAGCCCCGACGCCCTAGTAATCGTGGAGCGCAGCTCGCGTGACGCGGAACCGCGGTGGCCGGCCGGGCTAGAGCTGGATCGTCGAAAAGACTACGGCGACACCGCGCTGTATTGGGTTCAGCCCGCAGCGCCATCCCAGCCTGCATAAGGGTCCCAGCCTCCGCGTTTCGTGTACGCAACGCCGTCGACGAGCAGACCTTCCCCCTCAACGACACGGCCGATCGCCCGGAACCCGGCTGGCAGCGTCGCGGATTCGGGGAATGTTGCCAACAGCGAATGGTCTTCGCCACCATCAAGCTGCACTCGACCACCAACCGCCTCGGATGACAAATCCAATCCAACACCACTGGCGGTGGCAATGCGACGGGCATCAATTGCGAGCCCATCGCTGAGGTCGAGCATGGCGGTGGCACCGCCGAGCGAGGCGGCTTTGCCGTCTGCGATTGGCGGTGATGGTCGGAGTTGGGCAGCGATAGCTTCGGGATGCTGTTTCGCGACCGTGGCGGCTGCTGCGGCGTCCGGCTCGCCATTGACTACGCCGTCGGTAAACAACAATCGCAGACCTTCCGCGGCGAGGCCGAGGGTTCCGGATACCGCGATAACGTCACCGATTTGAGCCCCAGAACGCAGCACTGCGGCACGGTTCTCCAGGTCACCGAACGCGGTAATCACGATCGTCAGCACGGTCGATACGGAAAGGTCGCCGCCGATCACCCCGCAGCCGGGGGCAAGGCTCTCGCAGCCGTCGCGCAAACCATCGGCGATCGCTTCGAGAGACGCGACTGGAGTGTCGTTAGGTGCCGCAATGGCGACAACCAGCCCGGTCGGCACTGCGCCCATGGCGGCAATATCCGACAGATTGGTGGCGGCTGCTTTCCAGCCGAGATCGTATGGACTCGACCATGCCATTCGAAAGTCGGGCCCATGAATCATCATGTCTGTCGTGATGACGACCCTCTTGTCTGGGGCTGCCAATACGGCGGCGTCATCGCCAGGGCCAAGCAGTTCCGCTGCAGCGGAGGGCAGGCGCGGAAAGATGCGCTTCAGAACAGCAAGCTCTCCCACACCGCCGAGAGTGTCTGGGGTATCGCTCTCGCGGTCAATCGTCATGTTCTCACGGTAGCCTGAAGGCGATGAGAACGACGACCCGCACCCCTCTGATTGCTATTCTCACGACGATTGGGGCACTGGCGGTGTTGAGCGGATGCACGGCAATCGTTCCGCTCGAGCCTGCGGATGACGCGGCGAACCCCTTGTGTGCTGATGTCACGGTGCGTCTGCCCGATTCGGTCGCGGGGCTGGACAAGCGCGAAACGAACGCGCAGGCGACGGGAGCATGGGGAGAACCCGCCCTGATTCTCTTACGTTGCGGTGTTGCAGTGCCAGAACCTACCGCAGAGTTGGCCTGCGTCACCGCCCCAGAAGATGGGATCGATTGGTTGCGTGATGACAGTGACGCCCCGAATTACATCTTCACTTCGTATGGCCGGGACCCTGCTGTTCAAGTGATTGTCGACAGTGACGGAGATCCCGATATTGATGGTGACGAGGTCTCGGGATTCGACGCGCTCAGCCAACTCGCTGGAGCGGTCAGCCAGATTCCGGCAGACCGTTTCTGCGTTGCGCTGACAGATACCACGGCATCTACCGACGACTAGCGAACCGTTTCGAGTCCCATTTCGATGAGCTCGCTAATCAATTCTGGGTAGCTCATTCCGCTCGCAGCCCAACACTTGGGGAACATTGAAATCGGTGTGAACCCGGGCAACGTGTTGATCTCGTTGACCACAAACTCGTTGCCGTCGAAGAAGAAATCGACACGGGCGAGACCCGCACCACCGATAGCTTCGAAGGCTCGTGCTGCGGTGCGCTGCATTTGCCACAGTTCACCATCGTGCAACTGTGCCGGACAAATAAGTTCCGCCGCCGAAACATCGAGGTATTTGGCCTCGAAGTCGTAGAAATCACGCCCGGTTACAACGATCTCACCGGCGACGCTCACCCGCGGCTCGTCGTTGTTGCGACCGGATAAGACACCACACTCGATCTCGCGGCCCGTCATGGCCTGTTCGATGAGCGCCGTCGAGTCTTCGGCAAAGGCTACCTGCAACGCGGCGTTCAACTCGCTCGGATCTGAAACCTTGGTGACGCCGACCGATGACCCCGCACGGGCAGGCTTGACAAAAACCGGAAGGCCAAGGCCTGCGGAACGTTGACGCCACTGTTCAGGGTTGCGCTCCCACTGCGAGGCGGTGATCGCCACCCAGGGGGCAACGGTGACTCCAGCGGACTCAAGAGCGAGCTTGGTGAAGTGCTTATTCATGCCCATCGCCGACGCGAGCACACCGTTTCCCACATAGGGCAGACCGGTGAGCTCTATGAGCCCCTGCACAGTACCGTCCTCCCCGAACGGGCCGTGAAGGATGGGGAACACCACATCAACATTGCCGAGACTGCGGGTGCTGCCGTCAGTATCGGTGACGGTGAGTTCGCGTGACGTTGCGGATTCTGGCCAGTGAACTCTGGTGCCGTTGTCGGCGACCTCCGGCATGGCTTCTGGGTTCAACAGAAGTGCCTCAGCGTTATCTGGCTGCAGAGTAAATGCACCATCACGTGTGATCCCCACCGGGATTACCGAGTAGGCGTCACGGTCGATCGCCGAGAGCACGCCGCCGGCAGTCGCACAGCTGATGCTGTGCTCCGACGAGCGACCACCAAACAGCAAGACCACGGTTGTTGTGGGCTGAACTGTCATTGCTTACTCCCCCTGTGGAAGATCGTCAGTCGTGAGGTGCGGTGCGATATCCCCAGGGGCGAGCGTACCCGCCAACACTTCAGCGACCTGACTCACAATCGGCATGTCCACACCTTTGGACAGTGCAAGCTCCAGGATCGGCGCAACAGACGAAAGCCCCTCAGCGGTCTGGTTCATCTGTTTGATGACCTCAGAGAAGCTGTATCCCTGCCCGAGCAGGCGCCCTGCCGTGTTGTTGCGCGACAACGAGGACTCGCACGTGGCGATGAGGTCGCCAAGTCCGGCGAGGCCCGCGAGCGTCTCTGCTCGTGCTCCGAACGCAACCGAGAAGTCGGTCATCTCGGCGAGGCCCCGGGTGATGATCGACGCCTTTGTGTTCTCGCCGTAGCCCACCCCATCGACAATTCCGATGGCGACGGCGATCAGGTTCTTCAGCACGCCTCCGAATTCGGTGCCAATGACATCAGTGTTGACAAACGATCGAAAATACCGGTTGCGGGCAGTGAGGGCGACCGTGGTTGCGGTTTCGAGACTCTCGCTGCTCATCACAGCCGCGGTGGGCTGCTCTTTCGCAATTTCCAACGCCAGGTTGGGGCCGGATGCCACAGCGACTCGCCGAGGGTCGACACCGAGCTCCTGCAGAATGACTTCACTCATCCGCGCTCCGGTGCCCTTTTCGACGCCCTTCATGAGCGAAACGATGAGGGCATCCTCTGGAATCAGTTCCCGAACGATGCGAAGGTTTTCGCGAAGCGATTGACTCGGGACTGAAAGGTAAACCTGCTCAGCACCGTCGAGAACATCGTGCAGCTTGTCACTCGCCCACAGCGTCCGAGGCAGGTTGATGCCTGGCAAATAGTCGCTATTGCGCTTCGACTGCGAGATCTCGCGAGCCAACTCAGGTCGGCGAGCCCACAGGGCAACATTATTGCCACCATCGGCAAGGATCTTGGAGAAGGTTGTTCCCCAAGAGCCTGCGCCGAGAACGGCAACTCGACGTGACGATTCGTGTGTCTGCCCTTCGTCACTACCGTCGCTGACGCTGTCAGTTGTCACGCTAGCGCTACTCAAAGCGACCTGTCTCACTCTGACCGTGCTCGGCAGGGTTGTAGCGGATCTTCGGCGCCGACTCGTCGCGAAGTTCCTCCAAGAGTGAAGTAATAGCGGTCATGAGCTTCTCCGTCGATTCAGCAAGCACACGCGAATCCAAGCTCCTCCCGTCGAACTCCGAAAGATCAACAGGTTCGCCAAAACGAATGTGAACAGTCTTACGGGGAAAGATACTAATGCGTTTTGAGTAGCGCGGCAGGATTTCTTGTGCCCCCCAGCTCGCTACAGGAATTAGCGGAATACCTGCTTCAAGTGCAGTGCGAACAGCACCGTACTTGCCTCTCATCGGCCACATATTGGGTTCTCGAGTCAGAGAACCCTCCGGGTAGATGACCACAGCGAGTCCTTGCTCGGCGATCCGGCGGGCGGCATCCATTGCCTGCCCTCCCTGCCGGCTACGTGTGACACGCTCCACCGGCACCTGGCCTGACTTCCGCAGCAACCAGCCCAGCACCGGCACCTGAAATAGTGAAGCTTTGGCCATGTAGCGCGGCATCCGACCAAGCTTCCACATGCCGACACCGATCACGAGCGGATCAATATTGCTGTAGTGATTGGGCGACAGCACAAAAGCGCCCTCGGCGGGAACGTTGTGGGTGCCGTGAAGCTTGTACTTCGCCAGCAGCGTCATCACTGGCAACAGCAGAAAAGCGAGCACTCGGAACGTGGCAGTCTTTTCGGATTTCACGCGCACTGATGATTTGGGAGCGATCGACACCGGAGACTATCCTTCGTAAACGAAATCAGCGCCAAGGATTTCAAGCTTGTCGATGAAGTGTTCGTAGCCTCGGGCGATGATCCCAATGTTGCTGACCGTTGACCGACCTTCTGCTGTTAGTGCAGCGATGAGGTGGCTGAATCCGCCGCGGAGATCAGGGATCTCAACGTCGGCGCCATGCAGTGGTGTCGGACCGATGATGACGGCAGCCTGTTCCAGCGGGCGGCGAGGGACCCGGCGGCTGATCGATTCAATGCCCTCTTCGAATACCTCAATATCGGCACCCATTTCGATGAGTGCCGAGGTGAAGCCCAGACGGTTCTCGTACACGGTCTCGTGAACCACCGAACGCCCCTGAGCTTGCGTGAGGGCCACGATGAGGGGCTGTTGCCAGTCCGTCATGAACCCCGGATGCACGTCGGTTTCGACGACGACAGGCTTAAGCTCGCCACCGGGGTGCCAGAACCGGATTCCGTCCTCAGCAATATCGAACGCTCCCCCAACCTTGCGGAAGATGTTCAGGAAGGTCATGAGCTCCTGCTGGTTTGCCCCCTCAACGAAGATGTCGCCGCCGGTGGCCAGCGCTGCGGAGGCCCAACTTGCCGCCTCGTTGCGGTCGAATAGCGCCCGGTGGTTGTAGCCACTGAGCTTGTCGACACCCTCGATGAAGATGACGCGATTGGGCTCGACATTGATGATCGCGCCCATCTTCTGCAGGATCGCGATGAGATCCATGATCTCTGGTTCAATTGCGGCGTTCTTCAGCTCGGTAACGCCCTTGGCCAAAACAGCGGTGAGGAGCACTTGTTCGGTTGCGCCGACGCTCGGGTAGGGCAGGTCGATGTCAGCGCCGTGGAGTCCATCGGGCGCTGTCAGACGAATTCCCTCGTAGCTCTTGTCAACAACAGCGCCGAACGCACGAAGGGCATCCAGGTGGAAGTCGATGGGGCGGTCACCGATACGGCAACCGCCAAGGTCAGGAATGAGGGCTTCGCCGAGGCGGTGAAGTAGCGGCCCACAGAACAGAATCGGAATGCGGCTCGAGCCGGCGAGCGCATCGATCTTGGCGAAATGGGCCTTGAGTACGTTCTTGGGGTCAAGGGTGAGCTCGCCGTCGCTGGTCTCGGTCACGGTCACCCCGTAAGCGTTCAGCATCCCGGTGACGACTCGTACGTCACTGATCGCGGGAACATCCTTCAAGACACTGGGGGTGTCAGCCAGCAGTGCAGCAACCATTGCTTTGGTGGCCAGGTTCTTTGCGCCACGAACGTTGATGCGTCCGCGCAGTGGCTTGCCACCGTTGATAACGATCTTGTCGGAAAGCAACTCGGTTCTCTTGGCGGCGGCCGTGGCGTCCTGTGCCAATGGATTCATCGTTACCTCTACTTCGCTGGCAAAGTTGTGGGTCGCCATGCTTCGCGGCGGCTTTCGAACTCCGTGATATCGGTTTCGTTCCTCAGAGTGAGGCCAATGTCATCGAGGCCCTCGAGCAAACGCCACCTAGTGTAATCATCAATCTCGAATTCAAACTGTGATGTAGCCGCTGTTACCGTGCGGGACTCAAGATCGATGGTGATTTCGAGTTCCGGATCGGCCTCAACCAGCCCCCACAACGTCTCGATGTCTTCTTCACGGAGTTGTGCGGCGAGCAACCCTTGCTTGCCGGAGTTTCCACGGAAGATATCTCCGAATCTCGAGCTGAGTACGGCCTGGAATCCGAAGTCGCGTAGCGCCCAGACCGCGTGCTCACGACTGGAACCGGTCCCGAAATCAGAACCAGCGATCAGGATCTTGCCGTGGCTGTAGGGCTCGCGGTTGAGAATGAAATCCGGGTCTTGGCGCCAGCTGTAGAAGAGCGCATCTTCAAAACCGGTCTTCGTGACACGCTTCAGGAAGACCGCAGGGATGATCTGGTCAGTATCAACATTGCTGCGTTTGAGCGGAACGGCGTTGCCGCTGATGGTGGTGATCTTGTCCATTAGCGCGACTCCTCTGCGGTGGTGCTGGTTGACACGAGTTGCTCCGGCAACGGGCTGTTTTCGAGGTCCCACGGGCTGGAGAGCGTACCGCGAATGGCGGTGGCTGCGGCAACGAGCGGCGACACCAAATGTGTGCGACCTCCCTTGCCTTGACGGCCTTCGAAGTTGCGGTTACTGGTGGAAGCGCAACGCTCCCCGGGGGCCAACTGGTCTGGGTTCATTCCCAAACACATCGAGCACCCGGCGAAGCGCCATTCAGCACCGAACTCTTCGACGATCTTGTCGATGCCTTCAGCTTCGGCTTCGAGTCGAACTCGTGCCGACCCCGGCACGACCATGACGCGCACGTGTTCGGACTTCTTGCGACCCTGGATTATCGATGCGAACGCACGAAGGTCTTCGATACGGCTGTTGGTGCAGGAGCCCATGAACACGGCATCCACTCGGATGTCCTTCATCGGCATACCGGCGTCGAGTGCCATGTATTCAATGGCTCGCTCCGCGGCTACACGCTCGGTGGGGTCACCGATTTCGGCGGGCACTGGCACGTTGTCACTGAGCGAGACTCCCTGTCCGGGGTTTGTTCCCCAGGTAACGAAGGGCTCGAGGGTGTTGGCGTCGAGGAAGACTTCGGCATCGAAGACGGCATCGTCATCGGTGGCGAGGGTGTTCCAGTACTCGACTGCGGCATCCCAGTCGTCGCCCTCCGGAGCGTGCGGGCGCCCCTTGAGGTAGTCGTAGGTGGTCTGGTCTGGGGCAACCATGCCGGCGCGAGCACCGGCTTCAATCGACATGTTGCAGATTGTCATGCGCCCCTCCATCGAAAGGGAACGGATGGCGCTGCCCCGGAACTCGAGCACATAGCCTTGGCCACCGCCGGTTCCGATCTGAGCGATGACAGCAAGGATGATGTCTTTCGCGGTGACGCCGGGACGGAGCTCGCCCTCAACGGTGATCGACATCGTCTTAAACGCTTTGAGAGGAAGAGTCTGCGTGGCGAGCACATGCTCGACCTCGCTGGTGCCGATACCGAAGGCCATCGCCCCGAAGGCGCCGTGGGTGCTCGTGTGGGAGTCGCCACAGACCACGGTGATGCCCGGCATGGTGAGCCCGAGCTGCGGTCCGACGACGTGAACGATGCCCTGTTCGATGTCACCGAGAGAGTGGAGGCGCACCCCAAATTCCTTGGCGTTGCTGCGCAGGGTCTCGATCTGGGTGCGGCTGGTCAGGTCCGCGATCGGCTTGTGAATCGCCAATGTCGGGGTGTTGTGGTCTTCGGTGGCGATGGTGAGGTCGGGGCGGCGAACCGGACGGCCGGCCATCCGAAGTCCATCGAATGCTTGGGGGCTGGTGACTTCGTGCACAAGATGAAGGTCGATGTAGATAAGGTCGGGGGTCCCGTCGGCACCCTTGACGACCAGATGGTCGTCCCACACTTTTTCTGCCAGGGTCCTGCCCATAGCGCACCTCTTTCAAATCGACAATCGTGCCGCAACTAGCGCGGCTCAATCTCTCTAGTCTACTTCTGTCTAACCCGGAGGTATGCTGACGAGAGGTGCACCACCCCCGCACCACCACCTCGTTTCACATTGTTGTTTCGCTCACAAGGCCCATCTGCAGGAGAAGTTCATGATTTCGCAACCATCAACGACGTTGGAAGCCCCCTCATCCGCACTCGATAACGCGGAGTTCACTCACGAGAACGTGCTCGTTTCGTCGGGAAAACGTTCGGGGCTGATCATTACCGTTGCCGTGCACTCGACCGTACTCGGGCAGGCTCTCGGCGGTGCGCGAATGTGGAACTACCCGCACTGGACGGATGCCGTCGCCGACGCGCTGCGCCTGTCCGCCGCGATGACTCTCAAAAACTCGGCAGCGGGCCTCAACCGCGGTGGCGGCAAGGCCGTCATTCATGTCCCGATGGGTGTCGTGCTTACCGCCGCTGAGAAACGCGACGCGATGCTCGATCTGGGTGACGCGGTCGAGAGCCTGCATGGCGCTTACATGACGGCCGAAGACGTGGGCACGAGCGCCGAACTGATGGCTGTTGTTGCCGAGCGTACCGAGCACGTCTGCGGTCTCCCTGCTTCTGAGGGCGGGGTCGGCGAACCTGCGGATGCTACTGCCGCCGGTGTCCACGCCAGCGTTCTTGCAACCTGTGAGGCGCTGTTCGGCACGCGGGAGGTCGCCGGCCGCCACCTCATCATCTCCGGTCTCGGGCAAGTCGGCGGACGGTTAGCCCGATCGCTTACCGCCGCCGGTGCAGTGCTGACCGTGACCGATGTGAACCTCGACCGCAAGCTCCTTGCGGCCGAGCTCGATGCCAACTGGGTTGATGTTAGCGAGGCGCACAGCATCGTCGCCGACATTTTTGTCCCCTGTGGACTGGGAGCAGTACTCACACCCCGGGTGATCCGTGAACTCAACGTGAGTGGCGTTGTTGGGGCGGCGAACAACCAGCTCGCTCAGCATGATGGTGCGGAGGCTTTGGCAGAGCGCGGCATCCTCTGGGCACCCGATTTCGTGGTGAACGGTGGCGGCGTGATCTACCTCGACATGGCGTCAGAGCCGAACGCGAATGCGGACGCGATCGCGACACGTGTTGACGCCATCGGCGACACGGTATCGACGATCTTCCGCGCCTCAGCGGAGCAGGGCATCACCACGCTGGACGCCGCCGAGCGCCTGGCGCAGTCGCGGCTCGTTCTCGGCTAGCGCAGGGTGTGCGCCGGTTTCACTGAGGGACCGGCGGCCACCCGCGAGCTTTTGACCGCCGAGCCGTTACTCGCTGTCGAGACTGATGAGTTCTCGCTTCCTATCGCGACTCATCTTCATAAGACTGGCGATCACGGCAACGGCCATGGCCACCAGGATCACGATGAGCGAGGTCCAGGTACCAATTTCGGGAGCCCACAGCACCGGCTCTCCTCCGTTGATGAACGGGAGCTCGTTGACGTGGAGGGCATGGAAGAACAGCTTCACACCGATGAATCCGAGCACGAACGCAATCCCGTAATGCAGGTACTCAAGCTTGTCGATGAGGTCGCCGAGCAGGAAGTAGAGCTGACGCAGTCCCATGAGAGCGAAAATGTTGGCCGTGAACACGATGAACGGGTCAGTAGTGATCCCGAAGATCGCCGGGATCGAGTCGATGGCAAAAACGAGGTCCGTGATGCCTAGGGCGATGAACACCACCAGAATCGGCGTGAAGACCTTCTTGCCGTCAATGAGCGTACGCATCTTGCCGCCGTCGAAGACCGGGGAAATGTTGATGTGCCGGCGCAAGTAGCGAATGATTACGCTTTCGGTTTCTTCCATGTCGTCGTGGTCCTCGAACACCTGGCGAATCGCCGTGTACAGCAGGAACGCTCCGAAAACGTAGAAGATGAAACTGAAGTTCTCAATCAGTTGGGCTCCGAGCAGAATGAAAACTCCGCGAAGCACGAGAGCAATCAGGATGCCAACCATCAGCACCTCTTGCTGATATTTTCGCGGCACCGAGAAGCGACCCATGATGATCACGAAAACGAAGAGGTTGTCGATCGACAGACTGTATTCGGTCACCCAACCGGCGATGAATTGCCCGGCTTGTTCAACGTCCCCAAGCAAGAACATCATGAGCGCGAAGATCAGCGCGAGCGTGACGTAGAAGCCAACCCACAGCGCCGATTCTTTCGTGCTCGGAATGTGCGGGCGCTTGTACGCCATGATCAGGTCCGCTGTCAGGATGATCAACAGGACTGTCAGCGAGGTTACTTCAAACCAGATAGGCAGAGTGGTCAAGAGTTTCCATTCGGGGTTCCGAGGCGTTGCAAGTCTCGAAAGTCTCTCCCGCATCAGCTTGACAGTGGATGCCGTTGGCCCGGATTCACTATTGAGTGATTCGTATTGACGGACACAACGAGGTGGGATACTCCCCTTCGCGTTCACCATAGTAGCCGACGTGCGCCCGGTGCCGACGAGAGGATTCCCAGTTTCGCGCGTGGACATTAGGTCAGCGCTCGCTGTATGGTCAGTGAATGCTGACCATTGCTTCCCGCGTTGATGTCATGAACCGTTTAGGTCGTGCCATGACCGACCCCACTCGTGCCCGCATCCTTCTCTCCCTTCTCGAGAAGCCCGGCTATCCCGTGCAACTGGCACACGACCTGGAGCTCACGCGCAGCAACGTCTCCAACCACCTCACGTGCCTGCGCGGCTGCGGGCTCGTCGTCGCGACGCCCGAAGGACGATCGACTCGCTACGACATTTCGGATCCCCATCTTGCCCATGCTCTCAACGACGTGGTGAACGTCGTGCTCGCAGTTGATGACGGCACACCGTGCGTTGGCGACAATTGCAATGACCCCTTCTGCTGTGCCCCGACAACTGCGACCGAGGTGACCGCGTGAGCGAAGAATGCTGTGGCGTGGACGCTCCGCGACAGTCACGCACCACCGTCTCGTCGACCTCCCCCGACACCGCGGCCTCCCGCGCCGCCTCTGACCCCTCTAACGCAACTGATGCCTCGCCAAGAGCCGACGATGACCTCCACCCGTGGTGGCAAGACCGAGGACTCGCACTACCGGCGGCCTCGGGCATTCTGCTCGCGGCATCCGTCATCGTCGTGTGGTCGGGCGGAGCCAACTGGTTGATCACTGCCCTACAGGGCCTGAGCTTGCTCGCTGGAGCGATAACCTTCGTGCCGGGCGCCGTGCGCCGCCTGCTGCGCGGCTCACTGGGCGTCGGCTTGCTCATGACGATTGCTGCCGTTGGTGCAGTGCTTCTTGGCCACGTGGGCGAAGCAGCCGCCCTCGCGTTCCTGTTCTCTATCGCGGAGGCGCTCGAAGACCGCGCAATGTATCGCGCCCGCCACGGTTTACGTGCACTGCTGTCCCTTATCCCCGACACGGCGTTGGTCGAGCGCGGAGGAAGCCTCCTCACGCTGCCAGCGCGCGACATTGTGGTCGGCGACCTTCTTCTCGTGCGGGCGGGGGAACGTGTGGCGACGGATGGTGTCGTCACGAGCGGTCGCGGTAGCGTCGACACCTCCGCGGTGACGGGTGAATCGCTTCCTGCCGCGGTCGACACTGGTGACGCCGTGCTCGCCGGATCGATCAATAGTGACGGGGCTCTGCGCATCCGCACCACGGCGAATGGCACCGACAACTCACTCACCACGATCGTGCGTCTTGTTGAGGAAGCGAATGCCCGCAAGGGGGATCGCGCTCGCCTGGCGGATCGCATCGCGCGCCCCCTCGTGCCGATCGTGCTGGGGGTAGCTGCTGCGATCGTGGGCTTCGGCTTCCTCGTCGGCGACCCCGAACTCTGGACCGAACGTGCACTCGTCGTGCTCGTCGCTGCATCCCCGTGCGCGCTCGCGATCGCGGTGCCCGTCACTGTCATCTCAGCGATCGGTGCTGCAAGCAAGCTCGGCATCGTCGTGAAGTCGGGTGCCGCTTTTGAACGCATGGGCAGCATCCGCACCGTTGCGTTCGACAAGACGGGCACGCTTACCCAGAACCGCCCCACCGTGGTCGCGGTCGAGACACTTGGCGCGGTGACCCGTGATGAGGTACTCGGCATTGCCGCCGCGCTCGAGACGCACAGCACTCACCCTCTTGCTCACGCAGTGCTCGCAGAACGCCCCCTGCACGTCGAAGCACAGGATGTCCGCGAAGATGCCGGTCGCGGAATATCTGGCATGCTCGATGGCGTTCCGATACGTGCGGGAAGCACCCGGTGGATGGATGCCGGTGAGCTTTCCCCTGCCGCGCTTCGGCTCGCCGAGGAGGGCATGACCGTAATGGCGGTCGAACGCTCCGGCGTCGTGATCGGGCTTCTCGGCATCCGCGACGAACTGCGGCCTGAGGCCGCGGAGGCTGTCGCGCAATTGGCGAGCGCGGGAATCCGCCCCCTAATGCTCACGGGAGACAACGCCCGCACCGCAGCAGCGATCGCTCACGACGTGGGCATCAGCGATGTACGCGCCGAGCTATTGCCAGCCGACAAAGCCAGCGCCATCTCGGCCCTGACGAATGACTCCCCCACCGCAATGATCGGTGACGGAATCAACGATGCGCCCGCACTGGCCACAGCCGATGTCGGCATTGCGATGGGTGCCACCGGCTCTGCCGCTGCCGTCGAATCGGCGGATGTCGCCTTCACGGGCAGCGACCTGCGCCTCATTCCGGTGGCGTTGCTTCACGCGCGGCGAGGGCGTCGCATCATGACGGGAAACATCGTGCTGTCGCTCGCGATCATCGTCGGCCTCTTTCCGCTCGCGCTCACGGGTGTTTTGGGGCTGGCAGGAGTTGTACTCGTGCACGAACTCGCCGAGCTGGTGGTCATTGTCAATGGCCTCCGTGCGGCGAGGCTTTCACGTAACCTTGATTTGCGCTCAACATTGAGCGGTCGCCGTCAACCCCAGCCTGTTCGGAGTCTCGTGTGAAGAAAGCCCTCCTGCCCACTTTTGCCGCACTGGGCATTCTCGCGCTCGTTGCGGCCTTCGTCTTTGTGTACGTCACGGCGAAAAACGCGGACTCCGAGTCCGTGAGCAGCAGCTCAGGATCAAAGGAAGTCGCTTCGGCTGTAGCTAGCGACTCGAACTACGTCGATTACGTCGGAGCGGATGCTGTGACGATCGTTGAGTTCCTCGACTTCGAATGTGGCGCGTGCGGCCAGTTCTATCCCTACGTCGAGGCACTGCGCGAGGTGCACGACGGCGACATCAACTATGTCGTCCGTTACTTCCCGCTGCCCAGCCACCTCAATTCAATGGATGCCGCTATCGCCGCCGAAGCTGCCGCTCAGCAGGGCGAGTTCGAAGCCATGTATCAGCGACTCTTCGAGACGCAGGGCGCGTGGGCCGGCGGAACTGCCCCACAGACTGACGTGTTCCGCGCGCTGGCTGTCGAAATCGGACTCGATCTGGATGCGTACGATGCCGCGGTCGCCGACCCCGCCACCCAAGCGCGTGTCGAGGCTGACTTCGACGCCGGCGTTGAACTGGGCGTCAACAGCACTCCGACGTTCTTCGTGAATGACCAATACATCGAGACGAGTCGCCTCGAAAACTTGCCGGAGGCAATCACCGAGGCCCTCCAGCGCTGAGGTTTGCGCCTGCGTCCCGCTTTGGGCGCCCTCAAATGAAAAAGTCCCGGTTTCGTTCACCTGAACGAAACCGGGACTTTGCTACTGTGACCCCAGCGGGATTCGAACCCGCGTTACCGCCGTGAGAGGGCGGCGTACTAGGCCTCTATACGATGGGGCCGTCACGACAACTAGAAAAGTATGCCACATTTTTGGGGTCACTTTTTCCACTTCTGCCAATTTCGAAACACAGGACCCCTCTTGACTGCCAATATGCGCGCTACCACCGCAACGTTCGTGTCTCTCGCTGCTCTCGTCACGCTTAGCGGGTGCTCACTGCTCGATCCAGGAGTCGCTCGCGATGACAACGGCCAGGTACTGGAATCGGCAGTGATCGGCTCCACTCAACTCCTCGTGGACGATTGCTTTTCTTTCGTTGACGGCAGCGAACTCAGCGAGGCGGAAGTTGTGCCGTGCGGCATCGATCACTCCCACATCGTGATCGGCAGGGGGGAACTGTCCAAGGACGCCATCGCCGAAGCGGGCGGACTGCAAAACGCGGTGTCCTCGGCTTGCTCAGAAACCTTCACCGCCTACAAAGAGACTGTCGTCGACGGCGAACGTCCCGACCAAGAGTTCATCATCTCTGAGCACACCACCGACGACGGCATCGTAGTAACCGCCTACGCTTGCATCGCTACCGATTCGGCAACGCCCGAAACGTAGACCGCGAGCGCCTGAGCCTCTGGAAACTGGCTCCACCCCGAGCTACGGGCGTTGGTCAAGAATGTTCAGCACGCCAGACACCATCTTGATGTCAAGAGGCAGGGCTGCGAAGCGCTCCCCGTCGGCGTACGCCGTGATTCCCTCAGACTCAATACGGATCTTCTTGGCCCGGTGTACCGTCACGCGCGGGTCGCTAAGGTGCTTACCGCTGAAGACGCGAGGAAAGACGCGCAGAAACGCTAGGCGTGACAATGCTTCGACGACAAGCACGTCGCCGAGGCCGTCGTCCAAAACCGCATCCGGGGTCACTTTCATGCCGCCACCGAGCGACACGTTGTTGCCAACGCTGATCAAGGCAGCCGTGGTTTCAATCACGGTGCCATCGAGCGTGAGCTTGTACTTGATCGGGCGTAGTCGCAGAAGTTCAATCACAAGCGCGACCGTATAGCGGCTGGCACCACGTGGCCAGGACATTAGGTTGGCTCGTTCATTGACGATCGCATCGAAACCCGCCGAGAGTACACACGCAAACCAGCGCGTCGCGTCGGTGCCCGTGCCCTCGTCTAGGTAGGTAACTTTGCCGGCATCGATTGCCCGCGGGGGTCGAGTCAGCCCACGTACGACGCTCGCTAGCGCTGCACTTGTGTCAGTGATCGGAATGCCAAGCCCACGAGCCATGTCATTGCCTGTTCCTGACGGAATGATGCCTAGAGGCACCGAGGTCTTCGCCACCAAGTTGGTGCCGAGGTTAACCATGCCGTCACCGCCGACCACGAGCAGCGCATCCGGTTCTTGGGCGACCGCTTTGCGACCGCGCTTCAACAGCAAAGCAAAATTGGGTTCCTCGAGGGCAGTGACTTCATGCCCGAGTGCACGCAATGATTCGACAGCTTTTGGCCCGATCTGCCTGCCTCGACCGAACGATGCTGTGGGATTGATCGCGACAACAAGACGTAGGGGTTTGAACGACTCCACTAACTCAGTATGTCGCACTGCCTCCCCTTCGATTCACCACAGGCCTAGGCTCGTGCCATGAACGTCACCAAATATGAGCACGCCTGTCTTGTGCTGGAACACGGCAATGAGCGCCTCGTGATAGACCCGGGCGACTTCACGCGCCCGCTACCACCGCTGGACAACGTGACCGCCGTGGTGATCACCCACCAGCACCCCGACCACTGGAGCGATGAACAACTGAATCGAGTTCGGGCAAACAACCCCGACGCACTGATCTTCGGCCCCGCCGGGGTCGCCGCCGCTGCCACCAACTGGAACGTCAGCACCGTGATTGATGGGGCGCACGAAACCGTTGGTGCTTGGACTCTGGAATTTTTTGGCGGCCGACATGCGGTCATCCACGAATCGATCCCCGTGATCGACAACCTCGGAATTCTCGTCAATGGCGAGTTTTGGTATGGCGGAGATTCTTTTACTGTGCCGCCGAAGCCCGTAAAGAGCGCCGCGATCCCTGCCGGTGCCCCGTGGCTCAAGATCAGCGAAGTCATGGACTATGTCGCCAAGCTCTCTCCGTCACGCGCATTCCCCACCCACGACGCTGTGCTCTCAGCCAAAGGACTCGCACTGTCAGCGAGTCGGATTGCGGATGTCATGGCCGGCTACGGTGGCGATTTCACCGTTATTGAGCCTGGCAGCACGATCGCGCTCTAAGACGGCGGTTCGACTCGAGTTCTGAGCAGCCTCTCAGTTTTTTGCAGTTGTGCAATTTTGCAGTCTCTGCAATTATTGCTGAGTGCCTGATACTCCTTCACTCGGTCTTCGTGACCGTAAACGCCTCGAGACGCGACTCCGCATCGAAACCGCTGCGGTCGAGATCGTCACAACCGAGGGGCTCGATGGCGCCACCGTCGACATGATCAGCGAGCGTGCGGAAATTTCGCCGCGCACCTTCTTCAACTACTTCGACAGCAAAGAGGATGCCATCCTCGGCATCCAAGACATGGGGGAAGTACAACGCTCCATCGAGTCCGGTGTGGCCTCGGCCGACACCGATGACTTGGTGTACGCGATAGTTTCCACCATGTTCCAGATCTTTGGCCCCATGGCTGCACGAACCCAACTCAAGGCTCAACGAATGGCTCTTGTTCAAGAGCACCCGCGGCTGCTGAGCAGACAGATCCACCAGTTCACGCAACTCAACAGCACGATGGCTGCTGCCGTTGTTGAATTCCTTTCCAAGCGAGAAGCCACGCTCCCCCGCGACCCAGAACACGTCGCCGAGATTGCCGTAGCCACTTGCGTCGCATCCGTCCGAATCGCAGTAAAGGAGTGGATCGCTGACGGCGCTACCGCCGACATCGACTCCATGTTCCTGCGCGCGATCGGCCTCACACGAGAAACGCTAAACACCCTTCAATGACAACGACAAATAACCCCGCCGCGAACCCCACCGAGGTCGCCGCGACGAGCGATTCAGCGACCAAACGCAGCATTCTTCTCCTGTTTGCTGGCTTGATGGTCACCATGTTGCTGTCGGCACTCGACCAGACCATCTTCAGCACGGCGCTTCCGACAATCGTTGGCGAGCTCGATGGGGTTGACCACATGCTGTGGGTAACAACCGCCTACATTCTGGCGTCGACGATCATGATGCCCGTCTACGGAAAACTCGGCGACCTGATTGGTCGCAAAGGGCTATTCATCGGGGCAATCTCGATCTTCATGATCGGGTCGATAGTCGGCGGCCTCGCCCCCGACATGACCTGGCTGATCATTGGTCGCGCGGTTCAAGGCATCGGCGGCGGCGGCCTCATGATTCTGTCGCAGGCCATCATCGCTGATGTGGTTCCCGCTCGCGATCGCGGCCGCTACATGGGCGCCATCGGAGGCGTGTTCGCTCTTGCCAGTGTTGCCGGGCCACTCTTGGGAGGGTGGTTTACGGAGTCGATCGGATGGCGGTGGGCGTTCTGGATGAACCTGCCCCTCGGCACGCTCGCAATTCTTGCCGCTGTGACGCTGTTGAAACTGCCGAAACACAACACTCGCAAACCCACCATCGATGTTGCCGGCATGATTCTTCTCGCACTCGCCTCAACCGCTGTTGTGCTCGTCACCACCTGGGGTGGCACCGAATACGACTGGGATTCCACCATCATCATCGGCCTCATCACGCTCGCAGTTATTGCTGCCGTCTCGTTCGTGATGGTCGAGCGCGTTGCCGCTGAACCCATCATGCCGTTGCACATGTTCAAGGAACGCAACTTCGTGCTAACCACGACATCCGGCCTGATAACGGGTATCGCCATGTTCGGTGCTCTTGCCTACATGCCCACCTATCTTCAAATGGTGACAGGGGTGAATGCGACTCAAGCAGGTTTCTTGATGATCCCGATGATGGGTGCACTGCTGGTGAGTTCGGTAACTGCCGGCCAGTTGGTGAGCCGCACCGGTCGCTACAAGTGGTTGCCGCTGACTGGTTCCTTCGTTGTCGCGATCGGCCTCGGGCTGCTTTCGACGATGACCCCAGAGCTGCCGATTTGGGTGCTGTGCTCCTTCCTTGCCGTCATGGGTTTGGGCCTCGGAATGAGCATGCAAATTCTGGTACTCGTCGTACAAAACACATTCCCGAACTCGCAGGTGGGTACGGCAACCTCCTCGAACAACTACTTCCGCCAGATCGGAGCGTCAATTGGCACCGCCGTTGTCGGCAGCTTGTTTGTGGCCCGACTGACCGAACTGCTCGACACTCGCCTGCCCGCGGCTGCCGCTGGCGCAACCGGCAGCACGAACTCGCTGACCCCTGCGGCCGTGCGGGACCTTCCGGATGCGATTCGCGAGATCATCATCGGCGCCTACAACGACTCGCTGGCCCCCGTCTTTCTCTACATGGTGCCACTGGTGTTGGTCTCTGCCGTGCTGCTGATGTTCATCAAGGAGGTACCGCTGGCGACAACCATCAAGCGCGACGAACCCGTCGACAGCCTCAACGTGCTCGGCGAGGACGATGTGCTCGCCGAACCCGAAGCGGACACCAAAGCTCACGAGCGTCCGTCCGTCGGCGGTCCGGCCGAGACCACCTCGGCAAACCACAACCAGCCCTAACGTGCCAGAGGCGGCAATCGTCGCGATTGCCGCCTCTAGCGTTATGCCTCGTTATGGGCCATGCTTGGCACATGGAGCCCTCAGTTGCTCGACCAGATCGCACGCTTATCGCAATTCTTTCGGTAATCGCCGCCATCGTGGTGATTGCAATCGTCGTGGTGTTCACTCGCGGCGGCCCCACCCAGGTAGACCCGACAACGCCGGAGGGCGTTGTGCAGGCGTATTCGCGTGCGATGGTGGACAGCGACTACGAGACCGCCCGAAGTTTCCTAGCATCCGATGTTCGCGACAACTGTGATCGGGCCGAACCGAATTTCATCGAGGGCCTTCGAATGACGATTATTTCGACAGACGACAGAGGCAGTTCGGCTGTGGTCAGGGTTGCTATGGAATACGGCAGCGGCGCATTCGGTGGTTCAAGCTACGAATACGACGGACTCTTCGCACTGACCCGAGAGGGTGATTCGTGGAAGCTTGAATCAGCTCCGTGGGAGCTGGCGCTCTGCTACAACCAAGGGATATCCGAATGACCACGCCAGCCCTCGACCCCAGCGCGACTTTGGCACGCGGCGGCGTGCAAACGATTCGCCGCATAATCACCTATCTGTTGTTTGCACTGATGGTGGGGATCTCCGCCAGTGGGCTCAGTGGTCTCCTCGAGAGGCTGTTCACCCTTAATCGAGTCGGGGTGAGTTTCGACAACGAAGGGCTAGCAACATCGCTAGCGTTCGCGCTCATTGCGGGTCCGCTCGCGGCTCTGCTCTGGTTTCTGATTTGGCGCGACGCCGCCAGCGCCCGCGACCGCGCATCTGTCGCTTGGCCGGTGTACCTTGTGGTGGCCTCTACGGCAGCGCTTCTGACCTCCACCACCACCCTGTTTTCGTGGGCGTCGGATGTCATCGCCAGGGGCTGGGAACCCTTCGGGCTCGCGGTTGGCGTTGTGTGGGGTCTTGTCTGGGCTTGGCACTACTGGATGTGGCACCACCCTCGCAAAGGTCCTACGAGACTGCAGGGTGCGGCTCCTGCGATCGCTTCCTTTATCGGTCTAGCGCTCGGCACTGGCGGTTTTGTGTGGGCGCTAGGCAGGCTCATCGATTCCGCCGTAGAGACCGTATCTGGCACAGTTCTCGTGAGCGATCCCGTGTGGCAAGTGGTTCTTCAGCCTCTCGTCTGGGCGGTCGGTGGATCGCTGCTGTGGTGGTGGCATTGGTTCCGGGTTGGCGTGCGTACGCACAGTTTCGGGTTCAGCACCGTGCTTCTTGTCTTCGCCGCCGGCGTTGCGTCACTGGCCGCCTTCGCTCTGGGTCTCACAATTGCACTGTCGGTAGTCCTTGAGCTACTGACAGGAGTGGCGCAGCCGCTGGCCGAGCTGCTCGATCCTCTGGGGATCGCACTGGCGAGCGCAGTCATTGGTGCACTAGTTTACGCGTACCACGCACGGGTCGTGGCGGCAGGCCCCACTGGGCTGCGTGCGGCGACCCGACTAGCGAGTTCCGGTGTTTCGCTCGCGCTTGCGGCCTCAGGGGTAGGCGTAACCATTAACGCTCTCCTAGCAACATCAAGCAACGCGATCATCGAGGGCAACATTCGCAGCCTTCTACTGGGGGGTCTCAGCGCGTTGCTCGTTGGCGGTGTGCTGTGGTGGCTGATCTGGCGCCCACAGGATGCATCCACGCCCGAACGATTAGCCACTCCCGGACGACGCATCTACCTAGTGATCATTTTTGGCGTGAGCGCCCTAGTGGCGCTCATCACGCTACTCGTGATCGGCTTCCAACTTTTCTCATTCCTGCTCGATGGCGGCAGCGGTGAGAGCTTCGTCGAACGCTCACGCCAGGCGCTTGGATTACTCACCGCCACGGTTCTGGTTGCGGCATACCATTTCGCAATTTGGCGCAAGGATCGCACCGGGGATGTCGCGGCAGAACCCGCGCGACGCATTGGCCGTGTCACCCTTGTCGCCTCAGGACACGACGCCGAACTCGTCGCAGCTGTTCGCGCCGCAACAGGCGCCAAAGTCATCGTCCTCCAGCGTGCCGAGGCGGTTCTACGGGAGCCGGACGTGACAACGGTTCTATCCGCACTTGAAGCTATCGAAGCGCCTCACGTGCTCGTGGTCGCCGGAGCTAAAGGCAAAGTTGCTGTTATCCCGCTCACCTCGTAACGCTCGGCAGTTCCCGCTGCCAGCTTCTCGATAATCTTTGCTGAAAAAATTGCTGCATGACCGAACTGCTAACCGTCATGGTGATCGCGCTTGTCGTGATCGCTTCCGCGACTCTTCTCGGCCCTCGCTTCGGCGTCGCATCCCCGCTCGTGCTTGTGGCGATCGGAGTAACGGCAAGTCTGGTGCCAGCGTTCGAGTCGGTGCAGATTGATCCGGAACTGATACTTCAGGGCATCCTTCCACCGCTGCTGTATTCGGCTGCCGTGTCGCTACCGACGATGAATTTTCGCCGCGAGTTCGGTGCGATCAGCGGACTTTCAGTGGTTCTCGTGGTGGGCACCTCTCTGGTTCTGGGCGTGTTCTTCATGTTCGTGCTGCCAGGGCTCGGCTTCGCGTGGGGTGTCGCTCTGGGGGCAATTGTGAGCCCCACGGATGCGGTGGCGGCCTCCATTATCAAGAAGGCGCCGGTCTCCAAACGTGTGGTCGCAATGCTCGATGGAGAGAGCCTTCTCAACGATGCAACTGCTCTGACCCTGTTGCGGGCAGCGATCGTGGCAACTGCTGCGTCGTTCTCATTTTGGGGTGTGGTCGGTTCGTTCTCGTACTCGGTCGCGATCGCACTCGTCATTGGTGGAGCTGTTGGCTGGTTAAACCTGGTCGTGCGCAAACGCATCACCGATCCCACGGTAAACACAGCGATTTCCTTCACGGTGCCATTCATTGCCTCGGTGCCGGCGGAGCTTCTGGACGCATCCGGTCTGGTCGCCGCAGTCGTGGCGGGAATCGTCACCGGCATCCGCGCCCCTCGCCTGCTTTCGCCATTGAACCGGCTGTCAGATTCCCAAAACTGGCGAATGATCGAGTTGATTCTTGAGGGTGCGGTGTTCCTGATGATGGGGCTCCAGATTCGGGCAATATTGACCGATGTCGAAAGAGATGGCGGCGGCATCAGAACAGCGTTGCTGATCGCGGCCGGTGCTCTGGTGATCACCGTTGTGGTGCGTGCGGCGTTTGTCGCTCCCCTGCTCGGTGTGCTGGCTCGTCAGTCTCACCGGCATGCACGTATGAAGCCTCGGATGGAGGTAATTCACAACCGCTTGAATTCGTCCAAGAACCCGACACACAGCGACGACGACGTTCGAACTCCGGCGCGGTCCGAGCGTTACCTACAAAAGCTGGGAGCGCTGGTTACACGATCTATCGCCGATATCGACTACTTCCTTCGTGAGCCGCTCGGTTGGCGTGAAGGCACGGTAGTGGTGTGGGCTGGGATGCGCGGCGCCGTTACTGTCGCCGCAGC
>Ga0209344_10000870_pt1 | contig 45287 bp, 51 predicted proteins | sample Cruoilmetagenom6_FD_187293 | JGI IMG/M metagenome (GOLD analysis project Ga0209344, IMG submission 187293) | Oil polluted marine microbial communities from Coal Oil Point, Santa Barbara, California, USA - Santa Barbara Oil Seep Sample 6 (SPAdes)... | ecosystem: Environmental > Aquatic > Marine... | reverse complement strand
AGCAGGGGCCCAAGGATCAGCACGGTCAGCCAGGGCGGGCCATCCTCGGCGCGGATCTGGCCAGTCGGTTCGCCGCAATGGGAACAGGCAGGCGCCTGCCGAAGGTAGCCGGTAAACAGGCGGCCCTTGCCGCAAGCGGGGCAGCGTCCGCGCAGGCCGCGCAGGATGGGGGTGAGGCTGGTGCGGGGAGGGGTAGTCATGACGCCTCTGTGTGTTGGCAATGACCCGGCTTCGCATGCGCGAGACACTCTGGCCAGATAGGGTGAAACCGAAATACATTCTGGAGCGTATAAAGCGCAGGAGGACTTCACGATGATACGCCACAGCCTGTTTGCCTTGATTGCTGCCTTTGGGCTCTCTGCCTGCACCAGCCAGCCGGACTACCGCGCCACTGAAACGGCCCCGCCGACCGTGCCGCAGGTTGACCTGACGCGCTATGCCGGGCTCTGGTATGAGATCGCCCGCTATCCCAACAGTTTCGAGAAGAATTGCGCCGGTGTGACCGCAGAATATGTCCAGCGTGCGGATGGCCGGATCGACGTGATCAATACCTGCCACAAGGGCAGCGTGGATGGTCCGGTAGAAGTGGCCAGGGGCGTGGCGCGGGTGATGGAACAGTCCGGCAATGCGCGCCTGAAAGTGAAATTCGCACCGTCCTGGGTGCCGTTCGCCTGGGGCGACTATTGGATCCTGCATCTTGAACCCGACTATTCGGCCGTCCTCGTCGGTGACCCGAGCGGAAAGTATCTCTGGATACTGGCGCGCGAGAAATCCCTCGATGCCGACACCCTCGACCGCATCAAGACCCGCGCGGGGGAACTGGGCTTCGAAACCGATCCGCTGGAGATGACGGACCAGGGGTGATCTGCTAACGCGGAGGGCATGACCCAGCCGATCCTCGACGCCACGAATTTCGATGCCCAACGCCAGCACTGGATCACGGTGCGCGTCTATTACGAAGACACCGATTTCACGGGCATGGTCTACCATGCCAATTACCTGCGTTTCTTCGAGCGCGGGCGGTCGGACCATCTGCGCGATGCGGGAATTTCGCACCAGTCGCTGCTCGACCGCGAAGACCCGGCGGCCTTCACGCTGACCAATGTGAATGTCAGCTACAAACGCCCGGCCAAGGTGGACGACCTGCTGTACATCCGCACGCGCTATCTCGGCATGGACGGGCCGCGCATCCGGTTCGAGCAGGCCTGCCTGCGGGACGACCAACTGATTGCGGAAGCCGAGATCACAGCCGTGATGATCCATGCGGACGGACGCCTGCGCCGGCCCATCCGAGACGTGGCCGAACACCTGGAAGCGTTTGTCTGCAAGGCCTAAGCGCACTGTAATTGCAGTATAATTCGGAAAATAGCCCTGCTGGCATAGCGGCGGATCGGCCTTTTTCGTGCCTGCCACTTGCATTTAGATATATCTAAACCATTTTATGTTTAGATATATCGAAAAGGAGTATCTATGAAAGATCACGATTCAGATGACAGACCCGTTCTGTCAGGCGAACTTTTGAACAATGACGACAGATTCGGCCGCCGCAGGCGCCAGAACAGAGGAGACAACATGCACGAATGTAATGGAGACGGGCGCCGCGCCCGCTGGCACATGAAAATGGGAATGGGCGGCGGACACCGTCATGGCCGTGGAGGCCATGGCCGGGGCGGACGCCGCGGTGGCCGGCCGCTCGGCCACGGCGACCTTCGCCTTCTTATTCTCAGCCTGATCAGCGAGACGCCGCGCCACGGCTATGACCTGATCCAGGAAATCGAGACGCGTACCGGCGGCACTTACAAGCCGAGCCCGGGGGTCATGTATCCGGCGCTCGAAATCATCCAGGACCTCGGCTGGGCCGAAGTGCGCACCGAGGACGGGAAGAAGACGTTCCATATCACGGATGACGGCAAGGCTGAACTTGAGCGCGAGACGGAAACGGTGGACGCGATCCATGCGCGCCTCGCTGACCTGTTGAGCGCCGAGGAAGACGTTGACCCCACCGATGTGCGCACGGCGATGCACCGGCTGCGGCATGCCGTCGTGAAATCGGCACGCGACCGGCTCGCGGACGAGGCCCGCCAGCGTCGGATCGTGGAGATCCTGAGCGCCGCGCGCGACGAGATTGCGTCGCTCGACTAACGCGACCAGCCTGTAAAAAACCTGGGCGGGGCTCCGGAAGGGGCCCCGCTTTGTTTGCCAGAAAGCTCAGAAGCGGATTTCGGCGGAAACCGGCAGGTGATCGGACAATTGCAGCGCCAGACTGCGCCGGTGCCCGAGGCTTACGCGGTCGGAATAGACGATATGGTCGAGATCGCGCTGCGGGCGCCATGACGGAAAGGTCGGGATTTGCGGATGATTGGCGATCTGGGCCTTGTGCGCCTCGGCGAAGGCTTCGAGATGAGTGGAACTGTTCGTACAGTTGAAGTCGCCGACGACCAGGAACGGGTTCTTTAGGGGCAGGTGTTCCCCCACCGCTGAAAGTTGCGTGGCCTGGTCATTCCGGCCCAGGCTGAGGTGCAGGTTGGCGACTGAAATCCCCCGTCCCACCTGCACATTAGCGATGAGGCAGCCGCGACCTTTCACACGTCCCGGCAGTTTGAAATCATGGATATCAGACAGTTCGTACCGGCTGAGAATCGCGTTGCCATGCTGAGAGATGCCGGGAATCGTCCGGTTGCGCTGAACGGCGACGTGCGCATGGCCCGAAAGGGTCGCGATCTGCTCGGCCTGGCAGGAAAAACCGGATCGCCGCCCGCCCAGATCGACCTCCTGCAGGCAGACAACGTCATAGGTGCTGACGATTTCCGCGATTTTTTCCAGCGTGGAGCGCTTGGCGCTGGTATTGAAGACCTGATGATGCGCACGGGTGAGGTATTGTGAATACTTGGTCGTGCCGATGGCGGCCTGGATATTCCAGGTCAGGATTTCGAGAGAGTGGCTCATGCTGCTCATATGGCGGCTGGAACACTGGGTTCCATCCGGCGTTCGACAGTACGGGTTGAAGGGGACCGCTTTGCTACCAAGTTCACTCGTCTTTGCCCTTCATATCCTGATCTCGGTCGGCCTGACCTTCAGGTTGCTCTACCGTAAACTGGCGGTCAGCACGACGCTGGCCTGGATCATCATCCTGTTCTCTCTGCCTTATTTCGGGATCTTCTTCTACTTCCTGTTCGGTGACCACCGGATGGGACGCAAGCGCCTAAGACAGGGCGCGCGGATCCGGCAGTTCTATTCGCGCCGTTATGGTATTTCCGAAGATCCGTTGCAGGACGTGGTGCTTGAGGCTTCACGCACGATGCGGGCGCTCAGCCAGAGTGTGGCAACCTATTCCGGTTTCCCCGTCACTCACGACAACAAGATGGAACTGCTCGAAGACGCAGGTAGCATACTGGACCGGATTGTCGCCGATATCGATCAGGCGACCAAAACCTGCTTCCTCGAATTCTATATTGTCGAGCCGGAAGGGCGCGTGACGGCCGTGATGGAAGCGTTGGTGCGGGCCGCCCGGCGCGGGGTCGACTGCAATCTCCTGGCAGACAGTTTCGGCAGCAAGGCACTGTTCCGATCCGGCTGGCTGGATCGCCTGCGCCGTGCCGGCGTGGACGTGGAAGCCTCCCTGCCGGTCGGCCTGCTCAAATCGCTGTCCCAGCGGTCCGACCTGCGCAATCACCGCAAGCTGATCGTGATCGACCAGTCGATTGGCTATATCGGCAGCTTCAACCTGGTCGATCCGAAATATTTCAAGGCCGACAAGTCGGTGGGCGAATGGGTCGACACCATGTTCAGGCTGGAAGGCCGGATCGTCGATTCGCTCGGCTGCGTGTTCAATGCCGACTATATTTTCGATTGCGTCGGCCTGGACGTCGACTGGGACGCCCTGCGCGACCTGCCAACTGATCGACCCGAAGTGGCACCGGCCGGGGAAGTGTCACTGCAATTGTTGCCGTCCGGTCCGGAAACGCGCGACAGCCCGATCCATGAATGGGTGGTTTCGGCCATCTTTTCCGCCCAGTCGCGCGTGTCGATCATCACGCCCTATTTCATCCCCGACGAGACGCTGACACTGGCGCTGAAGGCGGCGCGCAAGCGCGGTGTCGCGGTGGATGTCATCGTGCCTGCAAAAATCGATTCGAGACTGGCCCAATATGCCAGCGAGTCGGTTTTCGAGGAGCTCCTGGACGTCGATATTCGCATTGCCCGCTATTCCGACGGCCTGTTGCACACGAAATGCGTGCTGGTCGATGACACGATTTCGATGGTCGGCACGGTCAATATGGACACGCGCAGCTTCTACCTGAATCTCGAACTGACCCTGATCGCCTATGACCGGGACGTTTCCCGCGAGCTGGACCAGATGCGGGAGCGCTACCTCGACCGCTGCACATATATCGATCCCGCAGCCTGGGCGGCGCGATCGAACTGGCGGCGCATGAAAGAGAACATTCTGCGCCTCGCCGCACCGATCCTCTAGCCGGCTTCCCGCGTCGTTGCTGCAGTGCAGCGAACATGGCCGTCGGCCACTAATCCTTAACCAAACGCCCGTATCGGTTAACCAGCTGCGGAAACTCGCGTGCCTGCCGTGTTTCCGCCAGATTTGGCAGTGAAACAGGGGCAGACGCCGAGGCTTCGCGCCGACGGCACAGACTCATATGCGGTGCACGTGCTGCCCGCAGACTTCAAGGAGCAGGGAATCTCATGGAATCCGAAGCGATTGGCACGGCCGCCAGCAATAGTGACTTCTCGCTACTCTCACTGGTTTTCGATGCAGACCCGATTGTCAAACTGGTGCTCCTTTGCCTGCTGGCCGCCTCGGTCTGGTCGTGGATGGTGATCGCCGAAAAGACGTTCTCGCTGGGCGGCGCCCGCAAGAAAGCGAAACAGTTCGAAGACGCATTCTGGAGCGGTCGCACGGAAGACTTCGACATGCGGCCCGGACAGGTTGCGGGTGATGCCGCCAGCCGCGTATTCGCCTCGGCGGCCCGTGAATGGTCGGACGCCAAGCGCGCGGTGTCCCAGCCGGCGGAAGCCACGGCAATCGTCAGCCGGGCGGAGCGATCCATGCGGGCCGCTGTCGACCGCGAAATCGGCAAGGCCGGCAGCGGGCTGGGCGTGCTGGCAACGATCGGGTCTGCCTCGCCCTTTATCGGCCTGTTCGGCACCGTGTGGGGCATCATGAACGCCTTTCTCAACATCGCGGCCCAGCAGGATACCAGCCTCGGCACCGTGGCCGGCCCGATTGCCGAAGCCCTGTTCGCCACCGGCATGGGCCTCGTGGCCGCCATTCCAGCGGTTATTTTCTACAACAAGTTCACCGGCGACCTGACCAAGTTCGGCGACCAGCTCGACACATTTTCGCAGGACGTCCTGGTGCGCCTGTCGCGCCGTGCGTCCGACGCAGCGAGGGACTAGGCCATGGGACTGATCCTCGGATCCGGCGGCAAGGGCGGACGGCGCGGTCGCCGCGCGCTGAACGCTGAAATCAACGTCACGCCCTTTGTCGACGTCATGCTCGTGCTGCTGATCGTGTTCATGATCACGGCGCCCCTGTTGGTGCGCGGCGAGGATGTCGCCCTGCCGAAGACCGTATCCGGGCCGATCAAGACCGAGCCGAACGATGCGCCGCTGGCGATCACGGTAAAGGCCGACGGGTCGATTTTCATTCAGAACACGGAAGTGACCGTGGACGAACTCAGCGCAAAGCTCGCCGCGATCATCGGCGAAGGCTACGAGCAGCAGATGTACCTGCGCGCCGACGAGTCCGTTCCCTATGGCAGGATCATGGAAGTGACATCCGAAGTGCGCGCCGCCGGTTATACGCGCCTCGCCTTCGTGACCGAACAGAAGAAATAGCGAGGGCTTTCAGCACCCATGCTTCGCGGTTTCACCCTTTCGGCCCTTCTCCACGCGAGCGTGCTCGCGCTGGCGGTGATGTCGTGGCCGAACCAGAAATCGGAGTGTGACAAGGCGATCGCCAAGCTCGAGCGTGACGAGCCCGGGCTTGGCCCGGTCGACATCCTGATGCGCCTGCCGGAATGTGCGAGCGCCATTGATGTGCCGATCGAGTTTCTCGATATCGGGCTCGTGACCAATGTGTCGGCGATTCCGAAAGCCGAGGTCGAACCTGAAGCCGAACCAGTGCCGGAAGAGACGCCCGAAGAAGAGGCCGAGCCCGACGACCAGAAAGACCTGACGGCCGACGAAGTCGATGCCAATGACACCCGCGCCGAGGAACCGAGCGAGGATGATATCGTTGTCGAAGACGAGAAGGCCGAGCCGGATCCCGAGCCCGCGCCCGTCAAGGAACCGGAAAAGAAGAAGCCGGAGCCGAAGAAGGAAGAGAAACTGGTCCAGAAGACAAAGCCGAAGACCGAGTCCGATGACCTCGATTTCCTGAATGATTTCGAAGACGTGCTGAAGACCAAGGCCCAGAACGAGCGCAAGGCGCCGCCGGCGCAGGAACCGCCGCGCATCCAGAAGCCCGTGCTGGCCGATGCCCAGCAACCGCGCAAGGGCGCGGGCGACCGGACCGGCAATACCGCCTCGCTGCAGGCCGCCGTGCGTCGCCAGGTCAGGTATTGCTGGAACGGGATCGACGACCTGCCGAAGGAAGACCAGATCAATGTCGTGGTGCGCCTGAAACTGGCGCGCGATGGCAGCCTGACAAACTCGGCCGAACTGATAATGCCGAAGTCGCGCCCGATCGGGCGTTCGGGCATTCCGGTTGACCTTGCGCTGAGAGCGGTGCGCAAGTGCGCGCCATACAAATTGCCTGCAGACGATTACGACCAGTGGCAGGAAATCGACGTGACAATCGGGCCGGAGAACTGACCGTCCCACAAAGTTTCAAGGAGACTATCGAATGAAACGTATCCTGATGATGCTGGTGACAGCGTTCCTGCTGGCCACGAGCTTTGTCCTGCCATCTGCAGCGCAGCTGCAGGTGCGGGTCACCGATGGCAATTTCACGCCGACGCCGCTGGCCATTCCGGACTTCCAGATTTCCGGGGCCGACGCCGCGATGGCGAAGCAGATCAGCGACGTTGTGCGCGCCGACCTTGCTTCGACCGGCCTGTTTGAAATGCAGAACCCGGCCTCCTTCATCCAGAAGGATCTCGATATCAGTGTCCAGCCGCGCTTTGCCGACTGGAAGATCATCAAGACGGACGGCCTGGTCGTCGGTGCCTATGAAGAGCTGCCGGACGGCAAGATCGCCGTCTCGTTCCGCCTGTGGGATGTCTATGCCGGCGAAGTCATGCGCATCAATGGCCAGCCCGGCCGCCGCCTGACTACGACGCCTGACAATTGGCGCCGCATTTCCCACAAGATCGCCGACTCGATCTACCAGCGCCTGACCGGGGAAGACCCGTATTTCGATACGCGCATGGTCTATATCGCCGAGACCGGCCCGAAACTCGCCCGTGTGAAGCGCCTTGCGATCATGGATAGCGACGGCGCCAACCAGCAATACCTGACGCCTGGCCGCAACACGGTGCTGACGCCGCGTTTCTCGCCATCGGCACAGGAAATCACCTACATGTCCTATGAAGGGGGCAAGCCGCGCGTCTATCTTTTCAATATCGAAACAGGCCGCCAGGAATTGCTCGGCAATTTCCCGGGCATGACCTTTGCGCCGCGGTTCTCGCGTGATGGCCAGAGCGTGCTGATGACACAGGCCGAGCGTGGCAATTCCGACATTTACATCATGAACCTGCGGACCCGCGAATCGCGGCGCCTGACCGACCATCCGGCGATTGACACATCGCCCTCCATGTCGCCGGACGGCAATTCCATCGTGTTCACGTCCGACCGGGGCGGCAGCCCCCAGCTCTACATCATGAATGCCGATGGCAGCCCGCGCACCTGCCCGTCAGGCGGTCGCGATTCGGCCTGCCGCATCACGTTCGGCAAGGGCAGCTATTCCACGCCCGTCTGGAGCCCGCGCGGCGATCTCGTCGCCTTCACCAAACAGTCTGGCAGCCGGTTTTATATCGGCGTGATCGGGATTGATGGCAAAGGCGAGCGCCTGCTCACCGAAGCCTATCTCGATGAGGGCCCGGACTGGTCGCCGAATGGCCGCGTGATCGTCTATTTCCGCGAATCACGTCCCGGCGCCGGGCCGCAACTCTGGTCAGTTGACCTCTCCGGACGCAACGAACGGCGTTTGCAGACCCAAACCGATGCATCAGACCCGGCCTGGTCGCCGCTTCTGCAATAAAATTAGCAGTTAAACGCCCCCGGAATGGTCCGGGGGCGTTGCTTTATGGAGACATGACGACAAATTTGTGCAAAACGACGCTCGGTTAAGTCACCGCCCGATTGTCGCCTGATTTCCGTCAGAATATGGAATCACTCAAGCGCTAATCGTCGTCTTGTTGACAAAACGCCCGCCGCAAGGCGTCAATATCGCTCTAAGGACATCCAGGGGAGTCTTAGCAATGCAAAAGTCACTGAAACTTACCGCCGCCGCCGTCGTACTGATTTCGCTCGGCGCCTGCGCTTCCAAGCCCGCGCCTGTCGTTGAAGATACGACGCCGGTTGAAGTCGTTGAACCAGCGCCGGCGCCAGAGCCGCCCGTTGTCGAAGAAGTTGTTGAGCCTGCCGGCCCGCTGGCTGGTTCGCTCGACGATTTCCGCGTCAATGTGGGTGAGCGCGTCTATTACGATCTCAACGCTTACCGCCTTGATGCCGACGACCAGGAAATCCTGAAGCGTCAGGCTGCCTGGCTGGCATCCTATCCAAGCGTCCGCATCCTCGTGGCAGGCAACTGCGACGAGCGCGGCACACGCGAATACAACCTTGCGCTCGGCGAACGCCGCGCGGCAGTCGTGAAAGACTACCTTGTCAGCCTCGGCGTTGACCCTTCGCGGATCGACACGATCTCGTACGGCAAGGAACGCCCGATCGCTGCTGGCAGCGACGAGCAGTCCTGGGCCCTGAACCGTAACGGTTTCACGCAAATCGTTTCGGGCTCGACCAGCTAAGCTGTTCTGCTGAACGGTCTACAATATGCAGCCGGGTGCCTTATTTTGGCCCCGGCTGTTTTTGTATGGTGGCGGCCAAACTGCGCGGAGATATTGCATTCATGTTCAAAGCCCCGGCTCTCGCCCTTGCCTGCCTCATGCTCGCTGCTTCGCCGGCGATGGCGCAGCGCAGCGCACCCATCTCGCAGGGCGTCACCAGCTCTGACCTCGCTTCGCAGGTCACAATGGTGCGCCAGCAGAATGCGGACCTTAAGGTCCAGGTGAACAACCTGCTCGGCGATATCATGACCCTGACCGGGCGCGTCGAGACGATGGAATTCCAGCTCTCCCAGGCGCGCGACCAGAATGACGCCCTCCAGCGCGATAATGAATCGCTCTCCGACAGTATCGGCGACCTGCGCAAGCAGCTCGATGCGCAGGGCCGCACCCTGGCCGCGCTCGAGGCCCGCCTTGGCGGAGACACCGGTTTTGCAGACCCTGCCGCTGAGCCGGGGGCCGCCTATCCCGGGTCGGTGCAAAGCGGCGACTATTCGGCCGCCTCGCCGTCTTCCCCCCGGTCCGGCAGTCTCGGCAATTCCGGGCCGACCCGGCTGATCACCCCGACCAATGAGGCGTCTGCATCCGGCCTGGCCAACAGCGCATCCGGCATGCGTGAGTCATCGACTCCGGTTTCGAACAACCCGTCGGAAGACGGGCTGAACCTGCCGTCCGGATCGCTTGGCACCATATCGGCCAGCAATCTGCCGGGCGAAGCAGGTCCGCTGTTTGCCGCCGCCAAATCGAAACTGATCCAGTTCGATTATGCCGGGGCTGAGGCCGCGTTCCGCCTGTTCCTCGAGAAGTTCGGCAATGATCCGCAAGCGGGCGAGGCCCATTACTGGCTGGGTGAAACGTTGTACCAGCAGAAAGCCTATGCTGACAGCGGCGCCGCATACACGACCATGATCCGCTCATTCCCGAACGATCCGCGCGCGCCTGATGCGCTGGTGAAACTGGCCCGGGCCATGCGCCTCATCGGCGACAAGGAGAAGGCCTGCCTCGCGCTCGACACGTTGCCGAAACGCTACCCGAATGCTTCGGGTGTGACGCGCGACCTGTCGGCGGTCGAGCGGACCAAGTCCGGGTGCGACAACTAGAGACGCTAACGCCCGCTCTCGCAGCCTTTGATCGGCTGTGTCCGGCGGGAACCGGCCCGGTCGGAGTCGCCGTATCCGGCGGCAGCGATTCCCTCGCGCTCCTGCATCTTTCGCACGACTGGGCACAGGCGCGTGGCCGCGACCTCATCACATTCACGTTTGATCACCGGCTGCGCGATGCATCAGCGGGCGAGGCCGCGCGGGTTGGCGAGATCTGCCGCGGGCTCGGGATACGTCATGAGATTTTGCAGTGGGATACCCCCGTCAGCCGCCAATCCGCCGCCCGGCGGGCCCGGCATGCGGCCCTTGCCTGCGCGCTGAAGGCGCAAGGCGGCGCCATCCTGCTGACCGGCCATACGGCCGATGACCAGGCCGAAACCTTCCTGATGCGTGCCCGGCAGGGGTCGACCTGGTATGGGCTTGCCGGCATGCAGGCCGCCTCACCGTCGCCTGTCTGGCCGGAAGGGGCGGGCATCCGGATCGCCCGGCCGCTGCTGACCGCCCGCCGCAGCGATTTGCGGCGCATGCTCAAAGCCCGCGGCGCAGGCTGGATCGAAGACCCGACGAACGACAACCCGGTCTATGAGCGGGTGCGGATGCGGCAATTGCTGGCTGGCTCCCCCGGGCTACAGACGCGGATTTCGCGCTGCCTGGACGACCTCGGCGCGCTGCGCGCCATCGAGGATGTGCGTCTCGGGCGCTGGCTGCGCGACCATGTTCGCGTGACCGGCATGGCCCATGTCACGGCAGACCTGACGGTGCTGGGCCCGGAAAGCGGCGCGCGCGGAATGGGCGTCCTGATCCAGGCCGTGACCGGCCGGGAGACCCCGCCACGACGGGAAAACCTGCAGTCGCTTGCCGATCGGGTGCGCGCTTCGCAGGCATTTACAGGTGCGACATTGGGCGGCGCGAAGGTTAGCCGGAAGGGTAATATTGTTCATTTCGCGCCGGAAGCCGGGCTGGATGGCCCGGATCCATTGCTGATCCCGCGCCTGGATGATGTGCGGGACCTTCTGCTCGGCCAGGCGTGACAATTGCTGCTTGTTAAGCGGAAAGGAGTCGTTTTTGTGCGATGCTGCTCCTATGTTAGGGATCAGGAACGCTGAAAAATTGAGAGACCGAATATGAACGTGCGCAATCTTGCCATCTGGGGGGCCATTGCCCTGCTTGTCATCGGCATGGCCGTCGCCATGGGCGGGACCTCTGAAGCAGATCATGCCGACAAGGCGAAACTGTCGGAAATCTACAAGCTGATAGATGACGGTGAAGTGGTAGAGGCGACGCTGGGCGACCAGCAGATCGTCGTGAAGACGACCGACAATCGCACGCTGGTCAGCGAACTGCGCGGCCTCGACATGGAAACTCAGGGCATCCTCGTCCAGGAAGGTGTGCCGTTCACCATCGATGCTGACAGTGGCCGCAACAATTTCGCCTCGCTGATCTTCTCGATCCTCCCGATTATCCTGATTGTCGGCTTTGTCTTCTTCATGATGCGTCAGATGCAGGGCGGCGGCGGACGCGGTGCGATGAGCTTCGGCAAGTCGCGCGCCCGCCTGCTCACCGAAAAGCATGGCCGCGTCACGTTTGACGATGTCGCCGGCGTGGATGAAGCCAAGGAAGAGCTGCAGGAGATTGTCGAATTCCTTCAGGACCCGTCCAAGTTCCAGCGTCTCGGCGGCAAGATCCCGAAAGGCGCCCTCCTGGTCGGCCCTCCCGGCACCGGCAAGACGCTGCTTGCGCGTGCTGTGGCTGGCGAAGCCGGTGTGCCCTTCTTCACGATTTCCGGTTCCGACTTTGTTGAAATGTTCGTCGGCGTCGGCGCCAGCCGCGTGCGCGACATGTTCGAACAGGCCAAGCGCTCGGCACCTTGCATCATCTTCATTGACGAGATCGACGCGGTCGGCCGCTCGCGCGGGGCAGGCCTCGGCGGCGGCAATGACGAACGCGAACAGACGCTGAACCAGTTGCTGGTCGAGATGGACGGCTTCGAGGCCAATGAGGGGATCATTCTTGTCGCCGCGACCAACCGGCCTGACGTTCTGGACCCGGCCCTGCTGCGGCCCGGCCGTTTCGACCGCCAGATCACGGTCGGCAATCCGGACATTATCGGCCGCGAGAAAATCCTGCGCGTTCACATGCGCAACGTGCCGCTGGCCAAGGATGTCGACACCAAGACGATTGCGCGCGGTACGCCCGGCTTTTCCGGCGCGGACCTTGCCAATCTCGTCAACGAGGCGGCCCTGCTGGCGGCCCGTCGCGGCAAGCGCGTCGTGGCAATGGCAGAGTTCGAAGATGCCAAGGACAAGGTCCTGATGGGACCGGAACGCCGGTCGATGGTGATGTCCGAAAAGGAAAAGGAGCTGACAGCCTGGCACGAAGCCGGTCACGCCATCGTGGCGATGAAAGTGCCGTCGGCCGATCCGGTGCACAAGGCCACCATCATTCCGCGCGGACGTGCGCTGGGCATGGTGATGCAGCTGCCGGAAGACGACAAGCTGTCCATGTCCAAGATCGAGATGACCAGCCGCCTGGCGATCATGATGGGCGGGCGCGTCGCTGAGGAACTGAAATTCGGCCATGACAATGTCACGGCGGGTGCAGCGTCCGACATCCAGCAGGCGACCCGCCTTGCACGGGCCATGGTCACGCGCTGGGGGTTTGCCGACGATGTCGGCCCGGTGGACTATGGTTCTGACCAGGGCGACGTGTTCCTCGGCCAGCAGCTGATGCAATCCAGCCATGTGTCGGAAGAAACCTCGCGCAAGATCGAGGAAGAAGTCCGCAAGCTGATCCAGACCGGCATGGACGAGGCGCGCCGCATCATGACGGACAGCCGTGCGGACTGGGAAGCGATTGCCAATGGCCTGCTCGAATATGAAACGCTGAGCGGCGACGAGATTGCCGAGCTGCTGAAGGGCAACAAGCCGACCCGGCCTGACCTTGACGACAATGATACCGGCCCGGCCTCGGCTGTCCCGGTTATCGGCAAGCGCCGCAAGCCGAAGGGCGATACCGGTCTTGGCGATCCGGAACCCAACCCGGCCTGATCGCGGACAAGGAATCGATTGCATCGAGGCGCAGCCTGTCTAGGCTGCGCCTCATGCTTATGCGCTCCGGTCTTTTCTGCTTCGCCGCCCTTTCGCTCGCAGCGTGCGGGCCATCGCCGCAATCCCAGTTCTGGGACCGCATCACGCTGCTATGCGGCCAGGCCTTCGAGGGGGACATTGTCAGCGAGGATGCGGCCGATGATGCCTGGCGGGCCGAGCGTGTCGTCATGCATGTGCGCGACTGTTCGGCATCGGAAATCCGTATTCCTCTGGCGGTGGGCGATGATCGCTCGCGCACCTGGGTGTTGACGCGGGCCGAGGACGTGCTGGGCCTGCATCATGTCCACCTGCATGAGGATGGCAGTGTGGATGCCCTGAGCGGCTATGGTGGCACGGCGGTGGCGGCGGGCAGCGGTTCGCGCCAGGACTTTCCGGCGGACGCGGCAACAAAGGCCCTGTTCGACCGTGAGGGCATTCCGGTCTCAAATGCGAATGTCTGGGCTATCGAGGTCCGCCCGGCGGATTCGCTGTTCGCCTATGAACTGGCCCGTCCCGGGCGTTTCTTCCGCGTGGAATTCGATACGTCCGAGCCGGTCGATCCGCCGCTGCCGCACTGGGGCAGTGACGGTTAGGACAGGTCTGCCGACCCTTTTTTCCGGGGGGGCGCTGTCTTGGATGTCAGCAGGTGCGGGGCAACGCGCAGGGTCCGGGTGGCAATGGAAATTTCCGAGAGAAAATAGACAAGTGCCGCGATCAGCACGCCCATGGACGCAACGAACAGGACGGCGACCAGGTTCGAGACATCGGTGCGCAGCAACTGCCCGGCAAAAAGTGTCACGATGACAAGGCAGATCAGCAGGGCCGACAGGGCTGACAGGGTCACGGCGCGGTTGATGCGGATCATCCGCTTGTCGATGGCGGCGAGTTCCGGGACATGGCGCTGGCGGAGATCCTCGCTGAGCTCGGTCATGAACCCCTCGACCTTCCGCCAGCGGTCAACCACACGGGCGAGGCGGTTGGTCATCACGTTGAGCAGGGCGCCGATACCGGCCAGCAGGAAGACCGGCGCGATGGCGAGCTGGATGATGTGGGCGATGTCGGCAGGAATGGATATGGGCATGGGGCAAGGCTTGGCGGTGCTGGCCGCCAAGGTCAAGCCGTTGCGGGTATCGCCGCGCTGGTCAGGCCCGGGCTTTTGGCCGGCGCGCGCCCCAGCACGGGCGGCCGCAGGCCCGGTGGGCGGCGGCGGCAGGGGGGTGATGCGGGGGTGGCAGGGGGGTGGCGCGTCCTAGGACGTGTCGGCGAAGGGTGGGGCAAGGGTGTGGGCCGGGCGTGGCCGGTCCGCGAAATGTGCACGGGAAATGCCCGGACAGGCCGCGCAGGGGCGCGGGGCCTCGGCCAGGGACAGGCGCGCCCACGCAAATTGCGCCGGCGGCGTATAGGTATAGGTGCCCTCGGGCGCCGGGGCGTCGGCCATGGCGGTAATGTAGACATGGCCACTGCGGGGGCAGACACCGATCAGCAGGCCGCGCCCGCTGGCCCTGATCCAGCGCTGAAGGCCCCAGAGCTGGAGCCAGACATAAGGCCACAGCCAGATCGGCAATGCAGAGAAGATGCGGTGGCGCGTCGCGGGGTTCATGGCGCGCAGTATACGCGCGGCGGGAAGGGGGGTGGAAAGGTGGGCGCGAATCCCGCTTGCCGGGCGGGGCAGGCGGGCGTAGATCGCGCCTGCCGCCGACCGATGAGATGTTCGCAACCGGGCGGCGGAGCGATGCCCCCCACGATGACAGCCCCGGCATTTGACTGCGTGTCCTGCGGGGCCTGCTGTTTCAGCAGGAACCCGTTCTATCTCGCCCTGTTGCCCTATGATGCCTCACGCGCCCTGCCGGAGGGCAGCCTGTTTGCCGAGGCCGGGCGCACCTTTGTGCGTTTCGATTGCGGCCATTGCGTGCATTTGCAGATCGGCGGCGGAAAGGCCGTGTGCGGCGTGTACGAAGACCGGCCCGAAGCCTGCCGCGCCTTCCGGGCGGGCAGCTTTGAATGCGTCAAGGCGCGCCGCGCGAACGGCGTGATGGGGGAGCGTGTGCGGGACAGGGAAGGGGAGCCGGTTTAGGGGGGAGAACAGGATTTCCACATGCGCCTTGGGGCAAGGCCAGTCCATGGACCCGCCCTGCGCTTGCGCTTGGGCCTGCTCCCGGCAATCGCGGTGCGATTGCTGATTCCTCCGCAGCCTGCGCAGGGGTCATCGGGGGGAGGGTTGGGTGTGCGACGGGGGAGGGCTGGGTGAGGCAGGGACGGGACCAGACGCCCTATCTCGCAAACAGCTGGCCGATATCGGCGAAGGCTTTCAGCTCGATGGCGTTGCCGGACGGGTCGTGGAAGAACATGGTTGCCTGTTCGCCGGGCTGGCCCTTGAAGCGGACATAGGGCGCAATCAGGAAGTCGACCTGGCCTTCAAGGCGCGCGGCCAGTGCCTGCCAGTCATCCATTGGCAGGACGAGGCCGAAATGGCGCACGGGCACGCCGTGGCCGTCAACCTTGTTTGATTGATCCCCGCTGCGCGATGGATCGGGCTCAGGGCTGCCCGCGCCGCCGGGCACATTGGGACAGGCCTCTGGCGCGAGATGGGCGACGATCTGGTGGCCGTGAAAATCGAAATCCACCCAGTCGTCAGAACTGCGCCCCTCGGCGCAGCCGAGCAAGCCGCCATAGAAGGCGCGGGCGGCGGCAAGGTCGTGCACCGGGAAGGCGAGGTGGAAGGGGGCGAGGGGCATGCTCAGTTCCGGGACGGAAAGATGCCCTGCGTCACGATGCATTGCTTCAGCACGAGATAGGGCGGCATGTTGTTGCCGGCCGAGGCATTGCCGGCGGCATCCCCTTCGCCATCAATTGCAAGGGCGGGGGCCGCGCTGGCCGTCTCGGTGCCGCCGCGCTCGCCCTGCCGGCGGTCTGTGAGGCCCGGGCCCTGGCCTGCCCCGACGATTGTGCGCCCGCGCAGGTCTGGCAGGGCGAACGTGGTGCGGCCATCACCGCCATACAGCGTGCCGAGGAGAGAGAACAGGGCGGAATTCTGGGCAATGGGCAGGAGGCGGCCATCGGCCTCCAGCGTGCCGCGGGGGCAGAAATTGAAGCCCGCCGTGATGATCTCGCCAAGGTATTCGTCCGGGCCCGCATGGGCCGCCGGCGCCGTCCCCGCCATCAGCGCCCCGGCCAGGGCCGCCGCCATCGCAAATTTCCGAATCATTCCGTGTCCTCCCATTGTGGAGGGGTTAGCCTAGGGCGTGGTGCAAGAGGGGCAAGGGGCGCGCGTTTCACCGGCCATATCCCGGAAGGGTGTGTTGCGATTTGCGGACTTGAAGCACCCTGCGCTTGCTTGTTGAAAATTATGCCACCATCTTCGCTATTATGCCGTTGGCTAGCTCTTCAATCAAATCTGCAAACTCCAGGACAGCTTGTTTTCGTATGATCAAGCGTTGCCCGACAACATATGATTTGTCCCAGCTACGGGAAACATAATCCTGATCAACTATGCCTTGTTGATGAGATAATAGGTGTCTTTGCTGGAAATATTTGTTCAGCAAAGACATCTTATCCGTGGTTACTAGATCCGAGTAACTTTCTCCCAACTCATCTTGCCACAATTCGGAGCCAGAGCTTAGTCTTTGAAAAGCATTTCGCTTGGGGGTTTTTCCAGTATGCTTTTCATACAGCTGCTCGTTGAGCCTTTGAAAAGACATTACGGTGTCTTGGATCGCTTTTTCTAGAAGTGATCGGATCGCTACTTCTGCGTTGTCCGGCTCCAGCGTAGAGCGGAGCATTCCATCAATATTCGCCATCGCGCGGATAGTTGAAAGTGTTTGGAAAAATGTATGATTTGCTGAATTTTGTCCGCAACTTGGGCAGAAGTAAGCTGCGCCTACATAAGAATATCGACAGCCGCAGGTTTCACAAGATGTCCGGAGTCGCATGGGCTCGGCCGACCCGATTGGCAACAGAAGATTATCAGGAGTGCCGCTTACACTTAGGGTGATGCTTAGAAACGAATTGCGATTCTGGCGCCTCTTGGATGCAGCTGCATCTGCGCGCATGGCGTTATTCAGACGATTCTTTACCGAGTTGAGCGCATATTCCTTTGCCGCTTCGATTTGCGACTCTGTGAACCAGGAATCGGCGGGCGCTGAATGGCCGCATGAGGGGCAAAATACTTCTTCGTCTCGAACAATATTTCCCCAGTCTTCAGTATGAACTTTGAACTGAAAGCAACAGTCGTTCACAGGACATTCTTTATCGTAGAATCCTTCAGAATCCGGTTCAATTGGAATAGAAACCTGAGTAGTTTCACCTAGACTCTCTAGTTCCCGAATTAGGTTTTCAAACATTGCGTACCCTGAGCTTCATTTCCGAAGTCCAAGTCTAGCACAAGTGGAGGTGCTTTAAACATGTGCAAACTCGAAATTGCGTACCTTTTCGCTCTGCGGTCTTAATGCGCTCTGCGCTGGCAGCCGAAACATAGTTTAGCCGTTGCTTGGGTCTTGTGGAAGCAAATCGCGGATGGCATCGCCCATAGTTGCCATTTTGGGTACAAACCTCGTTACCTTGTCGCGATAATACTTTTTCAAGTATGATAGTAACTCCCAGCCCTCGTGTTCGTCATCGGTCTTCTTTGAGAGAACACTATCAATAGTTGCATCATTCAGCACGGAGCAAAGCACTTCAAAATCGTCAGCCGATGACGCGATGAGTGGCACTTCAGAAAGTATTGATGGATCAACGCCCAATACTTCGAGTTCAACTTTCAGCTTGCTAAATATGTACTGCCTAAGCTTCTCGCTAAAAATAAACCAGTTCGTAAGCTGAAGAACTATTAGGTATGTTGGCTTTGAGTTAGGCTGCCAATGGGAATAATGTCCGTCTAACCCATCACGGATATTTTTGTAAGTCTTTGCAACGTTCAAGACCAGCTTGTCCATCTCTCCGTTGATTGGTTCAATGGTGGTTAGATCAATCTTTGCGCGCGTCGAGACCCTTCGAGTTTTGCATTCGACGAATACGGTTGCTGTCTCATCTGAGAGAATAATATCTACACTGTCCTTTCGCTCCGCTTTGCGGCCATATTTTTTTTCGCCCAGAATTGTTATGCGATCGGGCAGCACTCTGCGTGCGATATCGATGGCGTACGATTCAAATGCGGGCCCGTAGGAATTAGCGAATTTGGGATGAGCCACTAGGTCAAAGAACAGGCCGTCAAACAGGCGATACAATAGTAGTCTGGGAATTGGGCACGAGAAGGCCAGCTTTCCATCTGTTGTCTCGTGCCGAATTAGCGGATATTCTCTAAATATACTCTGCCGATAGGGAAAATTGACGTCCAATTGACGACTCGCACGTGAGTGCTCGCTAACGGCCGAAAGGTTGCATGATATCCGCTCAAATATTGATAGCGCCTGCTCGTTTGATAGACCTAGTTCGTGAGTTGGAAATGGCCAATGGATAAGTGCGTGGTCATCGCGAAAATAGGTATACAGTGATATCGCGAATGCCAGCAACGGAGCGTAGCCAAAGCCAAATTCCTTCACAATAATTTGCGCGAGATCGGGATGTCGATACATTTCGATGTATCTATGCACATAGCGGGCATTGGGAATCATCTGCCAGTGGAATTGCTGATGTGCAATTCTAAACAGTTCATAGAATACCCAATCTTCCGGTACTGGCGAATAGCTCTCGTCACTAACGACCTTCAACTTGTTCATAATATTGGCGAAGGTATTCCAGTCCTTGACGTCGTTCGTTCCGTATACGGGGCTAATGCCGAGTGCTTCGCGCAAGAGCGTCTCTACAGACCACGGGTGAAGCCCCATATGCATGGCGGCTTCGCGGTTCGGAACCTCTGGTTGGTTTCGCCACAGATCGAAAGGTCCATCCTCGTCAAAGCTCGCAAAAAAGGCATTTGCGATCGCTATCCACTGAGCCAGCGGTGTTGCCTTCAACGAGAATACAAACCTTCGATACTCTTTCATCCGGAACTTCCGTTTACCCCGTGATAATTGAGACGCATCCGGCACAAAAGACAGCCATTTTCCTCAAATAATTGGGTGCCATCAATCAATCGCCTCCCGCACCTCACCGCTCTCCGACAGATAAATCTCGCCGCCCTTGTCCATGAACTCTTTTGACTTCTCCGCCATGCCGGCTCTTGCGGCGGCGGCCTGTTTTTCCATGTCGGCCTTTTCATTGTCGGACATGCCGGCGGCGTAGTCGCGGACTTCGGCGGTGATCTTCATGGAGCAGAATTTCGGGCCGCACATGGAGCAGAAATGGGCGACCTTGTGGGCGTCTTTCGGCAGGGTCTGGTCGTGGAAGTCGCGGGCGGTTTCGGGGTCCAGCGCCAGGTTGAACTGGTCTTCCCAGCGGAAGTCAAACCGGGCGCGGGAGACGGCGTCGTCGCGGAGGTGGGCGGTCGGGTGGCCCTTGGCGAGGTCTGCCGCGTGGGCGGCGAGCTTGTAGGTGATGACGCCGACCTTGACGTCGTCGCGGTCTGGCAGGCCGAGATGCTCCTTGGGCGTCACATAGCAGAGCATGGCCGTGCCGAACCAGCCGATCATCGCGGCGCCGATGCCGGACGTGATATGGTCATAGCCGGGGGCAATGTCGGTGGTGAGGGGGCCGAGCGTGTAGAAGGGCGCCTCGCCGCATTCGCGCAGCTGCTTGTCCATGTTGATCTTGATCTTGTGCATCGGCACGTGGCCGGGCCCCTCGATCATGACCTGGCAGCCTTTGGCCCAGGCCACTTTTGTCAGCTCGCCAAGGGTTTCGAGTTCGGCGAACTGGGCGGCGTCATTGGCGTCGGCCCCGGCGCCGGGGCGCAGGCCGTCGCCGAGGGAGAAGGAGACGTCATAGGCGCGCATGATGTCGCAGATTTCCTCGAAATGCGTGTAGAGGAAGCTTTCGGTGTGGTGGGCGAGCATCCATTTCGCCATGATCGAGCCGCCGCGGCTGACGATGCCGGTGACGCGATTGGCGGTGAGGTGGATGTAAGCGAGGCGCACCCCGGCATGGATGGTGAAATAGTCGACGCCCTGTTCGGCCTGTTCGATCAGTGTGTCGCGGTAGATTTCCCAGGTCAGGTCTTCGGCGACGCCGTTCACCTTTTCCAGCGCCTGGTAGATCGGCACGGTGCCGATGGGGACGGGGGAATTGCGCAGGATCCATTCGCGCGTGTTGTGGATGTTGCGGCCCGTCGAGAGGTCCATGACATTGTCGGCGCCCCAGCGGATGGCCCAGACCATCTTGTCGACTTCTTCTTCCACGCTTGAGGTGACGGCGGAATTGCCGATATTGGCATTGATCTTGACGAGGAAGTTGCGGCCGATGATTTGCGGCTCGAGCTCGGCATGGTTGATATTGCACGGGATGATGGCGCGGCCGGCGGCGATCTCGTCACGGACGAATTCCGGCGTGATGAATTCGGGGATATGGGCACCGAAGGACTGGCCGTCGGCGATGGTGGCGGCGGCGTCTTCATGGGCCTGGGCGCGGCCCATGTTTTCGCGGGTGGCGACGTAGATCATCTCTTTCGTGATGACGCCGGCCTTGGCGAATTCGTATTGGGTGAGCAGGTCCTGTCCGTGGTTCCAGGTCGTGTCCTGGTCCATGCTGCAGGGCGAGGAACTGGTCTCGATGGGGGCGGGGGCGGCGGGCTTGCGGCGCAGCGGCCTGTGATGGACCGGGAACTGGCGGGCAAGGTGTTTGCCATTGGCGCCGCCATTGTCTTCCGGCCTGACGTCGCGGCCGTCATATTCCTCGACATTGCCGCGCTCGAGCACCCAGTCGCGCCGGTCGCGGGAGAGGCCTTTCTCGACGTCGATGGTGACCGAGGGGTCTGTGTAGGGGCCGGACGTGTCGTAGACGGGCAGGGCGGGCTCATTGGCGGACGGATGCAGGTCTATCTCGCGATGGGGCACGGAGATGTCCGGCGCCTGTGGCGGATGGGTGTAGACCTTGCGGCTGGCGGGGAGCGGGCCGGTGGTGACTTTTGGCGTCTCGAAGGCGGACTGGTCGGCGGGCTTGTTCATGGTGTGGGGAATCCTTTGGGCAGGGCGGGCGAGAGGCCCAGTTCTTTTTGCAGTTTCTTGGTGAGGCCGGCGGCGACGAGGCGGTAGCTGTCGCGCAGGTAGGTGAGGAGTTCGTCGTCGGACATGGTCTCATTGCCGGTGCGCTGGATCCATTTCATGCCGCGCGAGGCGAGGTGGGGCGCGCCGCGGCAGCCGGGCTGGTCTTTCAATATATGGAAGGCGATCGGCGTGACCTTGAACGAGACGCCGGTGATTTCGCCATTGTCGTCGCCCGCGATGGCGTAGACCTTGCCGCCGATCTTCCAGACATGGCTGCCGCCCCACTGGCAGACATAGGTCGAGTGGGGGAGGGATTTGCAGAAGGCTGTGAACGCATCGAGCGTCATTCTAGTCTCCGTCCCTCGCGCCGGTATGAGCCGGATCAGGTTCAAAGGGTAACTCTCAGCCCGGCCCCATGCCGGACACCCCTCGGATGGGTGAAGAATAGGCGGTTTGGAGGCCAAAAGAAAGAGGCGCGCCCGCCGAGAATACGAAGGTAATTACCTAAGTGTGTTGACAGGGCGCCGCCGGGCCAGATAGATAGGCATATGACTAAGTATCATTCGCCTGACCCTATCGCGCTTGATCGTGGTTTCCATGCGCTGGCCGATGCCACGCGGCGGGGCGTGATTGCACAGCTGAGCCTCGGCGAGGCGAGCGTCGCTGAGTTGGCGGCCCCCTATGACATGGCGCTGCCGAGCTTTCTGCAGCATGTGCGCGTGCTGGAATCGGCGGGCCTTGTTTCGACCCGCAAGGAGGGCCGGGTGCGGCGGTGCCGGCTGGAGACCGCACGACTGGCAGAGCTTGATGCGTGGATCTCCCGTTACCAGAAGGCATGGGCGGCGCGGCTCGACCGGCTGGGCGCCTTTCTCGACGCGACTGACACAGAAGGAAAGCAGACATGAGCCATGACACGATCCGCCACGGCACCGTGACGATTGAGAAAACCTATACAGCCAGCCCGTCGCGTGTGTTTGGCGCGTGGGCGGACCCCGAAATGCGCCGTATCTGGGGATCGCCATCCGACGAAATCGACCTGCGCATTGATGCGGCCGATTTTTCTATCGGCGGAGAAGATGTCAGCACCTGCATGATGGGTGACCAGGCCATCGCCATCGTGCGTGGGCGGTATCATGATATCGTGACCGACCGGCGCATCGTCTATACCGAGATTATCGCGTCCATGGACGCCATCGAAGGCGCCTGCCTGGTGTCAGCCGAATTCCAGCCGGACGGGCAGGGAGCGCGCCTTGTGCTGACCCTTCAGACCGCGGCGCTGGATGGCGCAGACCTGCTGGAGGGCGTGCAGGAAGGCTGGGAGAGCGCCCTGTTGCGCCTTGGCGAGATGATGACGCCCAGCTAGGCCATGGGCCGTTCCGTGCACGGGTTAACACCGGGCGCAGTCCTGTTAACCAAATCCTGACACCTGATGACCATCAAGGGCCTTATCTGATTCCGTTACGGAAGGAGGCGACGATCATGGCTGATGGATCTGCGCATGCGCCGCTGCATGTTCCCTTGGTGCCGGACGAGTTGAAACCGCGCACCAAAGCGCCCGTGAAGATGCGGAAATTCAAGGTGGATTTCTGGGCGACCGATCTCAACACGGCTGAAATCGGCATCATGAAGCGTACCCAGAACGAGGCTGCGTCCGACCAGTTCACCAAGGACATGGAGATTTACGGCCAGACGGTCGTGAACGGCAAGCGCGAGGCGCTGATCGCCTATCGCCAGGAGATGTGGAAACGGAAGAAGGACTTCCAGCGGCGGCTGGTGATCAAGCTGTTTTCCGAGGACCTGCACTGGCGCGGCACGATCGAGATGCTGATCGGGCGCTCGATGCAATTGTCGCTGGGCGCGGGCGGCCTGCCGGTGCCGGCTTATTCGATCAACCTGGCGCGGCATGACCAGTTGATCCAGCTGGAACGCTCAGCCCATCACTGGCCGCTGTTCCCGGAGAAATATTCCTTCTTCCTGCAGACGAAGAAAGGCCCGCGCTTCTACAAGCTGCGCCGGAACATTGTCTGCATCGGGTCTGACTATACGCTGTTTGACCAGAAGGGCCGCAAGATCGGCCAGCTCGACAGCCGGATCATCAACCTGGGCGGAGCGTGGAAAGTGACGCTGGACAGCGCGCACGCCAATGCAAGGCTGGAGGCCGTGCTGCAGCTGTTCTGCGCCATGCTGAAATTCAATGGCAAGGCACGGCGCCATGTCCGTGAGCTGACGGAAAAGGTGCATGGCGGCCGGCTCGTGCCGGAACTCGACCACCGGGAAGAAGATCTCTACAAGAATCCGCGTCGTCGGCGCTGAGGCATCCCGGACAGGTCAGCCTTCATAGGCGGCATTCAGCATGTTGAAGGTCTGGTCGAAGCGGCCTTCGACTTCGGCAAAACGCAGGAATTTCACGCGTTCGGTGAGGTTTTCCGACGGCGTCGGTTCGGCTTTGAAGTTTGCCATCGTCTCTTCGATATAGTCCCTGAGGGGCATGTAAGCCTCGCGCGTGGATTGGCCGGGCGTCAAATCAGTCTGCACGCCGGGCGGAGCGATCTCGATCACTTCGACGGCTGTCTCCTTCAACAGGTAGCGCAGCGATTGCGTCCACGAATGCATGGCCGCTTTCGAGGCGCTGTAGGCGGGCGTGGCCGCGAGCGGCACAAAGGCGAGACCGGAGGTGACGATCATCACCGTGGCGGCAGGCTGGGTGCGCAGGTGGGGCAGGAGGGCGGCGGTGAGGCGGATCGGGCCGAGCACATTGGTCGTGATGGTGGCCTCGGCGATGGCGAGGTCCACCGGGTCGGCTAGCAGGTTTTCCTTCACCATGATGCGGGCATTGTTGACCAGGCCGTTGACCGCCGGGAACTCGGCGATCAGTTCCTTCGCAAAGCGGGCGATGTCGGCTGCATCGCCGACGTCCAGCGTACGGGCGTGCATGCCGTCCCGGCCCTTGATGGTTTCCTCAAGGCTGGCGGCCGTACGTCCGGCGACGATGACCGTATTGCCGAGGGCGTGGAATTCGCGCGCAAGTTCGCGGCCGATGCCGGACCCGCCGCCGGTGATGAGGATCGTGTTGCCTGCGACTTTCATGGATGGGCTCCTTCTGCCTTGGTGTTGAGCAGAAGATAGACGTGTGCTCTCTGGACGAAAGAAGGCACCTGAAAGAATGATACTTACCCAAAGGAGAGTGTAGGCCATGGCAGGGATTTCCGCATTCACGCCGGCGCAAATCACCGAGGCCGAGGGCCATCTCGACCGGCCCACGCCGGAAACCGACCCCAAGGTGGACCGGCTGGTCAACGAGCTGATCGGCCGGGTCGCCGACAAGTGGACCATGCTCATCCTGGAGGTGCTGACCGAGAAGGGCGTGATGCGCTTTTCCGAAATCGGCCGGGCTGTCGAAGGCATCAGCCAGAAGATGCTGACGCAGACGCTGCGGCTGATGGAGCGCGACGGGCTGGTGACGCGGACAGTCTATCCGGTTGTGCCGCCGAAAGTGGAATATGCGCTGACCCCGCTGGGGGAGAGCCTCGGGGCGGCGTTCTGCGGTGTCTGGGTCTGGGCCGAGCGCTATCTGGAGGAGATCGGAACAGCGCGGCAACGCTTTGACGCAAAGTCGAAGGACTAGGCGTCAGGCCTGCAATGCCTGCTCTGTGCCCTTGTCCCAGCCGACGAGAATGTCGGCGCCAGTGTCGATGACCGGGCGCTTGATCAGCGTGGGGTGTTCAATCAGGAGGCCAACGGCGTCGTCACCGAGGGCTTGGGCCTGCTGCGCGGTCGTGAGGCCGCGCCATGTCGTCGAGCGGCGGTTGACCAGTTTCTCCGCGCCGACAGCCTTCAGCCAGGCGGGAACAAGTGCGGGCAGGTCTGTCTCGGCGCGGATATCGACGAAGGCGACCTCGCGGCCTGACCCGGTGAGGGCGCTGATGGCCTTCTTGCACGTGTCGCAATTCTTCAGGCCGTAAAGGGTGAGGGGCGGTTGGGACATTTTCACCAGTCTTGCAGGTTGTGCTTCACGCCGGAAAAGATGCCAATTCCGGATACAACGCAACCCGGGCGCCGGCCCTAGTCGCAGTCGCGGGACACGGAGCAGCCCCCGGCGGCAGCTGCCGCAGTGCCTGCCTTGAGGATGGCCAGCGTCTGGAAACTGTTGCTTGAATCATGGAATTCGTTCGAGATGACCCGCCCTGAACTGTTGAGCCTGACGCGCCCTTTGACCCAGTAAGATGTGCCGTCGGTGCCGGTGAAGGACAGCGTGCCCTGACCGCGCGCGCCATCGCCGGATGTTTCGCAGCTGTCCAGATCGAATTGCCTGTTGCTCTTCATCCAGACCACAGCACTGGATTCAGCCTCAAGCCGGGATTCCAGCGCGCGTCGCGCGATGGACGCCTGATCATCGCTGCATGTGCCTTGTGCGATTGCCGGAAGCGACCCCATCAGGACGCCAAACAGTATCGCCGTGTATTTCAGATATTTCGGCATGGGATTGCCCTGCGTGAAATGTCTTGCTGCCATGAGGCCCTATACGATGCCGAGCACCGCGATGACCAGACCGAAGGCCATGGTGACAAGGCCGAAGCCGCGCACATGGTCGTCTTCCGGCACCATCCAGCGGGCGAGCGCGAAGATCGGCTTCGGCCAGGCCAGCATCAGCAGGCTTTCCACGATCATGCTGGCGGCGAGCAATGTGGTGATGCCGCGCGTGACCGTGGCGAAATCGTCGACGAGGGCGAGTACGGCCGCGCCGAGGAAGAACATGAAAGCGCCGGTGACATAGACGAGCGCCGGGCTGGTATCGAACTCGTCGAGTACGCGGGTGGCCCGGCCCGGCTCGATCACCATGCCGAGCCCGGCAGCGAGCGCGTAGATCCCGAAAATAACACATACTGTATCGGCAATCATGGCGCCTGCTCCTGTTCCAGCCTCAGGCTACCATAGTCGAGGGGCGAGGCCGAAATGTGTCATGGCGCAGCGGTGCGCGATTCCACCACGGCGACGATGGGGCCCATGTCGAGACCGGATTCGTCGCGCTTCAGGCCTGGCGCGTAAAGGCGCGAGACAACGCCGTCGAGATAGAGTGCGTTTGGCGTGCCGAGATGGTCGCGGAAGAGGCGGGCGAAGCTGTGGAAGTTCACGGGTGTGTCGCTGATCGCGAAATAGACCTGCCGGCCATCGGCGCTGAGACCGACGCCGTTGCGACGCTTGCGGCTGGGCCCGTCCGCGTTGAAGTCCGGATGCAGTGCGCCGTCGAGCACCAGCATCGGGCCGGACTGGGTGGCAAAGCGCGGCTGGGTTCCGGGGAAGCGCGTGTCATAGGCACTGGTCTCGGCAATGCCCGCAGCCGGTCCGTCGATCCAGAAAACGCCATTGGGGAGCATGCCGAAATTGCCGGGGCCGGCGGACCGGACCAGCGGGGCGAGCTGGTTGCCCTCCTCGACATACAGACCGACGGCGCGCCGGTCGTCATGATACATGCCGCCATTCATGGCGAAGGCGAGGGTCTTGCCGTCGGATTCAAGCGCGTCGGCGAGACGGTCGAACTGGCCATAGGGAGCGCCGTCCGGATCGTTGAGGAAGAGGCGGATGTCGGCCCCGGCCGTGTCGAATGTGCACACCGTGTAGGGCGCCCCGTCGAAGCTGACCGGCGTGCAAGCTTGTGCGGGCGCCGGCGAGCACGCAGCGAGGAGAGTGGTCGCCAGCGCGATCAAGGGGGAAGCCAGGCGGGGGAAGAGGCGCGGGAAAATCATTGGCGGACTCTAGAGCCGCTTCATGGCGAATTCCAGACGGGGGCGAACAGGTGCTGCCAACCCAAATTCCCAACAATACCCTCATAAAGTGCCGATGTTTTCCATTTCCAGTTTAAACGAATTTTTTCAACCTATGCGGTAACTATAATCGTTCTGCTCTGGTCCAGGATGGCAAGCAGTCCATGCAACCAGGGGAGTTGTGGCCTTGAACTTGAGTATAGCGACATTCCTGGAAAAGGGGTCTGGCCGCGCCAACATGACGCCTGAGCACGCCGCCCTTGTCCGCGGCAAGTAAATCCAGACGATCAGGGAACTTGTGCCGTTCGGCCTGATCGCCAGCTCGGTCAATGCGGCCGCTCTCATCGGCTACATGGCCTATCACGCGCCTTCGATGGCGCTGTGGGCCTGGTCGGGCCTGATGCTTGTCATGGCGATTATGGGCCTGCGTGCGAAGCGATCGAAGACAGGCGCCCGGCCGCGCCGTGTCCAGGCCTTGTACCGTCCGATCATCGAATCCCTGCTGCTCGGATCGGCGTGGGCCTTGTGCCCGCTCCTGTTCCTGCCGACGGTAGAGGGCTATGACATGGTGATCGTCCTCTGCACCAGTATTGGCATGATGACAGGCGCGGCCTATGTGCTGTCGACGGTGCCCGCCGCAGCGATCGGCTTCGTGCTTTCCGTAGCCTTGGGGATATCGGCTGGCGTGCTGATCGCCGGGCATGACGGCACGCACCTGACCATATTGTTGCTCGTCATCTGCTTCTCCCTGGTGTCAATCCGAACGATCATCTGGAACTATTTGAACTATGTCCGCACGTGGCGGCAGCAGGTGAAGCTGGCGGACCAGGCCGCCCAGCTCAGTAAAAAAAACAGCCTGATCAGCCTCCTCCTCAACGAGTTCGAGCAAGCGGCTTCCGATTGCCTGTGGGAAACAGATGCCGAGCACCGTCTTGTGAGGCCGTCCCAGGTTCTGTCAAATCGATGCGGCCTTTCGATCGCCGATCTCGACCAGCAGCATGTGGCGAGCTTTTTTAACGCCATGAATCTGGAAGCCCGGCCCGAAATGGCGCGCCTCATGGCTGCACTCGACGTCAACGGGGAAATCAACAATATCTGCCTGCCGGTGCTGCGGGCGGACCGGACGGATTGATGGCGCATATCGGCAAAGCCTGTCTTCGCTGATGACGGCACGTTCGAAGGCTATCGCGGCGTGGCATCTGATGTCACCGAGAAGTATCTCGCCGAAAGGCAGATTCACGATCTTGCACACTATGACACACTGACCGGCTTGCCGAAGCGGGAGATGCTGATCGACGCGCTTGAATCAGCCGTGATCGGATCCGCGAAGGCCGGATCGCATTTTGCCGTGCATGCGCTTGATGTGGATCGCTTCAAGACGATCAATGACGTCTATGGGCACACCGCAGGCGACCAGTATCTCAAGGCAATGGCCGAGCGGCTGGGGAAAGTGATGGGCCCGACGGATGTGGTCGCCCGCTTTGGCGGAGACGAGTTCGTCGTTCTCCAGCAGAACATTTCCGGACGCGGCGAGGCGATGGCGCTGGCTATGGCGATACAACAGGCTTTATCCGAACCCGTTGATATTGATGGCGCGAATGCCCAGTCCAGCGTCAGTGTCGGGATCGCCTTGTGTCCCGAACATTCTGTATCCTCCGCCGAATTGCTCAAGTTTGCCGACCTGGCGTTGCTGGCGTCGAAAGCGGCGGGGCGCGATACCGCCTGCTTCTTCGAAGCGAACCTGAACCACAATGCCAGTGAGCGCATCGCAATGGAAATCGACTTGCGAGACGCGCTTGCGAACAATGAATTCAGCCTGCACTTCCAGCCGATCGTTGATGTCGAGTCGGGACGGTTCGGATCATTCGAGACGCTTGTCCGGTGGACCCATCCGATGCGCGGTGCAGTCGGCCCTGACCTGTTCGTGCCGATCCTGGAACAGGGTGGGATGATCACCACAGTGGGCGACTGGATCATCCGCGAGGCCCTTCGCGAAGCTGCGACATGGGATGAGACGATCAGGATATCGATCAACCTGTCGCCGCTGCAAGTGCGCAACAGGTCGCTTGTCACGACCGTGACCCATGCGCTGGCCCAGACCGGGGTTGACCCGAAGCGCGTCGATTTCGAGATTACCGAAACGGCCCTGTTCGACGACACCGAAGAGAGCCTTGGCGTGCTGCATGCGCTACATAATCTGGGCGTCACCATTTCGCTTGATGATTTCGGGACAGGGTTTTCGTCACTCAGCCTGCTTCGGATATTTCCGTTCGACAAGATCAAGATCGACAAGTCGTTCGTCCAGAAAATGGAATCGAGCGGTGAATGCGCGGCCATCGTTCGGTCTGTGGTGGGCCTGGCGCGCAGTCTGGGCATGCGCACGACGGCTGAGGGCGTCGAAACGGAAAGCCAGGCTGATTTTCTCAAGGCTGAAGGCAGCTCGGAACTGCAGGGCTTCCTGTTCAGCCGTCCGAAGCGACCGGCCGATCTCGTCGAAGCCGGAATGTTGAAACGGCGTGACAGTGCAGGATCGGGCGAATCCCTGGCCGGCACCGCGCCGGCCCATGGCCGCAGCGCCGTTCGGCGGGCTGTGTAGCCGCCGCAGATAAGGCATCGCGAAGCGGCCTGCCTTGGGTTAACCTGCCGTCTCGGGTGCGCCGTGTTGGCGGCCAAGGCAAGGATAAAGACATGGCAGCGAAGTTTGAACGCCACCGTCAGGCATGGACGACGGATGAGGTGCAGAAACTGCACCTGCTGGTTGGCAAGGGCATGAGCCTGAATGCGATCAGCAAGGCGATGACGCGCTCCAAGGAATCAATCCAGACGCGGGCGAAGATCGACAAGCTGAAGATCACGAAGCTGCACTAGCGGCAGGTTCGCCAGTCGCGCTGCGCATCGGCGTGGTCAGGGGCGGTCTGCAATTGACCCCTTCTGGTGATCCCGTCAGAACTGGTTGCAAGTCGTCGTTTCAGAGGGTGGGGCATGGTTCAGTCGATTGTTGTTGTGGGCGGCGGTAGCGCGGGCTGGATTACGGCCAATCTGCTGAATGCGCATTGCCGACGCGCAGGCCGCAACACGCGCATCACCCTGATCGAGTCACCTGACATTCCAACGATTGGTGTCGGTGAGGCAACCGTGCCGACGATCCGGCGCACGCTGAACGATATCGGTTTGCCTGAGCAGGATGTGCTGGTTTCGGCTGAGGCGACATTCAAGACGCTCATCAGGTTCAAGGACTGGAACCTGGGCGAATCCTACGACCACCCGTTTGATCGCAGGCGCCGGCCCCAGACGGATAGTGCCGTCGGCCGCTGGACAGCGCAGAACAATTTGCCGTTTGACCGGAGCTTCTCGGCGCTTACCCAGCTTGCCGACCACAATATCGCACCCAAGTCGCCGCGCCAGCCGCAATACCAGGGCAGCTTTCCCTATGCCTATCACCTGGACGCCATCAAACTGGCGAACCGGCTGGCAGCGTTCGGGCGTGAGCGCGGCATTGAGCACACGCTTGCCAATGTCACCGACGTGACGGTGTCTCCCGAGGGGCTGATTGAATCGGTCCAGACGGACCGGGGCGAGCCCCTGACGGCAGACCTTTACATCGATTGTACCGGGTTCCGGTCTGCCTTGCTGGGCGGGGCGCTTGGTGTGAAGATGAAATCCTTCGCCAAATACCTTCTGTGTGACCGGGCCGTGACGATGCGCGTGCCCTATGACGTGCACACACCGCAACGGATACTGACCTATACCCAGGCCACGGCCCGGGAGGCGGGCTGGCAATGGGACATCAACCTGCAGAACCGGCGCGGCATCGGCTATGTCTATTCCAGCAGCTTCCTGAGTGAAGACGCCGCCGAAGCCGCCCTGCGCCAGCATGAAGGCCCGCATAGCGACAAGCTGGAGGCGCGGCACATCCGTTTCGCCAGCGGCAAGCGCGAGCTCGGCTGGAAGGGTAATTGCGTGGCCGTTGGCCTGTCTGACGGTTTCTTGGAGCCGCTTGAATCGTCGGGTCTCTACCTGATCGAGTTTGCCGGACTGGCGATTGCGACCATGCTGGAAGATTTCAGCGTCGCACCGCAGGCGACGGCTCGGTATTACAACCGGATCACCGACGAGCTCTATGACGAGATACTCGGCTTCCTCAACCTGCACTATGTGACGTCGAAACGCCGTGACACGGATTTCTGGCGGGCGGCGACAGCTGACGACGCTGTGCTGGACGATTTGCGCGACCGGCTTGAATTGTGGAAGCGGCGGTCACCGACCCAGTTCGACTTTCCGGGGGCGGACAGGTTGTTTGCGCAGGACAGCTACGAATTTGTCCTGCACGGGATGAAATATGTCGATGGCCCCGCTTCAGGCCAGACGCCGGTGCCGGACATGCGTGAGCTGATCGCAAGAAGCCGGCGTGAACTGCCGGAGCATGAGGCGTTCCTGGCATTGGTAAAGCGCGTGGCGGCGCGTGCATGACCTAGCTGGCGGCGCCAGACGCGGCTTCGGCGGCAAGAGCTTCGCGCCGCTTTTCGGCTGCCGACTTCTTGACGCTTTCCGACCGCAACTGGCCGCAGGCTGCCGCAATGTCGCGGCCACGCGGCGTGCGGATAGGACTGGCATAGCCCGCCTGGTTCACGATTTCGGCAAAGGCCTCGATCGTCTCCCAGTCAGAGCATTCATAAGGTGAGCCCGGCCACGGGTTGAACGGGATCAGGTTGATCTTGGCCGGGACGCCGCGCAGCAGGCGGACAAGGTCTCGGGCTTCGGCCGGCGTGTCATTGATGCCTTTCAGCATGACATATTCGAATGTCACCCGGCGCGAATTGCCGCTGCCCGGATAGGCGCGGATCGCCTCGAACAGGGTTTTCAGGTCATACTTCCGGTTGATCGGCACGAGCTCGTTGCGCAGGTCGTCATTCGTGGCGTGGAGCGAGATGGCGAGCATGGCATTGGTGCGCTCACCCAGTTCCTGGAGTTTCGGGGCAACACCGGCGGTCGATACGGTGACACGGCGCCGACCGATGGAAATGCCGTCGCCGTCAGAAATCATGTCGATGGCAGCGGCGACATTGTCGAGATTGTAGAGCGGTTCGCCCATGCCCATGAAGACGATATTGGTCAGCTTGCGGTCTTCGATGGAAGAGGGCCATTCGCCGAGCGCATCGCGGGCGATCATCACCTGTGCGGTGATTTCCTGCGCGGTGAGATTGCGCACAAGCGCCTGCGTGCCGGTATGGCAGAAGGTGCAGTTCAGCGTGCAGCCGACCTGGGAGGACACGCAGAGCGCGCCGCCACTCATGCCGACGCCCGGAATATAGACGCTTTCACCTTCGACGCCGGGCGCGAAACGGGCGAGCCACTTTTGCGTCCCGTCCTTCGAGAGCTGGTGATCGGCAATGTCCGGACGGTCCAGCGTGAACCGCTGTGCCAGTTCGGCGCGAAGGTCCTTGCCGATATTAGTCATCACGTCGAAGCCGGTCGCGCCGAAATACTGGCTCCATCGGGAGATCTGTTTCGCCCGCATGGAGGCCTTTTTCGGGTCGAGCCCCATGGCCTCGAGTTCTGCCTTCAGGGCAGGCAGGGGCAGTCCCGCGAGGGATTGCGGGCCTTTGGGCTGGCTGGGCCGCTGTGAAAGGTCGAGTGTGATTGTCATGAATTCGCGCTATAGCATGGGGTACTCGGCGCTGGAACCGCCGAGGGCAGGGCAATATGAACACGATTTAATGTGGCAGCCATTAATTCGCCACACGTGCAACCGAAAGCCCGGCCGTGCGTTTTATTATAACGCTTTCAACGGGGCTGACTGCGATACGACGCCCAAAAACTGGAGGAAATCCATGAGATATCTCGTTCTGGGCGCTCTCGCGCTTGCCATGATCCCCGCCGCTTGTGAAACCGGCCCCAGCAACCGCGTGATGATCGGCACCGCTGCAGGCGCCATCGCGGGGGCCGGCCTGGGCACGCTCGCAGGTGGCGATGATGGCCGCAATGCAGCCATCGGTGCCGCTGTCGGCGCCATCGCCGGTGGTTCCGCAGGTGCCTATATGGACAAACAGGAACGCGAACTGCGCGCTGCCACTGCCGGTACAGGTATCGAAGTTGCCCGCAATGGCGACCAGATCGCCCTGACCATGCCATCCAATGTGACGTTCAACGTCAACAGCGCGGAAATCCTGCCCGCTTTCTACGCCTCGCTGAACGATGTTTCGACGACGCTGGTCAATTATCCGTCGACCGCTGTCGACATCATTGGCCATGCCAGCTCTGATGGCGACGACGCCTATAACCAGGCCCTGTCCGAGCGCCGTGCAAATTCGGTCAAAGGCTACCTGATCAATCAGGGCGTGACCCCGGTTCGCCTCCAGGCCTATGGCATGGGCGAGACCCAGCCGATCGCCGACAACTCGACCGAAGCTGGCCGCCGCGCCAACCGCCGTGTCGAGATCATCCTGACACCGATCACGGAAAGCTGATCCGGGGCCTGAAAAGGCCGGCAGACAGGACGCCCGCCAGCTTCGCGCTGGCGGGCGTTTTCTTTGGTGCTAGCCGGAAATCGCGGCGCGCATGGCATCGACCGGGGCGCCATAACGCGTGTTCATCATGGCCATCAGCTTGTCGCCGGCGCGGGACGGGTGGCCGGTATGGGTCGGTGGCGCCGGATCATACTCGACGGCAAGCTGGATCGCCTCGGCGACCTGCTGGCCGCAGACATCGGCCATGATGCCGAAGGCGAAGTCGATGCCGGCAGTCACGCCGCCACCTGTATAGGTGTTGCCGTCCTCGACCCAGCGGCCGGGGGCGTGCGTGGCTCCGACCAGCGGGAGGAGCGATGTATAGGCCCAGTGCGTGGTGGCCTGCTTGCCGCCCAGAAGGCCGGCGGCGCCGAGCAGGAACGCGCCGGTGCAGACCGAGGTGACATAGGTCGCCGCCGTGCCGGCTGAGCGGACGAAATCCAGTGTCTCGGTGTCGCCGATGGCGTCGACCACGCCGAATCCGCCCGGCACGACGATCATGTCGAGGGCCGGTGCCTTGGCGAAGGTGCCGGTCGGCACAAGCGACAGGCCGCAATCGCTGGGCACGGGATCCAGCGTCTTTGACAGGATATGCGTCGTGGCACCCGGCATGCGGTGCAGCACCTGCAATGGCCCGGTAAAATCGAGCTGGGTGACATTCGGGAACAGGACGAAACCGATATTCATGGGAGCGCCTTCCGTGCCGTTTCGCTGCGGTCATAGAGGAATGGGCGCCTGCTGGCCATATTCGCTCTGGCCAATCGGGGTCGAAGTGTGGAACGTGTCGCGATGCCGAATCCGGACACTCTCTCGAATGCCAGCAAGAAGCGGTTTGGCCGCCCCGCACCCTATCGCGGAATCGGATCTGAAATCGTGCACCTGCTGTGCGGGTTTTACCTGTGGCTGGGCGGCTGGCGCCTGCTCGACGACTGGCCTGCGGACCGGAAAATGGTCGTCCTTGCGGCGCCGCATACGTCCAACTGGGACGGGTTCGACATGCTCGCCGTCGCCGGCTGGTACCGGGTGAAGCTCAGCTATATGGGCAAGAAGTCGCTGACCACGGGACCGCTCGGCTGGCTGGTCAAGCGCAGCGGGTGCGTACCGGTCGAGCGGTCGACGTCAAATGATGTGGTTTCGCAGATGCGCGCCGCGTTTGACGCTGCCGACAGCCTGTTCCTGGCGGTCGCGCCGGAAGGCACCCGATCGCGCAATACCGACTGGAAGAGCGGCTATTACCATATCGCGCATTCGGCCGGCGTGCCGTTGCTGATGTCGGTGCTCGACTTCGGCAAGCGCACCGTGCGTCTCGCCGGGCCGCTGATACCCAGTGGCGACTATGCCGCCGACCTGCCAAAAATACTGGCGCCTTATGCGACGGCTGAGGGCCGTAGGCCTGGCCAGTTCGGCATGCCCGAGCCTGACTAGCGACAGATGGCGGCGGCCTTGTCGATGGCGTCGGCAGATCCCTTCAGGGAGAAATGATAGGCGACCTGCGTATTGCGCGCGGAGACGGCTTCGACGCGCAGTTCGGCGCCTTTCCTGAGGGCGTCGACTATGCGCCGGTCATCAGAATCATCAGCAAAGGCTTCCGGGCCGACCGAGAACAGTGTCCAGGACGAACGGCCAATGCTGGCCTTCGCGGCCATGTCTTCGCGCAGGTCAAAGCCGACCTTCAGGCTCGGCTGGTTGCGGGCGCGGCCCGATTTCCAACTGGTGACATAGTACCAGACTTCGCCGTGATTGGCCGAGCGGGGTGCCTTGTCGGTGGCGGTGGTGGCGGCATAGCAAACGGTATCGCCGCCGCTGGATTCCGTGAAGACGGACCAGTCATGATAGCGGCCTATGGCCGTAGGTTCGGCGTAGGCACACGGGATCGTGATGGCAGCCAGTGCGGCAAGGGCGGCGAGTCGATTGTGGCGCAGCATATGATATCGCATGGTTTGAACATAATCCCCGTGGCAAGCTTCAGGCCCAGTCTTATGGCATCAGAGTTAAGGCCAAACTACGACGTTTTCGCACCTATCGCATCCATGCAAAATCGCAGGCTGTGTGGTTGCGCCCGCCCAGCCCACAACCGATAGTACCTGACGGATGGGCCAAGGGGACCAGACTTGAGCGCGACGATTGTCCATACTGCCGACCAGGCGCAACGCGAACGCCACGCCGATTGCATGGCGCGTATCGCTGCTGACCAGTCGCGTGAGGCGTTCGCTGAACTGTTCGCCTTCTTTGCGCCGCGCCTGAAAGCCTACATGTTGCGCCTTGGCGCCGCCGAGTCGGAGGCAGAAGAGTTGACGCAGGACGTGATGATGACGGTCTGGCGCAAGGCCGCCATGTATGATCGCAAGCAGGCATCGGTTTCAACGTGGATCTTCCGGGTTGCCCGAAACCGCCGGATCGATGTCCAGCGGCGCACGTCGAAACCGCCGCTGGAGCCGGACGAACCAATGCTGCGCCCGACCGAAGCCGAACAACCCGACAGCGCCGTATCCCGCATGCAGATGGAAGAACAGGTGCGGGCCCAGCTTGCCGCCTTGCCGGAAGAACAGCTGGCGCTGCTGCAGGCCGCCTTCTATGATGGCCTTTCGCATTCGGAAATTGCCCGGTCCCATGGCCTGCCGCTCGGAACGGTGAAAAGTCGTATCCGGCTGGCACTGGCCCGCCTGCGGGGAGGCCTCGATGACCCTGAATAATGCCCTCGCGCCGACACGTGGAGTTGCCGCATGACCCGCCAGACTGATTTACCGTTCAGCGAACTTTTCAGCGCCTATGCGTCCGGTACGCTTGATGCGGGCCTTGCCTTGCTTGTCGAAACGCAGGGCGCGTTGCGCGCCGATATCAAAGACGCCGTGGGCCAGGGCGAGGCCGTCGCGGGCGCCTTCCTCGAAATGACGGAACCGGCCCCGATGAGCACCGGGGCCCTGGAAAGCGCGCTGGCGCGGATCGATGCCCTGGAAGTATCCGCGACGGCAGCACAAGCGGGCGGCTCAGTCGAGGACGATGAGATGGGCCTGCTGCCAGGGCCGCTGCAGCACGCTCTCGCCGCCTCCGGGAACCGCGATACGTGGAGCACGGCGGCGCCCGGCATTCACCGCATTGCCCTGGATGTCGGCAGCGAGATGGAGGTGGAACTCTATCGTATCCAGCCCGACGCCACCATTCCGCGTCATACGCATGGCGGACAGGAGTTCACCCTTGTCGTCACGGGCGGGTACACTGATGAAACCGGCAGTTTCGGGCCGGGCGACCTGGCGGTGAAGGGCCCTGACGATACGCACCAGCCGGTCGGCGATTCAGGTGAGGTCTGCGTTGCGCTCATCGTTCGCGATGGCGCCATTCGCCTGACCGGCGCCCTTGGCGTGGTCCAGCGCATACTCGGGCGACGCTAGGCGCGCTGGCCCGCCTGCAGCCATTGCGCACAGGCGTCGCCGAGCTCCGATCTCGCCACGGCTTCGTAACGGGCGCTGTCTTCGGCGCTCAGCGTGTCGTTCCAGCGCCCGTTGATGCCCTTGTTGATGAACACCTCGGCGCCGGCATCCCAGAAGGCGCCGCCGAGGGGAACGCTCTTGGTGGCGTTGGCCTTCATCCAGTCGAACGAGCAATATTCCAAGATTGTGTCCCAGCGGGTCTCGTCGATCTCGATATCGAGAAAGGCGGCAATCTTCCGCATCTCGCCCGGCATGTCGCGTTTCAGGTCGGTGAAGTGGATCATCTTGACATTCGGCAGGTCGCGGATCGCCCACCAGCTGCGGACATTTTCCCAGAATGACCAGAACGGGAAACCGTCCTTGTCGATCCAGTCCTGCCAGTATTGCCGGATGTCCTCCGGTGGCCGCTCGATCGGTGGCCCGACGCGGCCCGGTGTATCGTTGAGGGCGTCATACCAGAGGTCATTGGCATTGGCGTGATGATTGTAGAGGCTCCAGACAACATCCCGGGCATCGCGGCCGATATAGATATATTTGGCCTGCGGTGAGAAAACGAGCGCGTCGACAGGCAGGTGGGTTTTCATGAAGCGACGATGCGTCTGGGCTTCGACGTCCGGCAGTTTCACCTGTTTCGGTGGAACGCGCAGGTCGAGCCAGGGCGACAATTCGGCGACGGCCAGTTCCGGGTCGCCGTCGAACATCATCTGGGCGATCATCTGCTGGGTCCAACTGGTGCCAGCCTTGCCATAGGTTGCGATGATGATGTCGTCATCGCGGAACTTGAAATCGTTCCAGATGGTCGAATCGAAATGATGGCTGTGGAGTTCACGCGCCTTTACCGGCCAGGAAATCTCGGCTGACATTGAATAGTCCCCCCGAAAAATTCGTATGGGAACGTTATCAGAAACGAGAGGCCCTGTCCCGTGCTTTCAGGGTTAGTCGCGTCCGTGATCGGCACGCTTGCCGTCGCCACCGAGACCGCCAGGCATGATCGGGCGCGGGGCATAGCCCCCCATCGAGAGGTGGCGGTCATACATGACCAGCGCCCCGGCCAGGCTGACATTGATGCAGAACTTGGTCGGGATTTTCACGACATGGGCGCAGCGGGCAAGCGTCTCGTCTGACAGGTTGCCCTTTTCAGGTCCGAGAATATAGGCGGCCTGCGGTGGGTGGCGGAAGGTCGGCAGCATGACGGCATCGTCGGTCAGCTCGATGCCGACCAGCTGGCAGCCACGCGGCATCTGCATCTCATCGATCGAGTCCCACTGGTAGTAGGGAATCTGCCCGGCAGATTTCGACGTGTCGGCCTGGTAGGCGTCGCGCAGGCGATGCCCGGCCTCGATCGAGAAGACATAGCTTGCGCCAAAGGCGTTGGCGGTGCGCATCAGGGCGCCGAGATTCATCGGCTTGGAAATGCGTTCCGAGCCGATCGAGAAATATCCGCGCATGTCAGATCACTCCGAGAACGAGCCGCCCTGCTGCCAGGACAAGCAGGATGAAGAGCGGCGCAATGAGGCAGGCGCGCCGGGCGAGGCGCAGGTGCGAAAGGGGGGCAGGATAGGTGTGGGCAAGGTGCAGCGCGGCCTCGCTGGCAGGCGCGGGCGCGGCGGCTTCGACCACGGCGAGGCGCCAGGCCGTATCGGTCGGCAAGCCGCCGAACTTCGCCGCAAGCGCGCGGCGCAGGGCGACGGAGGCGATCATCCGCATCTGCACGGCCAGGACGAGGGCGAACAGGCCGAGGCCCAGCAATATCCAGAACAGCGGTGTCACAGGAACGTCGCCACCTCGAACCGGCCGTCGGAATCGGTCATGCCGCGCTTCATGCCGCCCGAATTGAACAGGGCGGTCATGCTGCCATCGGCCGAGACCGCGATCATGCCGCCTTCGCCGCCGAGGCGTTTGACGTCATCGAGCGCGCCCTGCACGGCCGGTTCAAGCGCGGCGCCGCCATAGCGGATGCGGGCGGAGACGTCGGCGGCGGCATTGGCGCGGATGAAATATTCGCCGAGCCCGGTGCAGGAAATGGCGCAGCGTTCATCGGCCCAGGTGCCTGCGCCGATCACCGGCGTGTCGCCGACCCGCCCGGGCGTCTTGTTCATGATGCCGGCGGTCGAGGTCGCGGCGGACATGTCGCCATAGCGGTCGAGGGCGACGGCGCCGACCGTGCCGACGTCCGGCGCGCCGACCTGGCGGGTGCGTTCGTCGACGGGAACATAATAGGCGTCGGGATCGTCCACAGTGGCGAGGCCTGCCGCATTGGCGAGGCGGCGGGCGCCCGCAGCAACGATGACGACATTGGGTGTCCGTTCCATCACCATGCGCGCCGCCGCAATCGGGCTGAGCACGCCCTGCAGCGCGCCGACCGCGCCAGCATTGCGGGTGCGCCCGTCCATGATGGCGGCATCGAGTTCGTATTCGCCGGCGGTGTTCGGGGCAGCGCCCTTGCCGGCAAGGTAGAGCCCGGAGGCTTCCATCGCCGCGACAAGGGATTCGACCACGTCGAGGGCCGTTTCGCCGCCAGCGAGGCGCTTGCCGCCCGCCTTGAGGAGGTTTGCGATGTGTTTTTCCTGCGCGGAATAATCCTGACCGAAGATGGGTCCGGCGCCGCCGTGCAGGACGAGGGCCCATTTGTTCGCCATTCTGCCCATCTCCCTTACGTCACACTTGGATTATGCCTGCCACACCGCTACCGTCTGGCAGAAGAAACAACAAGGTTAGGAACGCCGGAACATGAAAGCTGTGCTGTCAAAAGAAGTGGGTGGGCCGGAGACGCTCGTGGTCGAGGATGTGGCCATGCCGGAAGCTGGCAAGAACCAGGTCCTGATCGAGGTGAAGGCCTGCGGGGTGAACTTTCCCGACGTGCTGATGATCCAGGACCTTTACCAGTTCAAGCCGCCGCGCCCGTTCAGCCCGGGCGGCGAAGTCGCTGGCATCGTCAAGGCCGTCGGCGAGGGAGTCACCAATGCGAAACCGGGCGACCGGGTGCTGGGCTCGACCGGCAGTGGCGGGATGGCCGAATATGCCGTGGCCGCCGCCCATGGCGTGATGAAAATTCCCGACAGCATGCCGTTCGACGAGGCTTCGGCCTTCATCCTGACCTATGGCACCAGCTATTACGCCCTGAAGGACCGGGCCGATCCGAAGCCGGGTGAGACCCTGCTCGTTCTCGGCGCCGCCGGCGGTGTCGGCATTGCCGCCGTGGAACTCGGCAAGGCGATGGACCTGACCGTGATCGCGGCCTGCTCAACACAGGAAAAGGTGGATTTCTGCCTGTCCAAGGGCGCCGACAAGGGCCTGATCTATCCGACCGGCACCCTCGACCGGGCGCAGCAGAAGCAACTCTCCGAAGACATCAAGGAAGCCAGTGGCGGCGGAGTCGACATCATCTATGACGCAGTGGGTGGTGACTATGCCGAGCCGAGCCTGCGCGCGATGAACTGGGAAGGGCGCTATCTCGTGATCGGCTTCCCGGCCGGTATCCCGAAAATCCCGCTGAACCTGACCCTGCTGAAAAGCTGCGATATTCGCGGCGTGTTCTGGGGTGCCGCCGTGGCGCGCGATCCGAAGGGCCATGCCGCCAATTGCGCCGACATGTTCAAACTGTATGCCGACGGCAAGATCCGTCCGCACGTTTCGAGTTCCTACCCGATCGACAAGGCCGCAGACGCGATCCGCGAGCTGATGGACCGCAAGGCGATGGGCAAGGTTGTTGTCACCATGTAGGCTGGCGCGAAACACCAGCACATGTCGCATAAAAAAACCCGCCGGATCGCTCCGGCGGGTTTTTCGATTCTGGGAGGAATCTGAAGATCAGGCGCCTTTGGCGTCGTCGACTTCTTCGAAGTCTGCATCGACGACATCGTCGCTGTCGGCTGAGGCGTCAGCAGAGGCATCGGCATGAGCTTCGGCTTCCTGCTGGTTGGCATAGATTGCTTCACCAAGCTTCATGGCGGCGGTCATCAGGGCCTGGTGCTTGGCCTGGATGTCACCGACATTGTCGGTTTCACGCGCGGCCTTGAGCTCTTCAACAGCCTTCTCGATTTCGGCCTTCACTTCCGCAGAGACCTTGTCGCCGTGCTCTTCCACCTGCTTTTCCGTCTGGTGGATCAGGGCTTCGGAATTGTTCTTGGCTTCGACGAGTTCACGGCGCGCCTTGTCGGCGCCGGCATTGGCTTCGGCGTCGGCCATCATTTTCTTGATGTCCTCGTCCGTCAGGCCGCCATCCGCCTGGATGGTGATCTGCTGCTCCTTGCCGGTGGCCTTGTCCTTGGCCGAGACCGACACGATGCCGTTGGCGTCAATGTCGAACGTGACCTCGATCTGCGGCAGGCCGCGTGGGGCAGGCGGGATGCCTTCGAGATTGAACTGACCGAGCTGCTTGTTGTCAGCGGCCATTTCGCGCTCGCCCTGGGCGACCTTGATCGTCACGGCACCCTGGTTGTCGTCAGCGGTCGAGAAGATCTGGCTTTTCTTGGTCGGGATCGTCGTGTTGCGGTCGATGAGACGTGTGAACACGCCGCCCAGTGTTTCGATACCGAGCGAAAGCGGCGTCACGTCGAGCAGGACCACGTCCTTGACGTCGCCTTGCAGCACGCCGCCCTGGATCGCTGCGCCGAGCGCAACGACTTCATCAGGGTTCACACCCTTGTGCGGCTCGCGGTTGAAGAATTTCTTCACCGCTTCCTGCACGGCAGGCATGCGGGTCATGCCGCCGACGAGGACGACTTCGTCGATGTCAGCCGCTGTCTTGCCGGCGTCTTTCAGGGCTTTCTTGCACGGCTCGATGGTGCGCTTGACGAGGTCGTCGACAAGGCTTTCGAGCTTGGCGCGCGTCAGCTTGATGTTGAGGTGTTTCGGGCCGGTCGCGTCAGCCGTGATGAAGGGCAGGTTCACTTCGTACTGGTTCGCAGACGACAGTTCCTTCTTGGCCTTCTCGGCTTCTTCCTTGAGGCGCTGAAGGGCCAGCTTGTCGGCCTTCAGGTCGATGCCCTGGTCCTTCTTGAACTCCTCTGCGAGGAAGTCGACGATGCGAAGGTCGAAGTCTTCACCGCCAAGGAACGTGTCGCCATTGGTCGAAAGCACTTCGAACACGCCGTCACCGATTTCGAGCAGCGAGACGTCGAACGTACCACCGCCAAGGTCATACACGGCGATCGTCTTGTTCTCACCCTTGTCGAGGCCATAGGCGAGGGCAGCGGCGGTCGGCTCGTTGATGATGCGCAGCACTTCGAGCCCGGCAATCTTGCCGGCGTCCTTGGTCGCCTGACGCTGGGCGTCGTTAAAGTAGGCAGGCACCGTGATGACGGCCTGCGTCACCGGCGTGCCGAGATAGTCTTCAGCCGTTTCCTTCATCTTGGTGAGAATGAAGGCGGAAATTTCCTGCGGGGAATAGTCCTGGTCGCGGCCCTTGACCCAGGCATCGCCTGCCTTGCCTTCGACAATGCCGAAAGGCGACATGGCCTTGTCTTTCTGGGCGGTCGGATCGTTATAGGTGCGGCCGATCAGGCGCTTGATGGCGTAATAGGTGAAATCGGGGTTGGTGACGGCCTGGCGCTTGGCAGGCTGGCCGATCAGGCGTTCACCGCTTTCCGTAAAGGCAACAACGGACGGCGTGGTGCGCTGCCCCTCGGCGTTTTCGATGACCTTTGCCGTGCCGCCTTCCATGACGGCGACGCAGGAGTTGGTGGTCCCAAGGTCGATACCGATAATCTTGCTCATTGCATGTCTCTCTTCTGTTAGCCGCCACGGGCCGTGTTTGGGTTCGGTCTGCTCAGCAGCCCCGGAAGCCAGTGGCTCTCAAGGGTTCATATGAGACGGCGAGGACGGAATTTAAAGCCGTTCGCCTGTTCAGGTGCGATATGGTGAGCCGATCCCCCCGCTCAAGGGGTAATGCGGCGCTTTTACACGGGGTTTGGCCAGTATCAACGGTGTCCGGGAAGCATTCCAGCAGCCATTACCGATTTGAAACGCAAATTGTGCCGAATGTCGGAACGTGCCGGTTGCCGCAGCCGCGCCCGGACGCGACATGAACCGGCTCAGGGCCAGGGATGACGCTAGCGGCGTGCTTCTGCGCATTGACGCGATGGGCCAGGCGGCGAGTCTGGCCTTGCGCGCAAAGATCGGCATAGTGGACCGACCCGCCCGCAAGACGGCGGGCACGACCAGTCAGGGAGACATGACCAATGCTGCGCTATCTCGCCTTTCCAGCCTTCGCCATCATGGCCGCCTGCGCTGCGGCGCCACCGAAAGTCGCGGCTGCCCCGGTGCTCGAACCGCTCTGGATCGCGGACAGTTTCACTGCGCCTGAGAGCGTGGTTGTGGCGCCCGACGGGAACTATCTCGTCTCGAATGTCGGCATCGACGATGGCGACGCGAAGAATGGTGACGGCTTCATCTCGAAAATGTCGCCTGAGGGCAAGGTGATCGAGCGGTATTGGGCCGCCAAGGCCAATGGCCCGAAGGGGCTCGCGATCCAGGACGGCAAGCTCTACGCCTCTGACATTGACGCCGTGATGGTGCTCGACGCCGACAAGGGCGGGCTGGGCCAGAAAATCCCGGTCGACGGCGCCGTCTTTCTCAATGGCGTCACGGCGTGGAATGGCGCCATCCATGTCGCCGATTCCGGCACAGGCCGTATTCACCGCATCGCAGACGGGGTGGCCACGCTCTGGCTCGAGGACGCCCGCCTGGGCGGCATCAATGGCGTTCTCGGGGATGGCGACCGGCTGCTGGTTTCGACCATGGATACAGGGTCGCTGCTCAGCGTTGCCGCCGACGGAACCATTACCGAGATTGCCACCGGCATGATCAATGCGGATGGCATCGGCCTGGTGCCGGGCGGCGGATACCTCGTCTCGTCATGGCCCGGGCAGATCCATTATGTTGCCGAAGACGGGACTGTGACCACGCTGCTGGACACGACAGGCGATGCGACGCCCACCTTTCAGAACGACCTCAAGATATTCGGCGATACCGTGATTGTGCCCAACTGGCAGCCCGGCACGGTGACGGCGTGGAAACTGGTGCGCTAGCGCCTAGTTCGCCGGTCCTGCACTGACGGCTACCATCGCGGCGCGCAAGGTGCGGTCGCCGATTTTCCAGCCGGGCTGGAACAGCGAGGCAATCGTGCCGGCGGGCTGGTCTGACGGGACCTGCGCCACGGCCTGGTGCAGGTTCGGGTCGAAGGCCGAGCCGGGCGCGGCTTCAATCGGTTTCACGCCATGCCGCCCGAGCGCGGTTTCCAGTTCCTTGGCGGTCATCTCGATGCCGCTGAGCAGGTTGTTGCCTGCATCCGACAGGTTGGCGCGGTCTTCATCCGGCAGGGCCGCGAGGGCGCGGGCCAGGTTGTCGGAGACGCTGAGAAGGTCGCCGGCGAAACGTTCGATTGCATAGACGCGGGCATCGGCGACCTGCCGCTCGGCGCGCTTGCGCGTATTGTCGAGGTCGGCCAGCGTGCGCAGCAATTGCTCGCGCAGGTCTTCGGCCTCGATCTTCAGGCGCATCGCTTCCTGTTCGGGCGAGATTTCCGAATCGGCCTCGGCTTCCATGCCTTCGGCCGCCTGGGCCCGGGCATTCTTCAACATGTCATCGGCAGCCGACTTGAGGTCGGCCTTGGAGGCATTCGGATCGATGTTGGCGTTCTGGCCGGTCTTGGTCTCGTCGTTCATCACTTCCCATCCTTTGCGCGCCGGGCGGCGAGGATTTCGCCGATCACCTTTGCGGTATAGTCCACCATCGGTATCACGCGGGCATAATTCAGCCGGGTCGGGCCGATCACGCCGAGCGCGCCAATGACATGTTTTGCACCGCCCATATAGGGGGCCACGATCACACTTGAACCCGAAAGCGGAAAAAGCTGGTTTTCCGCGCCAATGAACAGGCGCACGCCATCGGCCTCGCGTGTCGTATCGAGGATATCGAGCAGGCTTTGCTGGCGTTCAAGCTCGTTGAACAGTTGGCGCACACGATCGAGGTCATTGGCCGCCCTGGCGTCTTCGAGCAGGTTGGCCCGGCCGCGTATGATCAGCGACCGGCCCCGGCCCGGCGCATCGCCGCTCCACTGGACAAGCCCGGCCTCGACAAGGGCGGCCGCTGCTGCATCGAGTGCGGCGCGGCGCGAGCTGATTTCCTCGCGCACATCGACGGCTGCTTCGGCCAGCGTCCGGCCTTTCATGCGGGTGGAGAGATAGTTGCCGGCCTCGATCAGGGTCGTGGCGGGCAGTCCCTCGGGCATTTTCACGAGCCGGTTCTCGACATCGCCATCCTCGGTGACCAGCACGCAGAGCGCATCGCCGCCCGCCAGGAGATCGG
>Ga0209344_10000869_pt1 | contig 45373 bp, 31 predicted proteins | sample Cruoilmetagenom6_FD_187293 | JGI IMG/M metagenome (GOLD analysis project Ga0209344, IMG submission 187293) | Oil polluted marine microbial communities from Coal Oil Point, Santa Barbara, California, USA - Santa Barbara Oil Seep Sample 6 (SPAdes)... | ecosystem: Environmental > Aquatic > Marine... | reverse complement strand
TGACCAATAAATTTCCATAAATACTTGAACCAGAACTGTAAAAATTAATGTGGTCAAAACTGATATTCCCCATGTCACTAATTTTAATTACCCAATTTTTAAGTGCGGTACTGGTGTTATAGCGTAATGTTGGAGGGTTATTAATATCAGCCGCTTCAAACAAAATCAGGTCCTCAGAACTACCTGTGCGATTGACTCCAGAAAGCGTTTGGTGCGTTGTGTAAAAACCTGCTCTAATTTGGAAGGTAACAGGACCTTTCATGCCAAGTTGTTTTAAGGCAGTTATAGCAGCTGATGGCGTAGAATAATCAGGAGAAGTCCCACCTACCGTGTAGTAACCATTAGCCGTATCGGCATTATCCAAAGAATCAAATCCAACACCTTCATCAGCCCCTTTATAAACACTTGGACTGCCCCTGAAATCTCCGTCAAAATCAGTGGTAACACTACTGATACCTGGCGCTAAAAAATCAATATCATTGTTATTCGGCGCCTTTAAATGTAAATCATTGGTACCAGAAGTGTTAACAAAAGAAACACTCTGCTCAATCGAGTTGGTATCAAACCCTACGCCTAATTTATAAGAAGCTAAACTGTTATAGTATGAGCCATTCACACGCACAAGAGGATTACCAGTCGAATAAATATCATTGTAATCAGATTCAGTAATCATCGAGGTGTTGTATATAAATAGTGCCAATCCCCCACCTTCATTAATTAATAGGTTATTTTTAATACGAATATCTGTACCACCAGCTATTACCAAGGCTGGTCCGAACAAAGAACGAATCGTATTATGATAAATACTGGTATTGGCATTGTTCACATAAATTCCCGCGACACTGGCAGAACTGTCACGCATAGCAATCATGTTATTGACAATCCGTGTTTCAGATGCGGTACCCGTAGATTCAGTCCAAATAGCCACTTTTCCTGTGAGGATGTCGAATGAATTGTGTTCAATAGAAGGGTTGAAATCTTTAACATCAAAACCGATATAATCGGCATTTGAATGACTGTCGGTGGATATGGTATTACTAAAAATAATGGCATCCCTGCTGCCTAATTCTAGAGACTTACTTGATTGATTGACAAATTCATTATCAATTATTTCAACTGCGGTTGAATCAAATCCGCCAAATATATAATCTAAATCAATGGCCACTTCACCTTGTGAAAAAGTATTAGAAATAAACCGCGTTCCTCTAAAGTCTCCCGGTGTATTTTGCAGTATTAAATTTCCAATGCCTATTTGGCCATCAAATAAGTTGTTCTCAAATGTCACATTACGAGAAGTCCCTTCCAAATAAACCATGTCACCATAATTGGGTACGACAGCATGAAAGTTTAAATCAGAAAAGGTCAGGTAATCAGCACCATCCAATTTCAAAATCCATTGACTGCTTGCACTTACAGTCGTGTTTATCCAATGAACGCCTTGTGCGGGACCTGACCGGGTAAAAGTGACACGATCAGTAGATAAACCAAATCGTTGAAAGGCTGTAATTGTGACTTGTTCATCGTATGAGCCACCACTGATAAGAAAATTAACCGGACCTGATATGCCATTACTAACTAAATCAGACACTGCAGCAGTGATTGTCGCATAATCAGGTGACGTTCCGCCGATTGAATAATCACCATTTAAAGCAGGACCCGCATAGGACGGTGTAGCAAAGATCAGGACAAGTAATAGACACATCAAATGATAAGTTTGTTTCATAAATTCTCTCATAACTATGGATTGACCCCAAATACCTAAACAGATAAAAAACACGGCTCAAACTTTATAAAAATGAGCGCATTTGACCGTCTTAAATTGGGTTGTTTTAATTCTTAAAATTATAGCTATGTAGATGAAACATGGTTCTGAAATAGTTCTGAAAGATGTAACACCATGTTCTGAAATCGTTCTGAAATGCGGTGGTTGTGAAGGTTTATCAATAAAATGACAACTAACTTTCAATCAGACTGTTGAGATAAATGTCATCTTCAACAGACCAAAACTCATTGGACAAGGCTTTGCATTCATTGGCAAAATCCAATGCTTTCAATGTGTTTCCTTGTAATTGACTGGCCTTAGACTTTAATAATAAATAGGGATAGGCCACTGGATTAAATTCGGAAGATTGTTCCAGTGTAGCCAAGGCTTTGAGCGGATTATTTTGTTCTAAATATTGTTCAGCTAAGAGGTTATTAATTTCAACAATGCTTTCGCCATCACTGGTTTTTTTTGCCAATTCTTTACTGTACTCTAACAATGACATCGCCAGCTCTTTTTTATCGGTTAACAAATAATACCGAGCTAATTGTTTATTAATTCGAGGTTGCAGTCTGATTTCCTTACTCTCATCGATGTGCTTTTGGACTTGATTGATTAATGTTTCAACCTGTTCGGTTTTTTCTTGATCAAGAAACAAATCAAGTGCCAATAATTTATTATTTAACAACGCACTCTTGTTATTAGCAGTTTGTGCCAACTGCAGGTGCTCTTCTAAATACATTTGCGCAGGCACCCATTTCTTCTGCATGCGAGAAATGTCTGTTGAAAATTGTTTGGATATTTGTAACATGGCATTGTAATTAATATCAATCGCAATCTTTTGCATCTCTTGATTCGACTGCCATGCTTGAGTCAACTCACCTTGAACCATCAAAACATAGATAAGCTCATTCAAAGTGGCACCAATCCCAAGCTTATAATCCAGCGTTTTACAAATGTTTAATGATTGTTTTAAATGCTGAACCGATTCTTTGTATTTAGATTGGTGGGTGGCAATTCTGGCTAAGGTCGTATGAATCTTTGCTTCACCTAAAAGATCGGCCAATTGAGAGAAAATCTTCAATGACTTTTCAGCAGATGCTTGTGCGGCTTCTATATGCCCCATTTTTTGTAATATACTGGCTTTTTTCTGTAAGACATGAGCCAGTAACTCTGGATTGTCAGAAAACACGATGTCATTTTCTAATTCATTTAAAAGTGCCAAGGCTTTATCAAATTCTGTCAATTTGGTATAGGTAAAGCTAAGTCTATACTTGGTATCATTTAATTGATGTGCGGGCTGATTAGCGTGTTTATCTAATACCGACAAATACAAGTCTCGATTAACTTCATCTTTGCCTAGAATGTTATAAATAGTTCCTCGAACATTCTCTATTTCTATTGCCAATTGGGGCGTGGCATTGATTTGAGTTAATGTATCAAGCATGGCCAATCCTTGCTCTTGTTTGCCTTGTGCGCTTTTAACCCGAGCCAGTTGTAACCGAGCGAGGTAAAAGTCTGGTTTTTTATCAATAGACAATTGGAAAAAATGTTCAGCTTGGTCTATTTCACCTTGACCAAAACTGGCAAGGCCTTGTAAATACATCTCCAGCACTTCAGAATCCTCAGGTATCAACGAATTAATCTGGCTTGATGCCTGCGAATGATTAACCTCTTGTGCCAGCCAATGACTGGCATCCCGTATACTCTGACTTAAACTTGGGCTGGAAAATGTTTCAGCCTGTTGATTTTCATACTTATCAATTATATTTAATTTAATGGAAAATAATTCATTCTCATGAATAATTTGACTGGTTACTATTTTCAAATTAGGCGAGATGGTCCATTGATTTGCAAGGTATTGTTGTCGATCCAAATACTCAGGTTTCTGTTTGTAGTCTTTGAGTTTTGCCACATCAGAATATTGCATAACTTCATCGATCAAACTGACATAACCTTGATTGAGTGATTCATCCTCATTTTCTGACGTTAGAAATAACAGCAACGCATTGTCATTTTCGACCGGATGACCCACGTTAAATGATTGATAAAAAACAATCAAAACCATGGAAACTAGAAAAGTCCATAGAGTCAGTGACCGATAATGCTTTGTGGTCTTTTTGGTCTCTGTAGAATCCAGCTGCTTAACTTCAACATCAAAATTAAACCCTTTGGCATAAACAGTTTTGATACATGCACTGTTTTGGTATTGACCTAAAACCTTGCGTAATTTAGAAACACTTTGGTCTACCGAATTTTTAGTCACTTGACGTCCTTGCCAAGCTTGAGAAATGAGCTTTTGTTTAGAAAATGTTTTCTTGGGATTTTCTACAAAAAATATCAAAAGTTTTAAATCTTGATTAGTCAACTTAATGACTTTGTCATCAGCTTTCAAGACTTCGGTTTTGGTATTTAAAGTAAAATTATAAAATTGATAAATCATTTATTATCAGTAACCTAGTTAAAATAATATTGGTTGATTAAATCACTGAAACCATGATTTATGCGTTGAACTCCAGATGTCGTAATCACAATTGGTCGTCATTGTTTATAGCCTTTGGTTTGCTTAATGCCCCATATAATTATCATCTTGCTTTACTGAAATAAGACGGTTGTTCCACAAGGTACAAAAACACATGCTTACTTGTTGTTATTAATAGAAAAATCATATTGCAGATTAGCAGATTGAATGCACAGATTCAAGGTATTCAAGTTGTTCATTTTATATGATCAATTTGCCTGATATATCGACTGTTAATTTGTTAATAACATTAACAGCATTCTAGTTTTTCGTGGTTTTAGCTCAATTTCAAAAAGTAAAAAACGACCAAAACAATTAAACAATACGCCAAATTGTATGCCAAATTGTATGGTTTACCAGCAGCACTGTATTTCAAGGTATTAACAACAACCATAAGCAAGTTTTAAATCACTGGAAAACCATGGCTGTCTCTGTAAAAATGTACTGATGAAACAACAATTCAATTATTCATACCACTTATACAACACAGCTGAGTTGAACTCTTAACTCAATGAATCAGATCAGCTTTTATGATGAGTTACTGCCTGCCGTATTAAGTGGTGATAAGACCATCACCATCCGTAGAGCATCTGGGGTGCAGTATCAGGTTGGCTCGCAAGTAAATGTCATCAGTCACAGCAATAGCCAAACTGTAGGTATGATTGAAATCACCGCTATTGAAGCCATTCGCTTCCAAGACATCAATCAATCGCATGCACGCAGAGAACAAATGAGCTTACCGGTTTTAAAGCAACTGATCAATAAAATATACCCCAACAACGAACAACTAACAGTAATTTCTTTTAAACCCGTTCAATGATCCCATTATTTAACTACAAACAGTCAATTCAAAGTCATTCAATATGATAACAAGCCGTTTAACAGTAATTGTAATTTAATCTTTAAATAACAGCCACTTATCAACAAAAAATTTGTTTAAAATTGCTGCTCTGGCTATTCATTGACTAATGCGAGATAATACCCCTATACGGAAGTCCTTCAATTCATATATTAATGTTTAACAGAGAAAATATAGATGAGTGAGACACTAAAACCACTGGGTACCAACCATTTACTTAAACGCCTGGATTATTTAATTCGCACCCGACTTTGGGCACAAATATTGGTTGCAATGGGGTTAGCGGTTGCTGTCGGACTTGCCCTGTCACCCTCAGGCGGTTCATTGGTAGCAGCCACCACAGCTGACACCATAGCGGCCTGGCTGGCCCTGCCTGGACGGCTGTTTCTTGCCTTGATTCAAATGGTTGTGGTGCCATTGGTTCTGACCTCTATTATTCTGGGAATTTCTTCAGGTGGCAGCTCTGACTTTCTGCGCCGTATTGGCAGTCGAATTGCACCCTACTTTATAGCTACCACTGTCGTTGCTGTTAGTATTGGTGGCTTTTTGGCATTATGGATTGAACCAGGTCAGTACATTGAACAAACCTTCAATGTCGCAACTGAACCTTTAACAATGACCAACGACACATTACCTATTCATGAACGAATCATCGAAATTATTCCAGCCAACCCCACCAGTGCCATATTGAATGAATCGATGTTCCAAATTGTGGTGTTTGCCATATTTATCGCAGTTGCATTAGTCAGCTTAAAACCCGCACGTGCAAAACCTTTACTCGATCTATGCGCCTCTTTACAAGATGTCTCAATGAAAGTGGTGAGCTGGGCGATGGTACTCACGCCCGCTGCAGTTTTTGGGCTGCTAACCCAAGCGATTGTCCAATCTGGCGTTGATGCACTTCTGGGAATGTCTGCATATATAGGCACCGTATTATTGGGCCTGTTTTTGTTACTGATATTTTACCTTATATTGGTCACCACACTGGCCAGACGCAACCCGTTTTCATTTCTAGCCAACATTCGTGGCGTGCAATTACTGGCCTTTTCAACCTCAAGTTCAGCCGCTGTAATGCCCTTATCAATGAAGACCGCTGAAGAACAACTGGGCGTTTCGAAACCTGTCTCCCAATTTGTCATTCCGTTGGGCGCGACGGTAAATATGGATGGTACTGCTTTGTACCAAGTCATCGCAGCCGTTTTTCTCACCCAAGTTTATGGTATTGATTTATCACTGGGCCAGTTGACTTTATTAGCAGCCACCACTGTAGGTTCATCGATAGGCTCTCCAAGTACACCAGGTGTAGGAATCGTCATACTGGCTACCATCATCCAAGGAATAGGCGTACCCCCAGAAGGCATTGCACTGATTCTTGGAGTCGACCGAGTCCTCGATATGGCACGAACCGCAGTTAACGTCAGCGGTGACTTAACAGCCAGTGTGGTGATGGAACATTGGTTAAGTGATTCAATAAAAACCCAAGTCAATAAAACTTAAAACTCAAACTCGAAGCCATTTGCGAAAATCAAATCCGTCGCAGTTACAGTAACAGTCAGCGTAGCAGCTGCATCATCCGCGCTGGCATTACTCCATCGAATTTTTTGTGAGCTCATTGAATCAACACGTGGCGAAGTTAAAAATAAGGTTTGTGATACTGAAGCTGAAGCTGGAACAGCCACCACCACTCTGTCACCAGCTGCTAATGTTGACAGGTCTCCAGCACAGCCTTGGTCCGTGCACACTTTTACAGCATAAGGACTGAAAGCTGAACCGGTGTTCTCGACTGTGACTTTGATGTGCTGGACATCCAATCGGGTCACGGCTGTTGCGGTGAATTTATAACCCATCAATTGAGAGGCTGTGAGTAAGGTTGTTGCAGAAATGTTGTTGTCTTCAAATGCAGGTGAACCCAACATGTAATTCAAGCCAATGCGATCAGCCTGATCGCCAAGGGTTTCTCCATTACCGCAATCATTGGGTGGGGCTGTCCATGAACCATTGCTGTTACAGCCAGACCAGTAAGCCTCTCCGCCCCAACCGTGCTGCTTATGCAGCGCCAACTGTCTAGCTGGTGCCATGTCTTGACGCCAGTTGTTATTACTTCCGTGGTTACTTGTCAGTAAGCTGTCATCAAAGAAAGCGAAGCGTTGATTATCCAGCGACGTGTCTGCAGAACTGAAAAAGCCATGGTCTTGCGCCGAATCGAGCGACAAAGCTGTCAATAAATCGGCTGAAGTGTGACCAAAACCATCGATGTAATGCTCAATCATGGTTTTCTGGAAGGCGAAAGATGGAAAACTGGCTGCGGTATAAGGGCCACCATCAAGGTGATGTTCACCCCAAAGCCCAACCAGTCCCATTTGAATATAAGCCACCCTTTGATCATCCTTGTAACGCACCGCAAAGGCATCGATAAACTTTAATATACAAGCCTGAACATTGGCATCATTCCAAACAGGGTTCTCAAATATTGTTGACTCATATACAAAATCATTAACTAACAGATCACTGGGCGCATAGCTTCCTGATCCATAACCTGGGCCGAAAACAATCGGGCGAAGAATCCCTTGGTGACCACGTGCGTCTACGGCTGTTAAAAAGTCATCAACAGTTGTCCAATCAAAGCCACCTGAACACAGCGGCAACACATCGCTGAGCCCCACAAAGGCCCACTCCATAGAAAGCACATCCGCGTTAAGGGATGTTTCCCAAGCCACACCGCCGGTAAAAGGGTTTACATATGAATGGTCTTCAAAAACCAGTTCAACTTGATCACCCTCGGCATAAACCACCGACCAATTAAAGAAAAAAACGAGCCATAAAAATAACGTGATGCACTGACTTGGTAGTCTCATGATTAAATGATATTACTGAGGGAGTGAAAAGTTTACCATGAAAACTGATAGCCACATACTTGGGATGTTGTATATAAAGATGCTGATTCTGTACACATAACCCCAGTTGTGGTTTTACAAGGTCGTTATATTGAAATCTATGTCGCTGACCACATAGCTTACAAACTATTGAATGTTATACACTGCGCAATCTCGACCGGATGCTTTAGCCTGATAAAGCGCATCATCCGCACGTTGTAACCATGAATCTGCAGTTGTACCTGATACCCAAAGAGCCACCCCCAATGACACCGTAATTTCTCGACCATCTGGTGTTTTTAAATCTTTTTTGATTGCGGACCTTAGCTTATCTATAAAGATTTGATGGTCACCGACATCCGTAATTAACAATACAAATTCTTCACCACCAAACCGATAAAGCCGATCGTTTTTACCAACATGTAACTGAATAATAGAGACAAACTCTTTCAGCACTTGGTCTCCAACAGCGTGCCCATATTGATCATTCACTTTCTTAAAATAATCCATATCCACCATGGCTAATAACTGATTGCCCCCCTTGTGTTCAGAAACAGATAAGAGCAATTGCATGTCTTCACTCAAGGCGCGACGATTTAATGCACCGGTGAGTGGATCAACCGAATTCAGTTGCTCCAGCAAACGAAATTGTTTTAAGCCATGGCTGGCATAAATAAAAGCGCTGATAGACAGCATCAAAATTGTCGCAACAAATGAGTTCAATGAAACCGCTGCAACCATATTGAGACAAAAAGCTTCAATGGGTTTGACCAGAATAAAAGTACTGGCAAAGACTGGATAAACCCAAAAATAACTATCTATCCCATTTGCAACAACGATGGTTACGACACCTGCATTAATAAACCCAGCACTCAATGCACCAATAAGCCGAATCTTTTTGGTGTAATATGCAAAAAAAATGATCGTAATTATGCCAATGATTAATGTCATATCAATCATCGCACTGATGTAGTTGCCTTCAAGATAACGTATAAAAACAAATGGCAAAACGCCCATCACAGCTAGAGAGCCGAGTAACAACAATAAAGACAGTTGATATTTTTCCTGTAACTGATTGATCATAGATGCATTAACAGCCCTATTAGACAGATATATTTAATATACCTGTTCTGAACATTTATTCAATCAAGTTTTATTGTTTGCCAATTTAAATTTGTCATGTATAAGGACTTTAAAAGGTGGTTTTAAACATAGACTGGAATTCAGCAAAATGTTAACAAACTGGTTTAACCAGATACCAAATTTTGTCATATATTCAGAGGTTTACAGCTTCTTTCTCAAAGAGACAACAACCACCTGAAGAACAATATTTCTGAATGCTTTAATTCTGAACCTATAGAAACATTAAAAAGTTGATAAACCTGTGGCTTCCATCAAACGATAACGCCAGTAGCGTAAACGGCTCTCATCAGCATAGTATTCATATGGGCGACTGAAATATTGATTCGGAGCATTGCGCCAATAAAGATCAAAAAATGCCGCAGCATCTACCACAGCGGAAAGACTTGGATCGCCAACCAGCACAACATTCGTCTCGAGGTTCAAGTCGTCTAGATTTCGGCGGGTGAAATTAGCAGAGCCCAACAGCAACTCTGCTGAATCATTTATTGGGCGAGTCAGCATCAGCTTACTGTGACATTGTTCACCGTGTGTATCACACCAGCGCACCGCAATACCTGCTTGGTTTAACTCAGAGGCGACTTGCCGGTTTGGAATGCCATTTTTCTTGCGACCAAAGGCATCTTCATTCGGATCTAATAAAATCCGAAGCGTGGCACCTCGTTTGTGGGCTTGAATCAGGGCTTTAACGATGTCTCGATGGGAAAGATAAAACATCGCCAAATCGATGCGATCCCCTTCACTGCTTTGGTTCAAGGTTGCAATAACCCGATCACGGATTTTGCTCTCAGTCAGTACTTGAATGGTTGTGGGTGATGATGACAACGCGTTGCCATTATTTATGATTGGCAGCGTTCTGTTACCAGGATCAGAAAAATCCAATACGGCCTGTTCTGTTGCCAACAAATCAGCCACACTGGCTCCTGTAAATTCTAGCGCCACATTCCCATGCGCACTGCTGGCATCGTGCGGATTGCCCGACGTCACCAAACCCAGTAAAGCTTGGTTAAAGTCAACCACCAGCATTTTACGATGATTGGCCTTAAAGTTCGCCAACTTCAACCAAGTACGCAATGAAACTTTTGTAACTCCCACCGGATTCGGCAACCAACCACCATCACTTGAATTGCCAAGCCACTGACAACACAGGCGCCAGAAACCAGACCACAACGGATTGGAATCACGCAAGCGATTCAAATCAGTCATCACAACGTCAACTCCCGCATCACTTAACGCCTTCAAGTGAGCTGACTCGACTCCACCGTACAGTTGATTGATTGGATCGGTGATTAAAACCACATGCAAATTTGGAATTTGAGCTTTGCGCTGGAGCAGCACGGCAACAAGCTGTGCAGACAGTGGTCGTAAATTTGAGTCGACCTCTGGGCCATCAGAAGCACCTGCAAAATCATTGAATAAAAACATATCCAACACAACCAACTGCTCGGCCTGATTGATTAAAGTCATAATCCGATCAAAAATACGTTGATCAGTCTGACGCACACCCTCTTGATCGACCCAAGTGTAGTCAGCAATAAAATTCGCACTGAGCACCGGTAATGCAGGTGAAGCCGAGCTGATGCCAACTGGTAGCGATTTGTAGCTGTGAAAAACGCTCAAGCTGATCCAAACTGAGAAAAAAGCCAACAACAGCCAACCAAAAATTCGCTTATACAATAGGATTCTCATGACAGAGATTGTAACCCAATATCACCAACCATGGCAGTTTCACACAAGCCCCCCTTACTTATGCTTAATCTTCAACAAAAGTATAATTCAATCGATTCAATGATGGTTCCGATAAACGACACAAACGATTACGCAAGCGTTTAAAAGGCTGATTTGATTCTAAGCCAGACACTCGTTGATTCTGATGCATGGGTTTTAACGCAAATGATAAACTAAATATTTTGCGTCATTTTTTTAACCTTTAAAGGCTGAAAACCCTTAATCAGAAAACCATTAATCAGCACCACTGGTAACTCACGACTTCCCAATGATTTGAATTCTGTATAGGCTTCTTTCGAATCGTCAACATCAATAACCACATAAATGACCAATTGCTCATCTAATAACACTTGTGTCTGATGACATTGCACACACCAAGAAGCTGAATAGACAATCACATGAGACTTGTGTTTCTGATGTATCCTCTTAATCAGTCGTTGTTTCAACCAATGCCGTAAAAGAGGCACGCCAATCAGTAAAATAAGTAAATATTCCATAAATAAAATGATTTAAAGTCCACCAGCCATTTTCATCACCTTTGGGCAAAAGTGTTCACATATAACGACAAACATTACAAAGTCAGCACCCTATTTTATTTTCTTTGATTTAATTAAAAGTAGGTGCTATTAATGTCTCAAATAAGTCATTCAACAGTCACATAACTATATAGCCCTGTCATCTTTTCTCCCACGCCAAGCGATATAAAGCGCCTTTTAATGCATGAAAATGTTGATGGCTCACACTTTTCAGTTTGTATAACGAAGCACCTTGATGTCGTAACCTTACAGTCAATTATACAGACTCAAAAAATAACCGTTGAGAAAGAAAAATCTACCGCACGTCTGAGATTCAAGGTGAATTTGAATGTGGTCACACTTTTTGTGGCATAAATTAATAATATATCACAACAGTAAAAAAACGGGGTTAACATGCAAAGAATTAAACTGCTTTTCCTTATGTGTGGCGTCACTTGGTGCACACTGAGCGAAGCTTTATGTCCTTCGGATAATATTTTTCAGTCTGGTTACGAAACACTGTTTCCAACTGAACCGATTCCTTCGGTGCTCAGTGAAGAGGATGCCTCACGTTTTCTTTATCAAACAACTTTTGGTCCGAAATTGTCTGAAATCAGACGTTTACAGTCTATGGGTATAGAAAATTGGTTGGATGAACAATTTGGTCTGCCAGCAACCATACAAGAAACTTGTATGCAAGCCACACTGAACAACCCTAATCAACCGTTGTATCAGAACTCCAGACAAGAAGCCTGGTTTCTGAATTCTGCTGAGGGCAAAGATCAACTCAGACAACGCATGGCTTTCGCTCTGTCACAATTATTTGTGGTCTCAGATGCGGCCAGTTTAGAAAATCAAGTGATGGGATTAGCCAAGTACTATGACATGCTCGCAATCAATGCCTTCGGTAATTATCGTGACTTACTTGAAGATGTAAGCAAAAGCACCATGATGGGTTTTTACTTGGGTGTGTTCCGCAACGCCAAAGCCGATTCCATAGCTGGTACACAACCAGATGAAAACTATGCCAGAGAAGTCTTACAATTGTTTAGCATTGGTTTACATCAGTTGAACATGGATGGGACCGAAATTCTCGACATCGACAATAATCCAATCCCCACCTATAACCAAACCGTGATTGAAAATTTTGCACGGGTATTCACAGGCTGGAACTATGCCGGTTGCGCAGAAAATAATTGGCGGTGGTGTCACCCAGGAGAAGTAGGAGTCGATGAATATGCCCCGATGGAAGCGATAGAAATTTATCACGACACCGAAGCCAAAACCCTACTTAATGGCCAGGTTATTGCAGCCGGACAATCAGCTCAACAAGACCTTGATGCGGCATTAGACAACATTTTCAACCACCCGAACGTACCTCCATTCATCAGCAAACAGTTGATTCAACGCTTTATCACCAGTAACCCTTCCCCAGCTTACGTGCAAAGAATTGCCAATGTATTTGTTGACAACGGCCATGGTGAGCGTGGTGACTTAGAAGCTGTGATGCGAGCTATGCTGACTGATGATGAGGCCCGCAACAACAGTTTCATCACCGTCAGTACTTTTGGTAAATTAAAAGAACCATTGATTCGCTATCTTGGCTTACTGCGTGCCTTTGAAGCCAAAAGCCCAAATGGTCGATACGGTAACTGGAACCCCGAATTTGCATACTTACAACGCGCTTTGGGTTCACCCTCTGTGTTCAATTTCTACAAACCCTCATTCCAACTACCCGGCCCCATCAGGGATCAAGGTTTGGTGTCTCCAGAATTTCAGATTACCAGCGAAACCACTGTCGTCACTGTTGGCAATGAAATGAATGAAGCCACCAACCGTGGCCACCACCTTTATGACCACTGGAATGACAGCATGCCGCTGTTACAGTTACAACGTGAATTACAGGTTCACGAAAATACCACCGTGTTGCTTGACCATTTGGATTTGTTATTGTTTGCCGGACAAATGTCCGCCCAAACCAGAGCCACAGTGACCGACATGTACAACAACTTAGATGACAATAATGCCATAGACCGCGTGACCTCATTAATCTACGTATTGGTGATGTCACCAGAATATGTGGTTCAACGATAAACAGCTGATAGAAAGGACCAGACAATGAATCGAAGAAAATTTTTAAATCGCTCCATCTACAGCACTTTACTGGCAGGTGGTATGTGTTCTACAGGAGGCATGTTACAGCTGGCCAAAGCGGCCGCTCTGGACAACCATTCGATAATGGGAACGGGTTATAAAGCCCTGGTCTGTTTGTTCATGGATGGGGGCAATGACAGTGCCAACATGGTTGTTCCAAGAGGAGTATCTGAACATGCCGCCTATACCCAAGTACGCGGTGATCTCGCACTAAACAGTATTGATTTACTACCCATTTCACCTGTCAACAATGGGGGGCGTCAATGGGGACTACACCCAGAATTAAGCGGTATTCACAACTTGTTTACCCAAAATCGCGCAGCATTAGTCACCAACGTAGGTTCTTTAGCCTATCCAATCAATCAAGCAGAATACAACAACGGCTCTGTTCCCGTGCCCCCAAACCTATTTTCTCACTCTGACCAACAAATTCAGTGGCAAACCTCGGTGGCAGACCAAGCATCCCTTTCAGGCTGGGCTGGACGCATTGCAGACCTTTATCACAACAGCATCAATAACAACAACCCACTTTCGATGAACATCTCGATAGCGGGTAATAATGCATTCCAAGTCGGAGAATTGATAAACCAGTACCACCTTACCAATCAAGGCAGCGTCAGTTTGAATGACACTTTTTGGGGAGATGGTGATAATCGTTTGGCTGCTTTACAGACACTGCTTGCACAACCCCAGTCCAACCTTTTCCAACGAGGCTATGCAGATATTTTCAATCGGTCTATTGAACTTGATGCCTTAATCTCTTCAGCAATGGATGGGGCTGCACCAATCACCACCACTTTCCCTCAACAACTCGGCTGGAACACCCTGTCAGAACAATTGGAAATGGTCGCTCGCATGATTAATGTACAAAGTACCGTAGGTATGAACAGACAAGTCTTTTTTGTTAAAGTCGGTGGTTTTGACAACCATGACAATCACCTGGTCGATCATGCCATAGGGATGCAAAACATCGATGGTGCCGTCACTGCTTTTCAAGAAGCCATGTCCGAACTTAATATGGAGAACCAAGTCACCTTATTTACAGCTTCTGATTTCTCCCGCACCTGGATTTCTAATGGGCAGGGATCAGACCATGGCTGGGGTGCGAGTCACTTTGTTATTGGAGGTGCGGTTAATGGAGGTGACTTCTACGGCAATATGCCAGTGATTGAGCCTGGCAGTATCAATTCAGTCAGTGATCATGGCCGCTGTATCCCGACCATTGCGGTTGATGAATATGCGGCTACCTTAGCCAGCTGGTTTGGAGTTTCCTCAGGATTAATCAGTGACATCTTTCCCAATATTGGACGTTTCAATTCCAGCGACTTGGGGTTCATGAACCTGACATGATGCCACCTTGTTTAGCTATTAAACTGCTTTCATCACAAGCCCTTCTCTCCTTGGGCTTGTTATTCAGTTCACTCAGCCCTGTTAAGGCCGGGTTGAGTGGCTGTGATGAACTCAGTGTCATTGCGGAAACACCACAAGTTGATTTCACCAATGAAATCCAACCTATTTTTGATAGCAACTGCATTCATTGTCATGGAGGACCCAAGCCAATTGCTTTTATGGACCTGGAACAGGGTTACAGTGAATTGATTGGAATACCCAGTTTTCAAACCCCATTTTTTAATCGCATTGAACCAGGCAACCCTGCAAACAGTTACCTGTTTCTCAAAATCAACTGTGCCAGCCAATTCTCTGGCGATCGCATGCCTCGTGACGCCCAACCTTTGTCGCTGTTTAACCAAGCCTTAATAAGGGACTGGATTTCCCAAATTCTTATTTTTAAAAATGACTTTGAATGACTGTTTCAACGCTCGAAGTGATTTCTTCAATATCCTTTATGCCGCTACAAGCTCAACCGATTAAAGCGACTGACTTTTTAACTTTAAGGGCTTTAAGCCTATATCGAGTGTATAGCAACGCAACTACCGAGCTGCCTAGAACAATTGCTACGATGGACCAGAAGATGGCGTAGAGGCCGAAATTCATCACCTCTATCAACACATAGAAGGCCATAATGGGAAGAATCATTTGGCGCAGAACGCCGATGACTAAGGGAAACAATGGTTGTTTGATGGCTTGGAGCAAGGCATTTGAACAAAACAGCATCATGTAGCCATAAAAAGCGAAAGCATCGGCCCTAAGGTAGTAAACGCCAACTGCAATAATTTCTGGGTTGTCAGTAAACTGAGTCATCATCAAGGGTGACAAAAAAATCATTGTGGGGATAAAAAGTATCGAAATCAACAAAGCTATTTTTAGTGATTTAGCATAAATTTCTTTGACCCTAGCGATGTTTCCAGCACCATAACTCTGCCCAACCAAAGCCATTACGGAGGCATTCAATCCCAGAGCAGGCATTAACAACAATTGTTCCAGGCGGATGCCGACTGAATAACCTGCCACAGGGTCATCGCCAAACTGTGAAATAAAGTAAATGGTGATGAATCCACCAATAATAATGGTCATCATGTTCATGCTTGCAGGCATGATTTGGGTCAATAACTGTTTCCAATGCTTAAGGTTAAACGCAGGCTTTGACCAAACGCCAACCTCGTTCATCAAGACTTTCCAAAGGTACAACGAGGAACCCATTTTAATCAACAATGTTGACCAAGCCAATCCAGCCACACCAAAATCTAAAACAAAGATAAACAAGGGATTTAACAACCAATTGACGAAGAAACCAACCACCAACACATTCCGATAACTGGTGGTGTTTCCATGGGCGATTAAGGCACCTGCAAAACAACTGGTCAAGTTAAAGAACACATTGCCAAACAAGATCACTGAAGTGTAATCCCAAGCCACCGCGACTATCTGCTCATCACCACTAAGGAAGCCCAACAAGTCACCGGCAAACAACCACCCCAATAACAAAATCACTGCCGATAAAAACCAAGTGATGCCATGTGAACAATTGATCCAATCAATCACTTGTTTTTTATTCTTACGACCTAAATCAGTCGCCACCATCGCGGAGGTGCCACTTTGTAAGCCCATACCCAGTGCCAAGAACAGCGCAAATACAATACTGGCGATGGATAAGCCGGACAAGGCCACATCAGAAACCTTCCCAGCAAACCAATTATCCGTGAGGTTATACAAGGTATTGAACACCATGCCCAAAGCAGCAGGTATTCCGATGCGCATCATGTGTTTATAAACCGAACCTTGAGTCAGGTCTTTAGGGTCATCGCTGATAGCTGACATTAATTATGTGGCCTAAGAGAAGCCAAGATTGTAACAGACTTGTTGGCTTTTGTTGTCAGCCTGATTTATCAACCAATACCTGATTTCAATGTCATGGAATGTTATTATGGTATTTTAAATAATATTTACTTCAATGAACCAAGAAACTGAAATTAAAGCCCGGGTGTTAGACCGTTTGATCGAGCATTTTGATAACCACAAAGAAGTGCAAAACATCGACTTGATGATATTGGCAAAATTCTGTCGCAATTGCCTGTCAAAATGGACGGTTCAAGAAGGCGAAAAATTGGGCGTCAATGTCGATATTAATGAAGCCAGAAAAATGATTTACAAAATGGATTATGCCGAATGGAAAGAGAAACACCAATTAGAGGCGACTGCTGAACAATTGGAACAATTTAATCAATCAAACAACTGATTACCTTGTTGTAATTGTCATGCCATGTGGTGGTTTTGACTACTTTTTACTCAAAGCCATTGGCAAAAATTAAATCAGCTTGTAATTCATAAGCGCCATAATCGGCTGCTTGATAGCGATTGTAGGATCGCTGATCTTGTGGCGTTGATTGATTGACCAAAGCCTGGTTGATGCCGGGAGAGTTGGAATTACTGGCCATGGTGGCAGTGAATCCACCATGATTAGCTGGCACTGCAAGCAAGGGATCGGCCCACAATATATTGGCTGTGGCTGCTACTTCAAATTGACTATTGGGTCGTTGTTGTGGAAATTGTAAATTATCAGAGCCAGCGATTGGGTTTAAAATATTCCATGGATTGAACAAATTGCCTCCGGTATTGTTGGCTAATATGCTGTTGTACATGGTGGTTTGATTGTTGGCGCCAATTGAAATGCCACCAGCAAAACAGACATCACAAGGGGCATGATTGTTCACTATGCTGACATGCCGCAAAGTCACAGCAGCAGAGCCATCAATCGACATACCACCACCCAATGTGTTGCTTGCTATATTGCCATAAACCGTGCTGTTTACCATTTCGCCATTCGCATTGGGACCAAAAAACAAACCAGCAGCACCGCGAGACTCGTTCCCAATAAAGCTACTGCGATTAATAACAAATGGACCTCCTTGAATATATGCACCACCACCCAAGCCAAAATCTTGTGAGTTGATGTTGTTTTCAAAAGTAACATCGGTGAATGCCGTCAAACTGTCTTGATCATACATCACAGAGAAAAAGCCCGCACCATAAGCATTCGCCTGATTATTAACCAATGCAGTGCGACATATATTAATGGTACGTTCTGCTCCATCCACTCCAATGGCGCCTGCATTTCCACCATTACCTGGATTACCGCTGTTACCAGTGGCTGTATTGCCATCAAAGACTGAATCGGTAATTCGTATCACATCACTTCCCAAGGCATAAAAAGCACCACCATTGCTGCCTGAATTTTGGTTAAAGCGTGAACCACTGATTAACACATGGCTCATGCCAATCGCATAAATGGCACCGCCACCGCCATCTTGTTCAACTTGGATGGCATGGTTGTTTACAAATTGTGTATTGATGACTTCCAAACTAACAACCTGCCAGGGACCTCCGGAAGGTTTAAAAATGGCCGCACCACTTTCTGTGGCAGTCAATCCGTTAATTAATGCCATGTTTTGTACCGTGAAAGTGTAGGTCAGGTTTTGCGGGTTTTCAATCAGCAACAATCGCCGTTGATTTTGACCGCTTAAAGTCACTAAACCACCGCCATCAATCACCGTTTGTTTTGAGACCGTTAAAGTAGCTGAGAGATTGATTTGAGATGGACTGTTTCCCATGTTAAAACGAATCACACCACCGGCATTTAAAGCATTTTGTAACATCGAAGTAGTTACCGAACCCGGTGTGCCATTACCCAGAACCACGGCTCCAGCCAAAGACCTCTCAGGGGTAATCGCACAATCCACTTGTGCATCAGCAGCTTGTAAATAGAAGCCAAAAATTAATAACAAAAAGAATTTCATGAATTTATTTTAGCCTCAATTAACATTCAGTTTATGAACCGCATCACAATCAAAACAAATAACGTTAAAGTAGAAACTAAAAGTAAAAATGAACGCATCAATTAAACCCAACAAACTGATGCAGAAATATTTAAATATCTAAAAGCATAAATACATTATGAGGGTCTTCCCTATAACCTCCAAAAGGCCCGCAATATACAAAATCAAATTTAGTGTATAGCTTTCTGGCGGGTTCAAAATATGCCAATGAGCCAGTTTCAAGCTTAAGTTGTTGGTAACCTCGTTGATCGGCAACATCAATGACATGGTTTAATAGATAACTGCCAACACCTCTGCGATTGAATGCTGGCGATGTTTTCATCGATTTAATTACCCCTAATTGTTGGCTTTACTGTTTCAATGAAAACTGAGAAGACCATCGCAGCATAGGTGTATTATTTGAGGAAATGGATACCCAATAGCGTAATCTTCGGCACCAATAAACAACAGCGCTATATTTCATGAATTCCCATATTGATAAAATTGATGGTAATTGGAACATGGTGGCAGAAGGAACGTTTATCTTTAATTGCAAACACCATTTAACTATACATAGCCTGTTACAATTCAATCTATCGTAACAGGCTATGTGGTTGAATTTTAATAACCTAACCTGGCTTGAGTATTTTTTACATTTCACCAATTAAATACATGATTTAAAAAAACAATCGCTGTTTTCATTCAAAACCGTTATAAAAAATCTCATCAAATTCAATGAAGACATCAAGACAAGTGTTATCATCAGGATACTGCGCTTGTAATCCAGTATTTAGTGTGGTTCTGGCATTGATCCAATCATTCACAGCCGAGTTGGCATTGGGTTTTAAACAATTATTTTGCAAATATAAATAATCAGTATTAGTTGAGATATTCATCTCCGAAATATCGGGTATTTCACCTAAAAAATAATTGTCATCCAATGCAAGATAGTAAACATTAATCAAGTCACCAAACTCTGAAGGGATAAACCCGGTTAAATAGTTGTTACTTAAATTGAGTATTTCAAGACTGGTGAAGTTACCTATAAATGCTGGGGCTAGACCTGTTAAGTTATTGTCATTTAAATATAGAGACTGTAGCCTGGTTAAATTGCTCAACGAATCAGGAATCGTCCCAGTTAAATCATTTAAACCAAGACTCAGAAGTGTCAAATTTGATAGATTGCCAATTTCAGATGGAATAGGACCTGTTAAATCAGTATTGGCCAGATTAAGAACTGATAAATTGTTAAGGTTACCCAACTCTGTAGGAATGTTGCCACTGACATTACTGTTGCCAATTATCAGTTGTTCAAGATTAACTAACATACCAAGCTCTTGTGGGATGGTTCCTGAAATGTTGCTTGTGTGTATCGAAAGGATCTGTAATTGATTGAGGTTACCCAACTCACTGGGGATGTCTCCAGACAAGTTTTCATTGAGAGATAAATCCAAAGTTTTTAGGTTGGTTAGACCACCCAATGAAGAAGGAATATTGCCTGAGATATTGTTATTATATAACACACATGTTTCTAAGTTTGACAAACTACCCAGTTCTGAAGGAATACTTCCGGTTAAGTCGTTCCCACCCAAATGCAACCACTTCAAACTGGAAAGGTTTCCAAACGTAGCTGGTATCGTACCAGTGAAGTTATTATTGCCTAGGTACAAATTTTCTAAATGGGATAAGTTACCCAATTGAGAAGGAATGGACCCAGTTAAATTCGCGTTATTGGCAAAACTTAACTCAACCAATCCAGTGAGGTTTCCTATTTCCATGGGCATCGAACCAGAAAGTCCATGATTAAAAGTCACCAAACGTGTAACCTGCCCTCCTGAACAAAAAATACCAAAGGCGCCTGAATTGGTGTCACAAACTGTATTGTGGTTTGGATCAGCCCAATCATCCTTGATAGCTTGAACCAAAGTGGAATTAGCAACACCTAACGAATGATACATAACATTCAAGGCATTACACTGAGATATCGGAACATCGGTGGTTGCGTCACACTTGAATGACCATGCATGAAAAGACCAACCTAAGTTGATTAAAAGAATTGCGATGATATTTAGACAAGACCTTTTGTTAACAATTGATGAATGCATATGACTATTCCTACTACAATGTTGAAAAATACATTATTGTAATAACCTCGTAATTAATATTTAGCAATATATATATTAAATAACGGTTAATTAAATAATCTAAATGGCAAAAAACAACTTGCTATCAAGCTATTTTAAACCACTTTCAAACATACTTATATCCCGCACCAATCGCATTCAATCTGTTATTCTGGAACAAATTGACTGACAGTATTAGAATTGATTGGAAACGCAGGCAAACTCAGAGTTTCAAAAAGGTGATGCGTCTTTAACACCTTATGTAAGGCAGGTCTAACTGCATAAATACATTATGAGGGTCTTCCCTATAATCTCCAAAAGGCCCGCAATATACAAACCCAAATTTAGTGTATAGCTTTCTGGCAGGTTCAAAATATGCCATTGAGCCAGTTTCAAGCTTAAGTTGTTGGTAACCACGTTGATTGGCAACATCAATGACATGGTTTAATAGATAACTGCCAACACCTCTGCGATTGAATGCCGGCGATGTTTTCATCGATTTAATTTCCCCTAATTGTTGGCTCCACTGCTTCAATGCCACACAACCCAACACTATATCACCATTCCATAGTGACCAAAACGTCATTTCAGCGTGTTGCAAAGCTTTGACATCAAGCACGTGGCGACTTTCTTCCGGTGAATGATCAGCCATCCGAGCTTGGTGTTCAATCAACAAATTGATGACATCAGGATGATCTAATCACCTTCAACCCAATACCAATCACCACTTTCAAATTCAAGCGTCATCGGCTTTCTTCTTGGCCCTTTTGGCCAGCATATTCAAGGCTTCAATAAAAACAGAGAAGGCCATCGCCGCATAGATATATTGTTTGGGAAAGTGGATACCAAAACCTTCAGCCAGCAAAGTCGTACCAATCACCAACAAAAAGCCTAAAGCCAGCATCACGATGGTTGGGTTGTGATCGATAAATTGTGACAAGGGCTCGGCTGCCAACAACATCACCAACACCGCAACAATCACTGCCACCACCATAATCGGCAAATGATCGGTCATGCCGACTGCAGTAATAATACTGTCTATGGAAAATACCAAATCAAGCACAATGATCTGTGCCATCACAGCAGCAATACCTTGGGTCACTTGGGTGCTTAAAGAGTCGGCTTTATTGATTTTATTGGGATCGACCATGTACCTGATTTCCTTGGTCGCTTTCCACACCAGAAATAAACCACCAGAGAGCATGATTAAATCACGCCATGAAAAAGGATGGTTCATGATTTCAAATAAGGGTTGGGTTAAAGAAACAATAAATGCAATGGTGGCCAGTAACCCAAGACGCAAAACCAAGGCCAAAATAATACCAATTTTTCGAGTACGGGCCTGTTTCTCTTTAGGTAGCTTATTGGTCAATATGGAAATAAAAATTAAATTATCGATGCCTAAAACGACTTCCATAAGTATTAAAGTCGCCAGTGCCAACCACGTACTGGGTTCAGCAAATAACGTGATTAAGTTTTCCATAGTGATTGATGATCATAGATTAAACGGCATTAAATTATATGGGGTTTAGTCAAATGAATTCAATGCATTGATTTGGGTATTCAAAATCACTGAGCTTGAGTGAAGTGCCGGTCCTATATTTCCACACTATATTACCAATATTGCCCTATTAGCCTTAACAAATTATATGGTTATTAAGTTGGGTATTTTTATGTTTATTCTTTGAGCTAATCTGACTCTCAAAATTGGACAAAGTTTACCTTGTTACTACGCCATTATTACCACCTATGTACATTTTAGCCTCTGTATATTTAACATTATGAAATGGTTCAATCTTGATCCAGCACCTGTACTCGCATTGTGTTGTAAACAGTAGCCGCTCCAGATAAAAATATCACCATACCAACCAGTAACAAAGCCAACGGCAAGCTCCATAAATCCAAAAAGCCATCAATTTTTACGATTTCTGGATTATCCACATCATACCTGACCTTCAGTTTATCTCCTTGGTTAAAATCAAAGGATGAACTGGTACCGGATGCAGCCGTGAACACATAGGTATTGCCATCGATCGCCACAAACTCGATCACTGGATGGTAATATCTACTGCCATTTCTTCTGCTGGACACTATTTCAACAATGGTTCCTTCCTCCTCAATAGAATGATCAAAAAGTTCCATTCTGCCCTGAAGCAAATAACCTCCTCCAACCAATAAAGCCACGCCTAAAATGGTCAAACCAACGCCCGTAAATAAATTCGATGTTTTTTTCATGCTGTTAAATCCTATAAAATCAGTTGATCCTACCTAAAGAGACAAGGCCATCAAACCATCTGGCGAATATTCACCCACTTCAATCAAACCCATCGATAAATATCAAATCACAGATAAGCTCACCACAATATTCAAAGGCACCCATGTCAAGGTCTCCTGAATCAGGTCTGATTTGCATCCCTTCGTGTTTGACATATTGTTTATCTACTTGGTGTTCCGGTAACAGTACATTCAGTGGTGTCATTCCAGCATTAACCAAGACAGAGTTTACTGCTGGCACCCAGTTTTCATTGATTAAACTTTCAAACATGGGATCAGTTCCTGTTTGGTTATTGCCCAAATTAAAGACCGTACCTGAAGGACTACAATGACAATCCTGCCAGCCAGTTTTAAACCAATTGTGTTGCATATTGACTTGGCCACTGCCATCAATCAAAGCCAATGATCCACCATTGGCAGTGCCGTAATAGACGTTATTAAAAACGTGGGCTGTTTCGTCGTTGGTAGAAAGGCGAAGCAAGGTGGTATTTCCGGTACGGGTACTGATGATGCTGTTGTTATAAAAGTATAAATCCCCTTTGCGGTAATCAGCGACTGTGCCGCTATCGCCACCATAATGCACAATTTGTGAATTACCCTGCCCGTCAGATTCCATCAATACGTTGCCATAAACATGGGTGCTGGTGTAACTGGGGTGATTAACCAAAACACTAGAATCTTCGGCATCAACCAGATCCAATTGTCGGTTCCCACCTTCTATCCAGTTGTACCTGACCACCAATCCAGCTGAGCGATCTTTCAGGTTATTACCCAAAGCACCAGCACGCAAAGCGCCAAAATGATTGCCTTCATAAACAATACCGATGGCCGCAGTATAGGTGTTGTGCTCATAAATCCGTCCATCAATACCATTGTCAAAGATATGATTGCCTTGGATTAGAATATCTTGTGTTTGGCCACCATTGGCGCCAACAAAAATACCATTACCTGAATCTCGGATGGTATTGTTGCGAAACGTGATGTGCGCACCAATCTCAACATAAAGGCTGGCTGCATTGGTGGCATAGGTTTCGGTATCACCAACATCATTGATGAATTGATAAGGTGGTCTGGCAGAACGAAGCTCTAAATTTTCGATGATAATATGTTCTGGTAAACTATTGTTGGGTATATTGGATCCACCAATTTTAATCAAGCCTCGCCGTTCATTCCAAAAATTAACCCCCGGTACAGTGGTCGCTGCATTGCCATCAATGACGGCTTGTTCACCATTCGGTCCATTAACCCCTATAACCTGAATTGGGTTTAACTCAGTTCCCACCGCATTGATTACCCACTTTTCTTTATAGGGTGTGGCTCTCCAATGAATAAACACCCGGTCACCCGCTTGAATTGTGTCCCAAGGTACATCGCCTATATTGAGGTAAGGCGGGTTCGAGTCAACATGGTAGTCTGTCGCCAACAAGCCACCACTATAAAATAAAAGAACACAGCTCAAATTAATTAATTTAATCATTGGTATTTGGTATCAATCAACAGCAGTCAATTATAGTGGGCTTTCAAAATGATATTTGTTAAGTCTGTTCAATATTTGATTGGTGCTTAACTAATGAACCGTTATCTCAATAGACAAAATAAAAGTGACTAAAAAAATAAACACTATTGAAACCATCACAACATCAAAAGGGATGTTGTTTTGACAAATAAGCAAAGTCTGATGTGCTTGATGAATATTAAACGATTTTCAAAAGTAAAATTTTATTGCATTTAAATTATTTTTTAGTATAACTGCATGATTGATTTATCAATCTGATTGTCGGCCAAAAATGGCTCTTTTTACTAGGCTTTTTAGGAAGGTTCAAAATCATGCTATATCCACCAGAATTCGGACAAGATCCATTATATCCACAAGCAAAAGATTTTAAAATTGAATATAAAAACCATGTTGTTGGTAGTGGCATGGTGACATTGAAACGATTTAAAAAAGGCGATACCATTGCAAAACTAGCTGGTGATGTGGTGGAATCTATCAGGCCCCATTCTTTCAGAATCAGTAAAAAGAAACATTTGAATGACAAGTATTTTATTGGTTACTTTATTCATTCATGTGTTCCCAACACCGCCATCAACACCAAAGCATTGATTGCCACTGCATTGACAGACATTGAGCCAGGTTCTTACATCAGCATTGATTACAGTGCCACAGAAGATTACTTGTTTCGACAATTCAAATGCAATTGTGGCAACAAAAAATGCCGAGGCGTGATTGCTGGAAAAAAAGAAACCAAGCGCACAGGCTTATCGTTGATGAGCTATTATGAAGGTGACGATGACTATTGATTTAGGTTAAATCAATGAGACTTCTTCACATACTCCGTTAAAATCACAATGCGCTGACTTTCAACTTTACCTTCAATTTGACCTGGATTATCTGGTACCAATGAAATGCTTCTGACTGCTGTGCCTTGCTTGGCAGTGAATCCACCACCTTTGACTTTCAGGTCTTTAACCAAAGTAACGGTATCACCTGCTTCAAGTTTAGCGCCATGACAATCGGTATGAAAAATTTCTTCCGTACCTTCACCTGTGGCTTTGGCCCATTTCAATTGATCATCCTCTAAATACATCATATCTAACAAAGCTTGTGGCCACCCTTCTGCTGACAGCCTAGTCAACATCCGCCATGCCAACACTTTAACGGCTGGTACTTCGCTCCACATGCTGTCATTTAAACAGCGCCAATGATTGGCTTCAGTTTGATCCTTGTCTTCGATTTGAGTTCGACAAGTTGCACAAAGGTAAGCACATGACTCAACATCAATTTGATCAACGGGTTCAACTTGGTAAACTTGTAAATCATCGGTTGCTTGACACAACTCACATTGACCGCCCGAACGGTCCTTTATAAAAGCTTCAATTTTCATGTGGCGCATTATAACCGAAACGTTGTCATTTCAAAACAGTCGAATAAAAGATAACGCACAGAACATAACAACCTATTAATATTCAACCAATAAGCTCCAGTTAGACAACAAACAATCGTAAATTGAGAATATCCACGCCCTTTGCTATCTTTAATGTGGGCAAACAACCTAAGGTTTGTTTCATTCCCTAATTTTTATTGGTGACATTTAACACACGACTTGGCACAATAAATGCCATTATTTGAACCCAACAAGAGGAATCTATGCGCTTTCAAACCACCATTCTGATCATACTGTTCATGAGTTTAACGCCTCTGGCTGCAGCTAATAAGCCTAAAGCAGCTGATAAAAAAGACATTGCATCATTCACTGTAGACATGCAAAAACATAGCGGTTTTGTTGATTTTTATTGGGATGAGTCCTCGGGTAAAATCTATTTAGAAATAGCCAAGTTCAATACCGATTTACTTTATGTATACTACCTACAATCTGGTGTTGGGTCTAATGACATCGGTTTGGATCGTGGACAAATTGGTGGCTACAGTTTGGTGCAATTCAAACGTTTGGGTAACAAAGTTATGATGGTTGAACCCAACCAATCCTACCGCGCCTATTCTGACAATGCAGCAGAAAGACAAGCCGTTGAAGATGGGTTTGCCCAATCAGTCTTATGGGGTGGCACCGTAGTGGCACAAAGTGAGGAACATGCACTGGTTGATTGGACTGACTTTTTATTACGCGATTCCCAAGGCATAACCAATCGTTTGGCTCAAATGGATGAGGGCCAATTCAGTGTAGACACCAATCGATCTGCTATCTATATGGACAACAGCAAGAACTTTCCAGAAAATACTGAGTTTGAAGCTTTAATTACACTCAAAGGCTCTAAACCAGGACGACACGTTCGATCAGTCTCACCGTCGGGTAATGTGATCAGTCTAAGAACCCACCATTCATTGGTCAAACTTCCTGATGTTCCTTACAAAACCAGAGACTTTGATCCGCGCTCAGGTGGAATCCCTATCAGCTTTAAAGATTATGCAGTCCCATTAGGTGAATCAATGGAGCAACAATGGGTGATTCGTCATCGATTAGAAAAGCAAGATCCGACCGCAGCTGTATCAGACCCCATTGAACCCATTGTGTATTACTTAGATCCAGGCACTCCTGAGCCAGTTAGATCAGCCTTAATGGATGGCGCTCGGTGGTGGTCAGCGGCATTCGAAGCAGCTGGATTCTCGAATGCTTATGAGGTTAAATTGCTACCCCTTGATGCCGACCCATTGGATATGCGATACAACACCATTCAATGGGTGCACCGCTCTACTCGCGGTTGGTCTTATGGCGCGAGCATTGTTGATCCGCGCAGTGGTGAAATTTTGAAGGGCCATGTGACTTTGGGTTCTTTAAGGGTTCGCCAGGATATGTTGTTGGCCCAAAGTTTACTGTCTCCCTATGACGGTAAGCAAAATGTGACTGAAGTGGAAAAAGACATTCAAAACATGGCTTTGGCCAGATTGCGTCAACTTTCAGCCCATGAAGTGGGCCATACTTTGGGTTTAATTCATAACTTTTACACCAGCAGTATAGACCGTGCATCGGTGATGGATTACCCTCACCCATTGGTCAAAATTAATGAACTTGGTCAATTGGATTTATCCGACGCTTATGATGTTGGGATTGGTTCTTGGGATAAAGTTTCTTTGGCTTATTTGTATCAGGATTTTGCTCAAGCTGACGAAACCATAGCACTCAAACAGTTGCTCGACACTGCTCGTGAAGACGGCCATGTATTTATAGCTGACAGAGACGCCAGAACGCCAGGAGGAAGCCAACCATTCGCTCACCTTTGGGACAATAGAGCTGATGCAGCCCAAGGCTTATTAGATGTATTAACAGTTCGTCAAACGGCTCTCAAGCAATTTGGTTTAAATACCATAAAATCAGGCGAGGCTGTGGCTAATTTAGAACGGCACCTGGTACCGGTTTATTTATTTCATCGCTACCAAACAGAAGCCGCGGTAAAATTAATCGCTGGGGTTAATTACCACTACGCCATCAAAGGTGAACCTGAAGTCAAAGCCCAAATTGTTGAAGCCACATCTCAACAAAATGCATTGAATGCTGTACTTAAAACGCTATCAGTTGACACCCTGGCCTTACCTCAAGAGCTGTTGCCTTTGATGTTGCCACCCACCGAAGGCAGCTACCGAGATCGAGAGCATTTTAAACACCGCACCGGACTTAACTTTGATGCGTTGGGCGTGGCAGAAACCGCCGCCAAACATACCTTGGCATTATTACTCAATGTAGAACGAGTCAATCGCTTGGTTGAACACCATGCCCGTAATTCACAATACCCAAGCCTAAAATCTGTATTAGACCAACTGTGGGACAATACTTGGGAACAACAACATTCCAACGATTATGCACAAACCATTCAGCAAGGCATCAATTGGGTCACATTACAGCAAATTATGAATTTGGCCGCGGATAATAAAGCCGCACCTGTGACTCACGCAACCGTTATGGGCTTTTTAAAAAGAAAACAAAAATCATTAGCCAAAAGCCGTAAACACAAAGGTTTTAATCAAAACGCCTCTGCGGCCATCACTTATTTTATAGAACACCCATCGAAACAACTAGAAAGTACTGAGCCGGCTATGCCACCGGGATCACCTATTGGTATGAATTAATTTAATGGCTGGAAAATTGAAAATATCTAAAAAAAATCACTGCAATTTTCAGTGTTTATATCTTTCGCTCATTGAAACGACTTAACCCTAATAGTCACTGAGCTTGTCGAAGTGCTGTGTTAACTGAATTTAATACTCAGGCATCAAGCGCTTCGACAGGCTCAGCCATCTAATATTTAAGGTCACTGAGCTTGTTGAATCCAGTCCTATCGAAATTAAGCTTTTAACGCTTTTTCAATATATTTTTTAAGATCCTCTGGCTTGGTCGTTGGCGCAAATCTTTTGATTGGCTGACCATCTTTACCAATTAAGAACTTGGTAAAATTCCATTTGATTTTTTTACCCAAGGTTCCTGGCAATTCATCTTTCAAATATTCAAAAACAGGGTGGGTGTTTTTACCGTTAACATCAATTTTACCAAACATTGGAAAATTGACCCCGTAATTGATTTCACAAAACTCACTGATTTGTTCTGCATCACCCGGTTCTTGTTTACCAAATTGGTTGCAAGGAAAGCCCAATATTTCCAATCCTTGGTCTTTATACTCGACATACAGTGCTTGTAATCCTTCATATTGAGGGGTTAACCCACATTTACTGGCAGTATTCACCACCAAAACCACTTTTCCTTGATAGGTATTAAGGGCTTGTTCTTTACCTGTGAGGGTCTCTGCTTTTAAATCATAGAAGGTAGTCATAATCAACTCAAATGTTTTTATAGTTATTTATATGGTGCTAATATCAGAAAAAAAAAGCGCTTTAATCAGCTTATTTACGGGGCAAATAAAAACCCAGTCTTGGCTGGGTTTTTATCACTTCTTTTATTGATTTAACTTTGGATTTTAATCATTCAAAGCCGTACGCTTTTTATGTAACCAAAACACTGAGGTGAACAAAGATATCATCATCAATAACGACAACAAGCTCAGCATAGGAACCGGTAAAGCCGTTCTTACGACAGTCGGATCACCTATAACCGGAGTCTCTGGAGCATCGGTCACGACTGGATCCTGACCATTATCACCATCGTTATTTGCATCACCGTCATTATCCTCATCCCAATATGCATTGGCCTGATTAAAGATCGAAATCACTCCACTACCAATAATACGGGTTTCAAAAGTAATCACAATCTCATTGCTCAACATATCCACAGTGGCATCAATTGGCGCGCCTTCATCAGGAGCGATGACTGCATCTAATTCCAACTGATTCAAAGTCGCATTGTAACTCGGCACATTACAAGTACTGGATCCAGTCGCCGTACAAGTGGCACTGCCAGGGATATAAAATGTAGACGCTGGAATTGGATCAAATATAAATACCGGTAAATCACGGTTGTTATTAGGATTAAACCAATAGAATGTCCATTGAATCAAACCTGGGTCACTGGATGAAATACTGCCCACTTTAATCCCAACAGGTGGATCTAACAGAACACTGGTTTCATCACTGTCCGTATCATTATCCGGGTTTATGTCATCACCATTGGTGCCGTCATCAGCAATCACAACCGTGTTAAATATCTCATTAACCCCAGGCGCCAATGGATCATCAATCTCGACCGCAAAGTTGACTGAACCTGAATCGCCTGCATTTAGATTACCGACTGTGTATTCACAAATACTACCAGGAAGGTTATTCGGCAAACAAACCCACCCAACAGAACTTGATGCTGCATTGTATGTGGTATTAACAGGAACAGTTTCAGTGATAATAACACCGGTCGAATCTTGCGTACCCATATTGCTATAGTCCAAAACATATACTACGACACCGCCTGGTGCTGAAGTAACGTCATTGTCAGTTTTCGTGATAGTTAAATCTGGAAAAGCGCCAATGGTGGTGTCTTCATCATCATCATTGTTAGTCGGATCAGCGTCATTACCATTACTACCGTCATCGGCAATACTGGCATCATTAAGTACTGTATCGACACCAGCTGGAATAGGATCTAACACATTGACCACAAATTCAATCATTTGCGCAGGATCACCGGCATCAACGTCACCAACCGCATATGTACACAAAGTGCCTGCCAATGAACCATCTGCACACGACCATGTTGGGGTCGAGTTGGCTGCATTGAAGGTGGTATAAGTCGGTACAGTTTCGGTAATCACAACTCCAGTTGAATCTTGCGTACCAATGTTTTGGTAAGTCAACTGATAAACAATCACATCACCGGCATTAACTAAGTCATCCACATCAGTTTTAGTAATCAACAAATCAGGTGCTGCACCAATTACAGTGGTGTCATCATCGTCATTATTGGTGATGTCTGTGTCAACACCATTGTTACCATCATCAGCAATGCTGGCATTGTTGAATATTTCCTCAACACCTGCAGGCAGCGGATCAACAATATTAATGGCAAATTGAACCGTTTGAACGGCTACGCCTGCACCCACCAGACCTACGTTGTACGTACAGCTAGTTGTAGCAACAGAACCGTCAGCACACGACCAGCCACCAGTACTATTGGCTGCATTGAACGTGCTATTTACAGGAACTGTTTCGTTGATAACCACACCAGTGGCATCTTGGGTACCAATATTTTGAAATGCCAAGTCGTATATCAAGACTTGTCCCGCATCAATGGTACTGACTTGAGATGTCTTAGTGATGGTCAAATCAGGTGCGGCTACAACAGGTGTGTCATCTGAACCATTGTTATTAGAAGTGTCTTCTATACCGTTGTTACCATCTTCACTGATGGTTACCGTGTTATTAATCAAAGTAACACCCGATGGCTTAGGCGACACAACATCAACCGCAAATGTGGCTAAACCACCAGCTCCAGCACCTAATACGGCACCTATGTTTAAGGTACAAGTAGAGCCCGCATTAATAGTCGGCAAACAAGACCATGCATCTGAAGCACCTGCATTGAAGGTTGTGTTGTTTGGAACAACTTCAGTTAAAACCACACCCGTTGCTTCTTGATTACCAATATTTTGATATGAGATTAAGTATGGAATGGTGTCACCCGCTCCTACTGTAATACCACCATCATCTTTACTGACAATTAAGTCAGGCACAGCGATCACATTGGTATCTTCATCATCAATATTATTGGTTGGATCTGTGTCAGCACCGTTGTTGCCATCATCACTGATACTGGCCAAATTATTGATTTCGGTTACTCCCGCATCTAATGGATTAAGCACATTAACCGCAAAATCAATCGATTGGGCTGAGGCTCCAGCGGCTAAATTACCCACATTATAAATACACACTGTTGCAGCAGGATCGCCATCAGTACATGACCAAGCAGGATCAGAACTGCCCGCATTGAATGTGGTATTGGCTGGCACTTGTTCTGTAATAATTACACCAGTGGCATCTTGATTACCAATATTTTGGAAACTCAAATCATAAACAATCGAGTCACCAGGAACCACATCTAAACCATTGCTGGTTTTAACAATGACTAAATCAGGCGCCGCATTTATCGGCGTGTCATCATCATCAGTGTTGTTACTGGAGTCATCATCAGCACCATTGTTGCCATCATCAGCAATAATTACTGTGTTTAATATTTCAGTTACACCCGATGGTTTAGGGTCAAATATATCGATGGCAAACAAAACACTGCCACTTTCACCACCATTCAAATTACCCACGCTGAAAGTACAACTTGTACCAGCAGGATCACCATTGACACATGACCAACCAGCGGTACTGCTTGATAAATTAAATACACTGGTATTTGGAACGGTCTCTGTGATGACCACACCGGTACTGTTTTGATTACCGATGTTGGCATAATTAATGGTGTAAACCACGGTGTCACCCGCCGTAGCAGTGATACCACCATCATCTTTAGTGACCTCTAAATCATGCCCAGCACCTATCGGTGTATCAGTTGGGTCATCATCAGTGCCAGTATCTGGATCATCGGTATCAATGGGTGGAAACTCATTGGTTTGGATTAAACCCTGGTTACTGATTTCATTCACCGCTTGAGGGAAAGGGTTGTTAATGACCACATCAAAGGTGATGGTTACTGATGAATTACCAACAATGGTACCAACATCCACAACAACATCAACATCCCCAGCCGTATTACCTGTTGTCACTACCCCAACCGTGGTGGTGACACTACCAACTACCAATGTAGTGTTGGCATCTGGTACGTCACTGAATACAACAGTTGTTGCATCACCGGCACCTGAATTATCCAGCACAATGGTGTAACGTAAGGTATCGCCTGGATTGACTTCACCTGCAGTACCATTATCAACTAACAAGGCATCAGACTTGGTTGCATCTAAATTAGATAACTGCAAAGTATCTGTGGCGATGATGTCTGAATAGTCTCGCTCACCATCATCAACGCCCGGCATACTCGAAGCTTCTGTCAAAGTAACCGTATTAACAATTGATGTTGGGAACGGAATGTCACTTCGAATCGCTACAGTGAATTCAAATACCAAGACTTCATTGGGTTCAATTGATGACGCGGGTGGAGAAGCACCACCATCTGAAGAAATGGTTACTGTTGATTCACTAGGTCCAGGACCTGCCACATTGTTAAATACAAAACCAGCAGGAATATTGGTTGGCGTGATGGTAGACAGATCCCATACACTGTCACTGAGCACATCAACCAAAGTCAAATCGTAAGCAGAAGCAGTACCACCGGTATTATTTAAAATAAACTGTATTGGAACCACTAAACCAACAGGCGCTCCCATTGACTTGTCTAAACCTAAATTAGGTTCTACCAGTTCAACTTCTGCAGAATCAGCGATGGTAAAACCATTTAATCCGTAAGTAAACAAAGCGTCATTAAACAAAGACTCTATCGCTGAATTGACTGCATTATCAGCAATTCTTGCAGTAATTGTCACAGTTATCTGATCATCTGCATTAACCACCATATCAGGCTGATTGACGATGTTGCCAAAATCAAAAAGCACTTGATCATTGATTAGATCACCATCTGTGTCTGACAAGACCGGTGTTCCTGGTAATGAGGTAGTTATATTAGCCCCAAGTGTGGTCACCACAGCCGACATCACTTCCATGGCACCACCTGAAGCAGCCACTGGTAAGTTATCTCGTAATGTTGAGTTATTGGATGTGCCCTCAGGTACGGTGATGGTGATTGTATAGTCAACCAATTCACCTACTGCCAAATCCTCAGTACCCATATTACCAATAGAAGTACCTGTATCACCTAAAGAAGTCGCAGTGACCACTTTAGAAATAGAAGGTACGCCTATGTTAAATGAAGCTGAGGCAGCATCATTTGCCCTTCTTGTTTCACCAGCAACGAACACTGGTGTTGAATCATACTGTAAGAAAACATCATTGCTGTAACTGGTACCAGGTTTTACAGCCAAATCGACCGAAGCCTTGTAATTAATAGTACAAGTTCCAGCAGCTAAAGTCAGTTGATTGATGGTGAACTCTATATTAGATGGGTTCGAAATTGAATCAACTACAGCACCACAAGTTGATGAAAAATTAACCGCCGTGTCATCAATCCAACTCAAACCTGGAGTTGGTAACAAATCATTCAATACCAAGTTGAATGCATCTGCATTAGAAGCACCAATATGATTAATCACAATTTGAAAATCAATCACATCACCGGCATCTGCCAACACCACGGCTGGAACTGTTGATTTGGTGACGTTCAATCTAGGCTCAACCAAATCGACCAAGGCCGTTCCAGATAAGTTACCGCCGGTGTAAGTCAATGATGCTGTATTAACCACATCATTGGCACCACCTTGGTTAACCGCTTCATCGACAACCATTGCAACCACTTCAAAAACAATTTCATCATCCGCATTATTTAAACCATCTGGGGTATTTAATACATCACCAAAATTCCATGTAGCACGATCATCATATACATCCACATCAGTATTACTTGCTGTGCCTGATTGACCAACGGTATTTCCATTAGCTGGCGCGAGGTTAGCACCGATTGAAATGATTTCAGAACTGACCAAAGATAAAATATTGGTTCCAGTAGGTAACTGATCAAAAACCACGGCATTGGGTGTGGTGCCCTCAGGTAATGTCACTGTAAAACGGTAAGTGACTTCCTCACCGATGGTTAAATCGTCTTCACCACCATTGACAGTAACACCTGTCGAAGGCTCTGAAGTGGCTGTAACCACTTTTAACAATCCGGTCTCACCAATAGTAATGGTGTGTGGATCACTGTCAGAACTGGTGCGTTCATTTACATCAATACCAGGTAAACTGGTCCAATCAATTCCCGCAGTATTTTGAATGATTTGACCAGGAGCAACGGTGTTATCAACGGTTACATCAAAACTGATAACAGAAGTTGATCCAATTGGGTAATTGGCCCATGTGGCAACGATGACACCAGCCGCTTGAGTTAAACTATCTGGAGCCAAACCAGAGTCAGTGGTTAAGTTTCCAGCGAAAGTAAAGCCGGCTGGAATGTTATCAGTTAAAGTCACATCAAAAGCATTGGCACTGGTGTTATTGGTCAACAAATTATCCACTGTCAAAGTGTAAGTGATGGTATCACCAGCATCAGCTGTCGTTGTGGCACTGGTTTTATCAATGGTCAAAACAGGTTCCACCACTTCAATGGTGGCTTGTGCTGTGGCATTCAAACCAGCGTTGAATTGAACAATTACATTGTTAATTAATTCTTCAAGGCCTTGGTTAGCAGCAATATCTGTCACACGACCAGTCACTTCAATCACAATTTGATCATCTGACGTGACCACATCATCAAGTGAAGTGTTGGTGACCGAACCAAAATCAAAACTCACCGAACTGGGTAACGCTGGAACTGCTGGTGTAGTAGCCAAGGTAAGTGGTAATAAGTTTCCACCTACAGAAACAATGTTGGCAGATACATAGTCCATTTGTCCAGCCGCATTATTCGGAAGATTATCAGTAATGATTACGCTGGGAGAAACACCTTCAGCCAAAGTGGTGGTGATTCTAAACGTCACCTCTTCACCGATAGTTAAATCAGCCAAAGTAACATCGCCGCGGGTATTGATGCCATCAGATTGTTCCGTTGAAGTGGCTCCTAAAACTATTTTCTCAGTAACTGCTGGATCAATATTGACTGTCGCCGAATCATCAACATCATCATAGACTCGACCGCCACCAGGTAATGAATTGTAATTAGTTACTGTGGCCGTGTTATCAACCGTTTCACCTGAAGCCACTGTACTACTGATGGTGGCATCAAACTCCACTGTCATCGAAGCACCAATGGCTAAGTCACCTACATTAACTTCTACAATGGTTTCACCCAGAGTATTTCCAGTGATGACTGCGCCTTGTGATACGACTACCGTACCTGCCACCAAATCCAAATCAACATCAGCCAACAAATCTTCCAGCACCACATCAAAGGCCGGCGAATTGCCATTATTGGTCACGGTGATGGTGTATGAAATGGTGTCGCCAGCATCTGCTGTAGTTGGTGAGGCGGCTTTATTAACCTGAATGAAAGGCTCAGTGATTTGTCTTTCTGGAGCAGTGTCTTGATCTGTGGTGGTACTGGTATTGAAAGTCACTTGATTATTTCGAGTAGCACCTGCGCTGTTACTGCCCACATCTGTAACCAATACGGTATAAACCACAGTTATGGTATCCACCGTCGAATTATCGGTATTGTTATTATTAACAGTCCCAAAATCAAACAGTCCGTTAATGGTATTTAAGGTTCCGGCATTGGCCAAAACGGTAGGAAAGCCAATCGATGAAACCACATCTGGTGAGCCCGTAATCGAGTCAAAAGAATCAAAAACAAGACCAACGTCAAGCAAATCAACCAATTCTGCACTGTTACCCTGACCTTCAGGCAAAGTAATCACGACTTGGTACTGAATGGTTTCACCAATTGCGATGGTGTTATCAACACCATCAACATTAGGTACTACATTCAAAATGGTTTTTTCCACAGTGGGTTCTGCAACCGTCAATGTTGCGGTATCTTGTACCGTTGGGAAAACTGGACCACTGGCAACCGCAGCATAGCTGACAGAAGCGGTGTTCACATAGGTTGTGTTATAGCCAACATTGGCTGCCACATCACAAGTAACATTAACCAAAGCCGTGTCATCACTGAAAGGCGCGCCGCCGCCAATGGGCGAGTCATCGTTGCCAGCCAAAGGATTGGTCAAACTGATGGCTGTGGTTAAATCTCCAGTGTAAGCCAAAGGAGTACCTGTTCCATCATTGACTGAATCAATGACACAAGTAGCCAAACCAGGTGAGACCGGATCGGTAATCAACACATCATAAGCGTCTGCACCACCGGTATTTTCAACGGTAATTTGGTAAGTAATGCTGTCATTCGCATCTACATCTGTGATGTTACCATCAACTGGCAATACAGAAGGTAAAGGCGCAATGGCGCCTTGATCCGCTGTCAGCACACCTTTGGTAAGAATTAAATCTGGAGCACGAACTAAAATCAATACAGGTGCAACGGCTGTTGAGGTAATTACTGAGGTGTTTTCGGTAGTGACCTGCAGTAAATTAGATAAACTCAAGTTATCAGCAAAGGGAGAATCGACCACATCAACGCTTAAATCAACAGACAATATCTGAGGTACCGTTGAAGTGATGTTCGGCCAATTGATGGTCACACTGTTACTGGCGCCATCGGTGGTGATAGTTAATGGAGTTAGCCCCAATGTATCTAATGGACTATGGACAATATCAGTATTAAAGGTTGTGTTCACGGTGGTGGCATCAAATACTGGTAAAGGCAGGAAATCTTGAAAAATCACACCGTTGGTATCTCCCGAAGGCACTTCTAAGGTCAAGCGATAAGTTACCGTTTCACCTGGCATGTAAAAGGCTTGAGGGTTAACCACTGATTTTGAAATAACCACAGGAAGAATATTGACGGTTGCATTTGAATCATCTGAACAAACGCTGGCACCAGCAGTTAAAGAATAGTTTGCAACGACTGAATTAAGCATTGAATCACTGGCTAAAACAGGTCCGACCGGATTTTCATAAGCTTGATCAACAATTACGTCGTAGCTTACTGTGATATTCGGCGCGCCACCAACAATATTGCCACTCAACGCAGTTAAGTCAAAAGTCAATTCAGTTTGACCGACACCTGGGGTGTCATTAGAGACAGCAGCTGAAATAGCACCTAAGGATGAAGTTTCATTACCTACAAAAGTATAACCATCAGGTAGGTTATCAACCACAATCAAACTGTCAGTAGTGGCATATTCACTGATCTGAATGTTGAGGGTGAAAGTGATAGATTGTCCAGGAGAAGCATTGCTACTGCTGGCAGATTTTTGAATACTGATGTGTTCTAGTTGAACCACAGAAGTATCTTCCAATTGTGGAATAGACGTTGCCAACGGAAACTCACCATCAAAAGTGGCTGTATTGGTTTCAGTGCGCAAATCACAAACGGCTTCATTCAATACATCGCTGAAGTAACCTGAATAGGTAACCACAACATCATTACTGCCAGTTCCTGTCACCGAGTCACAAGTGATGTTGATTGGATTGGTGGTATTCACAACACAGTTAACACCGCCAGTGACATTGATGCTGGACACATCGATGACAAAGTCTATCGGTAATACATCAGCAATAACCAAATTTTCAATGGTGTTATTAGGCGCTACATTGGTGTTTAAAGTATAACTTACTGGCCAATCAGGACCAGGAGGACGTTCACCTTCAGGGGCACTGTTACTTTTCTCAAACTCAACCAATACAGGCGTGACATCAAAATCAACAGTTGAGCCAACTATGGGGCCATTGTCTCCGGTGGCAGTATCACCAAACTCATAGACTGGCGTAACTTCAACATTAATCGGCACATTAACTGGTGCAGTTGCATCAATGGTAAAACACAAAACCAAATCTAAGTCCACTCCACCTGAAACCACAGAACCTATCGGCGGTTGTACTGTATAAAAAGTACTGCCCTCATCACCAGTCACTGATTGTCCAGTTACTGGATCAACTAATTGGTTACCAGGGGCCGCAGGAAACACACCGACTACATTGACTCCAACATTTGAACCAAATAAGTCTGAACTGTCTAAGGTCAAACCATCTGGAACAACTATTTGAAGATATGGACCATACCCAGCAGCTCCTGAGTTTGTTATTGTAGCGGTTGAACAAAAACCAGTCGATGGAAATTCTTCAACATCAGCTATTGCACCTACTACAGGTGTCTGCGAGTAAACTGCCATTGAGAACAACAGCATTGTTAATACAGAAATGGGGAGTGAAACTTTTTTAAACATAAAATATTACCTAAAAAAACGTGCTTGGATTCTAATCGAAAACACAATAAATTATTGGGCTTACGTGCAAAATGTGACACTATTTTACAATCAGTAAAAATGTTTTTAAATCAATAATTAAACAATCATCAGAAAGCTTAAAAAAAACACCTCAACAAAACTCCAAAGAGAACCAATTTCAACCCATACAAACACCTCGTGATGTCACAATCTTACAGCCTTCCGCTGACAATTTAACTGCCTTCATAAGACAGTGCGCAAGCTATGAATGAATCTGGTTTAAACCCAAACATTTAAATTTGAGCTCAACACCCTTTAAACATACTGATATGGACTTATCAATTGAAGCCACCACAAAGTTTGTATAGAAAATCCAACGTCATTCAATTACTGACAACTTAAATTTGAGACTAATTTTTACTTGTATTATTCATGCCAAAAAGCTAACTTGGCATTTTGCCGAGAATTTGTAATGCCATTAATAACCCCACTAGATCAATTTGCGAACCCAGAAGTCGAAAGACTGGTTAAATTTTTTAATGAAACCTTGGGTTTTTGTCCTAACAGCGTGTTAACCATGCAAAGAAGACCTGCAATTGCTGAAGCGTTTGTCAGTTTAAATATGGCAGTTATGGCCAATGAAGGCCGTGTCACTGCGGAACAAAAACGTCTGGTGGGTTATTTAACCAGCGCCCAAACCGGCTGTCGTTATTGTCAGGCACACACTATTTTAGCTGCTGAACGTTACGGTGGATCACAAGCGCGTTTAGACAACATTTGGGAGTTCAGAAACAGTGACTTATATACCGAAGCTGAAAAAGCCATGTTCGAGTTTGCATTGGCGGCCTCTAGCGTACCCAATGCAGTGGATAAAAAAATTGAAACTGAACTTAAAAAATACTGGGACGATGGCGAAGTGGTCGAAATATTAGGTGTGATTGCATTATTCGGCTATTTAAACCGCTGGAATGACTCCATGGGCACTTCGCTGGAAACAGGTGCTGAAGAAGCCGGCTTAAAATATTTTGGCGACAAAGGTTGGAACAAAGGTAAACACCAGTAAACTACAGCTATGAATCAACCACATAAACACACGGCTCATACACATGATCACGGACACAACCACGACCATGGACACCATGATCACAGCGTGGCAGTAAACCAAGACAACAAGGCGCGTGTCTTGTGGGCCATGTTGTTGACTTTCGGCTTCATGTTTGCCGAAATTATTGGTGGGTTGATTTCTGGCTCATTGGCCTTGTTGGCCGATGCTGGTCACATGTTCAGTGATGCGCTGGCTTTACTGCTCTCTTGGCTGGCTTTTAAATACAGTGACAAAGGTGCTGATGAAGCAAGAAGCTTTGGTTGGCACCGATTCCAAATATTAGCGGCTTTTGTCAACGGCATGAGCTTACTATTGATAGCCGCTTGGATTGTATTCGAAGCCGTTCAAAGGTTTTTACAACCAGTGGCTGTTATGGCGACTCCCATGTTGGTCATCGCTGTATTGGGATTAATAGTCAATGTGGTTGTTTTTAAAATCCTCAGTGGTGGTGACCAAGACAACCTCAACCTCAAATCTGCCATGATTCATGTTATGGGTGACTTGCTGGGTTCTGTGGCAGCCATTGTCGCCGCCATTCTCATCATGTATTTTGGTTGGTTCTGGGCCGACCCTGTATTGTCTGTGCTGGTGGCTTTATTGATATTAAGATCTGGCTGGCATGTGGTAAAAAAATCTGCGCATATCTTGATAGAAGGATCTCCAGCAGACATCAATGAAGAAGCAGTAAAACAACAATTAATCAAAGACATCCCGTCAGTCAATGATGTACATCATATTCACGTTTGGTCATTGACCAATGACATTAATTTGATGACTTTACATGTGACCATTGATGAAATTCAAACCGAAACTGATGTATTAAAATCAATAAAATCATCATTGAACAAACATTTTGATATCCAACACACCACTATACAGGTTGAGCACCTGCCCTGCCCCGATGATGACTGCCAAATGTAAACCTTAAGCAATCCTTCAGCCATGATTTAATACCAAAGGTCAAATCCATAGCCAGTGACTGGCCTACTGCCTTGTGTTTTTTTAGCTGGTGGTCGTTGCTAACCAAACCATTAACACAAACAATTCTCTAGCAAAGTCCCAGCCTTAGATTGTTCAAAATTTCTTCGGCAAACTGCTCTTCCACCTCAGCTTTTTCGGCATACATTGGCCATTGTTTAACCACTGCAAGCACTTCATCTATGATGTTATCGGCCTCTCTGAAGTTACCAATCGCAGCGGCCACTTTAAGCAAATCCAATCGATTAAAATGATCCCGTTTTCCATTCAAACTGAGTTGGTGCGACGACACCCACGGCGAACCTGGCTTGTAACTATATGCCACATCAAAAGCTGGAGATAGGCGCCATTTTGAAGCCAAATCATTTTTCACAAACCCAAAGTTCTTACAGTGGTCATCATGGTTTCTTGCGACAACATTGAAGACCATACGCCGATACAATTCTATGGCATCAACCCGTGGTAAGCGTAATTGTCTGGCCACTGACAACAGTTCTTCATAGCTGAACGCGCCAGGTTGCTTAAAATCGGCATGGGCCATTCCACACAAAGACTGGTAATGACATTTATGGTTGCCAATTCGATCAAAACGTTTGGTCATAAAATGGGCCCTTCGTCCTTCAAGCAAAAGTTCGCAGGGCGCCATACTGATACCTGCATCCAAGGCCATTAAATAATAGGCATACTCCATCCGTCCATAACCCTGAGGATCACCAAAAGTTTCACTGTTGGCTTTGTGTTCTTCTACCCCATCAAATTTCAATAAGTAGTGCTCAAAACCAGCTGGCGCAGGCACCTGTCCTGAACGAATTTCTGAACGTTCTTGGTTAATAGCAATCACTGCTTTGGCTCGAGCTCCACCCGCCGAAGTACCCACCTGAAGTATGGCTTGCATGGCGTCATTATTGGCTTCAGCCTCATTGTTGATGTGATCAATGTGCTTATTCAGACCCGCTCGTTGGTCGAGTATATTTTGTGCCATACCCACCAAAGACCTTATCTCCAATACCTCACCGGCTGCATAACCGCGGTCCAGCATCGGTAAAAACTCAAGCGCTCCCATGCCTCTGGTGCCGGTATACAACAACCGCTCTACTGGCGAGAAAGACTGCGCATCCCGGCCGTTTCGGCTGAGCCAAGCATTGATCACAGCGTTTCCAAAGTCATCTGGTAAGGCATCAGCAAACATTCCTGGCAATCCATGAAAGGTGGCGTAATTCAGGCCTGGAAAATTATATTTTGTAGCAGCCAGCGGCATGGTTAAAGGCGCAATCTCTTCACCTAATTGAAGCCATTCTGGAGCATATTCAAAAGTACTGATGCCTGTGTTTTTTTGGTAAGCCAAGGCGCCAACCAAATGACCCCACAACCTTATTTCTGCCAGTTGATTCATCACCAATCCATGTCAGCATCAGGACTGTTTAAATCTGGGTTCGATTCAGCTGAGTCATTAGATGGGTCTCGACTGCCAGAAGCCCTTTTTCTTTGCTTACCTTGTAACTTTAATTGTTCCATTGGGCTAAATACCGCCTCTGGTATGGCTTGATCCAATAAGTCCACCTGTCCCAGTACCCGCAATACCGAGATGACATTGACTAATTTAGCCTCACCCACCTCCAACCTGCGATAACTGACTCGAGACAACCCGACCTCATCAGCCACTGCTTGCTGGGTCATATTGCGTTCTAATCGCAGTTGCTCAATGCGTCTACCCAATTCTTGAGCCACCGCTTTATCTGTCATTGAATTAAAATTCATTGTCTTATAGTCACTTTTCTTTACATCTGGCTGTTTAAATAACATTTATGTTAACTTATCTTATCATTAATAACAACCCAGATCAAAAATAATTGAAAAGATAACTTATCATTAAAGACAATAATAGCTTTAATGAAAAGAATACTTTACATTAAATACAATGAATTCAAACCTTAGTCATGTCACTGATAAATCGCAAAACCAGCTGCAATATTTTGATACAACTCCGTAACCCAGACAGGTGAACCATCGGGTGGTGTCATCGGGCCTTTTCTGGGGTCTGTTGGTGCAATAATCACTTGGACATTCTGTTTACCGACATCAGCCACCAATGTGAATAATTGCTCAATGGCCTCATCACCCATGGCAAGACAACCTATCGACACGGCTTTTCCGTGGATAAAAATATCACTACCTGGCTGGTTCCTGTTTTCAGTACGAGCCCATTTAAGATCAAATGGATTGGGATAATTAAGCTTCATCGACAGATGATATGAACTATTCGGATTGAGACCAATCACCTGATACAATCCTTCTGGAACCTGCCTATCGCCTTCCCGTAATTTAGGCCCCGATACACCACTGGCCGCTTTAACGGCATAATCAGTGACCTGATGCCATTGTTCATCATCAGTTGCCCACACTTCCATCTGACTGCTGTCTTTAACAGCCAAAAACGTTACTTTTTTGGGCGGATAAGACAATCCAAGTGATTCAAATTTTGGCTTTAAAATCGAACGCGACTCATCGCCATATTGAACAATCACATCAGCCACTGTTCTGGCACCCAATGCATTTAAGTAAACGGGGTACCAATAAACTCGACCAAACAGGTAAAAAGTGGTTAAAAACACAAACAAAAAGGTAATTACAAATAGACGGATGTTCAAGCGATACCTCATTCCAATAATTAAGAGTCCATGCCAATTCGACCACGGCAAGGGGCATTAGTTTAAATTAACTCAATGCCCGTGCAATGTCTCTTCCACACTTTGGTTGAACAATGGGAATTGATGCTTAGCATGAACTTGATGGCAGTTGCCACATGATTCAATTAACTTACCATAATAAAAAGCCACCAGTTCAGATTTTTTATTTGCAGCCACGTGTTGTAACATACCGGCGTAATAATGAAACCGTTGATCTTGTTGCAAGAAATCATCAGGTAACAAAGTATGCAACTGGTGCATTTGTTGTTGTGTCAAATTCTGTTTCAGAATAAAGCTGTTTTCAATTTTGCTGGCCATTTGCTCTATTGTTGTGTAGTCGCCAGCCGCATAAACTGAAACCATGGTTTTCATGGCTGCTTCAATCGCACGCATCTCTTTTTTTAACAAATCCCTTAATTCAGGAGTCAGTGCTTCAACCCCTTTTTTATCATCAGTAAAACCGATTGAACATGTCAGCAACAACCCCAAAGTAAATCCAAGCTTAAGCCACATTTAAAATCACTCCGTAAATGGTTAAAGGCGTTGATTGAAATATAACAGCAATATGACAGCCGCCCAAGCAATATTTAAGTTTTAAAACAAGACTTAGACCAACTCACTAAGTGTGAGCCAACTTCAGACCAATGATGCCTAAAAAGATCAGTCCAAGGCTGACCAACTTAAGTGTGTCAGTGGATTCGCCAAATAAAACAATACCCAATATGGCAGTGCCAATAGCGCCAATACCAACCCATACAGCATAGGCTGTACCCACTGGCAATGTACGCATAGCCATGCCCAATAATAAAAAGCTGGCGACCAAAGAAAGTATCGTGCCTAACGTAGGCCACAGTCGTGTAAAACCTTCTGTGTACTTCAATCCGATAGCCCAAGAAATTTCAAGCATTCCTGCCAGAATCAAAATAAACCAATTCATATGTACCTCACATGTAAAAGGGTCGTCCCTATTATAAATTGAGTGGTGAGGTCGTCCTCACTTCATAAACCTTTAACACCAGAGCAACAGTCAGAAATTTACTTTCAACAAAGCATGATGTGCCCACCATGGCACAGAACCATCGACAGTCATCGGATTTAAAAACAATTAACTGCCATCACCTGACAGGCCTTTCTGTTATTTCCGTGCTTATTTTATCTTCATTAAACTCAGTTTGTAACAATCATTTCATCAAGACTTTTCAGAATATTACAACAGCCTCATAGATTTGACCCCATTCAAATCAATTTCAACACCTAACCACAACACTTGAGATAGTTTGACAACAACACCATTACACCAGAACTAAAATCAAAGACTTTATGGTGAACCAATGATGTCACTTTCAATGCGGCCATCAGTGAGTGTGATCGTACGGTCACACTGATCAGACAGGTTGGCATCATGCGTTACCAACAACACCGCGCAACCAAACTTCTGATTAAAGCGACGAAACAAATCAAAAACCTCCGCCGCAGTTTTACTATCAAGGTTACCCGTAGGTTCATCTGCCAACAACAAGGCTGGACGAGTCACCAGTGCACGTGCCACGGCTACGCGTTGCTGCTGTCCTCCAGAGAGTTCATCTGGTCTGCGTCCGGCA
>Ga0209344_10000868_pt1 | contig 45382 bp, 41 predicted proteins | sample Cruoilmetagenom6_FD_187293 | JGI IMG/M metagenome (GOLD analysis project Ga0209344, IMG submission 187293) | Oil polluted marine microbial communities from Coal Oil Point, Santa Barbara, California, USA - Santa Barbara Oil Seep Sample 6 (SPAdes)... | ecosystem: Environmental > Aquatic > Marine... | reverse complement strand
ACCGCGCCAACGGTTGGAATACATAATACGCCTGCCGCTTTTAAACGGGCGATAGTGGCTTGGTCTGGCCCGCGTCCGTAACTGACCGCACGCAATTTATATTCAATGGCTAAATCAAGACACTGCTGAGCATTTTCTTGAAACATGTGAAAATTGAGACCGAAATTGCGACTACCCGTCGCGTCGATAACTTTTTTAATCTCACCTTCAACATCTTCACTGGCGATCGTCGCACCAGCTAAAAAACCAAAGCCACCGGCCCGTGTTGTCGCGATAACTAAATTAGCATCAGAGACCCAGCCCATTGCCGTTTGAATAATAGGATAACGACAGCCCAGTGCTTTTGTTAACGGCGTATTCCAGCGGCCATCGGTATTACTGCTCTCTGTGCTCATAGTAATTATTCCTTTGCTGCTGACTTATTGGCTTTAACCATGGCTTTGGCGTCAAAACCACCTAAGCGATCGCCAGAAATGGCTTCGTTATGGACATGAGCAAAATGATGTAAACCAAACGCCATATCCATGGTCGAGCGTTTACCCATTAAGTCTTCAGCGTTATTAATCACTTGTTTAGTTAATTGCAAACCCATTCTTGGCATTTGCGCAATACGCTCTGCCATATTGAAAGTTTCTTCACGCAAACTTGCAGCCGGTACAACACGGTTAACCATGCCCATTTGATACGCACGTTCGGCTGGCATACGATCGCCAGTGAATAAAAATTCTTTCGCGATACGAGGGTTTAATTCATGCACATGAGCAAAGTATTCAACGCCAGGAATGCCCATACGAACAACCGGATCGGAGAAAAAAGCTTTATCATCTGCGATGATTAAATCACATACCCAAGCGAGCATTAAGCCACCAGCAACACAAGCACCTTGCACCATGGCAATAGTAGGTTTAGGCAGATCACGCCAGCGGCGACACATACCTAAATACACTTCTTGCTCACGAGCATATAAGAACTCACCACCTGGTTTATTAACGTGATCGTACCAAAGATGCGTACGTTCGAATGTTTTATCAACATCGCGGCCTGGGGTACCAATATCATGACCAGCAGAAAAGTGCTTACCGTTACCGGCAAGTATAATCACTTTAACTTCGTCATCATTGGTGGCTAGTTGAAATGCTTTATCAAGCGCATAGGTCATTTGAGAATTTTGCGCATTGTTGTATTCCGGACGATCCATAGTCACTATGGCAATATTGTCACGTACTTCATACAAAACAACATTGTCAATGGTTTGAACTTCACTCATTATGAATCCTCAGTAACCGCCACAGCTCGAACACCTGGAGGGTTATCTTTTAGTTGTTTAGCGCGGATGTTATACGGGTCAAACTTTGCAATTATGGCTAATTGCTCAGCAGTTGGCGCCGCCGTGGTCGGTGTATTGTCTTCAACATGAATAGCAAAACCTGTTTTCTCAATCACTTCATCAACGCTAACACCTGGGTGCAGGCTAACTAAACGTAGTTGATGATTCGGTCCTTGCCAATCCATAACACAAATGTCAGTGATCACAAGACGAATATCGACTTCATTTAACTGATAACCTTTAGGCAAACGTTCAGGGTTATAACCAATAGAACAAACCACATCACACTCATTTGCTACAAATACACGTTTGTTATGGCTAGGGACAAAGAATGAGTTAGCATGGCTGATCGAGTTACCCGGTAAACCACGAACACCCAACATTTGGATTTTAGGTCTATCGTAATCACCGCCCAACGCAGAAATATTAGATTGACCAAATTGATCAATTTGTGTTGGACCGATCATCGCATGGCGTTTACGGCTCCAAACGTTGTCAAAAATACGAGAAAAACCCATCCAGGTTTCGTTGCGCTGAACAAAGTCATCACCACGTGGCCCGATAGGATTTGGCTCACTAAGTAAATATGCTTCTGAATCTGTCATCATCAGATCAGGGTTTTTTGTGCTCATTGATAAGGTCGCAGCTAAACGTGGGATCACCCCAATGCCGGTTGCTAATACTTCACCGTCGTTATCAAAAGCTGTTGATGCGGCACAAATCATTAATTCTGCCAAGCTGTACTGAGTTGTCATTTTAATGTCCTGCCTTAATAAGTTGTTTGTGGGATAGCACGGATAGCAGCAAGACCGCCAAGAAGTTCTTGATATTCTTGCTCTGTTTTACCATTGATAAACTCATCGCTGTAGGCACTAAAGCCGCCCTCTTTCGCGCATTTGTTGTAATGCAAAAAGTGCTTATTATCAATACCATTAAATGGGGCACAACTGGTTGGATGCGCGCCACCAGGTAAATGACAAACCGCGGTCGTTAAGCTACGTTCCCAAAAGACCTGACGTGCCACTTCTGGACTATTGAAGTGATCACTAGTAACCAATTCATCACAGCTGACATAGCTTTTCTTTGCCGCCCGAACAAACCAGTCATCCATATGATGATCGGGTGCCGAAATCTGACATACGCCACGTGCATCGGCATGATCAACATGAACAAGTGCAGCATCTAGCTTAATGGCCGGCATTGCTACCCACTCTTTCTCATCATAAGGGCTATCAACAACTTTTAAGTCGGGGTTATGTTTAAGTACATCGGTACCTAAACCCACTTGGGTCGGAATAAAAGGACATCCCCAAGCTGCAGCGCGAAGACCGAGTAATAACATACCTTCATCAATTTCCATTAGCTCTAATTCTCCTTGCTCACGCGCTTTACGAAAGAAAGGCTCTAATGGGATAAAATCAAGCGACACAAAAGCAAAGATTAATTTTTTAACTTTACCTGCAGCACATAACATTCCAACATCTGCGCCGCCGTAACAGACGATAGTTAAATCTTTTAAGTCAGAGCGTACAATCTCACGAATCAATGCCATGGGCTTGCGACGAGGTCCCCAACCACCAATACCGATTGTCATGCCGTCACGTAATTCAGCAACCATTTCAGTTGCAGTTTTTAATTTGTTCATTTATTTTTGTCCTACTGAAAAATCATGGCCCCAAAGGCTCACGCGACTAAATTCAAAAGCGCAATGCTCTTGCCAATTATCAACTTGAAGGCCATCATAGCCATACTCCAAATCAAAGCCTGATGGGGTTTTCATGTAAAAAGAAATCATTTTGTCGTTTAAGTGTTGACCTAAAGTAGCCGACAGATCGACACCCTGTTGTTGCTGTCTGTCATGAGCACGGCCAACTTCCGTCATGCTCTCAACTTCTACCATGGCGTGTACACAACCACTTGGTACTGGAAATTCAGCAATCGCTAAACTGTGGTGACGCGCATTAGCACAATGTAAGAAGTAAATACGCACTGGCGGAGCATCGGGTGCCGGTTTGAAGTTAAAGAGATCTGATAATTCAAAACCGAGTACGTCTTGCAAGAACTGATAAGTTTCATCAAAGTTTGGTGCCGGTAAAACGGTATGACCAAGACCCATATCACCGGTGACAAAATTAGGTACACCTTGTGGTGAAACAAAGGGTTGGCAATCAGAAACATGGCCCCAATAAAGTTCATGGCGATTGCCCGAAGGATCATTAACCACCAACATGGCTTGTACGCCACGAAGCTGGCAAGTTGCTTTATCAGCTTCTTCAAAGCTTACATTTTTAGCTGTTAAGGTTTGTTTAGCGTCGTTGAAAGCGCTTTGGTTCGATAATTCCCAACCAGAGGCGAGATAACGCTTTTCATTACCAGGCACGATAAGCATACGAAACGGTCGCTCATCCATCTTAATGTAAAGTCCCCCTTCATCGGTTGGAGACGTCATCATCCCCAATACCTGTTCAGCGTAGTCTTTCCATTCTTGTGTGTTATCAGTCTGTGCAACAAAATAACCCAGTGCGCGAATATCCATAAACCCTCTCATACAAAATTGTGATTAGGTTCATTATCAAAGCAAAGAGCAAGCGCTTCATCGTCCGTTAAGACTAAAAACAATAAGGATTAAAAAAGATATAAATCAGGAAGTTAAAACTATAGAGAAGTCAGCCGTTTAACAATTACTATGGTAAACGGCTGTAAGTTTGGTTGGAAATTTTAGCGGTAAAGGATCACTAAATCATTAATCACGCTCGGTTTATCATTACCCACTACATGAATATTCATTTCAAGGGTTAATTGTACACCTTTATGGCTGACACTGATGTCTTTTACCTTACTACGGCCATGTATGGTTGAGCCTGCTGGCACTGGCGCAGGAAATCGTAAGCGATTAGAGCCATAGTTAACCATGGTCCCAAAGCCCGTGATTTCAAAAGGCAACGCTATAGTTAATCGAGACTGTAATACCTGCACTAAAGAGCCATGCGCAATCGTGGTTTTAAATGGACTGTCTTTTTTAGCTCGCTCTGGGTCTGTGTGTAACCAGTAATCATCACCAGATAACTTAGCAAAAGCGTTGATCAAGTCTTGATCAACAAGCACCGTATTACTCCATTGGGTAAACTTATTATCCGCAAGGGCATAAAGCGCGGCAAGGTTACTGACCGGCACTTGCACTTGTCCCTTTGCGTTTTGTTCAAGACCTTTTAATGGGTCTACATACTGACGTACGCCACCGGCATTATTTATTGAGGTAAAGCGCAATAATGTATCACCATCAGGGGTGACTTTATCAAACACCGGCTTAACCGCCATGCCAATGTTAATATCGGCTTCGGCAACATCGATTAAGGTGGTATTAATGCGCACACCTTCTGCTAATTCAACCACCGCCAGTGCTTGTGGCATTTCATCACTAAATTCAGGCATGGTAGGAATACGAGTAAGTGTGTATGAATATAACGTACCTTCACCACTGACTTGCTGCCACTCAAGATCATGTGCCAAACAATGGCTACAGTGCTTGCGTGGGAAGAATACCCAACCATTACATTGATTACATTGCTGAATTTTTAATTGTTCTTCTTTCAGTGCCTGCCAAAAAGGCGCTGAAATTTTTGTTGCTAACGGCATTGGTTTTAAAGTCGCCATGCTAACCCCCTTGCAATATCAATGCACCCTGCTCACTCATCACACCACCGGTGCCAGTAACAAATACATTGTCACAGCCTTTCAGTTGGCGCTCATCTGCAGAGTTTGAAATTTGATCAAACGCTTCAATCACCTGCGAAAAGCCACCTGCAGATGCCGCTTGGCCAAAACTTAGTTGGCCCCCATGGGTATTCATTGGGAAGTCGCCTTTGAAGGTTAAGTTATGCTCTTTAATAAAACGTTGCCCTTCACCTTTAGGAACAAAGCCCGCGTCTTCAAGTGATAACAATACCGTAATAGTGTAACAATCATAAATTTGCGTCGCGTGGATATCTTGTGGTGTTAAACCAGCCATGGCAAAAGCACGTTTTGCCGCTTCTGCTACGGGTGTTACTGTCATCTCTTTTGCATAAGTTGGTGACTTAAATGATAAACGTTCACCAAAGCCTGTAACAAAAGCAGGACGTTTTTTCGCTTTTGCTGCTAATTCTTTAGAAGCAACAATAACGGCTGCGCCACCAGCTACTGGCATCACAATTTCAAGTACATGTAATGGATCAGCCACTAACTTAGAAGCGAGTACTTGTTCAATAGTGAGCTCTTTGCCTCGAAATATCGCATCTTTGTGATATTGGGCATTAAAGCGTTGATCAACGGCAATTTTAGCCATTGCAGACTTATCGTAACCATATTGTTGAGCGTATCGCTGGGCGATCATGGCATAGCCAGTATTTTGTCCCATGTGGCCATAAGGTAAATCAAACTCGGCTTCTGGTGCGCCAAAAGCAGTACTGTGACCACCATAACGCATCGCTTGTACCATCCAAGCGGGATCTTCATTAGGGGCTAGCGGCGCCATGCGCGCAGGTATTACACACAATACCGCCTGACATAAGCCCATTTCTATGGCTGCTGCTGCGCGCCAAATCTGAGCGACAGCAGTACAACCACCTAAATCTACAACTTCAGCGAAATTAACTTCAATACCTAAGTATTCTGCCGCCATGGCAGGAACAAACACTGAGGCTTCATGAAACTGAGGACCATTAATACAAAGTCCATCTAAGTCGTCTTTATGAAGGCCAGCATCAAGTAACGCTTTATGTGCTAAGTCAGCCACTTGTTCTAAATGAAACATTTGTGGCGCAGTTTGGTATTTTTCGGGTTTGTATTGCGCCGCACCAACGATAGCGGCATTTCCTGCTAATCCCATTATTTTTCCTCAGCTGTAGAAAACGGTGGAAAGCCCGTCGCTTGCAACACACTGCCACTGTATGCTTGATAACATGCTAATTTGTCATTACGCACAAAGATAGGTTCATCACAGGCTACTGGATCATAACCTTGCTTTTGTAAATCCACTTTACGCAGTTTAAACGTTGAGGTCATGTCTGCGGCCTTACTGACACGGACAAATTGTGGCGCAGCATAGTTAGGCACCTTAGCGGTTGTAAGCTCATAGAACTTAACCGGGTCAAACTGACAACCTTCTTGCATCACAATAGCGGCCATACCGGCACGTCCTTCGTGCTCTGGCACCTGCACGCCATAAATATTCATTAGCTCGGCACCTTCATATTCAGCTAGTGCGGTCGCTACTTCTTGTGAAGAAACATTTTCACTTTTCCAGCGATATGTATCGCCAATACGATCAACGAAATAGAAATAACCATTTTCGTCATAACGTAGCAAATCGCCTGAACGCCAGTAAGAATCTCCCTCTTGAAATACATTGCGAATAATTTTTTGCTCAGTACCTTCTTTAGAGGTATAGCCTTCAAATCGGCCACCACCAAAGTCAGGATGGTTGATAATCATGCCTAAGCCTTCGCCAACTTCGCCAGGCTGACATAAAATATAATGGCCATTTTTGTCTTTGACATGCGTTTCGGTTTCGGTGTCAAATTTAACTAGTCTAAAGTTGGTTCTATCCCAACGTGGCACTCGGCCACAAGAGCCAATATGGTTATCTAAGTTGAGTAAATTAGTATTCGCTTCAGTAGAGCCCCAACCTTCGAGAATATCCATTTCACCGAAATATTCAATCCAGCGACGCCAACTCGTTTCTGTTAAGCCAGCGCCTAACATACAACGTAATTTATGATCTTTAGGCTTGTTATCGGTCGCTTCAGCGTAATTTAATAAGTAACGACAAATTTCACCAATGTATTGGCATATGGTGATGTTATGTTTTTGAATATCAGGCCAAAAGTTTCTAACACTAAATTTACGTCTAACAACAATACTTGCGCCTGCTGCGAGCGCTGTTGAAGTAACCGAGGTAGCAGCAGCACCATGATATAAAGGCAAGCAACAATAAAATACATCATTAGCAGTAATATCAACGGTATTAACCATCACATCACCTGACGTGAGCCAGCGCATATGACTGTATATTGCTGCCTTGGGTAAACCAGTAGTACCTGAAGTGAAAATAAGTAAGGTCGGTGTTTCTCCATCCGTAGCACCTCGGGCAAGTTGACAGCTTTCACCGCTTTGCTTTGCTACATCAGCATCAAATGTATTGTCTATCCAATCGGGTAAACTCGCTTTTTCGCTAACTTCTTCATCAGCAACTAGCCATATTTTTTTATCTGCTAAAGCTGGGGTGTCAATAAAACGGTCGACACATTCTTCACCAACAATAACCACATCACTACCCGTAGTATTAATGGCATGCTCGAGCACATTGCCTTGCACTTGTGAGTTGATAAACGCCACTACAACACCGAGCTTGGTTAAGCCAAACCAAGTAAAAAAGAATTCCGGACGATTCTCAAATGCCATGGCACAAACATCGCCTTCCCTTAAGCCCCGCGCTTGAATTGCTTTGGCATATTTGTTGGCCTGAACATTAACTTCGCTATAACTAAATGTTTTACCTTGGTAAATCAAAAATGGCGCATCACCTTGTTTTGATGACTTTTCTTCTAAGCGATCGGCAATACTGTATTTCTGGCTTGGACTAACTGAGCGAGCAGCTATTGCACGTTTATCCATTTTTTCTTGGGTTTCAGCTCTTGATACAGGTGCATCATCTAGACTGCCTGCATAGGGGATTGTTGAATCATCCAAGGTCTTTTCTCCTATATTCTATATTAGCGAACGCGAATTCTAGGTGCTGGTGTATCGCCCCGCATGGTGCGAAGAAAGTGCTCAAGTGGTGCAGGAGCGGCAACTTCAGGTAACTCATCTGCATTAGGTCTGTTCTGCCAAAATGCCTGCCATGATGGAAATAAATCATGAAAAGTACCGGTATAAGGTTCGCGACCCGGCCAGCGCATTTTCATATCACCAATCGGCGCAGCATTAATATCACTGGCATACCAATAACAAGGCAAGCGACGGCGGAAATACCAAACACCATCAACTCGCTCATAATCATCCCAATACAACATTTGCATTAAAACCCATTCAGGGCCTGTTTCATGTTCATTTTTTGAGTAAACAACGCCAATGGCATGATCTTCATCTACCATTTCAATAATATGTTGTCCAAGATGATGCGAGGTACCGGTGAATTGATCACGTAAGGTTGAATCTACCCAAGCTTTTAAATGAGCTCGGCCGGTTTTACCACCGCCAACCCGGACATCAGGGGCAAATAAACCCACATGGGCGTCTATATCTCGCATATCTAATGATAAAGAGTATTTTCCGGCCAATTGGCGAATTGCTTCAATAGATTCTAATCTATCAATACGCTGTTCAAGGCTCATTGAAGTTAATTTACTCATTGTTACTTCCTTAAATAAAGGCCATGCCACCGTTAACGGCGATATTTTGTCCGGTAATAAAACCAGAGTCATCACAGGCTAAAAAGCTGGCTACTTTGGCGATATCTTCACTTTCACCCATACGACCAAGTGGAATATCTGCAATCATTTTTTGTGTCCATTCCTCTGGCACATCAGCCATCATTGGCGTATTGGTTGGGCCAGGAATTATGGTATTAACACGAATTCCGCTCGCCGCAAGTTCACGAGCAATACTGCGAGTTAAGCCCATAACACCAGATTTAGAAGCACAATAATGACTTGGGCCTTCACCGGTTAATGCCGCCGTACTCGAGACATTAATAATGCTACCCGAACCTTGCTTGGTCATAACTTTTGCGGCTTCGCGACAGCATAAGAAAGTTCCCGTTAAATTAACGGCGATCACTTTATCCCAGTGCTCATCAGGAGTATCAATAAAGGTATCAAAAGAGCCGACACCGGCAACATTGATGATGACATCAAGGCGACCAAATTTTTCAACAACACTATTTATTGCGTCACGAACGGAATCACTTTTTGCAATATTGGCAGTGATAGCTACAATTTTACCGCTAACCCAGCCATTAAGTTCATCAACTGTGGCATTTAATGCTTCTGCATTGATATCAACAGCAGCCACATTGGCACCTGCATCAGCAAAGTGTCGCACTATCTCTTGTCCCATGCCTTGCCCAGCGCCAGTTACTAACACAACTTGATCTTGATGTTTCATGCTTGTCTCCCGAAGTTATTGGCAAGTTCAGAGCGCTCTCTGCAGCGGTGCCAATATTAATGATGAACATATATTGGGATAAGTACTTAAATGCGACATCGTCCAAGAAGACTAATTATAGAAAGCGCAATGGTGGTCTAAATGGACGATGTTCAAGTTAAGGTTTATCGGCAAGCTCGAATAGGAAAATATTATAAATTCGTGTAGCGGCTAATGCTGCACTACATTATGACTAGCTAAATACCCAGTGGTATATATAGGAGAAATAGTTTTGACTGAACATACAAGCAATCCAAAGCAGACACAGGATTTACCTTTACCACTTGGGCACTTTGTTACTTTAAAAAGTGGTCTTAAATTACATTACCTTGAAGCAGGTCAAGGTCCTATTGTTATCTGGCTACACGGTAGTGGCCCAGGTGCTAGTGGCTTTAGTAACTTTAAAGGTAATTACCCTGAGTTTGCAAAAGCAGGATATCGCAATATTGTACTTGATTTACCTGGCTTTGGTCGCTCAGATAAACCTGATGACGTAAATTACGATCTTGATTTCTTTGTCACCGCTCTTAATGGTTTTATTGAGGCCTTAGATTTACCGAAAGTAACCTTATTAGGTAACTCTTTAGGTGGCGCAATTGCTTTAGGCCAAGCGCTAGACTTTCCAAATACCGTAGAGCGTTTAATTCTAATGGCTCCGGGCGGCGTTGAAGAGCGTGATACTTACTTTGCCATGGAAGGTATTCAACGCATGGTGGAAGTTTTCGCTAGAGGCCCTATGGGTGTAGAGCAAATGCGTGAGGTTATGACCTTACAGCTTTTTGATGCTTCAGCACTGCCTGAAGAAATATTAGCAGAACGCGCTGCTGTTGCAGTTACCCAACCATCAAATTTATTTAGTACCATGTTAGTACCGAACATGACGGAACGTTTGTCTGAACTTCTGTGTCCTGTTTTAGGTTTTTGGGGTACTAATGACAAATTTAACCCACATGAAGGCATGCATAAATTTTTAGATAATGTGCCAACAGCTCGCTTTATCATGCTAAATCGCTGTGGTCATTGGGTGCAAGTTGAGCATTTACGCTTATTTAATAGCAGTTGTCTCGACTTTTTACAAAACGGCTAAAACAACAGCTAATAAAAATAAATAAAGCAATAGAAGGTTGTAACCTATGTCAAATTATCAGCATTTGCTAAAGCCAGGAAAAATCGGCGGAATGACGCTACGAAATCGTATCATTATGGCGCCAATGGGCTCAAACTATGCCGAAGCCGATGGGCATTGTAGTGAACGCATTCAGGCATTCTATGAAGCTAGAGCCAAAGGTGGTGTAGGACTGATCACTATGGGCTCTATTGCTATCGCGTTTCCTGGCGGCACGGCAGAGCCTTATCAAGTTGGCATTTCTAAAGATGAGTTTATTCCTGGATTAAAAGCGCTTACTGATCGAGTTCATGCCCACGGTGCTAAAATATCAGTGCAATTACAACATGCGGGTAAAACCGCAGTGCGTGACTTAGCTGAAGGCCGTGAGCTTTGGGTGCCATCTATGCCCCCTGCTCCACCACAAACTGATATAATGCAGTCGGTTACGCTAAAAGAATTAAGCACTTTCGTACGACCGGCCAAAGACACCCCGGTAACAATCAAGGTCATGGAAAAAGCCGATATTGAGCAAATGGTCGAGTGGTTTGCAGCCGCCGCAAAGCGTGCACAACAAGCAGGTTTTGATGGTATTGAGTTACATGCCGCCCATTCTTATATTCTCGCGGGTTTCTTATCAAGTTATTACAATAAGCGTGATGATGAATACGGCGGCTGTATTGAAAACCGTGCGCGACTTTTATTGGAAGTTATTGCGGCAATACGTGAAAGAATTGGTCAAGACTTCCCTGTTTGGCTGCGACTTGATGCTTGCGAGCTTAATACCCCAGGTGGTATTACTTTAGAAGATTGTATTGCTGTATCGCAAATGGCGGAAAAAGCGGGTTTCAACGCCGTCAGTATTTCAGCTTATGCTACGTTAACTAATGGCTCTGCTTTTACAGCTGCGCCATTAGTGCATAAGCCCGCAGGCTTTTTAGACTGGGCTGCAGAGGTTAAAAAATCGGTTTCTATTCCTGTGATTTCTGTTGGTCGACTTGAGCCCGATGTTGCCGATAAGGCGATTGCCGATGGCCAATGTGACTTTGTTGCTATGGGCCGTAAGTTATTAGCGGATCCTGAACTACCCAATAAATTGGTGGCGGATCGCGAAGCCGATATTCGTCCCTGTATTTACTGTTATGTTTGTGTCAGCCAAGTATTTATCAATCAACGTGTTAAATGTGCTGTTAACCCAAGAACAGGCAAAGAGTTCGAATTAAATGTCATTATGACTGACAAAGTTAAACATATTGTGATTATTGGTGGCGGACCAGCGGGTATTGAAGCGGCCGTTACCGCCAGTAGACGCGGTCACAAGGTAACCTTATTAGAGCGTAGTAATCGTTTAGGCGGCACCTTGTTTTTTGCCTCATTAGCTTACCCAGAAAATGGCAAATTGCTTGACTATCAACTGCAAAAATTAGCTAATGCAAAAGTGGAAGTAAAACTTAACACCACCGCGACACCCACATTGCTTAAAACCATGGGCGCAGATGAAATTTTTGTCGCTACCGGTGCAAGTCGAGAAATGCCGGATATTAACGGCGCATCATTACGCCATGTTTGGTCAGGGGAACAGTTACGACAGCTATTAACGGGAGAAGTTAGCCCAAGTACCCGCGCCCAACTTGGCCCATTACAACGTTTAATGATTGGTACAGGTAATTTACTTGGTTTAACTAATCAAATTAGTACATTACAGCGTTTATCACACATATGGATGCCACTAGGTAAACGAGTCACTATCGTTGGCGGTGGTTTAGTTGGGCTAGAATTAGCGGAGTTTTTAGCTGAGCGAGGCCGTGAAGTTAATGTGCTAGAAGCCAGTAGAGACTTAGGTACTGAATTGAGTATTGTGAGACGTTGGCGCGTGCTCGATCATCTTAAGCAGTTAGGGGTAAACATAGTCACCAATGCTCAAGTTACTCTTATTGATGAACAAGCAGTACACTATCAAGTCAAAGAAGAAAGCTTAAGTTGCATCGCAGATACCGTTGTCATGGCAACCGGCATTACCAACGACAGTAGCTTAGCTGATGCCTTAACTAACGCTGGTTTTGATAAGGTTAGCGTCATTGGTGATAGTAATGAGGTTGGTTATATCGAAGGCGCAGTTAGCTCTGGTTACCAAGCCGGATTAAACTGTTAATAGCTTAGTTAAAGTAAAAATAACTTTTTAGTTTAGTGATTAGTTTAATACAAGTAAATCGTAATAAGGGATCTAACATTGTTAGATCCCTTTATTTTTAGCTCAATTTCTTAATGGAAAGGGATAAGACGTGTCTGTTGCATCATTAACACTTTTAGTTTATTTTCTTAAATTTACCTGATGGCATGAGGCTTTGTTAAATTTAATAGGTAAAAAAAGTACTCATACCAATTTCATTCAGTTGCAGTTTTTAGCAAAAAACTGTTCTATGGTAGTGAACTCTATACAAGTAAGAGCAAGTTAACAGCTAACATTAAGGATATTTGTGCTTAATCAATTAAGAAAAAAAATCGCCTATCTGTCAAGTGACGAAGCCGACAGCTCGTTATCAAAAGTAGTAGATTATTCGCTTATTCTGCTGATCAGTTTAAATGTGCTTGCGGTCATTCTCGAATCAATACCTAGCTTTGATATGGAGTACCATAATAGCTTACTGGTATTTGAAATTTTTTCAGTATTGATATTTAGTATCGAGTATTTTCTACGGATTTGGTCAGCTGTTGATTTAAAAGAATACCAAGGATTAACACCAGCAAAGGCACGTTTACGGTACATTTTATCACCCATGGCTATTATTGACCTCTTGGCGATAATCCCCTTTTACTTGATGATTTTTATCAATTTTGATTTACGATTCTTGCGTATTCTTCGTCTATTACGCATCTTTAAGCTGACACGTTATTCCGGCGCCATGAACTTAGTTTTAAATGTATTTAAGGAAGAGGCTGGTGCATTTTTTGCCGCATTTTTTGTTTTATTATTGTTATTAATTTTAGCCTCAAGCGGCATTTACTTATTTGAACACCAAGCGCAACCCAAGGCGTTTGGCACCATTCCAGACGCCATGTGGTGGGCAATGGCGACACTCACTACTGTAGGTTACGGTGATGTTGTGCCGATAACGCCCTTTGGGAAACTATTTGGTGGTTTTATTACCATTATTGGCGTCGGTATGGTGGCGTTACCAGCAGGTATCTTAGCTTCTGGCTTTTCTGATTTAGTCCATAGGCGCAGAACTCTTTACTCTAGTCACCTTGAACAAGCCTTAAACGATGGTGCGTTATCACCGGAAGATGAAACAGAGCTTGAAGCGTTACGCGAAAAACTAGGCTTATCAAATCAAGATATTGAAGATGTTACACACGCCTACTTGCAAAAGAATCAGGGAGCACTAACACAATGTCCTCACTGTGATAAACCGCTACTATAAAATAGGCTACCGGCCCATAGTGAAAAGGTGACCAAGAAACGAAAACACTAAAGGTTTGAGAAAGTTACCAGGAATTCACACTTAGCAGTAGTTAACGAGCAACAGTAATAACATAGCTAATGCTGTCAGCTTGACGTCAATAGATGCTGTTCAATAGCAAATACATGTTCATCATGTGCGTTCAATTCACGCAAGGCCTTAGCTAGTTTAAATACATACTCATCATTGGGTCCACTCGGCCCCTTAGAATTAGCAATATGTTGAGCAATATCTGCTTCACTAGCAGCCCCTAAAAATGCCGTATTATCCTCTGTTGCGATATACACTAAGCCCTCAGCTTGACTGCCATCTAAAAAATGTAGCTGTGTTTTAAGCCGTAAGTAGCCATTTTTTTCACGATGATCAAGATGTTCAAAAACCTCAGGGCTAACTTTATAGGCCATGCCAACACAACTCGCGTTGGGCTGCGCTACTAATGTAGCCACACGTCCTGGCGCTTCAGGCGTACCACGGTGATCATGAGAGCCCTGCCAAAATCGGCGTGTCCAATGCGCTATGCTAGCCGGTTTACTGGCTAAATAGTCAAAGTCGACCTTATAAATCAGTGAGCCATAACCAAATAACCAGACAGACTCATTATCTGCTAAGGTGCATTGCGCTTTATTAATCGCTTGAGTATCGATCATGAACTTTATAAACCTCGGAAAAATTTAAGCTGTCAACCTAACAGCCCAGTGATAACAAAGCCACTATTTAACTGGCAATATTAGCTTTTTTGCACAAGCAGTATCAATTTATTTCAGATATAATTAAAGTCTATTTTCATTCAATCTTGTCAGCACTATGAACTTAACAAAATTCGGCTCTAAATTTACTCGCCCTAATGGTATCAGCCAACTCATGGAGGATTTGGGTAGTGCAAAAACTAGCAAAAATCCTGATATTATTATGCTTGGTGGAGGTAATCCTGCCGCTATTCCTGAGGTAAATAAAGTCTTTGTAAACGAGTTACAGCAATTGATCAGTAGTTCACAGGTTGAGCAGGTAATTGGCCTTTACGATCATCCTCAAGGTAACGAAGAATTTCGTGTTGTACTAGCGAACAAGCTTAAGGAAAATTACGCTTGGGATATTGATGAGAATAATATCTCTCTCAGCAATGGCAGCCAAGCCAATTTCTTCGTCTTGTTTAACTTGTTTGCTGGTGAAATGCCTGATGGCAGTCACAAAAAAATTCTGTTTCCACTAGCGCCTGAGTATGTAGGATATGCTGATCAAGGTTTATCTGAAGACATGTTTGTTGCAATTAAGCCAGATATTGAAATTTTAGATACTGAGGAGCAATCAAAACAATTTAAATATATAGTGAATTTTGCCGCGGTTGCAGAAAAATTAAAATCGGATAGCTCGATTGGTGCAATTTGTGTATCACGACCAACAAACCCTACAGGCAATGTCATCACCGACCAAGAGTTAAAACAGCTCGATACCCTAGCCCTGCAATATAACATTCCACTTATTGTCGACAACGCCTATGGACACCCTTTCCCTGGCTGTATATACACAGAAGCGACGCTAACTTGGAATTCTAATATTATATTGTGTATGTCTTTATCAAAACTAGGTTTAGCCGGTTTGCGTACTGGTATCGTTATTGCCAATAAAGCCATAGTGCAAGCCCTTGGCCGCATTAATGGCAGCATGATTTTAAGCCCTAACGGCTTAGGGCCTGCGCTGCTGACGCGGATGATTAAAGATAAAGAATTACTTAAGTTGTGTAAAAATGTTGTTAAGCCTTACTACAGTGACAAGTCACAAACAGCCATTGCACTTTTCAACCAAGTCTTTGCCGATATGCCGGTTTACTTACACAAAGTAGAAGGTGCATTTTTTATGTGGTTATGGTTTAAAGATAGCAAAATAAGTGCTGAAACCCTTTACCAACGTTTAAAAGCAAAAGACGTTTATATTATTCCCGGTCACAACTTTTTCATTGGCATTGAAGACAGCTGGGCGCATAAGCATGAATGTATTCGCATTAATTACGCCACTGACGAAGCCATTTTACGTAAAGGCTTAGAGACGATTAAACAGATTATCTCTGAGTCATAAACGGTGCTAGATTACATGCGCCAGTGTTCAGGCGCATGTAATCACTTAACATTTAATGACTTAATCAGCACTAAAGACTATCGATTCCGTTGCTATTTAATCTCAGCCTAAAATCAGTGATATAACTGAATAAGAAAGTTGAATCAGAAAACTGCGTTAAACTGTTAAATACTTACTGATGCATTAAAGGAGAGCTTGCAATGATTGATATTGAAAACATTACGGCATTTTTCGGTTGGTGTACTTTAATCAATATGGCGTTTTACATCTTTTTTGCCTTATTCATTATAGGGTTTGAAGACTTCACGATTAAATTTCATAGCACCGTCGTTGGACTTAACCCTACTGAACTGCCCACTTTATATTTTAAGTTTTTGGGTAATTATAAAATCATCATAATTGCCTTCAATTTAGCGCCGTATATCGCGTTAAAACTAATGTCATAAATTGATGCCATAAAAAAATTTAGATTTTATGGTGTCTATCAGGTTCAAATGCTGCTCGTTCCAATAAGCTTTTAGCCTGGTTTTCGCCAATAAGTCTGGATTCGCGAGATAAAATTAACCAACCTTGTGCGCCTCGGATGAAATGCCATTCGTTCACAGCCAAGCGCATTAAAATGAAGTTATCTTCTTCACGATGGTAAAGCCTAGAGTATCCGGTAGACTTTGCGCTATCTCCATTTATTTCAACGGTTAAGGGTCCAACGGTGTGCGCGCATTTAGGGATCAGTGATTGGTGCATTTCTGAGTTTAGCATGTCAGCAATCGCTTGATGTCCGTGCAGATGTAAATCGCCACTTTCATGATCATCACGGCCAATGGTGGGAGCGCTGACGATGTAAATAGCCTGTTCACTGTGACAGGCTAATGCCGTTGCTATATCACCGCAATCAACGGCAAAACCATAGCGCACCATCAGGTTACGAAGGGCTAATTCATCCTCAGCAAGTTTAAGTCGCTGCTCTATTTGTGTCAGCCGTGCGGCTAAATCGCTCATAACTGTCTCACCTGTACTTGGCTATATTAAAATTTTCTCTAATAAAAAAGGCCATCAGTGTTTAGCTGTTGGCCTTAAAAATGATAATGACTTGTTAGTAATTTACGCTAGTTGCGTTGAAAACCGAGCATGGTGAAAGTCTACATCACCTAAGGTCATTTGTGCTACGCGGATACGTTTTAGGTATAAACCAACATCTAATTCGTCCGTAACCCCAATGCCGCCGTGCATTTGAATAGCTTCACCGGTAATAAGGTCTGCAACTTTCGATAGTTTCCATTTAGCTAAGCTAACACTTGATGCCAGATCTTCATCCATATTGTCAGCTGTGGTTAACGCGGCGATAACACAAGATTGTGCTAATTCTAATTCAACAAAGCATCTTGCTGCGCGATGTTGCAGTGCCTGAAAGGTACCTATTTTTACGCCAAATTGTTCACGCACTTTGAGATATTCAACCGTCATATTAAATAAAGCTTTAGAACTGCCGAGCATTTCACTACTCAAACATAAACGACCTAAATCTAAAGCCCTGTCTAACGCTTGAGCACTGCTACCAGCGCTGCCTAATAAAGCCCCTGCTGATAATTTTACGTCATTAAAGCTCAGCTCTGCGTAGTTACGCGAATCAATTAAGTTAATACGATTAACCTTAACTTCTTCGCTAAAAGGAACAATAAATAAACTACAACCGTTTTGATGTTTTGCTGAAACAATCCAACCGTCAGGACTAACACCGTCAATAACCAGTGTTTTCTTACCATTTAGTAAAAATCCATCATCTGCATCAGTTGCCACAGTATCGATACATTCTGGGTTGTGTCTTGCTTGCTCGTCAACCGCTAACGCTAAACGTTTTTCTCCGCTGATAATCGCGGTTAACCATGCTTGTTGCTCGTTAGTTGCTAACTGCTGTAATAACGAGCCACATAACACTACTGACGATAACATAGGGGAAGCGCTAAGGTGCTTGCCGGTTGCTTCAAAAACAGCGCCAAGGCCTTTATAGCCAAAATCTAGTCCGCCTAGTGCTTCGGGAAAGGTTATTGCCCCCCAACCTAGTTCCATCATTTGTTGCCAAACTTGGGGATCATAGTTAAGTTCGTTTGGATTATCACGTAAGGCACGCTGGGCTGAAACTGGACTTTGCGCAGCTAAAAACTCTTCCGCGGTATCGGCCAACATACGATCGTCTTCGCTATATACCATACTCATCAGCTTGTTCCTTTATTTTCAGGTAATTGCAATATTCGTTTCGCTATTACATTCAACTGAACTTCAGAAGAGCCACCGGCAATGGTTTGAGAGAAGCTATTTAGCCATGCGCGATTAACGGCTTGCTCTTGCTCAGTGAAGTTACTATCTTCCCAGCCCAATGCGCGATATCCCATGGCATCGAGTAATAATTCGAATTTAGTTTTTTCTTGCTCGGTGTGAACCAGCTTCATTATCGACATTAAAGCAAAGCAGTTTTTTCCGGCTTGCATTTCATGGCCTAAGCGCTGCACGGTCAAGTTATAAGCGCGCTCTTCCATTTCAGCGGTAACAGCTTTATCAAATAATGCTAGTTCACTTTTGCTGCGCGGCTCTGGCATATAGTCAGTGACTAACGACATCAGGTCAAAATGCGTTGGCAATTGAAACTCACCAAATTTAGACATTGCGCTACGTTCATGCTGCAATAACTCTTTAGCGAGATTCCAGCCACCATTAAGCTCACCAATCAGGTTTTCTTTTGACACAATAACATTATCGAAAAATACTTCACAAAATGAAGATTTACCACTGATTAAATCAATGGGCACGGCTTTTACGCCTTCACTGTGCATGTCTAACAATAATAAACTAATGCCTTGATGTTTTGGCGCTTTTGGATCGGTTCTAACTAATGCGTACATCCAGTCAGATTTATCACCGTAAGAGGTCCAAATTTTACTACCATTAACTAAATAATGCTCGCCCATATCAACGGCGCTGGTACGAATACTGGCAAGATCAGAGCCTGCATTGGGCTCACTAAAACCTTGACACCAACGTACTTCACCGCGGGTCATTGGCTGCAGAAACTGTTGTTTTTGTTGCTCGCTGCCATGCTGTAATAGCACAGGGCCAAGCATCCAAATACCTAAGTTAATTTGCGGTGGTCGACATTTAATGCGGCGCATTTCGCTTTCTAAAATGCTATTTTCTTTCGAGCTTAAACCGCCTCCACCATATTCTGTTGACCAAGTAGGACAAAACCAGTTTTTATCGCGCATACACTCAAACCATAAACGCTGATCGTCAAAGGTGAAGTTAACCTCGCTACCACCCCAGATAAGTTCTCCTTCTGGAGTCGGCGTACGTAATGACATTGGGCAATTGGCCTCTAGCCAAGTGCGAACTTCTTGTCGAAAGCCATCTAAATCGCTCATTTTGATCTCCTACTATCGCACGGCGCGCGGCATGCCAATACCAAACTGCGCAATAAGCTCACGCTGGATTTCATTAGTACCACCACCAAAGGTAAGAGTTACCGATGCACGTACTTCATACTCAAGCTCACCCATTAAGAAAGATGCTGCTGAGTTTTCCCGCACCATGCCGTTCATACCGACGATATCGATCAACTTACGCAAAATTTCAATGGATGATTCAGAGCCGTAAACTTTCGTGATAGACGCTAAAGCAATGTCCATTTTTCCTTGCTCTAAATCAGCAGCAATACGGAAATTGATCAAACGCATAGCTTCAAGCCGGGCATAACATTCCGCCAGTGCAGAACGTACCCATGGATTATCACTAGCACGTTTGCCTTGCTCATCAGGGGTATTCGCCCACAAATAAATGCGACGATACAAACCCACCACTTTATCTGACCAAGAGCCTAAGCCTAAACGCTCATGGTTTAACTGTGAGGTAATAAGTCTCCAACCACCGTTAAGTTTCCCCACCAACATTTCTTTTGGCACTTTAACGTTATCGTAATAAGTCGCTGCCGTTGGATTAGAGCACGTGGGAATAACTGTGCTGCTAAAGCCTTCACTTTGCGTATCTAAGATCATAATAGATACGCCCTTGTGGCGTGGTAATTCTTGATCAGTACGCGCCGCAAGCCAGATGTAATCAGCAGATTCAGCCCCTGAGGTCCAAAGCTTATTGCCGTTAACAATAAAATTATCACCGTCTAAGGTCGCTTTGGTTTTTAAGGTTGCTAAGTCAGAGCCCGCATCTGGCTCTGAATAACCAATAGCAAAATGAACCTCGCCATTGGCAATACCAGGTAAAAACTTTTCTTTCTGTAAATCAGTGCCATATTCCATTAACGCTGGGCCAACGGTACTGATAGTAACGAATGGCAATGGCGCACCAGCGATATTGGCTTCTTCAAAAAATATCAGCTGTTCAGTGGCTTGATAGCCTTGGCCACCATGCTCTTTAGGCCAACCGACGGCTAACCAGCCGTCTTTACCCATTTGCCGAACCACATTGCGAAAATTATCGCCACCTTCTTTACCTCTGAGTTTTTGACGTAACTCAGGGGTCATTAACTGGGAGAAATAGTCACGAACTTCTAGGCGTAGTGCCCTTTGCTCTGGTGTTAAATCAATGAACATTGTGCATTCCTTATTCTGCGCCTAAAATCAGGCCACTGGTTGGAACGCCAGTGCCAGCAGTAACGAGTACGTTTTCTACATCGTCAACCTGATTAACTGAAGTGCCACGAACTTGTCTAACCGCTTCTGCGACCCCATTCATACCATGGATATAAGCTTCACCTAGTTGTCCACCGTGCGTATTAATAGGCAATTTACCACCTCGCTCATGATGGCCGGCACGAATAAAATCTTTTGCTTTACCGCGCTCGGCAAAACCAAACGCTTCAAGTTGTGGCAACACAAACGGGGTAAAATGATCATAAATAATGGCGGTTTGAAAGTCATCAGGACCTAATCCTGATTGCGCGTACAACTCTTTGGCAACGACATCCATCTCAGGTAAACCGGTAATGTCTTCACGATAATATGAGGTCATAATTTGTTGACCTTCAGCAATACCTTGCGCGCCAGCTTTAATGATTACTGGTTTTTGCTTCAAGGTTTTAGCGTGTTCCACACTAGTGATAACCATAGCAACTGCACCATCAGACTCTTGACAACAATCGAGTAAATGTAATGGTTCACAAATCCACTTTGACGCTTGATGATCGGCTAATGTGATCGGTTTTTCATAGAAGAAAGCGGCTGGGTTTGTTGCTGCAAAATCTCGAGAAGCAACGGCCACTCGACCAAAATCTTCTGAGGTAGCACCGTACTCATGCATATAGCGTTGAGCAAACATGCCGACCCAACTTGCTGGGGTATGAAAACCATGTGGCATGTAATAGCCATAGTTGGTGTTTTCAAAAAATGGTGAATCTGCAAAACCGTAATCACCGGTACCAAAACGGTACCAAGAACGTTCGTTCATGGCGCGATAAACTACAACGGTTTTTGCCACACCACTTGCTACAGCCATTGCTGCATGCATGATAGGTCCACACGCAGCGCCGCCGCCATGAGGCACTTGTGAGAAAAATTTAACTTCTTTACAACCGAGTAAACGGGCTATTTCATACTCTGGCACTTTATCAACAGAATAACTGCTAAATCCGTCGACTTCACTTGGGTCTATGCCGGCATCTTTTAATGCTGCGATAGTCGCTTCCATCGCCAAACGTAATTCGGTACGACCAGAGTTTTTAGAAAACTCGGTGACACCCAGACCTGCAATGGCAGCTTTGCCGCTAATTGACTCATTCATCTTGTCTCTCCTAAGTTTTATGGTAATACCAATTGCACGGTGCCAGTGACATGCATGCCGTATTGATTTTTGCCCGCTAAACCTACTTCAACAGTACGGTTTTGCGGATCAGTTGCTGTGACTTCGCCCACAAAGGTCATGGTGTCACCTGGGTAATTAGGCATACCCAATTTAATATCGATATTTTTAAAGACACTTTCTGGGCCACTCCAGCGCTCAACAAAAGCTTGCACTAAGCCATTAGTGGTTAAAATATTCATAAAAATATGAGGAGAGCCTAGCGCTATCGCTGCATCTTTATCATGATGTCCCGGAAAAAAGTCACGGGTTGCTAAAGCACCGTTAGAGATTAATGCTACGGTAATGGCAATAGCTTGCTCAGGTAGTTTATCGCCCACCTTAACGTCATTGAATTGCATGGTTTTAAGTTGCACTTTTTTAGTTTGCATAGTTTTCATCCAGGTCATATTTCCAGCCAAGCTTATCGTTTTCAGATAAAGCATCACCAAGTTTTGCTAATAATGCGGGACTTCCGCCCAAATTAAGGCTAATTGCACGGCTCCAATACAGGTATCTGTATATGATATAGCTAACATCAACACCAAAGCCGCCATGAACATGCTGTGCTTTATGGCCAATGCTATGACCCGCTTCACAAGCCTGCCATGCCGTTGCTAACGCTTCGTGATCACAACCTAAGTCGTTATCAAGGCGGAAACACAATTGCCAGACGCTGCTGCGTAATGCTTCTAATGATATTTTTGCATCTGCCATAGTCATTTGTACCGCCTGAAAGGTACCAATAGCTCGACCAAACTGTTTACGCTCACTGATATAGTCAACTGTTTTAGCAATATGCGTTTCACTAACGCCTAACTGTAAAGAAGCCAATGAAGCAAATACTCTTGGTTCTATCCAACGGTTAGCCTTGCTGTGCAGTAGCGAAGATTCGCCAAGGACAACATCGTTTAGTTGTATGTCAGCCACTTCTTCACCTTGTGTCATCAGCCCTTTAACGAACGATAAGCCTGCAGCTTTACTATCAACTAATGCCCAACGTGTTTCGTTATCTATGCTTAACGGGAATAAGATGTAATCAGCTAAACCGGCAACAGCAACTGACTGAACTAAACCGTTAAGCTTAAGTTCTCCGTTGCTTTTCTCTACGCTTACTTCAGCTTCGCTGTGTGTATTCGCTAAATTGAACGCTAAGGTTAATAAATTGCTACCTTCGGCTGCCGCTTGGGCAATTGTTTCAAATTCAGCTTGCGCGAATTTTGCAATCGCTGTTGCTGCTAGTTGATGCCGCCATAAGGGGACTTGAGCTAATGCACCACCTTGAGCTTGTAATACCAAACTCAATTCAGTCATGCCAAGGTCAATGCCCCCTTGTGCTTCTGGGATTATCACCCCTTGCAAACCGGTTTCTATACAAGCTTGCCATAAGGTTGACATGGTACCTTGGCCGGCATCATCGTAGTCACGCATAAAATCGTCAGTACAAGTATCGGTAAAGAGGCTTTTAGCCATATCAGCAATGGCTGATTGCTCTTCTGTTAGGTTGAAATCCATTACAACTCCTCAGGTGACACAAGTCTAAATTGAGGCAAGGTTAGCTCACCATCAAATGTGTGATATTCCACTTGCACTTTCTGACCAATTTTAGGGGATACACCCTCTTCTAAGCCAATTAAGCCAGCGGGAATACGCACACCTTCTTCGAGCTCAATTAGGCCAATCGGGTTTGGACTATCAAATGGTGCAACGTGCGGGTAATGCATTACTACAAATGAGTACAACTCCCCCTTACCACTGGCAACTTTGTAGCCTAAGTCGAAAGAATGACAATGCATACAAACTGGCGCAGGAGGATGTTGAAGCTTTTTACAGCTATTACATTCTTGAATACGCGTTTCGTTCACTTTAAAACCTTCCCAGAAGAAACGGTTATCGTCACTGATACCTGGTTTAGGACGTTTTCTCACTGCGGCTTCTTTTTTATCGGCGGGCTTTTCTGGTCTTTGTGCAGGCTTAAATTTGATCACGCGAAACATCATGTCACCGACTTTCTCATCTTCTTGGCCTTCAGCCTGTTCAGAGAAATAAGTCATTTTTAAGGTCACGAAAAAACCGGTACCAAGCGCTGTGGTTTTTTCTTCGCTGACGCTGTCTAATACTGTGGTGTAATAAAGCTTTTCACCCATGGTGATATATCGGTCAAAAGTCAGGTTTGAGTTAACCGCTACCACAGCTGGATAACCATGGCTTTCGATGACTTTTAGCACTTCATAAGGGTTTTCTGTGGTTGAGCCTGGCGCCAGAACTTCATCGCCATAGCCGGCTAAACACCAACCTTGCAACATAGCTGGCGGCGCAACTAATTGCCCATGCTCGGTGCTTGCCGCGTATTCAGCATCCGTGTATAACGGATTATCAACGCCCATGATTTCACACCATTGTCGAACCATGGCCTCATTAATTTTGTCCCACGCGTAGATACGACCATATTGTCGTCCTACCATCGCTTCTATTTCGGATAACCATTCATATTTAGCCAATGTTCGTCTCCTACATTTATCAAGATAAATTCTATAATTTGAAAGTAATGAACTATTTATTTTCTTCGCTAGCATTGAGAAATGCCGGCATTTCTCCGCCGCCATTGATCAGTAAATTACAGCCGCTTGCATAACTTGCTTCTGGTGATGCTAAAAAGATACAGGCGTTAGCAATATCTTCGGGCTCAGCTAGTCTACCTGCAGGGATAGTCGCACTTACAGCGGCTATACCAGCCTCATCACCGTAATGTAGGTGTGAGTTTTCTGTTTTTACTAAGCCCGGGCTGACCGCCATAATGCGCACTTTGGGTGCCCACTCAACGGCAAGTGATTTAACTAACGACAACACACCGGCTTTTGCTGCACCGTAAGCCGCAGTTCCAGGTGAAGCACGCATAGCACTAATACTGCCAATAAATATAATACTGCCGCCACCATTCGCTTGCATGATTTCATTCGCCTGTTGCGCAACATTAAGGGGCGCTATTAGGTTCAGCTTAAGGATCGCTTCATGAAAACGCGGTGACGCTTTATCTGCTAGTGCAAAAGGACTACCACCGGCATTATTAATTAATACGTCTAACTTGCCGTATTTTTCGACAATGGCCTCGAACATTGCCGCTGTACTATCAATGTCTTTAACATCTGCTTGAATGTAGTGTGCTTTTTTAAGCTCGCCATCAACCGTTACCTGCGCTAAGGCTTCAACAGTCTGACGACCGCAAACAACAACGTCGGCACCTGCCGATAAAAATCCATTAGCGATACCAAGGCCAATACCCTTAGTGCCTCCAGTTATCAGTACAACCTTACCTTTATATTTATCACTCGGGTGCATTGCTCTGCCTTGTATTAAAATTTATTCCATGAAAACAGTGTACCTAGTGTTTTAGGTTTACAGCTTCGTCTAAATGGACGATGCTCGCTTTAGCTTGTAAAAGTGACAATACCTATATTGATTTTTTAACTGCTAGATGACCAAAACTAGTGACTGGAGTGAGTGATGACCGATGTAAACGAACCAACTGTTTTACTGAGCTTTCCTGAAGCTGGTGTTGCCGAGTTAAGGTTAAACCGCCCACTGGCGACTAATGCCTTAAGCTTAGAACTTCAAACACTGTTATCAAAGTACTTTACCGAACTCGCAGAAAATAAAGAGGTACGTTGTATTTTACTTACTGGTGGCGAAAACGTTTTTGCTGCTGGTGGTGACATTAAAGGGCTAATCGACGCGGATCCCATTGAGATATATCAGCGCCACACCGAACGATTATGGGCACCAATTGAACAATGCCCTAAACCTGTTGTTGCTGCTGTTTCTGGTTATGCCTATGGCGGAGGTTGTGAACTAGCGATGTTGGCCGATATTATTATTGCTGGTACCGGTGCTAGTTTTTGCCAACCGGAAATTTCAATAGGTATTATGCCGGGTATTGGCGGTACTCAGCGTTTAGTTCGCGCGGTTGGCAAAGCCAAGGCGATGCAAATGGCACTAACAGGTAAACCTATTACCGCTTACGACGCTTGGATAGGCGGGCTTGTGAGTGAACTATGCGACGATGATGATGTCTATAAAACTGCTTTAGCTAATTGTCGCCGTATTGCCCGAATGCCGCCTTTGGCAGCTGAGCAAATTAAAGAAGTTATTTTGGCCGGAATGGACGCTCCGCTAGCAAGTGCAATGGCCTTAGAGCGTAAAGCCAATGCGCTATTATTTGCCTCGCAAGATCAACGTGAAGGTATGTCAGCTTTCATAGAAAAGCGTCATGCTGAATTTAAAGGCAAATAATATTTAGCCCTAACGATTACTATTCCCAAACTAATACTTAGCCAGAATTAGACTGGCTATTTTTCGTCTGTACTAAATGCCGGTAACGGCAATTGCTTCAATTTATGTTATCAGCAAGTCCTTCGTTAGTTACTTGTCGCTGTTTAACAGTTAACGGTCCGATATAACATATTACCGCTACCATGCTCGTAGCAAATGCGAGTAATAAAACTTGCTGATAGCCGAAAGAAACTAGCCAACCTCCTAGCGCTGGACCTGCCATAGCACTGACACCAAAGGCAGCAGGAATAAGCATAATTGCGCTCCCTTTTTGATCTAACCTGGCCACAGCTGCAGTTTGAAACACACAGCCCCAAGTAAAGGCAACTTCCCAAATCCATGCCCCCATCGCAAAAAATATAAACTGATTAGACTCGGTAGTAAGTGAAGACCAAATAAAATAAAGTCCGACTGTTAATACACTAAGAACAATAATATAAGGTTTTCGAAGCCCTAACTTATCTCCTACAAGTGCGACTGATAGCGCGGCTCCACCCCCAAGTAACTTAAGCACCGCAAACACAATACCAAGCTGTGCAGACTCTAATTCAATACTGTTTCCAATACGTTCCAAAAACGCCCATAAAGCGATATTACCCGTTGCAAAAATTAAGAATACCAATAACGCTATCCAAGCTGATAATGGGATACTCAATTGGGATTTTATACTTTTATGTTCAGTTGCTAGATGAGTGTTTTTTGGTAGCCAAAAGACACTAAAGCTTAACAGAAATATGATAATACAAAGACTTAATGCAACCCCTACGTAACCAAATTGGCTGATAACAAAGGCAGGTAAAAAAAATAATACCATTGAAGTTACCCCAAGCTCGATGCCTTGACGTATACCTAGTGCTCGTTCTTTATTTAACGTTTGGCCGATAATTCTTAAACCCAAGCAGGTCATTAACGCTGCAAAAAATCCAATTAACGCCCACAGGAACATTTGCCAATTAGCATCAGATAGAGCAGACATTAGTAATAAACAGCATGAAGCCAAAGCGCAGATGACTGTTAATTTACGCCAGCAAAAACGATTAATGATCAATACCGACGATAAAGTACCAAGCAAATAGCCTGCAAAACAAACCGAACCCAGTATACCAATTTCCTGTGGCTTCAAAGCAAAAGTATCAGCTAAAGCCCCCAAAAGAATGGGTAGTGAATTAAAAGGCAAGCCACCAATAGTAGAGGCAAAACTCGCTGCAAGTATCAGCGCTAATGAATTTTGATAAGCAACGCGCATACACAATCCCTTTAAAATTAGATTATTAAATAGCTCTAAGCTTTATAAAGTAGTTTTTAATCGCTATAAATTCATCGTGCGGATGGACTACTGTGAGCATTGTCAATAAAGGGATAAAAAAATGCACGTCTCACCTATTATGTTTGAGACGTGCTCAGTTAGCATCGACAGTGTTAAACTATGCTAAAGGTTGCGGTCATCGTAACCCAATGCAGCAACACTGTTTAAGAACAAGCGTACTAACTCTGTTTGTCGACGTACCCCAGTTTTAGAAAAGATTGAACGAAGATGTGCCCTTGCGGTATTGCGACGAATATTAAGTGCTTCAGCCGCTTCTTCTAAAGATAAGCCATTGGTGAGCTGCAACGATAATGCTGTTTCAGCTGGCGTTAAATCAAATAGTTTTTTTGAAATCTCTATACTGGTTGTTGATTTTCCAACAGAATCACGAATGTAGACTACCGCTTTTTTCTGTCCTTTACCGTCAGCCCAAGTTAATGAGGGGATCACCTCGATCACCACTCCTAACGGAATTTCACCTGATGGCCGTGAAATTGACATAGCTTCAGGGGTGGTTTGCTTTTCTCCTGCTTGGGCGAACGCTAACTTAATAAGACGTTTGAGTTCTCGGTTATCACTTTGGGAGTGAGCCGTTAGTTTTCCAGCTACTATTTTAAGGCCATCGCCAACTTCAAGAATTTCTTGGGCAAATAAATTTGTATCTAGTGCTCGGCCATGTTCATCAATGGTTATGGTCGCAATAGATAATCGCCCAATTGCTCGAGAGTATAAAGAACCTAAGGATGCGCGGCTGTGAAGCTGCAAGAATGTCGAAATTGCCCGTCTAAAATGAGGAATTAGCAGCTCAGCTATTGCTTTATCAGACTCGGAAAAATCTTTTTGAGATTCTGGACGGGTAACCCTAAATCTTAGGTTACCAACATCAGGAGTACTAATATCAATCATCATGACATGGTAAACATCATTACAGGCACACCAATGTTGACGATACGAATTCTTCTGCCATTCAGCATCAAACATAAAATCACCAACAGTTAATACGGTATCAACAGGCTGATCAGAAAAAGGCGTGAGATTGTGCTGATAAGGTAGGTATTGAATGCTATGCTCATCCTCAAGATGACCACCAACGGCCATCATCAAGCCTAAATTTTCTTCCTCTGGTAACTTTAAAATCAAGGTAACATAATTTGCTTTGAACAACGCTTGCAACAATTTAAGCGGTTCACGCCAGTCTTCGGTACTACTATCTTTAGCTGCTTCATATAGTGAATTTATCAATTCATTATATTGTTCCAGCTCTAAATCAATATGTGCCATGTATTCGACCTATAATTATTACTTTATTAATTAAAGATTTACGATAAAACAACAATACACATTTAAATATTATATTTCTAGCCTGCTTTTCAATATTTAAAAATATCGACGGTTTTTCGTTCATTTTTTGAATGTTTATTGACTTATTAATTAAAGCACAAACTATCAATAATACTTATCAGCACTGTGTAATTTAACGTTTTGCGCGCTAAAGTATATTCACCGCGAGTATTTCCGACATTCACAACAACGGCATAAATTACACCCTTGTTGTGATCTAAAAAATGTCTATGCATTGGAGTAGTCAGAGTAACCAGACGGTCCTGGTGTGTAGAGTGTTTTACGATCAAATTTTGCCAAAGGTAAGTCTGATGCGATACGTTTGACTAGATCAGGGTTGCCGACATAATGCCGAGCAAATGACACGGCTTCTGCTTGCCCGGACAAAACCGATTGCGCTGCAGATTCAGGACTAAAGCCGTCATTTATGATCAGTGCACCTTTAAACGACTGTCGGCCAATTTTAAAGGCATCTATAGTTTCAACAGGTGCAAGCATCATGTGTAAATACCCTAAATTTAGACCAGATATCGCATCAAGCAATGCGATATGACTTTGTTCAGGAAATTCGTCGTTGGTGTCATTGAAACGATTACCCGGGTTCATCCTTAAGCCAACACAACCGGCACCGAATACTGAAGCCATGGCACGTAAACATTCAGCCGCAAACTTTGCTCGAGCTTCTACACTGCCACCAAATTCGTCATTACGTTGGTTCGAATCTGAGCATAAAAACTGCATCGGTAAGTAACCACTAGTACAATGCAATTCTACACCATCAAAACCTGCCTCTAAGGCATTAGCGGCCGCTTGGCGATGCTCGTCAATCACTTGCCATACTTGCTCTGTGCTAAGCTCTATAGGCATATCATAAGGTTGCATTCCTGCACTATCGGTATAAACTTCACCGCGCGCTTTAATCGCAGACGGCGCGACTGTAGGTACAGCTTTCCCTTTGATGTGATGTGAACCGATACGGCCTGCATGCATGATTTGTAGGACAATTTTACCGCCTTTTTCGTGCACTGCATCCGTGATCTCCCGCCATGCTTGAATTTGTTTTGGCGTCTCAATACCGGGTTGGCGATTGTAGGCTTGCCCTGCTGCTACAGGCCAAGTTCCTTCTGCAACAATTAGCCCAGCACTCGCTCGTTGACTATAATAGTCACGCATTATGCTATTGGGCGTGCCATCCACATCTGCACGATTACGTGTCATGGGTGCCATAACCACTCTATTTGCTATTTCTATATCGCCAAGCTTGCAAGCTGTTAACAAAGAATTAATTGCAGTCATTGTCATTCCTTAATCCAAAGCAGTAATAAGCACAGCCGCACGGCCGCCATCAACGGGTAAACTTGCACCTGTGATATAAGATGCATCATCGCTTGCCAAAAACGCAATGGCACTAGCCAGTTCTTCACTGCGTCCTACTCTTCCCATCGGGATAAGTCTATTGGTGTTATTAAGCATAGTGTCATCGCTTAACATACCTGCTGTCGCAGGTGTTTCTACCACTGCTGGCACTACAACGTTAACACGGATATTATCTGCAGCGCCTTCGGCAGCTGCAGCTCGTGAAAAATTAACAACTGCGGCTTTAGAGGCACTATAGCCCGCCATCATAGGCGTGCCTAAATCGCCACAAATAGAAGATATATTCACAATAGCACCACCTTTGCCTTTCATCAGTTTCATGGCAGTACGGGTACCCCAAAATGTTCCGTCCACCGAAGTGGTAAAATTACTATGCCAATCTTCGGTAGTCATGGTTTCTATGCCGCCATATGAAAACGCCATCGCATTATTGACCAAAACATCTAGACCGCCGTGTGCTTTGGCTGTTTGCTCAAGCGCATTAACAAAAGCTTGTTCATCACTGACATCAACCTGAACAGCATGAGCATTACCGCCTTGTTCGCGAATGCTAGCAACAACTTCATCTAATGGCTCTTGACGGCGACCACAGATAATAACAGTAGCGCCTTCTTGTGCTAATCGTTGAGCGGTTGCAGCACCAATGCCACTGCCGCCGCCGGTGATGAAAGCCACTTTATTTTTGAAACGTGATTGCATGTTAATTCCTTATAATTTAGTACTGTGCAATTAAAACTGCACTTTTAAAATATTGTTTAATATCAAGTCGTGATCACTTAGGTATATTTGAGTTTAAGCTCTGTAGTAAGCGGCACCGCTTGACAACTTAAGGTTAAATTATTAGCTAAATCTTTTTCATCAAGTACGTCGTTATTATTGAGTTTAACATTGCCCTCAATTACCTCACACATACAAGACGCACACATCCCCTCGCGGCATGAAAAAGGTAATTCAATACCAATATTTTCAGCGGCATCAAGCACAGTTTGGCCTGGCTCACAGGGAATCACATAATGTTCCCCATCGAGTTCAAGCTGCACAGTTGCTGCAGGCATTGCTGAATCATCAATGGTTGATTCAACAACATCATGTGGCAGAGTTTTTTTCGATAAGCTTGTTTCAGCAGGCGCTGGAGTAGTTTTTGGTACTGCACTAGAAAAACGTTCAATATGAATACGACTACTGGGAAATTTAGCAGATTTCACTGCCTGCTCCATCGCGTTCATAAATGGGCCTGGGCCACAGATAAAAGCGCGGCCTTGTTGCATACCATCAGCTAATGAGGTTAATAATGAAAGCGATGGTATTCCTTGCAGCGAATCTAATAAGTGAATCACTTCAAGGCGATCTGGATATTCCGCTGAAAGCGCTTTAAACGTTTGTTTAAATATGACCGAAGCTTCATCACGGTTTGCGTAGATCACCCTAACGTTTCCAGTGCCATTTATTAAGACATGGCGCAGAATTGATAGAATGGGTGTAACACCACTTCCCCCTGCGCAAAGTAGGTGATCTTCATCCAAATTTTGTGGTACAAAAAGTCCTGCAGGTCGCATAACTTCGATTTCACTGCCGGCAACAAGATTATCGCAAATCCAATTTGAGCCTCGACCATCATCTACTCGTTTCACCGTAACACGCAAGCCGCTATCAAGCGTTGGCGTACTAGACATTGAATAACAGCGCATTAAATGCTCGCCATCATAGGGCAGCTTAAGCGTCAGAAACTGTCCCGGCTGATATTGAAATTGCTCAGTTAATGATGCTGGAATATCAAACAAGATAGAATTCGCGTCTGCGGTTTCCTGTATGACTTCTGCAACGGTTAAATTATGGTAACGTGACATAGCGACTCCCTAGGTTAAACAAAAGGATCTGTGTTTGGTAAACCTAGCATGACGGTACCGTGTGCCCTAATGTAAGCATCAGTGTTATTAGCTATATGACCTCGTGATTGATGAATATCACGGAAGATGCGCTCAATTGGGTTACTTCGATATAAACCAGCACCGGCACAAGCACGTAAAATTTCGTTAATTCTCTCTGCGGCCTGTTTAGGCACAGCAGCTGACTGAGCTCGTTGCAATAAGCGATCATTTACCGGCATCATTTCGCCATTCTTGGTATGTTTAACGACTTCAGCAAAGTTTCTAAACAAGACAAGTTTTAATTGATCACTGGTCATCATAGCTTCCGTTACCGCCATTTGCGCATTGACATCTTCCGCGGTTTTACCACCATGTTTACCAACATGCTCAGCAGAGCGTTTACGAAACTCGGTGATTGCACCATCAAGTGCACCAATACCTGCGGTAGAAACCGCACGTTGAAAAATTTGCACAAATGGAATTCTATATAACCAGTTATCATTTATCGCACGACCTTTACAGGCTTCGTCGCTATAGTCATTAGTTTGATGCGTACGATAATCAGGTACAAATGCGCCTTCAACAACTATATCGTGACTGCCCGTGCCGCGAAGGCCATGTACATCCCAGTTTTTAACGACTTTATAATCCGACTTGGGTAATAAAAACGTTCTATGTTCAAGCTCTTTACTACCCGGTGATTTTGGCACTAAGCCACCTAAGAAAATCCATTCACAGTGTTCAACACCGCTTGAGAAGCCCCAATGGCCAGAGAAATTATAACCGCCATCAACTTTTTCGACTTTACCTACTGGCATATAAGTTGAAGCTATAAGGACTTCAGGGTTTTCACTGAGTACTTCGATTTGAGCTTTTTCGTCAAACAAACCAATTTGCCAATTATGAACACCAATAACACCATAGATCCAGGCAGTCGACATACAACCTTGTGCGAGGGTCATTTGTATGATGTAAAAAACTCGTGGGTCAAGCTCATAGCCGCCCCAGCGTTTTGGCTGTAAAACACGAAATAGTCCAGCTTCGGTCATTTCTTTGACCGTTTCATCAGCTACTTTACCCGCAGTATCGGTATCATGGGCTCGCGCAAGTAAGTTAGGAACCAACTTTTCTGCCGCTTCGATTAGACGATTAGCTTCTGGCGTAAGAAAATCATCTGAGATACCTGTAATATCAATTTTATATGGAACACTCATGGTTTTATCCTTTATCGAGTTAGCGCATGAATCATACTGATTAAAGCACTCTAGCTTCTTTTTATTACTTAACATCAGATTTCCATAACAGGCATTATCTCTCATCGTCAATATGGACTAAGCAATAAAACACTAATCACTTTGATTGGCTTTTAGTGAGATTAGTATTAAGCTTGGTGGTCTATATTATTAAAACAATACTGATGAAATTTTTCTGTTGGTAACCCTGCTTTAGTAGTGATTAACGGACAAATTATGTATGCCATCACTCTCGACACGATTGAATTAATTTTTGGTTTAAACACGGTTTTTAGTAAAGCTGACAAATCCAAAAATCGTCCAGATACGCGGAAATTTGGTATGCTAAAACTAGCGAAGTTGATTAAATTGAAAATTTCAGCACCTTTATTCCTATTGGTTTAAAAACGGAGATTTATGGAGTAGATACAAGTATATTTTGGCTATATACTCTTAGTCGTTGACGCAATATTAATACCTATTGCCAACTCATTTTGTAACTGCAGCAATTTTTTTCACTCATATCGGAATTTTCACAAAAGAAGAGGAATTAAAATGTCGAACATAGATATTGGAATTAACCAGAATGATCGTAAAGCCATTGCGGATGGCTTAGAAATTATTGGCAGACTCTTACACGCTCTATTTACTATCACATAACTTTCACTGGAATGTCACTGGCCCGCAGTTTAGAGACTTACACTTAATGTTCGAAGAGCATTACACAGAGCTCGCGGTTGCAGTTGATGATATTGCTGAGCGTATCCGCACTTTAGGGGTAGTTGCGCCAGCGACATATAGTGCCTTTGCGAAATTAAGCAGTATCAAAGAAGTCGAAGGAGTACCTGAATCTTCTGAAATGATCCGCTTATTGTTACAGGCGCACGAAAGTGTTGTGAGGACATGCCGAGACGTGCTTAAGGTGTCACAAGCTGCCGACGACGAATCAACTATAGCGTTAGTGGGCGATCGGATGCGCGTACATGAAAAAACCGCTTGGATGTTGCGTGCCACTTTAAAGTAAATTAATTCACCTTGCTGTAAACGAAAAATCCAAAAACGCTGCTATTAGCTACTATTAGCAGCGTTTTTATATGCTTAACAAGTATTTCCCACATTCTTTAGCGTAACGCGTTACGCCTACAGGGCGCCAATAGCTTGATCATGGGTGATTAAAACCGCTAGAACATATCAGCGGTTACAATAACCAATCAATGGGTAAAATGCTTAAAATAGCCAAAGCTGCGCGAGAAAATACCGTCATACCCGGCTCTGTTGTGTGAATAGTTTTGTTCTCACCACTGCTTTCTGTCCACAAAATGTTGTTGTCTTCATCTAAACTTAGTTGGTAGGCCGTTAGCGCAGTCTGTTGATAAAACTCTTCCTCGACTTGGCTGGCAAGCGCGGCACTTTCAATGACAAAGCCTAGCTCAGTGTTTAAATGCATTGAACGGGGGTCAAAATTAAATGAACCAACAAATAATCGCTTTGAGTCAATGGCAAATGTTTTGGCGTGTAAACTTGATGCTGAGCTACCAAAAGGACCAAACTTCTTTAGATTGCCATCGATCTGCTCAGCACCTGAGCGTAGTTCAAACAACTGAACTCCCGCTGTTAACAGTGCCTTTCTGTGTTTGGCGTAACCTGCATGTACAGGTAATACATCGGTAGCCTGCATAGAGTTGGTCAAGATGCTAATTGCCACGCCCTTCTTAGCAAGCTCTGCAAAGGCTTTCACCCCCTCTTTAGTCGGCACGAAGTAAGGTGTTACCAATAAAACCGAAGATGTTGGCCGACCTATTATTTCTGTAAGCTTATGAAAAAGCAACGTCTCGTCTTTATGAAGTCCTAAACCTTTAGCAGGATCATCGCTGATCATTTTTGCCTTTTTCCAATCAAAGGAGAGCTCTTTAGCTAACAGAGTTTCAACAAGAGATGACTGTTTTAACGCACTTATATAGACCTTGCGCTTTGGGTTGGTAACTTGCTCAGGCATATATTCTGCGGTTGTATAGCTGCTAGTTTTTGAGGAGTTAACAATATATTCCAGCGGATACGCTGACGCACTGGCCCAATATTTATCAAAATCGCTTGAAACTTGCTCAACAACACTCCCTATGGCAACTAAATCTAAGTCTTGCCTGAGTATACCGCCAGTAGCAGCAAAATAGTCGTCGCCAATATTACGGCCGCCAATCACAGTTACGCTATTGTCTACGGTAAATGATTTATTGTGCATGCGCCGGTTTACTCTTGAAAAATCAGTGATAAAACCTAGCCATTTTAGCCGGCGCTGTACAAAAGGATTAAAAATGCGCACTTGCACGTTATCGAGCCTATTTAAAGCAGCCAAGGCTTCATCAAGGCCAGTAATTCCATTGTCATCTAATAATAATCGTACTCGCACGCCGCGTTTTGCCGCTGCTGTTATTGTTTCAAATAACAGCGCGCCGGTAATATCTTTCTGCCAAATATAATACTGTAAATCAAGGGTTTTTTCGGCGCTTAGGGCTAATAAAATACGCGCAGCAAAGGCATCTTTTGGGTTTGTAAGTAGTCGAATTCCGCTTTTGTTTGGCTGCAATGCTGCAAGCGGCGCGATCGCTTTCCCTAATAGAGTTTTTCGAGCATCTTCAATACTCAACGACGCTGACGCCGTGCGAGACTCCAGACTTGGCAAAGAGCACCCTCCTATAATAAGCAGCGTGCAAGGCAATAATAGCCTTCTCGCCCAACATTGCGTTTTTTGCCGTCGATTTTGAACACCGTTTAGCACTGAATCCTTAGCTAATATATTGTACATGAAGTCAATTATTGGCAACAACTGATGGTATAAGCATACACGCTTTTATGGTCAATAATTAAGGCAATTATTTTTATAATGGCCTTAATATCATGTCAACAAACCCTAGTAGACCAGTAATAAATAGTTGATGTCGCGCTTACATGGCAATTCTAAAAGCTACAAAGTCTTAGCCAACGCTAGGTTTATATTAGTGGTTGGGTGATTAATCTAGTTCAAATTCACTGGTATCAATTGCGATAAATTTCAACGTTGCTGTTGCTACGCTAACTTCAAAGAAAAAAGCCAGTAATCCGCCGGTTAATAACAACATACTGAACATGAATATAATTAAAATAGTGACATTCATGTTCACGCTAATCAAACCATTAACCATTATAAATATAACATTAAAGCAAGTGACGACGGCCGATGCGATTAAGAAGTTAATTGACCAATTTGCTAATTTCATGCGCTTGTTCAGTGAGCGGATTTCACGTTTAGCCTTGTGATTGATACATTCAGGCTTTTCCCGCGCCAAATTTTCAAACCATCTGGCTCTGTCGATAATTCTTGCGACTCGGCCCGTTGCGACGTTGACTATAGTGCCAATACCGACAATAAGGAAAATTGGCGCTAATGCCAATTGAATAATTTCGACTGCGTTTGGGGTAAGAATGGCTTCCACTTAGCTCTCTTTATATAATGTTTTATTAAAGTTTGTGGCTATTTAGCTACTGAAAATCTTTTCTGCTAGCGTTGACTGTATTTTAATACTTGAGCGCAGCTAAAGTTAGCATAGCTTCTACTGCGGCTGCAACGCTATGTCGATATTTAACTTCATGCCCTACTGTCGCTACCCTTCTCTAGTACATGTATCGAGATGAGGCAGTGAGTAAAAATTGATTGACCTTTATCTGCTTTCACACAATTAAGCACAAAGGCGACTAAAGAATATAGCCACAATATACAGGGACAGTGACAACAATTATCTTTGGCTACTTGGTGTAGCTCACACGTTAACCTCAACAGAAACAGACTCATGTGTAATCCCATCATGCGTTATGGCTTCATCCGCCACTTTGTTGCTGCTATTTTTGTTCAAGGCGACATACAGATCTGAATGGATATAAATGCCGTCCTTGCCGGACTTCATCCCGACCTTTGCAAACCAAGCCAGTAACTGGCGTTTTCGCCCGGCCAGTTCAAGTCGTATGTCGCGTTTTCTAAATATAACTTCTAGATCGGCGAGCATCGCCATTACGCTTAAATCTAAATGGGTCAGACACGGTACAGCATCAATAATAACGCATTTTATGTCATCTTCTTGCCGGGCATATTCGGTTAACAGTCGCCGTTTAAAGTAGCTGGCATTAAAATAGGTTAATGGCGAGTTAAAGCGGTAGATAAACACACCTTGTACCGCTTTAGATTTATCGCTAGTGTCTAATGTTCTAACTACCCCATTGACATCCACGCCTAATATTTGGTCCGTTGGACGCATGACAGTGCGAATAAATTGAAACAAACCGAGTAAAACTGCCATGGTAATACCAGGAATAACCCCAATAAACAGCACAGCAACTAAGGTCGTTAGTGCTAAATAAAACGCTTGTTGGTCTTTAAATTTCAGCTGCCAAAGCGCTTTTAAATCTATCAGACCTAGTGAGGCAATAATTAGTACTACACCGAGTGCTGCACTGGGAATAAATTCAAGTGGCGCGGTAAAAAAAATTGCGATAATAGCAATAATGCCGGCTGCGATAATTGATACTAATTGGGTTTTACCACCATTGGCATCATTTACCGCGGTGCGTGAATCAGCGCCACTAACCGCAAAGCCTTGCGAAATAGCAGAAGCAAAATTTGCTAAGCCTAAGGCTCTAAATTCTTTATCTGCGTCAATTTCATAGCTGTTTTTGGCGGCAAAGCTACGCGCGGTCAACATCATACTGACAAAACTTACTATCGCTAAGTTAAGCGCGGGTACCACGAGCTCGCGAATAATGCCGACATTAAACTCAGGGGCTTGAAATAAAGGTAAGCCGCCGGACACCGCGCCAATCGTACTCACATCAAACTCGGCTAAGTTAAACCCCCACACTAAAAGTGCACCAAAGGTTATCGCGAACATAGATGAGGGCCAAGCAGGCTTTAGGCGTTTCAAGGCAAAGTAAACCGCGGCCGTAAGCAATGCCATCAGTAACGTTGGCACGTGCGCTTGTGATAGATAAGTAGGTGCCTCGCTTAAGCGCTCAAGCAAGTGTCTTTCGTCGAAGGTAAAACCGAACACTTTAGAGAATTGCCCAACAATGATGGTAATAGCCACGCCGTTAAGAAGCCCCATCAAAATCGGCTTAGATAAAAAGTCAGCCAGTACGCCTAGCTTAAATTTACTGGCAATTAAGCACCAGAAACCTGTCATGGCCGTCATGGTAATGACCAATTGCCAATGTTTTAAACTATCACCAGCAGCAAGTGGTGTGACGACCGCAGCAATAACGGCACAGGTCGCAGCGTCAGGGCCAACAATGAGCTGTTTCGAGGTGCCAAATAAGGCATATACCAACATTGGTAGCACGCATGAATACAATCCGACTACAGCATTTACACCAGTGAGTTGTGCATAAGCAATCGCGACAGGTAACGCCACGGCAGCTACCGACAACGCAGCTTTTACATCATCGGCAAACCACTTGCGCTCATAATGAAGTAAGACATTCAAGCCTGGCATAAAACTATATAGACGTGACAACACAACGGTTTCCTTGCTGACAGTAGTTAGGGGGTGATAACAAATATAATAATAAGTTTAATGCTAAGTAAAATACAATATATCATCGGCTTTATCTTGCTAATATGTATCAATAAATAACCTTAGCTCGAGTTAATGGACTTTATCACCAGTTGATTGATAGTGTTATTGGCTAAATTATTCTCGATATTTTTTTAAGTCATAGTTTAAGCCGAACTAGGGTTAAATATCTTTTGTGACTTTTGATGATAATTAGCCGGCCTATAGCCGAAACTTTACCACCAGTGGGTTGTGATCCGAGGCGTCGGTAGCCGGTGATAGTGCGTTAACTAGCTCTAACTCGCGATAAAAGATATAGTCCAGCGCCATACCATTAACAAATTGCGTACGGTTGTCCGGGCTAAATTCCACTTCAATTAAGCCCAGCTGCTTAAGCATTATTTCAATAATGGCAAATCGCTCAAGACTCCAAGTATTTAAATCCCCAGCAAAAATAACCGGCCCTTGATGTTTTGTTAATGCCGCTGATAAAGCCGAAATTTGCTGTTTATACTCTTCGATACCGTAAGTGAAATTGACAGCATGAACATTGACTACCACAAGCTCTCGTTGGTCAGATAACTGAAAGACCGAGTAAATACCTGACTTTGGCAGTAAAATCCAAGGCTCTACTTCAACATGGGCGCAGGCAACTAGTGGCGATTGAATGGATAAGGTCAGCACCCCGCTACTGACACCAAATGCGCTAAAGGCATCGACATGACTACTAAACCAAGCCGAACTATTGGCATAGGCTTTAAATTGCTCAGTCATGCTGACTTCTTGTAGTAAGGCTAAGTGAGTATTGTGCGAGTATTGTTCGAGCGTTTCATGCCAATTTTCCCTAGCCTGTTTGTAAATATTCCACACCAGAACCTGTAACTCACCATTACGGTCAATTGGTTTAGCCGCTTTGTTGTTGAAACATTGCAGTGCGCCTTTTTGAATGACACTTTGATTAACACTTAGCTGTGCGTTACTGGGAATACGTAAAATAGCCAAGTAAGCCAAGATTGTCGCAACAATGATAGCAAATGAAGATAAAAATATTTTTTTGATTTTTGCCATCGTATTTTCTATTTTGGCTCACTTGCTCATTAGATTAAATAACTGCATAAATGTACACAGTTCAATATTGTAATATCAATGCTCCTAACTGCAATAATACAGCCTAAACAACTGAGCATAAGCGCTATCATTGACAGTTTTAGCTGCCAAATGCTCAACATCGCCATTTGCCTAGCTCTGAGGTTATAAGCTCAGTAGCGAAGTGGCAATTGAAAAGTAGACCATAACGCCGACAGCATCTGCAATGGTGGTGACTAATGGCCCACTAGCCGTCGCGGGATCAAAATTTAGTTTATGTAATAAAAACGGTAACGACAAGCCCACTACACTGCCTATCATCACCACAAAAATCATGGTTGAGGCAACTACTATGGCAATTTCAGTGCCACCACGCATTAAGCCGACTGGAAAAACCAATAAGGCCATGGTAACGCCAAGCGCTAAAGCAATGGCGAGCTCACGTATAATAAGCTTGCGCCAGTCTTTCATCACGACATCGCCGGTCGCCATAGCACGCACCATTAAAGTCGCTGATTGCGATCCCGCGTTACCACTGCTGTCAATTAATAAGGGTAGAAAAAACACCAATGAGACATAGGCTAAAATTGTCTCTTCGAAAAATGCCAGTCCGGCGCCCGATAACAGGTTACCGAAAATAAGTAGTGCCAGCCAAACGATGCGTTTTTTATAAAGCAGCCCCATGCTGGCTTTCATCACGCTTTGCATCAGCGGTTCAACCGTGCCATTTTTATGGAAGTCTTCCGTGGTTTCTTGTTGCATCGCGTCGGCCGCGTCATCATGAGTGACAATACCCACTAATCTTTTATTAGCATCGACAACCGGCACTGTCGTCAAGTCATAGCGATTAATTATCCGCGCAACATCTTCTTGGCTATCAACTAAGGTCATATTGACTGGATCTTCATCCATTAACTCGATTATGGCGGTATCGTCAGAGGCTAAAATAAGCTCATGTAAGCGCACCGCGCCAATTAGCCTGAGCTCTGAGTCAATAATATATGAGCGATAAATGGTTTCTTTTTTAGGCGCCTCGCGACGCAGTTGCTCAATTGCTTGTTTGGCAGTGAGATTAGCAGCAAGGGTGACATATTCAGAGCACATCAGTGCGCCGGCGGTCTTTTCTGCGTAAACAGATAATCTTCGAACGTCGTCTCGCTGTTCTTTATCAAGATCTTGTAATAATTGCTGCTGCGCATTCGAGCTTAATTGATTAAACAAATCTACGCGATTATCGGAGGCCATATACCCAGCAACTTCTGCTAACTCACTACGCGTTAATAAACCTGAAAATTCAACTTGGCTCTCAAGGTCGAGATAGCTAAATACTTCAGCGCGTTTTGTCAAATCAAGCGCAAGTAAATGCTTTAAGCCCTGCTCTGGCGCTAAACTTTCGATAAAAGCGGCGAGGTCAACTGAGTGAGCAGAGCCAATAAAGTGATTAATTTCTGCCGGTGTCGCTTGGGCTTCAGGAATTGCCACACCTTGATAAACTTTGCTAGGGCCCATTTGATAAGTCTCCAATTTTATTTAGATATCTGCTCAAGGTAAACTTCCTTGCTTGCTACTGTTATAGCGATAAGGTCTCAGTATGCCAGTTGCTTGCATATTGCAGTAGTATGGCGATAAGCCAACCGCATTTAAAAACATTTGTGTTGGCGTCAATTCATGGTAGTTCAGGAAAATACCTGCAAGAATACTTAGATGAGTGCTGTTGTCGGTTCAAGTACCAATTTATTATAAAATAGCTCGCCAATCGATGAATGAATTTGATAATGATTCACGCGCCTTAGCAATCAACCTGAGCAAGTGCAAAGGCGCGTAGAGTTTTTATACCAAGTAGAGTAGCATTTGATATTGTAAGTGGGATTAACTAGTGGAGTTTTTCAACTTCAAGGCTTATGCAATAATAATGCGGTAAAATTTATACTACCCGTTAAATCATCGTTTTCAACGCGTGCAACTTTTATCTGTCCGTTGAAGGTTAAGCAGCCATTGGCTAATAAAACTAAATGCTTAGATAAAGGGGCTAATCGTTATTACACCGTTAACATTGGCATTTAACAAAGTAAATATAATTAAATCAACTCGCTTTATATGCTGTTCACTTTGCAATGTTAGTACTTGGCTCTTAGTAAAGCTGAAAATGTACCGTTAACCGTCGTGAATGGCAAGTGAAGTCGCTCAATTCTTGTTTCTGCATAACTTATAGTCTTAATATTTCATGGTACCTAGCAACCTCAACATCAAACTGTGTATTTCGCATGAGATGATCACGCATCGCTTCACTTGCATCTGGCTCTCCATGGACTAAACGAATTTTAGTTTTAGGATGTAATTTTGATGACTGTAGCCACTGGGTGAGTTCTTGATAATCACCATGAGCCGATAAGCCATGTAATACTTTAACTTCTGCCTTAACGGGCAACCATTTTCCATGTATTTTTACACTATGCTCGCCTGCAATCATTTTAGCTCCTCGGGTACCGCCAGAAAGGTATCCGGTAAACAATATGGTCGTGCGATAATCACCTAGCAAGCGTTTCATATGATGCAAAATTCTTCCACCAGTAGCCATGCCACTGCCCGCGATAATAATATGAGGTATTCTTAAGTCGGCTAGCGCTTTAGATTCATCTACGGTTTTAGTAAAAGATGCGACATTGCACATCTCAAAGCATTGTTCTTTGTTGAGGCGGATCAAGTCAAAATAATTACAGTATAGATCAAAGACATTGATGGCCATTGGACTATCAAGAAAAATCGGTAACTTAGGGATCCTTTGTTGTTTAATCAACATCGCTAGCATATGTAGCACTGATTCTGTTCTACCGACCGCAAAACTTGGTATTAGTAGTGCCCCACCATTTTTAGCCGTTAAATTTACAATTTCAGCCAGTTGAGTTAAGGGATCTTCCTTGTCATGTAGCCGGTTTCCGTAGGTTGATTCAAGCATTAATAAATCTAATGGTGGTAGCGGTTTTGCTGGATACATAATATGGTCATGATAACGACCAATGTCACCAGAAAAACCAACTCGTTTGCCATCTGCTTGCAGTATCACACTTGCGGCTCCCAGGATGTGTCCAGCACTTTGTAAGACCACCTTGATATCTCCAATAGCGAATTCTTGATCAAAAGATATCGGTTGAAAAAGTGATAAACTCGCCTCTGCCGTTGCTTTGTCATATAATGGTTGCGGATTCTTATGTCGACTAAGCTTATGTTTTCCATAAAATTTAGCGTCATCTTCTTGTATATGACCACTATCAGGCAGTAAAATTGAACATAAACTAATGGTTGCTTGATGAGTATAAACAGGGCCACGAAAACCTTGTTTATAGAGCACAGGAATAAAACCTGAATGATCTAAATGCGCATGAGTCAGTACTATCGCGTCTAGGCTTTTTAAATCTAGCGGTAAAGGCTCGCGGTTTCGTAAGCGTAACCATTTATAACCTTGATATAAGCCACAATCGATCAAAATCTTGCTGGTACTTGTTTCTACTAAAAACTTTGATCCTGTTACTGTTTCTGTGCCGCCTAAAAATGTAATATTCATCAAATATCCTCATTAGCTCGTATCACTTTACTATTGAAGTAATTAAGCAAAAATGCGCGTTATTTAGTAACCATAATGTTGATAGTTATATCTTCTATAAGGAATTAGTTCATAATTCGACTGGACAAAAGTAACCAAGTTAACCAACTCAGTAACTGTCATTACATCGTTATAAATAGTCATTTTAGAAACACCATCGCTTTGAATTGCCTCCAGTTGATATCCTTTTGCAAACTTATGAGATGGATTTATTATTGAGGTAAGTAGGTCAGCATAAGTTTTAACTTGCGTTGACTGTCCACCAAGACGCACCGAAAACTCTGGATTGTCGATTAAATCAGTTGGTGGCTCTAAGCCTTTTATACTGTGGCAGGCTAAACATTGGTATTTTAACAATACCTGCTTACCAGCTATACTATCTCCTTCTGGTAAACTGAAGCCTTTTGGTGATTCAGGCCCTAAATCACAACTAATTAAGCCAACAGAAATGATGGCAATTGTTAATAACATTAAATATTTCATATTTACCCCTAAACGATCCTTTAGCGAGAACATAAAAATTGTAGGTTATATCTTGCTTTTTTACAGATATTAATACTGTTCATTATGACGTAGCTCAAGCTTTAGGAGGATTTATTGGCTTTGAATGCGATGTAATTCTACAGACATGATTTATTATCACTTTAACCTACAGATTACTTCACTGATAATTTTCGGTTCAAGACTACGGAACAGGCAGTAGGTTTCATATTTACCATGAAATGATCATATTTTGGCTATTGGTGTCATCAGCTACCCGGTTGCATTTTAACGCTAATGCTCTAGCTAGCCTATGAGATTCATTTAGCCGTGACTAATAGTTAAGCCACATTGGACTTTACTCTTGTTGGATAGTTCTTTTAACTGCGGCTATTGGAAATATCACTGCTTTAGTGATTTTACCCTGTTGATATTTGACCAGAGGTTTATTCAGGTAACCATTAAATTTTGTTGACCTTATCTGCTTTAATAACGCTAAGTCTGTCGGTAAATTAGCTATAAATCCGGTAGATTTTAGTGGTTTTATTTTGTTTTTATGCTTAGGTTTTTCTGTAGGCACTTCATTAGAGAAACTTTTTTCTCGACTTGCAGCCACAAGACAAACTCTACTTTCAGCGGCATGCGCTATCAAACTAAACTCTACCTCTTGTGGCTCTTGAATATCAAAAGGCACGAGAAGTACCTGAATGCCGCTTACAGAGGCAGCCTTGACTATTTCCGGTATATTAGCATCATCGCCGGTTAGCATAGTCAGCTTAATAAGCCCTTGCTCTAAGGGTAAGGTAATTATATTTAACTGTTCACCTAATGCAGTCCATTGATAGCGTTCGCAAAAATGTAATTGTTGCTGACTAGCAAATATACCATCCTCATTGATTAACACCGCCTGATGCGTGCCATTAATAACTAAACTGGTACAGACATATTGCAATGGTCTCAATACGGCACTAATTTTTTTTATGACTTGTGAGCTTACACTCGCTATTTCGTTTAATTTTTCAGTATTATTTGTGGCGGCTTTATCATCAATAAAGAATAATTCAGGTAATTGAATGATATCGCTGAGGTTATTTTCAATATAGTGACAAACATCTTCAATCGCTTGTTGGTTAGACTTATAGGTCGCAAAAATCGCCACATTAACAGTCTCGGGGACATTGACCCCGAGACTGTTAAT